>Ga0209358_10000092_pt1 | contig 79135 bp, 84 predicted proteins | sample LauGreFa1BDMLBSN_2_FD_187574 | JGI IMG/M metagenome (GOLD analysis project Ga0209358, IMG submission 187574) | Freshwater lake microbial communities from Lake Michigan, USA - Fa13.BD.MLB.SN (SPAdes) (version 2) | ecosystem: Environmental > Aquatic > Freshwater > Lake | place: Lake Michigan, USA... | reverse complement strand
GCGCTTCGGCGTTGGCGAGGCGAGAGCGCACGGCGGCGAGCACGCGGGCGGTGAGTTCTTCCTGCTGCGCGAGCTCGCGGAGATCGGCGAGGGCGTCCTCGACCTCGCGGAAGGCGCCGAGCACGGCCTTGGTCCATTCGGCCGCCGAGCCGTCGATCCGCGCCCGCGCGGCCTCGAGATTCGCTTCGCGGCGACCAGCGTCGAAGATCGGGAGGTCGATCGCGGGCGCGAGGCTCCAGAAACCGGCGGAGCCCTGACCGATACGCGAAGCCGGATCGGCCTGCCAGCCGGCCTGGCCGGTGAGCGTGACGGAAGGATAGAAATCCGCGCGGGCCGCGCCCTCACGGGAAACCGCGGCATCGAGACGCGCGGCGGCGGCGGCGAGATCGGGACGACGCAGCAGGATTTCGGACGGCACGCCGGCGCCGAAACCGGGCATCGCGGCGACGCCTTGGGCGACCGGCAGGCTTTCGCCCGGCGCGGCTCCGATGAGCGCGCGCAGCGCGTTCTCGGCGGCGGCGACGCGACGGCGACCGAGACCTTCGTCGACCTTGGCCTGCGCGGCGGCGAGGCTCGCGGAGGAGAGCGGATCGGAATCGATCAGGCCGGCCGTGACGGTCTTCTCGACGAGTTCCATCTCGCGGAAACGCGTGGCGAATTCGGTCTCAAGGAACGCGAGCTGCTCGCGGGCGCCGCGGACGGCGAACCAGAGCCGGGCGACTTCAGCGGACAGGGCGAGATCGGCCTGCGCGGCGGTGAACTGAGCGGCGCGGACGTCGGCTTCGGCGGCCTGCGACTTCGCGGCCTCACGGCCCCAGACGTCGAGTTCCCATGAAGCCTTGGCGGCGACGGCGGTGACATCGGTGCGACGCGGGATGCCCGGAGGGAAACGTCCGTTGGCGACGGAGATGCGGGAGGCTTCCTGGCCGGCCGCGACGGAGAGCGCGGGCTGATCGCCGGCATCGGCGGCCCGGAGCAAGGCGACCGCTTCGCGCTGACGCGCACGGGCAAGCGCGAGGTCCGGGCTGCCCTTGCGGGCGCGGGCGAGGAGATCGAGCAGCGCAGGGTCTGCGAACGCTTCGGCCCACTTCGCATCGGCGGCGACACCAACCTGCGAGAACGCCGCGGGCGCGACCGGTGACGCCGGCTTGGCGGCCGGATCGTGGGCGCAGCCCGCGAGGGCGAGCGCCGCGAAGAGGAACGTCTTATTTACCCGGCGCATCTTGGGAGGCGTCGATATAGACGTCCATCTGCTGGCCGACGAAGAGCGCGCGACCCGTCGGGCGGTCGAACTGGTAGATCACCTGCAGGACGCGCGTGTCGACGCGCTCGATGCTGGCGCCGGTGAGCGAGGTCTTCGGGATGACGAAGGGCTCGATGCGGACGAACTTCAGGGCGATGGAACGGTCGCGGCCGCCGGCGAGGGAGCTCTCGCCCTTGAGGTAGCCTTTGGCGGGCAGACCTTCGCGCATCCGCGTGGCGAGCTGCTCGTCGACATCGCAGCGGATCTGGAGGCGGGTGATGTCGCCGAGGACGACCGGTGCCTTGGCGCCGGCCGCGACGAACTCACCGACGCGGACGCCGACCTGGAGCACCGTCGCGTCGATAGGCGAACGGAGGACGAGGCGATCGAGGAGCACGGCGGTCTGGTCGAACTGGGCGCGGGCGAGCGCGAGCTTGGCCTGCGCTTCCTTGGCGGCCATCTGGTAGGACAGGAGGTCGGCGGCCGAGACGGCGCCGCTGTCCTTGATGCCGGTCCAGCGGCGCGCGGCGTCCACGGCGCGTTCGGCGGTGGCGGCGGCGGCGTCGACGGCAGCCTTCTGGACGGCGTACTGGGCGCGGAGGTCGCGATCATCGAGGGTGAGGATCGCATCGCCGGCCTTCACCTTATCCCAGACCTTCACGTGGACCTTGGCGACCGTGCCGGAAGTCGGTGAGCCTAGCAGCGTATTCTCGGCGACGGCCTCGATCAGGCCCGCGGCGGCGATGAGGCCGTCCTTGTCACGGGTGGCGGGCTCGTAAGGCGGGGGCTTGATCGGCGCCTCGGTGGCCGTTCCGCGGGTGAGTTGCAGCGCGGCGACAGCCCCGGCGAAGGCGAGGGCGAAGAGCAGGAGACGTTTCTTGAACATAAAGGGGGTCAGAGGTGGGTGGTGTCCAGGAGCTTGGGATCGTCGACCACGCGGCTGATGCGACCGTCCTCCATCTCCGCGATGCGGTCAGCGAAACGGAAGATGCGGTGATCGTGCGTCACGACGACCACGCAACGCTCGGGCGAACGGGACAGATCGCGGACCATCTGCATGATCTGGGCGCCGGTGTCCTTGTCCAAGGCCGAGGTCGGTTCGTCGCAGATGAGGAGCGGCGGTTCGTGCACGAGGGCCCGGGCGATGGCGACGCGCTGTTGCTGGCCGCCCGAGAGCGCGTTGGGCCGGCCGTCTTCGCGGCCCTTCAGGCCGACCTTCTCGATGATGGCGAGGGCGCGCGCCTGGGCTTCGTCGTAAGGGCGTCCCTGGATCAGGAGCGGGATCATCACGTTCTCCGCGACGGTGAGCGTCGGGATCAGGTTGAAGGACTGGAAGACGAAGCCGAGGTTCTGGCGGCGGAAAGTCGTGAGCGCTTCCTGACCGAGTCCGTCGAGGCGCTGGCCGAAGACCTCGACCGTGCCGGCCTGCGGCGTGAGCGTGCCGGCGATGACGGAGAGGAGCGTCGTCTTACCGCAACCGGAAGGTCCGACCAGCATGATGAGCTCGCCGCGGCGGGCTTCGAAGTCGGCCTGCTTGAGGGCGACGACGCGGTTCTCCGGCGTGCCGAAGAACATGTCTACGCCGGAGGCGCGGACGGCGACGGTGTGGGCGAGGTGGCTCATCCGCGGAAGACGGAGGCGGCGTCGACGCGCGACACCTTGATGATGCCGATGAGGGCGGAGACGAAACTGATGCCCAGCACGAGGGCGAACGTCGCCCAGAGGATCTGCGGATACATCACGAACGGAGGCATGCCCTTCTCGATCATCACGCGCCCGATGGCCTGCGCCATGCCGGCGCCGAGGCCGAAGCCGATGAGCCCGGCGGTGAAGGCCTGCACGAAGAGCATGCGCGCGATCACGCCCATACCCGCGCCCATCGCCTTGATGGCCGCGAAGTATTTCAGGTTCTCGAGCACGAAGGAGTAGAACGTCTGTCCCGAGATCGCGATGCCGACGAAAAGTCCGAGGAGCACCGCGGTGCCGAAGGAGAACGGAATGCCGGTGTTGGTCCAGAACCACCAGAAGGTGTTGCGCGCCAGGCTGCGCTCGCCCCAGCTCCAGATCACCGTGTCGGACGTCCAGGCCTTGAGGCCCGTGTCGCGTTCGATGCGATCGCAGAGCTCAGCGGGCGCCACGCCCTTCAGCGGCTCGACGAGCATGAAGCTCAGCGTACGGCGCGCGCCGAGGGTGTAGCCCTTGGCGCGATCGTAAGTGGTGTAGACGAACGGTCCGCCGGTGAACGCCCGCTTCACCTTACAGATACCGACGATGCGCGCCTGGATGTCATTGATCTCGAAAGTATCGCCGACCTTGAGCGGCGTGTTCTTGGGCTTCCCGTCGGGCCCGACGCCCATGCGACCCATCAGCGCGGCGCCCCATTCGTCGACGATGACGGTGTCCGGGAGGCGGAGATCCTCGATCCGCCCCTGGGAGAGCACGGCGGGCGCGCCGGCAAAGGTGTCGGCATCGATGCCGACGAGCGTGATCAGCTTGAAGTTGCCGTCCTGCATGCGCGCCTGGACGAAAGAAGTGTGGAGCGGAGCGGCCCAGGCGACGCCGTCGACGGAGCGGACGCGGCCGAGGTCCGTGTCACGGAGCGGCTTGGCGTCGTTGACCTGCTCGACCATCGGGTCGCTGACCCAGACTTGCGCGCGGATGTTGACCATCGGCGTGTAGGTCCAGCTCATGATGCCGAAGAAGACCGAACTCTGCTGGGCCATCAGGAGAGCCGAGAAGGCCAGGCCGCACAGGAGCATCGCCAGCTTGGCGCGATCTCCGAAGAGCATGTTGAGGGCGAGGCGATACATCGGAGACGGCGGACCGGGAAAGTCTCACCTGAACAAGTCCTGCGTCAACGGGAAGTCAAACGGCCCGGACGATGTCCGGGCCGTCGTGACCGAAACGTGGCTGTGACGATTACGGGGCGACCGGAGCGGTGGCGCCGACCTTGAACATCAGCGTGCTCTTGAAGAAGTCCGGGCCCCAGGAGGCGTTGACGGACCAGGCGGCGATCAGAAGCAGCAGGGCAAGGGAGAAGCAGCGGACGACCTTGGCCTTGTCCTCGCTCTTGGAAGCCGCGTGCAGGAGGCCGACGGCGCCTAGGGCGAAGATCGGGTGGAACCAGGAAATCGGCTTGGCGGTGTAGAACAGGGCGGCGATGCCGACCACGAGATTGATGTCCACGAGGACGGTGACGATACGCTGCAGGACGGTCTTCGGCCCCTTGGTGAGCGCCACGACGATGACGGCCAGGATCAGGACGAGGAGGAGGGAGCCGTAATGCTTATGGGCGGTGAGGAGCGGAGACATGCCAACACCTTGGGCCCTGTCCGCCACGGTTCAAGCCCTCACGCAGATTTTCAGCGGTCTTCCGGGAAAAGATACCGGAAGAACCAAGCGGCCAAGGCGGCGCCGAGGAACTGAACGCCCACTTCGGACAGGACGCGTGGCGCCATCTTGGCGAGGTAGACCGTCTCGGTGACGAAAGCCTTGGTGCCCTCCAGGCCTTCGGACAAGGCCGCGCAAGCACCGAAAAGCGACGAGGCCAGGGCCGTGGCCGGATTGATGGACGACCCGAAATCACTGAAGATGCCCGCCACGCCGAGAGCGGCCAGGGCGATCGCGAATCCATAGTAGCTGTTCCCGGCGGTCAGCCGGGACGTTCCTACCGTCAGCACGACGAACGCGAAGAGGAAGGTGCCGAGCAGCTCGACGGTCGCGGAAGCCATGAAGCCGTCGAAAGCGTCAGCGCCGAGGGCGTCGACGGCGGCCTTGGCTCGCTCCGTATCATGGCCGACCAAGGCGCCGGCGACGAGGGCCGCGACGACCGCGGCGAGGAACTGGACGCCGAGGAAGGCGCCGAGCGTGCGGGTGCTGATCCGGCCGCGCAGACGGAAGGCCAGCGTGACGGCCGGATTATAATGGGGGAGCGAGATCGGCGCCCCCATGTAGAGCAGAGCGCAGAGCAACGCGGCGACCGGCAGCGGGCCGCCGCTCACCAGGACGGCGAGGCACAGGAAGAAGGTACCGACGGCCTCGACGAGGAGCTTGTTCCGCATCCGGTTAATCTCTTCGTTCCACGGCAGGTCTCAAGCGCGGAGTCTTCAGCGGGCGCCGCCGGCGGTCAGCCAGTTCTCGCTGAAGGCGGCCATCTCCTCGAAGCCGGGCAGACGGCGGGTCTTGTATCGCAGCTCGCGCGAGGCCTCTTCCTGCGCCGCGAAGAGCGAAGTCATGGTCGCGTGGAGGGGCGTGGGCTTGTTCTTGTTATCGACGAGCCAGAAGCCGACCTGTTCGCCGTCCACGACCTCGTTGTTGTAATACTGCCAGAAGAGGACCATCGCCGGCTTCCAGGAGAGGAACTTCGTGAGGATCTCGCGGTTACGCTTCTCATGCTGGGCGCCGTCGCCGCCGCAGGCCTTCCACGACAGGCCGCATTCGCCGATGAACACCCGCTTCGCCGGGAGGCCCGCCTTGGGCGGCAGCTGCGCGTTGACGTAGTCCAAGGTGGCGCGGACTTCTTCGGCGGACAGCAGCTGGCAGTCGTAAGCGGAGTAAGAGACGAAATCCACGGCGAGCTTGGGCAGCACCGCGTTGACCATGCGCTGGCGGCCGTCCTTCATCGCGTCGCGGACTCGGTTTACTTCGGCGTAAGTATAGACCCGGCACTTCGTGTAAGGCACCTCGGCGCGCGCGTCATCGACGGCCTTCTGACGGAGCGCGAACCATTCGATCATGGCGGCGATCCGTTCCGGCGGGGCATCCTTCTTCACGTCTTTGTCGGGCAGGAGATACCAGTCGCCCTCCCAGTGGCCGAGGAAGAAGGTCTTGCCCGTGGCGTCATAACGCGTGAGCAGGTCCTTCGTGAACTGATACATCGCGTTGTATTCGCGCCGCCGCAGCTCCGGCGTGAGGCCTTTCGTCCAGGAATCGTTGGAGCGATACCACACGACATAGTGCGTGAACGGCATGGCGATATACGGCGTGAGCTGTCCGCCCGAGACGGCGTCGATCTTGAGGATACGCGACCCCATCGCGGAGATGCCTTTGGCGGCTTCGAGCACCGCCGGATCCTTGGTGAATTTGTAGGCTGGGCCGAAGGCCTGGGTGCCCACGACCTGCGGGAAAGCGTCCGGCATCGTCGGCACGGCGGGGAGCGGCGTCATCTCGAGCTGCGTCGTCGGGCGGTTCTTCTGCGCGAGCACGATGGACGGGAAAAGCAGGAAGACTCCCAGAAGGAGACGGAGGGTTGGACTCATGGGGCGGACCTCAGGGCGAGGGACTTGTATTGTCCGACTTCGACACCCTTCCTTCAAGCCCGTTCCCACCCACACCATGAACACCACCCAAGCCACCCTCGCCGCCGTGCTCCTCGCCGTCGGCGTCCACACCCACCTCGTCGCCGCTCCCGCCAAGGAGACTGGCGCCGACCCCGATCACGCCCGCCTCGTCGCCGCCCGCAAGGCGGCCCTCGAGCTGCCGGAGATCGCCTCCGCCGAGCAGCAGGCCAAGGCCGACCGTGCCCTGACGACCAAGGCGTACGCCGAATACAAGATGGCCCGGAAGCGCTCCAACGACTCCGAAGCCGCTTACCGCAAGGCCTACGACGCGGCCCTCGGCAAGATCGACGCGGAGGCGCCGGCGCTTCAGGAGAAGGAACGCGCCGCTTTCCGTGAGCGCATGCTCAAGGCCCGCACCGCCAAGAAAGGCGGCGCGAAAAAGCCGGCCGCCAAGGATGACGAGGCCGACGACGAACCGGCGACCGACGAGAAGGACGCCGAGTGAACCCCGCGCGACCCGCCGACCGGCGGGTCGCTTATTTGGGGAGGGCGGCGGCGAACGCCGACCAGATCTCCTCGATCGGCTCGAGGCCGACGGAGATACGCAACAGGTCCGGATCGAGCCCGGCGGCGCGGATGCCCGCCCTGCCCTGCTCGTTCGTCACTTCTTCGAAATGCGCGAGCCAGAGGAACGGCGCGGCCAAAGTATAGCGGAGTCCGAAGCTGGGGCCTTTGCCCACGGCGAGCCGATCGTAGACCGCCCGCATGTCGCCGCGTAGTTCGATGGTGATGAGCGCGCCGGCGCCGGCGCCCGGGCGACGGACGCGCCGATAGGCATCGGCGGTCGGTCCCTGGTCGGCGGTGCGCACGCGGGCGACCGCGGGATGCGCGGCGAGCCGACGCGCGAGCTCGGCGGCGTTGGCGGCGAGGCGGCGCGTGACTTCCTCCATGCGGCCGATCTGCGCGGCGAGCACGCGGAGGTCGAGCGCGTGCAGGGGCTCGAGGCGGCGGCGCGCGGCGGCGAGCAGCGCGGCGGCGTCGGGCCGGGCGGGATCGATGGCGAGCACGCCGGCCATGACGTCGCCTTCGGAGCCGGCGTATTTCGTGAGGCTCGAGACGACGACGTCGGCGAACGGCAGCACGTCGACGGAAGCGAGGCCGACACTGCTCGGATCGAGGAGCAGCTTCGCCCCATACTTATCGCAGAGGGCGCGGAGCGACGGCAGATCGGCGGTCTCGAGCTGCGGATTGTTCGGAACCTCCGTGAGGACGCCGGCGACGGTGCCCGTCGCGAGGAGACGTTCGACCGCGGCGAGGTCGCGCACATCGGCGACGAAGTGATGCTTCGCGTCGCGCGCCTTCTCGAAGAGGCGCGTGGAGTCGACATAAAGCCAACCGAGCTGGATCCATGCGGTGCGGCCGCGCGGACGCTGCACGGCTTCGACGGCGGCGAGGCCGGCATCGACCGCGTTCATCCCGGCGGAGGCGATGAGAATGTCCGCAGAGGGCACGCCCTGGAGATACGGGGCGAGCGTGGCGCGGATCGTCGCGGTCGCCTCGGCGCCGTCGACGGGCGCGTCACCCGCGAGCCAGGCTTCGGCCTGACGCGAGGAGATGAGCGTGCCGGTGTGCTGCACCATCTTGGCGAGACGCAGCGCGGCGTCACCGGCGGGCGTCACGGCCAGCCACCAATCACCGACGGCGTCGAGCGAGGTCAGCGGGGCGCCGACATGGTCGGCGAGGCGCCGGGCGGCCGCTTCCGAGACGAGCGGGAAAAGTTCGCCGGCGCGGCCGAGCCGGCGCGCGGCTTCCTGTGCGGCGCGTGCGACGAGCGCGTTGCGGACGAAGCGCGGATAGCCGGAGCGCAGCACTCCCCAGACGCGCGCTTCCTTCCGCTCGTAGCTCTCGACGTCGGCGAGCGTCGGCAGGCAGACGACCGTCGCGTGCGGCGAGTCCGGCAACGTCTCACCCAGCGCTGGCGAAAGGAGCGGCACGATCAGAGACCTTCGGCGGGAAGTTCGTTCTGCAGGATCTGCTCGAGGGACTGACGGCGGCGGATGAGCGAGAGGCTTCCGTCACGACGCAGGAGGACTTCCGGAGCTTCGGGGAACGAATTGTAATTCTTGGTGCTCATCCCGGCGCAGTAGGCGCCGGCGCCGCCGATCACGCAGAGGTCGCCCGTGACGGCGACAGGCAGACGGCGCGTGGCGAGCGTCTCCGGTTCACCGGGCGCGCAGCTGATGAGGTCGCCCGATTCGCAGCAGTGTCCGACGATGACGTAGTCACGTTCGCCGGCGGCGGGCTTCGCGGGATAGAGGTGCACCGGATGCTGCGAGCCGTAGAGGGAAGGACGCAGGATCTCCGTCATGCCGGAGTCGAGCTTGAGGAATTCGCGGGCACCGGTGGAGACGACGTCCTGCACGCGCGAGATGACCGCGCCGGCGTTGGCGACGAGGAACGTACCGGGCTCGATCTCCAGGCGGAGCTTGCGGCCGTCGGCCGCGGCGAACTGCTCGAAGGCGACCTTGACCGGCGCGCCGACGACCTGCGGGTCCGTGCCCTTCTCCGTCGCCACGCGGGCGACCTTATAGCCGCCGCCGAGGTTGAGGGTCTGCACGGTCGGAAAGCGGGCGACGAGCGCGAGGCTGGCCGCGGAGACTTCCTGCCAGACCAGCGGATCGCTGCCGGAGCCGATGTGGGTGTGGATGCGGACGACCTTGAGGCCGTACTGCTTCACGATGGCTTGGGCCTGGTCGGCCCATTCGTGCCAGATACCAAAGGAGGAGTCGGGCCCGCCGACGTTGGTCTTGCCGTTACCGCCCGAGCCCTTGCCGGGATTGAAGCGCAGGCCGACCTCGTGACCGGGGAGGGCCTGGCCGATGCGTTCGAGCTGGAGGAGGGAGCAGGCGTTGACGTGCACCCCCTTATTAAGGAGAGGCGCAAAATCCTCGGGCAGTTCCTGAGAGGACAGCGAAATCCGGTCGGCCGGGACACCGGCGTGCATGGCGCGGCGGACTTCCCAGCCCGAGCTGGCGTCGAAATGGAGTCCTTTATTGGCAAAGACCTTGAGGATGGCCGCGTTCGGGCAGGCCTTCATGGCGAAACGGACCGTCAGCCCGAAGGCGTTCGGGAACGCCAGCATGGCGTCGGCCTGGGCCTCGAGGGTCGCCTGATCGTAGACGTAGCAAGGCGTACCATGGGCCGCCGCGATCTGGCGGGCCGGGTCAGGAAGAAGGAAGCGGTGATTTTCCACGGGAGTGTCTCGGGCGGACTTTGGCAGGCCCGCCCTTCCCTTCCAGCCTTTTTGCGGACGTATGACACCGCTTGCCTCCCCTCCCCTCGCCCCTTGGGATGACCTCGGCTCACGCCTTCCCATGTCCGTCACCGAGACCATCGTCGCCGCCGCGACTCCTGCGGGCCGCTCGGCTCTGGCGATCGTCCGCGTCGACGGACCGCTTGCCGCGTCCATCGCGACCGCCGCCCTCGGTCGCAAGTCACCCCCAGTGGAGAAGACTTCGACGCTCGGCATCTGGCGGGACCAGACCGGTTCGCCGATCGACCAGGTCGTGGCCGTGCTCTGGTCCGCCGGCCGTTCGTTCACCGGCAACGATTCGCTCGAGATCACCTGCCACGGGAATCCGCTGCTCGTGCGCCGGATCACCGAAGACTGCCTCGCGCGCGGCGGACGCCTCGCCGAGCCCGGCGAGTTCACCCGCCGGTCCTACCTCGCCGGCCGGATCGACCTGACGCAGGCTGAAGCCGTCGCGGACCTGATCCATGCCAGCTCCGAGCGCGCGCTCGCCTCGGCGCGGCGCATGCTCGCCGGTGAGCTCGGCCGGCACGTCGCCCGCTGGACCGACCGCACGCTGCAGGTCCTCGCCGAACTCGAGGCGCACATCGACTTCCCCGAGGAAGACCTCCCGCCGGAGGACCCGCGCGGGCCTGCGGCCCGCTTGGCCGAAATCGCGTCAGAACTTTCCGCTTACGCCCGTACCGCGAAGCATGACGGCGCCCTGCGGGCGGGCCTCCGCGTGGCCGTCGTCGGCGCGCCGAACGCCGGCAAGTCGAGCCTGCTCAACGCGCTGACCGGCGCCGAGCGCGCGATCGTGAGCCCGGAAGCCGGCACCACGCGCGACTACCTTGAAGCACCCGTCGCGGGCCTGCCGCTGGCCGTCACCGCGATCGACACCGCCGGCCTCCGCGACGGCGGCTCGACGCTCGAGAACCTCGGCATGACGCGCTCGCTGGAACAGGCGCGCGGCGCGCACTTGCTGCTCCTCGTCGTCGACGCTTCGGCCGAGCCCCCTGCCCTGCCCGCGGAACTCGTCGCGTTGCTCGATCCCGCGCGCACGCTTGTCGTCGCGAACAAGGCGGACCTCCCCGCGCACCCCGCGCAGAAAGATTTCCTGCCGCAGCTCACGAAGCTGTCGGCCTGCCTCTTGGATGGCCGCGACGCCGAGAAGCTGCGCGCCAAGCTCGGCGACTTCCTGATCGCCCAGGAGATCGCCCCGGGCGCCGAAGAGCTCGTCGTCTCGGTCCGCCACGCCGAGGCCATGGCCCGGGCGGCCGTCGCCCTGACCGAGGCCGTCGGCCACCTGAAGGCCCCGATTCAGACCGAACTGGCGGCCGCCCAGGCCCGGGCCGCCTTGGACGCCCTCGGGGAAATCGTCGGACGCATCGATAATGAGCGTATGCTGGACAAGCTCTTTGCTTCCTTCTGCATAGGTAAGTGATTCCCTCCGGTGAGGGAGCGCCTATGCGACCTCACAAACAAATCCGCCTCGGGCCCGACCGCCCCTATGACGTCATCGTCTGCGGGGCCGGCCATGCCGGCGTCGAAGCCGCCCTGGCCGCGGCCCGCATGGGCGTGGACGTCCTGCTCCTGACGGGCAACGTCGACACCATCGCCCAGATGAGCTGCAACCCCGCCATCGGGGGGCAGGCCAAGGGGCACATCGTCCGGGAGATCGATGCCCTCGGGGGTGAGATGGGCCTGACCGCTGAGACCGCCGACGTCACCGGCATCCAGTTCCGCCTCCTCAACTCCTCCAAGGGCCCCGCCGTCCAGGCCCCCCGCGCCCAGTGTGATAAGAAGGCCTACCAGTTCCGGATGAAGCACCTCTGCGAGCTGCAGGCCGGGCTGACCATCTTCCAGGCCCAGGTCACCGGCCTGATTTTCAAGGCCGGCGCCGTCGTCGGCGTGCAGACCAATCTGGACCTTGATTTCCACGGCAAGACCGTGGTCGTGACTACGGGTACTTTCTTGCGCGGCCTGATGCATATCGGGGCGAATAAAACCGAAGGAGGTCGGCTGGGTGACTTTAGTGCTAAGTCTTTGTCAGCCAGTTTCTTAGAGGCTGGAATCGAACTCCAAAGACTCAAGACCGGCACCCCTCCGCGCATCCTCGGTTCGTCCATCGATTTCAGTAAGTGCGAGGAGCAGCCAGGCGATGCCTCCCCTACCCTTTTCGCCTTCCACGACACCCGTCAGCAGGCCGATTTGTTCCACGTGGAACAAGCGGGTGAACGCCTCCCCGGATGGACCCCAGGGAGCGACCAAGTATCCTGTTGGATGACGGAGGCCACCGGGGCCACCGGGAAGATCGTGCAAGAGAACCTCCACCTCTCTCCCCTCTATGGAGGCGAGATCACCGGGGTCGGTCCGCGTTACTGCCCTTCCATCGAGGACAAGTTCGTGAAATTCTCGGATAAGGACGCCCATAAGCTCTACCTCGAGCCCGAAGGCCGTAATACCGACGAATGGTATATCAATGGCCTGTCGACCTCCCTGCCCTTTACCGTCCAGCTCCAGATGCTGGCCTCGATCCCTGGATTGGAGAACGCCGTCATGCTGCGCCCGGCCTATGCCGTGGAATACGACTTCGCCCCCCCGACCCAGCTCTACCCCACCCTAGAGTCCAAAAAGGTGGATGCCCTCTTCTTTGCCGGCCAGATCAACGGAACCTCCGGATATGAGGAAGCCGCCGCCCAAGGCCTGGTGGCCGGGGTCAACGCCGCCTGTAAGGTCAAAGGCCAGACTCCCATGGTCCTGGGCCGCGACGAAGCCTATATCGGGGTCCTGATTGATGACCTGGTGACCAAAGGCACCCAGGAGCCTTACCGGATGTTCACCAGCCGGGCTGAATTCCGCCTATTATTCAATCACGGCAGCGCCGAACTGCGCCTTAAGGATAAAATCGCCGAATTCGGCCTCGTGCCGGCTGATCGACTGTCCCGGATTCAGGCCAAGGCCGAAAAAGTCGCCCATTGGATCGAATACCTCGAGAAGTTAGCAATCCCGGGCGGGATCGCGGGTGACGTCATCCGCCGCAACTGGGAATCGACCCCTAAGGACTTGCCGCCGACGTTCCTGGCTGAAGCGCCTGAAGTTCAGGCCGAAGTCATGTACCGAGTCAAATACCGCGGGTATCTGGAGCGCGAAACGCGGAACGCCCGCAAGCTTCACGACCTGGACTCCTTTAAGGTGCCTGAAGGCTTTGATTTCCTTAAAGCCTACGGCTTGCGAATCGAAGCCCGGCAGAAGCTCCATACCATCCAGCCTAAGACCTTGGGTCAGGCTAGCCGGATCAGTGGTGTGAACCCAGCAGATATCTCGCTGCTGATGGTCCTTTTTCGAGCTAAGTAAGCGCGGGTTAGCAGGGGTAGGGAAGGGGGTGTTCCACGTGGAACACCCCTATGTAAAGATTTTGGCCGCACGGTGTGACGGTCGTGTTTCTTTAATCCATAAACCATTGATAGTGATGTATTTATATATAAAATAGAGGCGTGTCACGCAACCGCCATCATTGACACCTAACTCTGGCGCTAGGGAGGCGGGTGGTCTTATGTAAGGACGCACCCATGGACGCCGAACATCTCAAGCGCATCTTGATCGTCGACGACGAAGCCGACGTCACCGAGCTCTTGGACTATAAGTTCAAGCAGGCCGGCTACGCCATCCGGACGCTCAACGACCCGCTGCGCGCCATCGGCCTGGCGCGGGACTTCCGCCCGGATCTCATCATCCTCGACGTGATGATGCCCGAACTCACCGGCGTGCAGCTCCTCCGCATGGTCCGCGCCGACGCGCTCCTCCAAGACACCCCGGTGATCTTCCTCACGGCCAAGGGCGAGACGGCCGACAAGGTCAAAGGCCTGGAGTCCGGGGCCGACGATTACGTCACCAAGCCTTTCGACACGCGCGAGCTGATGCTCCGCGCCCAGGCGCTCCTGCGTCGCGCGAAGTCCGCGGCCGCCAAGCCTTCCACGCGCCTCGCCGCCGGCGCGCTCCTCCTTGATATCGAACGGCACGAAGTCACCGCGGCGGGCAAGCCCGTCGAACTGACGGCGACCGAATTCAAACTGCTCCGACTGCTCCTCGAGCGGAAGGGCAGGGTGCAGTCGCGCGAAGAACTGCTCGCCGACGTCTGGAACTATTCGCCTGACCTCGAGACACGCACGGTGGATACGCACGTGCGTCGCCTGCGTGAGAAGCTCGGCCCGGCGGGCGACGTGATCGACACGGTGCGCGGCGTCGGTTACCGCGTGAACGGCTGAACTGCTTTGCGCTCGCGCGCCTCCGCGGCGGCGACAGCATCCGGAAGCGATGACCTGGTTACCCTGGCTGCTCCTGCTCGCGCTCGGCGCGGCCGCCGCATGGGCGATGGGACAGCACGGCGCCCACCTCCGCTGGGCCCGGCGCGCGCTGCGCGGCGACGTCTCGGCGCGACGCCCTCAGGGCTGGCTGGTGCGGGCCCTGCAGCTCGAAGAACTCTTCATGGCGATCGAACGCCGCGCGGAAAGCGAAGATGAGATCCGCGCCGCCGCCGGCCGCCGCATCGAAGCGTTGCTGGCGCCGCTGACCGACGCCGTGCTCGTCGTCGACGCACAGGACCGCCTGCGCCTGGCTAACCCCGCGGCGGTGGCGCTGTTCGGGCTCAGCGACGAAGACGTCGGCGGCCCGGTGGTGCCGCTGGTCCGCAGCGCGGATTTCATCGAGCTCATCCGCCGCGTCCGCGAAGAGGGTGACGCGCGCGCCACGCTCATGCTCAACCGCGCGCCCCTGGCCGACGTCTGGCTGCAGGCCGCCGGCGCGCGCACCGACCCGGAGGCGTTCGGCGAGGACGCCGCGATCTTCGTGCTGGCGGACGTGACCGCGCTGAAGCGCCTGCAGGCGATGGAACGCGACTTCGTCACGAACGTCTCCCATGATCTCCGGACACCGGTGACGATCCTGCGCGGCTACGCCGAGACGCTCGCCGAGGACCAGGCGACGATGTCGGCCGAAGACCGCGCGCGCTTCACGCAGAAGATCGTGAGTTCCGTCGGCCGTCTGCAAGGTCTCGTCGAAGGGCTGCTCGCCCTGGCCAGCCTGGAGTCTTCCCGCGAAGTCCGGCGAGAGGCCGGCGCCCTGCACGCCGCGGCGCGCGAGGTGACCGTGGAATTCGAAGCCCGCTGCAAGGCCGCGGGCGTGACGCTCGAACTGGACCTCGCGGCGACGCAGGACGTCGGCGCCGATCCGATCCAAGCCCGCCGGCTCATCCAGAACCTGATCGACAACGCGTTGGCCCACGCCGCCGGCCTGACCCGGCTCCGGATCGCGACCCGCGATACGGCGGAAGGGACCGAGTTGAGCGTGGAAGATGATGGAGCAGGGGTGACCACCGCCGACCTGCCCAGACTGTTCGATCGTTTCTACCGGACCGACAAATCCCGCCGGGCCGGGGGCAGCGGCCTAGGGTTAAGCATCGTCCGGCAAGTAGCCGAGCTCCATGGCGGTTCCGCCGGGGCCGAACCGGCGCGCCCGAAAGGCCTCCGGGTGATCGTCACCATCCCTCGGGTCGACTGACGCTGCTGAAATGAAAAACCCGCCGGGTTTCGGCGGGTTTTGGCTCCATTTTTAAAGTGGAGCGCGCGACTGGACTTGAACCAGCAACAGCCACCTTGGCAAGGTGGTACTCTACCATTGAGCTACGCGCGCGTTGGACAGGGAGCAGACCAAACGGCTCAGCGAGTGTCAAGCCTTTGGAGGAAGGCGGCCCGGGCGGCCGCCGGGGCGGGGGTCAGCCCCTGTTTGGACAGAAGTTCTGCCGCCGCATCCGAACAGAGCCACCGGAGGGCAGGGCGCAGCCCCGCGACTTTATCCGGACGGACATAAAGGATGAGCGGCACCTGGAGGGGGTAGTCGCCGTTGTGCACGTTGTTCTCATCCGGACCGTAGGCGGTGGCCGACCGGCCGGAGCGACCATCGGCGACGGGAAGGACCCGGCCGCGTGCGGCCGGGGGTTTGGGCAAGAGGACGATGCTTCCGGCCCGCGACGCGAGCAGGTCAGCAGCCAGGGCAGGCTCGACACGCAATCGCGCGTCCGGCCGGAAAGCCTGACCCTCGAGGACCAAACCTTGGAAGACCTCGAGCACCATGGTGCCCGGAGGAGAGGAGAGCGCCGGAGTCAGGAGTTCCGAACGCGCGAGCGGATCAAGGTCGTTCCAGTTGCGAGCGGGCGCCCGGGCATCGCGAGCGTAGGCGTTCGCGAGTTGCTCGAAGGTGATCTGCTCCATCCGATTGCTCCCATGCGTCGCGACGACGACGACCGCCGAGGCAAGGCGGAATTCCCGGGCGCCCGCGAGGGGCGAAGTCTCTCCCGGTCGTACCATCAGGATGGCGGCCGCGGAGCGGCCTTCCGCCATCGCCCGTCGAGCGGGCAGGGTGCCCGCGAAATCAGCGACGCCCTGACCAGCCGCCGCACGCAAAGCCGTGACGAAATCACCATCCAGGAGATCGGTCCCCGTGATGTCGGCGCCTTCGGCGACGCAGACGAAAAACAGTCCGAGCAGGAACCTCACGCCGTCTCGGGACCGGGATCGAGTTCCGGCCACTGCAGGAGTTTGCGATGCAAAGTGCGGCGCGAGATGCCCATGAGCTCCGCGGCGCGCGTCCGGTTGCCCGCCGCGGCGGCAAGCGCCTGCTTGAGCAGCTGCTTCTCGTTCTGCGTGCGGTCAAGGTTGCCCGTAGCGCCCGATGCCGGGGCGGCCGCCGACGACAGCGACGCCGGAGCGCTGAAGCGCGGGTCGAGATCGGCCGGACTGACCGTCTTGCCGGCGCGGAGCACCGCGAGGTTCTCGCACGCGTTACGTAATTCCCGGATATTACCCGGCCAAGGATAGCGCACGAAGACCGCGAGCGCCTCGGGGGAGAGTCTCGGCGCCGTGACGCCGTTCTCTTTCGCGAAGCGCTCAAGGTAATGAGCGAGCAGAAGCGGCACGTCGTCGGTACGCTCACGCAGCGGCGGCAGACGGAGCGGCACGACCGAAAGGCGATAGAAGAGATCTTCGCGGAACTTGCCCTCCTTCACCATCTGCTGCAGGTCGCGGTTCGTCGCGCAGACCAGGCGGAGGTCGAGGGCGATCGGGCGGTGTGAGCCCAGACGCTCGACGGCGCGCGTCTCCAGGAAGCGCAGGAGCTTCACCTGGGTGGTCGCATCGATCTCACCGATTTCGTCGAGGAAGAGCGTGCCGCCGTCCGCGGATTCGAATCGTCCCACGCGGCGTTCGTTCGCGCCGGTGAAGGCGCCTTTCTCGTGGCCGAAGAGTTCGGACTCCAGAAGGTTGGCCGGAATCGCGGCGCAGTGCACCGCCATGAACGGCCCTTTCGCGCGCTGGCTCGCCTGGTGGATCATCTGGGCGAAAAGTTCCTTGCCCGTGCCGGTCTCGCCGAGGAGCAGGACGGTCGCGTTCGAAGAAGCGACCGAGCGGACCTGTTCGATCGAGTGCTGGAGGGAAGCGGAGGAGCCGACGACCTCTCCGAGCGAGAACTTGCGGTCGAGGCGCGCCTTAAGCGTCACGACTTCCTTCTCCGTCGTCCGCGCCTTCAGGCCGCGTTCGAGCACCAGCTCCACCTGACGGAGATCGACCGGCTTCTGGAAGAACCAATAGGCGCCGCGGCTCATGGCCGTGACGGCCGTCTCCACGTCGCCGTAAGCCGTCATCATGATACAGACCGGCTGGTGAGGGAGCTTGAGCGCGCGGTCGATGACCGCCATGCCGTCTTCACCGGCCATGCGGAGATCGGTGAGCACGGCGTCCGGGGGCACGTCCTGCATGAGGCGCGCCGCTTCCGCGGCGTCCTTCGCGACAAAGGTCTCGTAGCGGTCTTCCAGCGCGGCGCGGAGCCCGTCGCGGATGTTCTTCTCGTCGTCGACGATGAGTACCGTGGGCTTCATGGTTCAGGCTTCCGGGGAGGCTTGATGGTTGGCGGCGCCCCAGGCACGCGCCGCCTTCTCAGCCAGGGCCGCGCGGGCGCGGTCGACTTCGGCGAGGCGAGCCTTGAGGTTGGCGTTGGAGACGGCCGCGAGGTCGTCGAGATCGCACAGATAGGCGCCTTCGAGCGAACGGGCCGCGACGTCGAAGTTACGCGGCACGCCCAGGTCGACGAGCAGGAGCGGGCGGCCTTGGCGGCGGGCGACGGACTCGCGAAGCGCGACGACGTCAAGGAGGGCGCGTTCCACCGTGGCGCAGCCGACGATCACGTCGTGTGCGTGCGCCTGCCGGAGCGCGTCGGCGAGCGTCAGGGAAGAACCGGCGAACTCTTCGGCGAGCACGCGGGCGTTGTCGAAGGTGCGGGAAGCGACGGAGACCTGCGAGGCCCCACGTGAGACGAGGGCCTGCACGACCTGCCGGCCGACATCGCCGGTACCGAGGACGAGCACGCGCGCTTCGTCGAGCGACCCGAACACGCGTTGCGCGAGTTCGACGGCGACGTTGCCGAGGCTGACCTGGCCTTGGGAGATGCCGGTGTGCGTGCGCGCCCACGCGCCGGCCTGGAAGGCGCGCTGGAAGACGCGGTTCAGCACCGGGCCCGTCATGCCGCGCGCGAGCGCGTCGGCGTAAGCATCCTTCACCTGACCGGCGATCTCGACTTCGCCCACCATCTGGGATTCGAGACCGGAGACGACGGCGAAGAGGTGCTCGACGGCCTCGAGGCCGGGCACGGGACGGAGATGTTGGTCGAGGACCGCGGGCGACGCGCCCGTCGCCTTGATGAGGGCGCTGCGCACATGGAGGGCGGCGGCTTCGTCGCCGACGCCGTAGGCTTCGAGCCGATTGCACGTGGCGAGCAACACCGCTTCGGCGAGACCCGCCTCGCGCGCCGCGGCATAGAAGGCCTCGGCGCCGCCGGCGGGCACGGTGAAGGCCGCGCGCTCATCGAGGCCGGCGGTGCGATGGGTGGCGCTGAGCGCCACGAGATTGCGGACGCGTTCGCTCATCGGGCGGCAGGGAGCGAGAGATAGAGCGCGAGGAGCGCCGGGACGAAGACGACCAGCGAAGCACGCGCGTAAGCCGAACCGGCGAGGCGATGACGCCGACGCTGGACGGTGACGTAAAGACAGGCGACCCAGGTGAGCAGCGCGGCGGCGAGTTTGGGCAGGGCGACGAGGGCGAGGTCGCGCTGTGCCCAGTCGGTCGCTCCGATGACAAGCGAAAGCCCGAGCAGCCAGACGGCGGCGCCCATGAGCTGGCCGCCGATGCGATCGAGCGGCACCAACGCCGGAAGCAAGGCGTAGATCCCGCCGAACTCGCGACGAGCGAGCGCGCGGTCCTGGAGGAGATAGGCGGCGGAGTTCAGCGCCTGCGCGCCGAGCACGCAGTAGGCGAGGACGGCCGCGCCGACATGAATGACGATCAGCGGCTTGTCCGTGAGATCGGTCGGTTGCCCGACGACGCCTAAAAAGGCGGAGGCCACCAGGCAGCCCGTCGTCGCGCCCGCGATCACCCACGTCGGCAGACGATGCGTGAAGGTCAGGTCCAGGAACAGGGCCAGACCGGAGAGACCCCAGGCGATGGAAAGCAGCAGCTCCGCCGCGCTGCTGATCGGCAAAGCGTGTGTCCGCAGGCCTTGGTAGGCCAGCATCGTGGTGAGCATGATCCAACCACCGCGCAGCAACCAGAGTCCGGCGGTCGGCCAGCGCCCGGAAGCGTCTTTCGCGGCCATCCCATCCAAGAGAGCCGCCGCCAAGAAAACGGCGGCGCAACCGAGCAGGCATTCCCGGGTGAGGGGATGCTCCGCGAGAGCTGCGGCCAAGAGGGACATGCCTGATGAATAAATACTGGTGTGACATTTTGGCAAACCTCCAAACCGACCTGTTTTCTTGCAGAAAGAGGGGAGGGGCATAGGTTCAGCCAACTTATGGCCCACGACCTCTACGACCTCACCCAGCACCCCCCTCGCAGCCCCCGCGTCCGCCTAGGAGGCCTCGTCATCCTTCCCCGCATGATTGATAAGGCCCGCGCGACCAAAGCCGGGAAAAACGGCGAATATACCTACGGTTGCTCCCTAGATCGTAACGTCCTGGACTTCCTTGGAATTGAGGCGGATGCACTTAAGGCTCAGATTGACAAGGGTTTAGGTGATGGTGAGATCCTCACCTGGATGATGGCTAATGCCCAGAAACCCCGTCAGGCCTACGAAATCGCCGCTTTCAGCGCTTTCCATGAGCAGCGCGCCCCCAGCGCACCGGGAGGCCGGGCCAAGGTGAGCGAATACCAATCTTCGACCCCGGCCGGCGCTAAGCGCGAGGACATCATCACCTGGTTCGACGTCCTGGATTTGGACGACCACCAGAGCTTCGGCGGCAAGGTCTGAGCCGTGGCCAAGGTCGGTCGACCTCGTCGGGTACTCCTCGTGTGCATGGGGAATATCTGCCGTTCCCCGACGGCGGAAGAAGTCCTCCGCGTGAAGGCCCGGCAGGCCGGATTGAGCATCGAATTCGATTCAGCGGGAACGGAGAATTACCACATCGGTGATGCGCCGGATGCGCGCTCCGTGCGCCACGCGCGTGACCGCGGGTATGACCTGTCGGGGCTGCGCGCCCGCCAGGTGCATGCCTCTGATTTCCATGAGTTCGATCTCATCCTCGCCGCCGACGAGCTCAACCTGCGCGAACTCCGCCGTCGTTGCCCGCCGGAACAACATCACCGGCTCGCGCTTTTCCTCGGCGAAGTCGCCTTGCCCGATCCGTATTACGGCGAAAGCGACGATTTCGAAAAAGTGTTGGATTTAGTGGAAAAACAGGCCTTTCGGCTCGTCTCGGCGTGGTCGCGGGCAACTGAATGATTGCGGTGACGTGCGGGGCGGCGTTTGCTTCTGCCTAACGATGTACCAAGTGAACTTCAGCGACCAGGCGATGCGCGAGCTCGCGAAGCTGCCGACCTTGGAGCAGATGGAAGTCGTCGAGGCGTTCACTTCCCTGACCGCCGACGAACTCCTCCGGGGCAGCTCGGAACTCGGTACCGTCCGCCGCGGTGGCCACACTTATCACCGCCTGCGCGTCGGTGAGTTCCGCATCTATTTCGAAGCCAGCGAAGGCTCGCTGCTCGCCAATTACGTGCTGCATAAGCACACCTACGCCGACTTCGCGTTTCGTTCACACCTCCCGTTCCCGGAAGACGAGGCCCGGATCGAACAAGAAGGCGGTTTCTGGAAATACCTCGACGAACCCCCGAAGTCCTGACCGTGACGAACCCTCCCGAAAAACGCCAATATTCCTCACCTGAGGAGGCGGCCCGCATCTATCTCCTGCCGAACCTATTCACGGCGGGAAACATGCTCTGCGGCTTCTTGGCTATCAAGAACTGCATCGAGGCGCGCTTCACCTCGCTGACCCCTGAGGGGCGGGCCGAACACTACAATATGGCGGTCTGGTTCATCCTTTTCGCCTGCGTCTGCGATCTATTCGACGGCCGGGTCGCCCGCGCCACCAAGCGCGAATCCCTCTTCGGGGCCGAGTTCGATTCCATCGCCGACACGGTCTCTTTCGGCGTGGCCCCGGCCCTGATGGCCTGCTTCCTGGTCATCAAGCCTGAGGTGACGGACAACGTCCAATTGGTGACCTGGCTCCTGGCTTTCATCTACTTGCTCTGCGCCGGCGTCCGTCTGGCCCGTTTCAACGTCCTGACCAACCCGCTGGTCCCTGGTAATGAGAAACGCGCCGCCGGGGGCGATTTCGTGGGCCTGCCTTCACCGGCCGCCGCCGGGATGATCGCCTCGCTGGTTCTGGTCCTGTCCAAGGTCATGGTCTCCTCCGACCAGAAGGACCCCTTTGAACAAGCCGTCCAGGCCTGGTCCTGGATCCTGCTGCCGGTCATGCTGGTCATCTCCTTCCTGATGGTGAGCAATGTGCGGTTCCCTAGCTTCAAGAAGCTCGATTGGACCGCCCGGGCCAAGACCCGCGGCTTCATCCTGATCATCATCCTGGGCGCGGTCATTTTCCGTTACCCGCAGTATTCGTTTCCGGCGGTCTTCCTCGGTTACGTTCTCTACAGCCTTTTCCGGCACGCGTTCTTGCTGAAAAAGAGCGAGATGGATCCGGCGCCGGATGACGATGACGAGCCGGTGTCCAAAGTGTGAACAGACGGTGGGCAACCGGTGCCGCTGAGTCCTTGTGAACAAGCCTGAGGTTATTCACGCCTTAGGCACAGAAGCGACCGAGGCGGATACTCCCTCTCACCAGCGTCTTGCGGAACTATGTACGGTCTTCCGCCCCCTACTGATGCTACTGGTATTTATAAATGAAGAGAGAATAGATACAGTACCGTCCGGCATGTGGGCAATGAGGGGTTGCCTCTGCCCCCGCCTCTGCTCAATTCTGACGTCATCATGAAGTTCAAGGTAAACCGGAATCACTTTTTCAACGGCCTCTCCAGCGTGACCAATGTCGTCGGGAGCCGCGCCACGATGCCGATCCTCCAGAACGTGCTCATCGAAGCCGAAGGCGACACGGTCACCCTGACCACCACCAACCTCGATCTCGGCATCTGCTGCCGCATCAAGGCCGCGGTCTCTTCTCCTGGTCGCATCACCCTGCCGGTCAAGAAACTCGTCCCCATTGTTCGCGCCCTTTCGAGCAGCGACACCATCGTCGAACTCACCGGCAAGGACCGCGTGAAGATCACCTCCGGCAGTTCCGTCTTCCAGGTCGCCGGTCTTCCTGCTGACCAGTTCCCGCCGATCTCCAATTTCGCCGGCCAACCGACCATCTCGATCAACCAGGATGACCTCGGCGACATGCTGCGCAAAGTGAGCTACGCGCAGTCCTCCGACGAGAACCGCTACATCCTCAACGGCGTGTTCTTCGAATTCGCCGAAGGCAAGCTGACGGTCGTCGCGACCGACGGCCGCCGCCTCGCCAAGTGCGAACGCAAGCTCGCCGGCACCGACAAGGCCTTGGCGCTCATCCTGCCTGCCCGCACCATCATCGAACTGATGCGTCTGCTGAAGTCCGGTGGCGAAGCGCATGTCTCCCACAACGAGCGCCAGGTCGGCTTCACCATCGACATCCCGAAGAACGAAGAAGGCCTCGTGGACCGCATCCAGCTGGTCTCCAAGGTCGTCGAAGGTAACTACCCGAACTACCGCCAGGTCATCCCGAAGGACGCCGGCTCGAAGGTCCGCCTCGAACGCGAGAAGCTCCTCGAAAGCGTCAACCGCGCCGCGCTGATGACCGACGACCGCAACAACACCATCCGCATGAGCGTCACGAAGAAGACGCAGAATCTCGAGATCTCCGCGAAGTCGGAAAGCGGCGAAGCGCATGAACCGATCGCGGTGAAATACGAAGGTCCGGACGTGAACATCGCGTTCAATCCTCAGTACATCATCGACCCGCTCAAGGCGCTCACCGAAGACGAAGTCGATTTCGAATTCAAGGACGAGATGTCTCCGGGCGTGATCCGCGGGCTCAAGGACGATTTCCTCTGCGTCGTGATGCCGCAGCGGATCTCGTAAGCGACCGGCTCAGAGACCAGGCTCGGCGCAATCCGGGAGCGACTTGATACGCTCCAAGATGCGGCGTGACGCTTCGATCGAACGGTCGCGATGATCCGCGCCTGGGTCGTATTCCGCCGGCAGCATCGCCTTGCCGAAGCGCACCCGGATCCGCGCCGAACCGACCGGAAAATTGGCTCCGCGAGGAAGGACATCGCGCGCGCCGCGGATATGGATCGGGACGACCGGCACGCCGGACTTGCAGGCGAGGAGACCGGCCCCGGCCTTGGGCGAAGCGATGACGCCGTCATGGCTGCGGGTGCCTTCCGGAAAGATGAGCAGCCCTTCGCCGGCGGCCAAGGCGGCCAAGGCCGCGCGGATCGCGCCGATGTCCGCTTCTCCGCGGTCGACAGGGATCGAATGGCAGGCCCGGATCACGAAGCCGAAGACCGGGTTGTCGAAGAGCGAGCGGCGGGCGATGAAGGAGATCTCCCGGGGCAGGCAGGAGCCCAGCAGGGGTGGGTCCAGCATGCTTTGGTGGTTCGAAGCGAAGAGACACGCGCCGGCGGGGACGTTCTCCCAGCCTTCGACTTCCAAGGTGGCGAAGACCTCGATGAACGAACGCGCGCCGTGGTAGACGGCCTTGTAGATCAGGTTCTTCGAATCGAGGATCATCGGGGCAGGGCGGCCACCTTGATCAGCTCGCCGATCTGGGCCACGACCGCTTCGAGCGGGAGGTGCGTGTTGTCCAGGCGGCAGGCTCCGTTCGGGCAGACCAGCGGGGCGGTCTTGCGCGTGGCGTCGAGATGGTCGCGCTGGATGACCTGGTCGGCCTGGCCTTCGGCGGCCCGGCGCTGGGAGCGCGCTTCGGCGTCGGCTTCGAGGAAGATGCGGACTTCGGCGTCGGGCAGGACGACGGACCCGATGTCGCGACCTTCCATCACCACGCCGGCGAAACCTTGCTCGCTTGCGAGCTTCACCTGCGAGCGTTGGTATTCGAGGAGGAAGGTCCGGACGGAGGGCAGGGCGGCGATCTTCGAGACCCCCGCGTTGACCTCAGGCGTGCGTAGGTCGGCGTCGTCCGGCAGGACTCCGTCGAGGGTGAGCGCGGAACTGCGCGCGCCTTGGCGAGCCACGATACGTGAGCCGATCCGAAGCTTGGCCAGGGCGGCCTTCACGGAGGCCGGATCGTCGGCGTAAGCGCCTGCGAGGAGTAGCGCCCGGGTGAGGCTACGGTAATGCGCGCCGGTATCGACGTGCAGCAGGCCGTGCGCCTGGGCGAGGCGGCGGCTGGTGCTGGACTTCCCTGAGGCGGCGCCGCCGTCCACGGAGACACGCACGAAGTTCGTACGGAGGGCCTCGAGGGCTTGGAAGAAGTGCGGGAAGGTCTTACCCGTGCAGGCGGGATCTTCGATCGCGATCCACGGGCGGCCGTCGCCGAAGAGGTCGAAACTGCCGAGGATGCCGAAGCTCATCGCCATGCGATGATCCTCGTAGGTGTGGATCGAGACGGGACCCGCGGCGGCCGCCTGACGCAAGGCCGCCTTGCTCGGGAAGATGGTCAGCGAAGAAAGGGATTCGTCCGCTCTCAGTTGCGCGGCGGTGGGTTCGACCTTGAGGCCGAGCCGTTCCAATTCGGTCGCCATCGCGAGCACGCGGTCGGTCTCCTGCTTGCGCGTGTGGGCGATGCCCCGGATCCTCACCGGGCCGTCGGCCAATGCGGCGATGGTCGCCAGCGTGAGGAAGGTGTCGGAGAAAGCGTTGAAGTCGAAGTCGCCCCCGCGGATCCCGGCCCAGGAATCGGAGACCAGCGTGCCGTCGGCCGAGCGCAGCTTGGCGCCGCAGGCCGCGGCGACCTTGGCGAACGCGGTGTCACCTTGCAGGCCGCCATCGGCGTAGCCTTCGATGCGTACGGAAGCGCGGGCGCCGGTCACGGCAGGCAAGGCGATGAAATAGCTGGCGGCGGTGGCGTCGGGCTCGATCGCGTAAGCGGGCTGGGCGACGTAGGCGCCCGGAGCGACGCAGCTCCAGCTTCCGTCGGCGAGACGCGTCAGGGGCCGGCCGAATTGCCCGCACATGCGCGCGGTCATCTCGACGAACGGTTCGGAGACCGTGGAGCCCTTCATGCTTACCGTGGCGCCGGGCGAAAGCGGGAGCACCATGAGCAGCGCGGACAGGAGCTGGGAAGAGGCCGAGGCATCGACCTCGAGGCGACCGAGCTTCCCGGTCGTGTGAAGCGTGAACGGGAAACCGTTCGCCGCGGAGCCGTCGGGAGCGAGCGCGCGGCAGCCGGCCGCGCCCAGGGCGTCGAGCAGGCCGCGCATGGGGCGGGCTCGCATGGCTTCGTCGCCGTCGAGTTCATACTCGCCGCCCGGGGCGAGCGCGAGGAAGGCGGTCAGGAAGCGGGCGGCCGTGCCGGCGTTGCCGACATGTAACTTCGCGCGAGCTTGCGGGATGCGGCCGCCGAGGCCGACGATCCGGATCGTGCCGGCGGCTTCGTCGTCGGTCACTTCGAAGCCCAGCGCGCGCAGGGCGGCGATGAGGATGCGGGTGTCGCGGCTGAAGAGCGCGCCGGTGAACAGCGTGACGCCGTCGGCGAGCGCAGCCAGGATCAGGGCGCGGTTGGTGATGCTCTTCGAGCCCGGGACCTGGGCGACGCCGCGGGCAGGCGTTTGGAAAGGGCGGATGACGAGGGTCTGACTCATTCGGGCCGGTCGAGGTTCTGGCGGGCGATGCGGGCTTCGGCGAGGAGGCGACGCAGGGCGACCGCGTCGTTCGCTTCCACGGCGGTCCGGAGTTCGGCGGCGCGCTTCTCGACGTCGCGGAGGCCGGCGGCGGTGTGCCGGGCGTTGGCGAGCATGATGCCGACCCAGAGATTTTCTTCGCCGGCGGCGATGCGGGTCGTGTCGCGGAGGCCCGCGCCGACCGCGAAGCGGCGGAAGCCGGTCTGATCCATCACGGCGAGCATGAGCGCCGAGGCGGTGGCGTGCGGCACATGGCTGATCGCGGCGACGATCTCGTCGTGCTTGGCGGCGTCGGTCTCATGCAGGACCGAGCCGAGTTCCTGCCAGAAGCGACGGACGGTGGTCAGGGCCTGCGGGTCTTCGGCGCCGGTAGGCGTCAGGAAGCAGACGCGTCCTTCGAAAAGCTGCGCGGAAGCGTGCGTGGCGCCGGCCTTTTCCCCGCCGGCCATGGGATGCGCCCCCACGAACGGATTCGCGGCGGGCAGGCGGCGGGCGGCGAGCAGGATCGAACCTTTGACGCTGCCGGCGTCGGTGACCACGGCGCCGGGCGCGAGGCCGGGGGCGATGGCCAGGAAGGTCTCTTCGGCGGTGTCGACCGGCGTGGTCACGATGACCAGATCGGCGCCACGGACGCAGTCCGCCGCGTTCTCGAAGACTTCCGCCACGCCGAACGCGCGCAAGGTCTCCCGTGAGCCCGCCGAGCGGGACCAACACGCGAGCGAACCGGCCAGGCCCTTCCGCGCCGCCGCGAGGAGGATGGAGCCGCCGATGAGGCCGGCGCCGACTACGGCGATGCGCTTGAATTGAGCCATTTCCAATATTGAAGGTATGACTTTGATGAACCAGAGTGACGAACTATTAAAGCAAACAAACCGCCGGCGACGAAGTTGGCGGCCCGCTCATGAGCAACGGCCCTCGACCACCCAGACCCGACTTCGTGCCCGCCGCGGACCCCCGGGCGAATCGCGGGCGTTTCTCCTTCGAGGCCCTCTGGCTGCGGATCAGGCTTCCGCTGCTCCTGCTGGTGTTCGCCGCCCTGGGCATCACTTCCTTGCTGCTCTACACCTCGGACCGTCGGACGACCCGCCAGTCTGAGCTCACGGTCTCGGCCGCCGACGCGGAAGTCCTGCGTCAGCGTTCACTCCAGGCCGAGGCCGCCTTTGAAAAAATCCGGCAGGTGCGCTTCGAGCTCTCGGAAGAGGACATCCGCCTGCTGGAACAAGCCCTGCAGGCGCAAGAAGAGTATCTTTCCGCCCGCCAGTCCGTCGGCACCGAGGATCCGCGCCTGGTGTCCTTGCGTCGACGGCTCCACCTCCTGCGCGGCGAGCGACTGCGTCAGGAGTCCGCCACCCTCGAATCCGCGGCCCTCGCTTTGGCGAAGAACGACGAAGCCGCGGCCATCGTGAAGCTTCGCCGGGCGGTCGCCTGCGAGCAGGAGATCGCCGATCGCTGGCAGTTCTCCGGTCTGGCCGACTCCGGCCGGCGCGCCTTGCTCGACACCCGGCTCCGCCGATTGGAGTCCTCGGCGCTTTGGCAGAAGGGAAGGGCCCTGGAAGCCGAGGCCGAGAAATCCTTCGCGGCCGGCCGTTATGCCGAAGCGGCGGAACGTTTCACGCTGGCGCTCGACGCTGAGAACGAATTCCTCGCGCGCTATCGCGACGTGCGGGACACCGCCTTCGGTCGCGCCGAACAGCTGGGCGTCCGTCGCGAGACGGCGGTGTCCGGGCTCCTCTGGGAAGAGGTGCGCCGGCACCAGGCCGCCGCCGAAGCCGCCGAAGCGAAGTCCGATTGGCCCGGCGCCGCGCGCCATTGGCAGGACGCGGTCGATGCTTTCGCGCGCCTGCTCACGGCGCATCCGCGCAGCCAGTTCGCCGACCGCGCCAAGGAAGCCATGATGGCGACGCGCCTGAACTTCGCCCGCTTCCATGAAGACATCCTGCGCGTGCGGGCCGAGGTCGGTCGGCTGCGGCAGGCCTTGCGCTCCCGCCAGGCTGACGATGCGATCCGTCTCGCCGAGACCATCCTCGCGGACGCCCGTCGCCTCGCCGATGCCGGGACCGGTGTCTTCCGCCCGGCGGACGACGAACGTCAGGAGCTGGAATTCATCGCGTCCCATGCGGCGACGATCCGCGGTTATCTGCCGGAAGCCGACCGACAGCTCCGTCCCATCCCCGGGCACGCCGGACGCATGTATAGGACGGAGATTCCCCAAGGCCTATACGCTTCCTTGATGGATTCGAATCCCAGCGCCTTACGACGTGAAGCCAATCCCGTCGAATCGGTGGCTTACGCCGACGCCGAACTTTTCGCCCGCCGCTTGGGCTGGATCGTCGGCGCGCCGGCGCGGCTTCCCTCCCTCGCCGAGCATGCCGCGGCGGCCGGCGATCTGACCAAGCCGGCTTCATCCGACGTCGCCTGGACCGCCGCCAATACCGATGGAGTCGATGCCCGTCCCGTGGGCTCCGCCAAGGCCGACGCGCAGGGCTTCCATGACTTGGTCGGGAATGTCGAGGAATGGACGGCCGCCAAGGAAGGGGAGACCCGCGCCCCCGTGGTGGGAGGTAGCGTGGCCACCGCCCCGGCCACCGGCCTGCCGGTCCGTCAGGTCTTCAAGCGGGAGAAAAGCCGGACGCTCGGCTTCCGCATCGTCATTGAATAATCGGCTCCGGGGCCCAATCATCGCCGGACCCCATGGCCTCCCCCGTCTCCCGCCTCCCGCGCACCGCGATCTTCTTCGCGGCCTACGGGATGCTGGCCGCGCTCTCTCTGTGGTTCGCCTATGAACTCCGTTTCGTCGGCGCCGACGAACCGACGACCGAGGAGCATCTGGCCTTCGAGTCCTATCTCAACGAACAGCGTCCGTATGCGCTGCTCTGGCTCGTCCCCCTGAAGGTATGTCTGCTCGCGCTTTGGGGTCAGTTCCGCGGGGTGTTCTATTATTTCCGTCTGCCCGACGCCCTGCGCACCGCCCTCGCCCTCGCGACGGCGACCTTCGCGGCGCTCGCCTTGCCGAATCTCCTGGGCGGCGTCGCACCCGGTGACGCGTTCAGCCTGCCGCGTGGTGTCACGTTGATCGATTTCAACCTCTCGCTGGTCTTGTTCATCGGCTTCCGCGTCTCCGTCCGCGCGCTCCGCGAGCGTTTCTCCGTCGGCACCGGTTCGCCGGCCGGCGTCGTCGAGCGTATCGCCGTCGTCGGCGCCGGCCAGACGGGCGCCCAGTTGGTCGCCGACCTGCTCGGCCGTCGCGGCCACGGCCTCGAGCCGGTCTGCTTCCTCGACGACGACGTCGCCAAGCACGACCTGCACATCCACGGCGTCCCGGTGGTCGGTTCGCCGGCGCGCATGAGCGAACTCGCCGAGAAGTTCGGCGTCACCGAGATCATCCTCGCCCTGCCTTCCACCAGCGTCCGCCGGATCCGCGAAGTCAGCGCCCTCGCCGCCGCCAATAATCTCCGCGTGCTCGTCGTCCCCTCGATGGCGGAGCTCGCCGGCGGTCGCGTCCGCGCTTCGGACATCCGCCCGATCTCCGTCGAAGACATCCTCGGCCGCGCGCCGGCGCATCTCGACGACGCCGCGATCGCGGCGATGGTCAAAGGACGCGTCGTGCTTGTCACCGGCGCAGGCGGCAGCATCGGATTGGAGTTGAGCCGTCAGGTCGCGGCGCACGGGCCGGCGAAGCTCCTGCTGCTCGACCAGTGCGAAGTGCTCCTCTATCAGGCCGAGCAGGAACTCATCGCCGCCGGTTACGGCGCCCTCATCACGCCGCTCGTCGGTGACGTCACGGACCTCGCGCGGATGACGGCGGTCTTCACGGCGCATCGCCCGAGCCTCGTCCTCCATGCCGCGGCTCATAAGCACGTCCCGATGATGGAAGCCCAGCCGGGCGAGGCCTTGAAGAACAACGTCGAGGGCACCTGGGTCGTCGCGCATCTCGCCGCCGAATACGGTGCGGAGAAGTTCGTCCTCATCTCTTCCGATAAGGCGGTCAACCCCACCAACGTCATGGGCGCGAGCAAGCGGCTCGCCGAGCTCATGCTTCGCTCCCTCCAGGCCCGGACCGGCGGCCGCACGAGTTTCATGGCCGTGCGCTTCGGCAACGTTCTCGGCTCGTCCGGCTCGGTCATCCCCATCTTCCGCCGCCAGATCGCCGCGGGCGGACCGGTCACGGTCACGCACCCGGACGTGAAGCGCTATTTCATGACGATCCCCGAGGCCGTCGGACTCGTCCTCCAGAGCGCCACGCTCGGTCAGGGCGGCGACATCCTCGTCCTCGAGATGGGCCAGCCGCTCAAGATCATCGACGTCGCCCGTCAGCTCATCGAACTCAGCGGCCTGCGTCCGGACATCGACATCGAGATCCGGATCATCGGCCTGCGCCCCGGCGAGAAGCTCGTCGAGGAGCTGCAGTGCGAAGGTGAGCAGTTCCGGCCCACGACGCACCCTCGGGTCTTCCGTTTCGTGGCCGCCGGCGAGACCTCCCTCCCGCCCGAAGCTTTGCGCGCGCAGGTGACCGACCTCCTTCGCCTGGAACCGGGCGACTGCAAGCAGGGCATCCGCCGGCTCGTCCCCGAATACGTCCCGTTCGCGGAGTAGTTTTTTCGCTTCGGGCTTCACAGGCGGGGGAGCCTCCGACACGCTTCGGTCATGGCTCGCGCGCTTTCCTCCGCACCTCAGGTCGGCATCATCATGGGTTCCCAGTCCGACTGGGAGACGATGGTCAACGCCGCCGACACGCTCAAGAAACTCGGCGTCGCCTTCGAAGCCGAAGTCGTCAGCGCGCACCGCACGCCGCTGAAGCTCAAGGATTACGCCCTGGCGGCCCGCCGACGAGGCCTGAAGGTCATCATCGCCGGCGCCGGCGGTGCCGCCCACCTGCCCGGGATGGTCGCCGCGATGACCTCGCTCCCCGTCATGGGCGTCCCCGTGCAGTCCAAGTCTCTCGACGGCATCGACTCGCTCCTCTCGATCGTCCAGATGCCCGCCGGTATCCCGGTGCACACGTTCGCGATCGGCCGGGCTGGCGCGATCAACGCCGCCCTCGGCGCCGCCGCGATCCTCGCCCTTTCTGACGCCAAGCTCGCCAAGAAGCTCGACGGCTACCGCGCCGCGCAGACCAAGGCCGTGCTCGATAACCCGATCCCCGGACGTAAGGGCAAGAAACGCTAAGTCATGGAGCGCCCCCTGCAGCCCGGCGGAACGATCGGTATCCTCGGCGGCGGCCAGCTTGGCCGCATGTCGGCCATCGCCGCCCGCCGCCTCGGTTACAAGGTGCGTACCTTCGATCCGTCCGCCGGCGCCTGCGCCGCGGCGATCGCCGATGAGCATGTCACCGCCGATTGGAGCGACACCGCCGCGCTGACGCGCTTCGCGCAAGGCTGCGGCCGCGTCACGCTCGAGTTCGAGAATATCCCGCCCGCCACGGTCGAGTTCGTGGCGAAGTCCGTGCCGTGCCATCCGTCCGCCTCCGTCCTGGCGACCTGCCAGAATCGTCGTCGCGAGAAGGAGTTCCTCCGCGCTTCCGGCATCCCTTGCGCCAACTTCGCCGTCGTCTCCTCGCTCGCCGAGCTGCAGGCCGCGGTGAAGTCCATCGGCTTCCCCTGCGTGCTCAAGACCGCTGACTTCGGTTACGACGGCAAGGGCCAGGTCAAACTGCCGACCGCCGAAGCCGATCTCGCCGCCGCGTGGGCTAAGATCGGCGGCGCCGTGGGCGTCCTCGAAGCGTGGGTGCCTTTCCAGATGGAGATCTCCGTGCTCGTCGCGCGCACCGTCGATGGTCGCACGGCCGTCTACGATCCCGCCGAGAACATCCATCGTAACCACATCCTGCACCTCTCGCTCTCGCCGGCCCGCATTTCCGCGGCCACCGCCGATGAAGCCCGCGTGCTCGCGTTGAGCATCGCCGAAAAGATCCAGCTCGTCGGTCTCCTCGCCGTCGAGATGTTCGTGCAGGACGGACGCATCGTCGTCAATGAGCTCGCCCCGCGGCCGCACAACAGCGGCCACCAGACCTTCGACGCGAACGAGACGAGTCAGTTCGAGCAACATGTCCGCGCCGTGTGCGGTTTGCCGCTCGGCGGCACCAAACCCCTCGCGCCTTCCGCGATGGTGAACCTCCTCGGCGACGTCTGGCGAGACGGCCAGGAGCCTGACTGGACCAAGGCCCTCGCCGATCCCTCCGCCAAGCTGCATCTCTACGACAAGGGCCAGGCTGCGCCGGGCCGGAAGATGGGCCACATCACCGTCACCGCCCCGACGCTCGAAGAAGCGCTGCGTCGCGCCGAGGCTTTGCACGCCGCGCTCTGAGCGATGTCGGCTCCACAGGTCCTCTTCTGGGTCAACATCCTGATCCTGGTCCCCGTCGGATTCGGGACCTTGTTGAAGGCGTCGGCCACTGACCATGGCGCTTTTGCCGAAAGCGCCGGCTGGCGCACGCTGGTCGGGTCTCTCTGGTTGGCCATCCTCGCGCTGTCCGTCCTGGGCGTCCGTCAGCCTGAAGCCTTCCTGTGGCTCCTCGCCTTCCAGGTTTTCTATAAGTCCGTATGGCTGCTCGCGTATGTCATGCCGCGCTTGCTTACCGGACGCAGGAGCGAAATCCCGGCCGGCATCACGCTGAGCTTCGTCGTCATCGTCCTCGTCTGGCCCTGGTTCATTCCCTGGGGCCGGCTGTTCGGCGTGCTCTGATCAGTCGAGCAGCTCCGGCTTACGGCTGAAGAGCTCGAGCGGGATCTGGCCGAGGCACAGGAAGAGCAGGACCGCCTGGAAGACCGGGATCCGCGCCTTCATGCCCGCGGCCTGGGCGACGTAGTTCTTGGCCATGACTTCGGAGATCATCGCGAAGGCGAAGATCAGCGAGGCGACGCAGAGCACGATGAAGAGTCGGTTCCAGGCTTTCGGCGACGTGATGCGGCGCCAGGGCAGGAAGAGCAGGCCGGCGTAGGCGATGAGGAACCAGGATTCGGCGCGCAGGGCTCGCGGGAAGGTCACGACCGCGGGATCCCAGCGCGGCGGGATCCGGGCAAAGCCGAGGTTCAAGCCGCCGAGTAGTTCGTTCAGGGCCATCAGCAGGCAGAAGACGCCGAAGCCTAGGGCGATGAAGCGTCCGTAGCGGATGCGTTGGGCGGTGTTCTCGTGCATGCGGGAAAGGTTGGGCGGCGCCGAGGCGGACGCAAATCCTCAGAGCGGACGGAACAGCGCGACGTCGCTCCACTCGCCCATGATGCGGCCATCGGCGCGGGTGCCGGCGCCCCAGGCGGCCTGGCACTTCGCTTCGAAATGGGCGCGGACGGCGTCCTGCTCCTTCGCGAGGATGCCGCTGAGGGCGAGCACGCCGCCGGGGCTGACGGAGTCGACAAGGTTGTCGGCGTAGATACAGAGGACGTCGCTGATGATGTTGGCCAGCACGACGTCAGCCCGGCCGGTCAGGCGGAAGCCTTCTTCGAGGCCGGCGTGATGAAAGGCGACCGCGTCGTCGGCGATGCCGTTCTCCTCCCGGTTGGCGATGCTCACGCGGACGGATTCCGGATCGCGGTCGAAGCCGGCGATGCGACCGCAGCCGAGCTTGGCGGCGGAGAGGGCGAGGATACCCGAGCCGCAGCCGGCATCGGTGACGGAGACCTGCGCGGCCGGGTGCGTCTCGAGGAAGTCCATCATGCGGATCGCGCACAGGCGGGTCGTCGGGTGGTCGCCGGTGCCGAAGGCCAGGCCGGCGTCGAACCAGATCACCGCGGCGTCGGCCGGCACGGCGTGCTTGCCGCGCATCCAGGCCGGGACCCAGTGGAGGCGGCCGTGGTCCCACGGCTTGAGGTGTTCCTTGTAAGCTTCCTTCCAGTCCTTGTCGGCCATGACGGTCTCGTCGTAGGCCTCGGGGAGTTTCTTGAAGGCCTTGCGCAGACCGGCCCAAGCCTCGTCGGCTTCGGCTTTCGTGTCGAAGTAGCCCATCACGAAATGCGGTTTCCCGGGTCCTTCATGAAAGAGCATCCAGGAGGAGCGGGTAAGTTCGCAGAAATGGTCCTCCAACGGCTGGACCATGTCTTCGTGGATGGGGCACTTCAGTTCGATCATCAGGAAAGCGTCTCGCTCAGGCGGGCGATCACCGCGGGCAGCAAGGCGTGCTCGGCGGCGTGGATCTTCTGCGCGAAGGTCTCGAGGGTGTCGGCCGGCTCGCGGGCGACGCGGGTCTGGCCGAGGTGGGCGCCACCGTCGATCTCCGCGTTGACCCAGTGGACGGTGCAGCCGGCTTCAGGCACGCCGGCGTTCCAAGCCTGACCGATGCCGTCGAGGCCGGGGAAGGCGGGCAGGAGGCTCGGGTGAAGGTTGATGATGCGGCCAGCGAAAGTGTTCAGCAGGGGGGCCTTGATCACCCGCATGAAGCCGGCGAGCACCACCAGGTCGACCTGGGCGGCCTTGAGGGCGTCAGCCCAGGCTTGCTCACGTTCGGGCGAGAACTTCGTCTTGAACGGGCCCGTGTCGAGGAAGCGGGCGGGCACGCCATACTTCGGGCCGAGCTCCAGCATCTTGCAGGTCGGGACGTCGCACCAGATTCCGACCACCTTGGCCTTGCCCAGCCGGCCTTCGGCCTGGGCGCGGAGGACCGCGTCGGCGTTCGAGCCGCGACCGGAACCGAGGAGGGCGACGCGCATGACGGGAAGGTGTCGGCGGGGGCCGTCGCCTGCAAACGGATTTTCGATTTCGGACTTTGAACCGCTCGTCGAAAAGCCGAAGATGCGGTCACTGCTTCCCCATGGACCGCCGCGACTTCCTTCACCTCACCGCCTTGGGTTCGCTGGGCGCTTACGCCCTATCCGGTTGCGCCGGCGGCGGCGGTGGTTCCGTCAGCGTGCCCTCCGTGCGGCCTGCTCCCTCCGGTGGTGCCTCGACCGGCCGGGTGATGCTCGGTATCGATGTCCTCGCGGCCGAAGGGTTCGCCCGCCTGCAGGGTCTCCGCTGCGGTCTCGTCACGCATCGTGCCGGCGTCAACGGCGCCGGACAGCGCACCGCCGACGTGCTCGCGCGCGCGCCCGGCGTGAAGCTCGTCAAACTCTTCGGTCCGGAGCATGGTATCGACGGCGTGGCGAAGGCGGACGTCAAGGTCGGCCACGCGAAGGACGCGCGCACCGGCCTGCCGGTCTACTCCCTTTACGGCGCGACGCGTAAGCCGACCCCGGAGATGCTGGCGGGCCTCGACGCGATCATCATCGACTTCCAGGACATCGGCGCGCGTTCGTATACCTACGTCAGCTGCATGCGCCTCGTCATCGAAGCCTGCTTCTCGCTGCCGCGTCCGGTGCGTGTCATCGTCCTCGACCGACCCAACCCGCTCGGCGGCGAGAAGGTCGATGGACCGTTCCTCGACCGCAAGTGGCGCAGCTACGTCGGCTCGTACGAGACCCCTTATGTCCATGGCCTCACCATCGGTGAGCTCGCCCGCTGGGCGGTCGCCACGCCCGGCGTCCTGGAGATCGATGAAGCCTCGCGCCGTCGCGGTCAGCTCGAAGTCGTGACCATGCGTGGCTGGCGCCGGTCGATGACGTGGAACCTTACCGGCCTGAACTGGACGGCGACCTCGCCGATGATCGACAGCCCGCAGGCTGCGCTCGGTTACGCCATGACCGGCCTCGGCTGCATGGATTCCGGTTTCAGTCACAGCGCCGGCACGGGCCGCAACTTCCGCTTCCTCACCTATCCGCGCCGCAAGGCCGGCGAACTCAGCGCCGCGTTGGGCTCCTCCGTTCCGGGTCTCACGTTGCAGCCGCAGCAGCTCGCGGACGGCACGCAGGGCGTCTACCTAGCCGTCACCGATTACTCCGTGTTCCGCCCTACCGCGATCTCGCTGCATCTCTTCCGTCAGGCCTGCGTCTGGGCGCCGAACCCGTTCGCCGGGCTCACCGGCGGCAAGCGCGAGCTCTTCATCAAGCACCTCGGCAGCGAGGCGTTCTTCGAAGAGCTGCGTACGCAGGGCGCTCGTATCGATCTCGCCCGCTGGATGCGCCGCTGGGACGGCGACGCCGCGGCCTTCCGCGCGCGCACCGCTCCGTTCCGGCTCTACGCCTGATCAGTAGGAGCGGCCTTCGCGCTTCTCCCAGTAATTGATGTAGGCCTGGTTGAGCACGCCGAGACCGCCCGGCGTCGGGTAGTCCCCGGTGAAATACCAGTCGCCGCGGCTCGAAGGGCAGGCCTTGTGCAGCGAGGCGATCTTCTGGAAGACCAGGACGAGCTCGCCCTTCCAGCCGCTCTTCGCGGGGTAGACGAGTTCGGCCGCCTTGGCGGCGATCTCTTCTTCGGTGAAGGCGTCATAGATGCGCTTCACGTGGTTACGCATCTCCTTGGTCGGCTTCTTCGCCTGAGCGACGCAGTCTTCGTAGACCTCGCGGAGGAGGTCGGCCATGCCGCGTTCCTTGCAGAGCGCGACGGCGGCCTGGAAGGCGAGGAACTTGCCCATCTCGGACATATCGATGCCGTAGCAGTCCGGGTAGCGGATCTGCGGGGCGGTCGAGGCGATGACGATGCGCTTCGGGTTCGGACGGGCGAGGATGCGGAGGATGGACTGGCGGAGCGTGGTCCCGCGGACGATCGAGTCGTCGACGCAGACGAGGGTGTCGCCTTCGCGCACGGTGCCGTAGGAGATGTCGTAGACGTGCGAGGCCATCTGCATGCGGTTCTTCTCCTGGGAGATGAACGTGCGCAGCTTGACGTCCTTGTGTGCGACCTTCTCGCCGCGGGGCCAGCCGCCGAGCACGAGCTTCTCGATCATGGCCTCGTCGAGCTTACCGGCGCGCTGCGCGGCGATCAGCTTGTCGCTGACCTGCGCGCGGCGGCGTTTGCGGAGTTCTTCCATCAGGCCGTACCAGGCGATCTCGGCCGTGTTCGGGATGTAGGAGAAGACCGCGTTGTCGTGGTCGTCGCGGATCTGGGCCAGGACGTCGTCGGCGAGGGCGGCGCCCAAGGCCTTGCGTTCGGCGTAGATCTCGGGGTCGTTGCCGCGGGAGAAGTAGATGCGCTCGAACGAGCAGTGACGGATCTCGCCCGGGGCATGGAAGGCTTCGACCGAGTGGCGTCCGTCCGCCTTCATGATCAGCGCGTGGCCGGCCGGGAGCTCATGGACGTCTTCCTGGCTCACGCCGACGATGGTCATCAGCGCGACGCGCTCGGAGGCCACGGCGATGAGATCCTCGGTGCGGGCATACCAGCAAGGGCGGATGCCGTTCGGGTCGCGGATGACGAAGCTGTCGCCGTTGCCGACGAGGCCGGCGATGGCGTACCCGCCGTCCCAGTGCTTGGCGGCGCGGCGCAGGACGTTGCCGATGTCCATGTGCTTGGAGATCTCCGCCTGCACCGCGGCGCCTTCCAGGCCCTGGTCCTTGAACGCCTTGAACAGGCGGTCGTGTTCTTCGTCGAGCCAGAAGCCGATCTCCTCGAGGATGGACTGCGTGTCGGTCGAGTAGATGACGTGCGCGCCGCGCTGCGTGAGCGAGGCGTTGAGCTCGGCGGTGTTCGTGAGGTTGAAGTTGCCGGCGACGAGCAGGTTGCGGGTCGGCCAGATGGACTTACGCGCGTAGGGGTGGCAGGAGACCGAGTCGAAGTTGCCGGAGGTGCCGTAGCGGAGGTGGCCGAGCAGGAGCTCGCCGCCGAAGTCGAAATGACGCTTCACCGTCTCGGGGAACTCCGGGACGATGACCGCCTCGCGCATCTTGTCGGAGTAGGCCTTGATCTGGCGGGTGAAGATCTGGGTCAGGCCCTGGGCGCCGATCTCACGGTCGCGGAAGAGGAAGGCCTCGCCGTTCTCGGAGCCGATCTTGACGCAGCCGATGCCGGCGCCGTCCTGGCCGCGATTGTGCTGCTTCTCCATCAGGAGGAAGAGCTGGTTGAAGCCGTGCAGCGGCGTGCCGTATTTCTCCTGATACCACTTCAGGTCCTTGGTCAGCCGGACAAGGGCAATGCCGCATTCGTGCCTTAAAGAGTCGCTCATCGCAGGCCTCGGAGTTTGCCCGCCCGGCGCGCGTCCTGTCCAGCGCTTACTATTAAGAGCGCAACAACCGGTCGAGCCGGGAGAGGCTCTCGCCGATCAGGCCCGCCATGTCGGTGTGCTGCCGGAAGGCCGGGTCCCGGTGGTATTCGGCCAGGCCGTCGGCGAGTTCCTTGGCTTTTTCGGGCGAGGTCAGGGGATTCGCCCGCATGGCGGCCAGCAGGTCCTTGACCCGGTCGGGTGCGGCGAGGTGGCGGCGGTGGATCAGCGACTGCTCCTCGCGTCGGTACTGGGCGGCGGAGGCGGCGTTGATGTGCTTGGCGCAGAGCTGGGCGAAAGGTCGGTTCTCCTTGAACGAGCCAGGGAGGTAGAACCGGAGGCGTCCATCGTAGCTCTGCTGGTCGAAGTCCATGGCGCGCACGCGGATGGCGGTGGCGTCGAAGTCCGGGGTGACGGCGATGACGAAGTTATAGGCGCGCATGTCGCCGAGCAGGCGCACGAGGCAGCGCTCTTCGAACTTGATGAGCTCCTTGGCGAGGCGCACCGGGTGGTGGCCGTCGGCGGCCAGCCATTTCTCGGCGAAGATGTCGCCGGGGATGCCGGTGACGTGCTCCTCGACCAGCGTCTCGCCCCAGGTCAGGTAGAGCATGCGGTTCGGGGAGAGCAGGTGCTCGAGCTCGAGCCCGCAGACGCGCGAGGCGTCGCCGACCTTCACGTAGAAGTAGTCGTGGTTCTCGTTGTACGCGTTGACGATGCGGACCCGGAAGGGCTGCGAGTTGCCGAAGGAACAGAAGTCCACGCGGTCTACGTAGACGTGGCTGAAGACCTTCATGCCGCCTTCGCCGCGCAGGAGCGCGTACGTCTCGAGCAGACCTTGCGAAAGCCGGCCCATCTCCTCCGGCGGATAAGCGACGGTCTCCCAGAGGGTGTCCTTGCCGCGTTCGAGCAGGGGCATCGCCGCGGTGAACTCGCGCAGCTGGGCGTAGGAGACGGGCAGGGGCACTTCGCGGCCTTCGCGCGAAAGATACGCGCGCAGTTCTTCGCTGATAGGATACGCCGGCTTGCGGTTGGTCCGCTTGAACTCGGCTTCGCTTCCGGCGGCGTCCATCGTCAGTCGAGGTTCGGCTTGTCGCTGGTCTCTTCGACCACGACGCGCAGCGGCGCCCCGGGATGGCATTCGGCGCGGTAGGCGATGAAGCCACGGCGATGCTCGTCATAGACGGGCCAGAGCAACGTGCGGTCGCTCTCCGGCACGGCGACATCGCCGAGCTCCTCGCGCGCGAAGAAGGCGAAGCGGCCTTCGTCGATCGTCGCGGGCAGGGCCGTCAGCGGCTTGCGGCAGTCGAAGAGGAACATGAGCCAGTGCGACTGGCCTTCGTAGCCTTTCTCGGAGATCATGCCAAAGAGATGGAGGTCTTCGGTCGCGACGCTCACGCCGGTCTCCTCGAAGGTCTCGCGTACGGCGCATTCGAACGGCGATTCGCCGAGGCCCATCTCGAGCTTGCCGCCGATGGGGCTCCAGCAGCCGAGGTTCGGCGCCTTGGTGCGCTGGATGAGCAGGAGGCGGCCGGCCTCGTCGCGCAGGAAGACGAGGACGCTGATCTTGAAGGGCAGGGCGGCGCCGGCGGTCATGGCCTCACCCTTGCGGGCGGAGTCCGGCGGCACAACCCCGGAGTGCGTTCAGCCGGCGAGGATGGCGTCGATCCGCTTGAGTTCGTCCGAGGCGAACGGCGCCGACGAAGCCGCGGCCACGCACTGCTCGAGCTGGGCGACCTTGCTGGCCCCGATGATGGCGGAGGTCACGCGGCGGTCCCGCAGGACCCAGGCGATCGCCATCGACGCGAGCGGCTGGCCGCGTTCGGCGGCGACCTCCGCGAGACGGCGGACTTTCTCCATGCGTACGGCGTCGAGCTGCTCGGGGCGCAGGTAGCCGTGCGGCTTGCCGGCACGCGCGTCGGCTGGGATGCCCTGCAGATAGCGGTCGGTGAGCATGCCTTGCGCGAGCGGCGAGAAGACCGCGCAGCCGAGGCCTTCCTTCTCCACGACGTCGAGCAAGCCGGCCTCGGGCGTACGCTCGAAGAGGCTGTACTTGGGCTGATGCATGACGCACGGCGTGCCGAGTTCGCGGAGGAGGGCGCACGCCCGCGCGGTGTCTGCGGGATTATAGTTGGAGATCGCGGCGTATAACGCCTTGCCCGAGCGGACCGCTTGGGCGAGCGCGCCCATGGTCTCCTCCATCGGCGTGTGCGGATCGCGCCGGTGGCTGTAGAACACGTCCACGTAAGGCAGGCCCATCCGCTTCAGCGATTGGTCGAGCGATGCGAGGAGGTATTTGCGGGAGCCGAAGTCGCCGTGTGGTCCGGGCCACATGGTGTAGCCGGCCTTGGTGGAGATGATGAGCTCGTCGCGGTAGGCGCCGAGGTCATCGCGCAGGATACGGCCGAAGGTCTCTTCGGCGCTACCGGGCACGGGCCCGTAGTTGTTCGCGAGGTCGAAGTGCGTGACGCCGAGATCGAAGGCGCGCAGGGCGAGCGCGCGCGCGTTGGCGTAGTCGTCGACGCTCCCGAAGTTATGCCATAGCCCGAGCGAGACCTTGGGCAGGTGCAACCCGGACTTCCCGCAGCGGACTTGGAAAGACTTCTGGGCGTAGCGGGCGGGGTCGGCCGGATGCATGCCCCTAATCAATTCACCGTCACCGACGAAGCCAGCGCTTAAGCGGCTGCCTGTTGGGCCTGGATGGCGGTCTTCTTCGTGCGGGCGCAGATTTCGAAAGGTCCGTTGACCAAGGTGCCGACCGAAGCGGCGACCAAGGTCAGGAGGCCATGGCTGTCGACCAGGCTCAGGGCCCGGACGACCTTGCGGGCGATCTCCTTACCTAAGGTCGCGGTGGCGTGGATATAGGTAAAGAGGCAGAACAGCACGATGGCCCATAATCGGAGCATCGGGAAGAGGGATGGATGGTTTGCGCCCATGCTCATTATTATGCAGACCCCATGCCAATGTCCCTGGGGAGTAATATTGTCTAAAATTAGGCACAAACACCTAGGGAGATACCCGAAAATCAAAGTCAGGCCCCGGCTTTCCTTCGTTATGGCTCCTGCTTAGGTGGAATGACCCCATGCCCGAGCTCGCCGAAGTCGAATATTTCCGCCGCCGTTGGGACGTCGGCCTAGGCCGCAAGGTTTCGGCGGTTCATCTTAATACTAAGGCCCGCATCGGCCGAGGAATCACCCCGGCGTCGCTGACCAAGGCCCTGGCGGGTGCGAAGTTGGTCGAGTCCTTTGCCGCGGCGAAGCAGATGGCCTTCCGTTTCTCGGGTGGTGCCTGGCTTGGCGTACATCTCGGCATGACGGGTCGGCTCGAAGCCGGCGATGCGGAGCGTGAGCCGACGCCTTACGACCACTTCAAGCTGACGATGACCGGCGGCAAAGAACTCGTCTTCGTCGACCCACGGCAGTTCGGGCGCGTCCTGTTCTGGCAAGGAGATGGCGTGCCGCCGTGGTGGGAAAAGATCCCGCCCGCGATCCTCTCACCGGAGTTCACCGTCGGCGTCGTCGAGGTGTTCCTGCGTCGTCGAGCGCGTACGGCGATCAAGCCCGTGCTCCTCATGCAGGAACGTTTCCCAGGCATCGGCAACTGGATGGCCGACGAGGTGCTCTGGCGCGCGGGCTTCCATCCTCAGGCGAAGGCGGGATCATTCGGACCGAAATCCGTCCGCAAGCTCCACGCGACCTTACGCGCGGTCTGCGCCGAGGCGATGGACGTCATCGGCAAGGATTGGTCCGACCCGCCCGACACCTGGCTCTTCAACCATCGCTGGAAGGACGGCGGCCGTTGTCCGCGCTCCAAGAAGCCGCTCGTCCGCGAGGACATCGGCGGACGCACCACCTGCTGGTCGCCCGAACGACAGGCCCTCGGCGCCGAACGCCGTTGACCTTCCGCGCGGTCGCGCGAACTTGAACGCATGCGCGTCACCGGCGGCATCGCTCGAGGCATCCAGCTCCGCGTCCCCTCGCAGGGCGGCGTGCGTCCGGCCACGGATTACATCCGCGAGGCGGTCTTCAATTCGCTCGCGGCCTTCGTCCCCGGTACGGCGGTGCTCGACCTCTTCGCCGGCACCGGCGCCTACGGACTCGAGTCGCTCAGCCGCGGCGCCCTGCGCGCGACGTGCGTCGACCAGCGCATCGGCGCGGAGCTCACGGCCAACGCGTCCGCGGTCGCGAAGTCGATGGGCGTCGTCGAACTGCCTTTCACGAAGATCACCGGCGACGCGACCAAGCCAGGCGTGGCCGCAGGCCGCTTCGACCTAGTGTTCGCCGATCCGCCCTGGGAACTCTGGGAGACCAAGGGCGCGGAGATCGCCGCGACGGCGGTGAGTTATGCCGAAGAAGGCGCGCACGTGCGCGTGATCCTCGAAGCGCCGGGCGGTTACGAAGTCCCGGTGCCCGCAGGTTGGAAGCTGCGTAAGGTGATCGGCAAAGGCAAAGGCCAGCCCGCCGCGTCCGTGCTCGTCCGCCAGGCCGCGGAGTGATCAGTCACCGACCGGCCGGTGCTTCGCCCAGGCGCGCAGCTGCGCGAGCATGAGCGCGCCGCCGACGAGCGCCGCGGCTTCGACGCGCAGGATGCGGTCGCCGAGATGCGCGAAGCCGAAGCCGGCTGCGCGCAACGTCGCGCGTTCCGCTTCCGCGAAGCCGCGTTCCGGGCCGATCGCGAGCACCGCGGCCTGAGCCGGCGTGGAAAGTTCTGGCGCGCCGACGGCTTCGTAGGGATCGAGCGCGACCTTCCACGCGTCGGCCGCGACGAGCGCGACGGCTTCGGCGAGCGAACGGACGCGTGTCACTTCCGGTACGAGCGTCGAGCAGGCTTGTTCGGTTCCCTTGAGGACATGCTCGCGCCACTCGCCGTCTTTCCAGAGCGAACTCGTGAGGTAGCCAGGGTCACCTTTCGCCGACTCGAAGAAAATGATGCGTGCGGCGCCGAGGCTCGCGAGGTCGTGCAGGACTTTCTTCGCGGTCTGCGGTCGCGGGAGCCCGACGAGCACCGTGAGGGGCAGGCGCGCCTGCGGAGATTTTTCCCAGGCGACGGAGAACGTGAGCTTCGGCGCGAGCGCGGTGAGCGTCGCGATCCCGCGCAGGCCGTTCTCGATGCCGACGTGGAACGAACCGCCGACGGCGAGTCCGACCGTCTCGCGCAGGTGGCGGGTGCGCGCGTCATCGGCCGGGAGTCCGGTCGCCGCTTCGTCGGGGGTTATCAGCACCAAGTTCACGGCTGTTAAACTGAGCCGGCGACCTCGACTGGCGAGAGGGAAGGGCGCTAACGCTTGCGCGCGCCGCCGACTCTTTCATGATGAGGTCATGGACCTTTCGGATTTCCGCAAAGAGTATGCTGCCCACGGGATCGACCGGCACGAGTTGCTCGAGGCTCCGTTGGCGCAGTTCAAAGCCTGGTTCGATCAGGCCAAGACCGCCGGCGTGGTGGAGCCTAATGCCATGGTTCTCTCGACCCAAGGCCTCGACGGCTTCCCGTCCTCCCGGACCGTGTTACTCAAGGCGGCGGACGAGCGCGGGTTCTCATTCTTTACTAACTACGACAGTAAGAAGGGGGCCGAGATTGCGGCCAATCCCCGCGTGACGCTACTTTTCCCTTGGTTCGCCCTGGAACGACAGATTCACATAACTGGTTCATTGATAAAGACTTCCGAAGAAGAATCGGTGACCTATTTTGCCCGCCGTCCCTATGGCAGCCAGCTGGGGGCCTTGGCCTCCGACCAAAGCGATGTCATCGCTGACCGGAAGGTCTTGGAGGCGCGTCTGGCTGAATTGAAAGCCCGCTATCCTGAGGGTCAGGTCCCTAAGCCTCCGCACTGGGGAGGTTATCGCCTCATCCCGACCAGCTTCGAGTTCTGGCAGGGCCGGACGAATCGCCTGCACGACCGCTTCCACTACTCTTTGAAGCGGGGAGCCTGGGAGATCGTGCGCCTGTCGCCCTGATGCCCGGCAGGATTAGTTAACCTAATAGGAGGGCATAACCACCCTTACTCTGGGTATGGGGGTGCTCGCAGGGTTGACCATCCAGCGGGGAATCATTCACCAATACTTTCCTGCGTCTAAATGCGCCCTCTTTTTCTCCTCAGCCTCCTTGTCCCGGCCTTCGCATTCGCGAGCGAAGAAGGCGTCAATCCGAAGGCCACCGACCTTTTCGAGATCGGCGGCATACCCGTCTCCAACTCGATCCTGACCACCTGGATCCTCGCGGCCGTCATCATCATCGCCCTCCGCGTCCTCGTCGGCACCCCGAAGATCGTACCGAGCAGGGGCCAGGCCCTCGTCGAGAACATGGCTTCCGGCCTGCGTAACGCCCTCGAGCCGATCGTCGGTAAGAGCATGATCGGCAAGGTATTCCCGACCCTCTGCGGCTTCTTCGTCTTCATCCTCCTGATGAACTGGAGCGGTCTCCTCCCCGGCGTCGGCACCATCAAGTACAGCGACGCGAACGGCCACTGGCTCGACGCGATCCGTCCGGCGACCTCCGACCTCAACACCACCTTGGCGCTATCGGTCATCTCCTTCGTCGCCTGGACTTATTTCGTGCTGCGCTACGCCGGCTTCAAGGTCCTGATCTTCGACCTCTTCGGCAACAAGGCCGACAAGAAGGAGCTGAGCTTCCCCATGTGGCTCATGCTCAGCTTCATCTTCCTCGGCGTCGGCGGCATCGAGGTCGTCTCCATCGCCTTCCGCCTCATCTCCCTCTCGTTCCGACTCTACGGCAACGTCTTCGGCGGCGAGAACCTGATCCACGCCCTCGGCGGCATCGCCCCGTACGTCGTGCCCGCGGTCGCCGGCCTCCTCGAGGTCCTCGTCGGCCTGATCCAGGCCTTCGTCTTCACCCTGCTTTCCGCCGTCTACATCGGCCTCATCTGCAACCACGAAGGCGGCCACGACGAGGAGCACGCCCACTGACCTTTCCGCTTTCGAGGCGCGCGACATGCCGGGAATCCCCCGGCGGCGAGCCAAGGAAAAACCAAAAAACAAAACAACATGATCATCGCTGAAATCACTGGTTCCCTCCCTGCCGCCGCCGGCTGTCTCGCCGCCGCCATCGGCGTGGGTCTCGTCGGCGCCAAGGCCGTCGAATCCGTGGGTCGCAATCCGGATGCTTCCGGCAAGATCCTCGTCCAGTCCATCCTGGGCATGGCTCTCGCCGAAGCCGTCGCGTTCTACGCGATCTTCCTCGCGAAGTAACCGGTCACGTGGCGAGGCCCCGCGAGGGGCCCGCCACTTCTCTTTTCCCGCGCCGATCCCAACCTCTCCTTCAAAGTCCTCATCATGACCTTCCTCTCCGCCCTCCTCGCCGCCGAAACCGCGCACGAAGCCCCCAAGGCCGGCGCCGGTCCGCTCGGCGACATCGTCCATCTGTTCGGCTCCTTCGGCGTCGACAAGGCCCACCTGACCGTCCAGGTCGTCAACTTCGCGCTCCTCGCCTTCGTCCTTTACCGCTTCGCGATCAAGCCGGCCCTCGGGCAGCTCGAGGAACGCATCCGCCAGGCCGAGCAGCTCCAGCAGGACCGCGCGGCCGCCGAAGCCCAGCTCGCCGCCGCGCAGAAGACCGCCGAGGCCCGATTGGTCGCCGCTTCCGACGAAGCCGCCAAGATCCTCGCCGACGCCCGCAACGCCGCCAAGGCCGCCGTCGAGGCCGCCCGCGCCGAAGCCCAGGCCGCCCAGACCGAAGTCATCGCCAAGGCCAAGGCCGCCATCGAAGCGGACCGCGTGAAGATGATGGACGAAGTCCGGGGCGAGGTCTCCCGCCTCGTGGTCGCCACCGCCGCCAAGGTGCTCGAACAGGATCTCGACGACGCCCAGCGCGGCCGCCTCAACGAGGCCGCCGTCAAGCAGCTCGCCCGCTAAGCCTTCCTTCCTCCGATGTCCGCCGCCTCCGTCCGAGCCGAAGCCAAGCGCCTGCTCGCCCTTTCCCTCGAAGGCGGCGTGGTCTCGTCCGACCGCGTCGGGGCCGTGCTCGCCGCGCTTTCCAAGTCCCGTCCGGCCCACCAGCTCCGCCCGCTCCTCCGCGCCTATCTCGCGAACATCCGCCGTGAGCTCGCCCGCGGCGAAGCCCGCATCGAGCACGCCGGGCCGCTCGCATCTTCCGCCGCCGACGCCATCGCCGCGCACTTCTCCGCCGTGCTCGGCCGGGCCGTCCGTCCGGTCGCGCGCCGCAACGACGCGCTCCTCGGCGGCTTCCGCGTCCGCGTCGGCGACGACGTCACCGACCTCACGGCCTCGCTCCGCCTGGCCAACCTCGCCAAATCCCTTTCCTGAACTCCTCCCCAACCTTAACCCGCTTTACTAAACACAATGAGCAACGCGATCGACCAGATCCAGAAAGCCATCGCCGGCCTTGATACCCGCGCCGGCAAATCCAACGTCGGCACCATCGTCTCCCTCGCGGACGGCGTCGCCTCCATCGACGGCCTCTCGGGCGTCATGATGAACGAGATGATCGAGCTGCCGGGCGGCCTCCAGGGCGTCGCCCTCAACCTCGCCGAAGACACCGTCGGCTGCGTGATCATGGGCGACATCTCCAGCCTCAAGGAAGGCATGGAAGCCAAGACCACCGGACGCCTCCTCTCCATCCCCGTCGGCAAGGGCCTCCTCGGCCGCGTCGTCGACGCCCTCGGCAACCCGCTCGACGGCAAGGGTCCGATCGTCTCCAGCGAACGCTACCCGGTCGAGAAGATCGCCCCGGGCATCATCCCTCGCAAGTCCGTCGACCAGCCGATGCAGACCGGCATCATGGCCATCGACGCCATGATCCCGATCGGCCGCGGCCAGCGCGAGCTCATCATCGGTGACCGCGCCACGGGCAAGACCACCATCGCGATCGACACGATCATCAACCAGGCCAACGCCAACCGCGTCGGTCTCGCCTCCGGCGACGCCAACTTCCGCCCGGTTTACTCGATCTACGTCGCCATCGGCACGAAGAACTCCTCCATCGCCCGCACGATCGGCACCCTCGAGAAGGCCGGCGCCATGGAATTCACCGTCGTCGTCGCCGCCTCGGCCGCCGACAACGCCGCCAACCAGGTCTTCGCGCCTTTCTCCGGCACCGCCATCGGTGAGTGGTTCATGGAAAACGGCCAGGACGCGCTCATCGTCTACGATGACCTCTCCAAGCACGCCGCCGCCTACCGCCAGATCTCGCTCATCCTGAAGCGTCCGTCCGGCCGCGAAGCCTATCCGGGCGACGTGTTCTATCTCCACTCCCGCCTCCTCGAGCGCTCCGCTCGTCTCGCCGGCAAGGGCTCCCTCACCGCGCTGCCGATCATCGAGACGCAGGCCGGCGACGTGTCCGCATACATCCCGACCAACGTGATCTCGATCACCGACGGCCAGGTGTTCCTCCAGACCGACCTCTTCAACCAGGGCATCCGTCCCGCCGTCTCCGTCGGTCTCTCCGTCTCTCGCGTCGGTTCCGCCGCGCAGATCAAGGCCTTCAAGCAGGTCGCCGGCAAGGTGAAGGGCGAGCTCGCCAACTACCGCGAACTCGCGGCGTTCGCGCAGTTCGGTTCTGACCTCGACGAGAAGACCAAGGCGATCCTCGATAAGGGCGACCGCTTCGTCGAACTCTTCAAGCAGCCCCCGACCGCCCCGAAGTCCGCCGAGATCCAGTGCGGCATCATCTGGGCGATGCAGAACGGCTTCTTCAACGACATGCCGGTGAAGTCCGTGCAGGCCGCCGCCGCTTCCCTCCAGGCCCACCTCGAGACCGCCAAGCCCGCCATCCTCGCCAAGATCCGTCTCGGCAACAAGATCGAGAAGGACGGCGAAGCCGAGCTGAAGTCCGCCTGCGAGACCTGGCGCCGCAGCTTCAAGGCCTGAGCCTCGGAGCTTCCCTCTTCCTAGCCACCGCCCCGCTCCATGCCCAAAGGACTCCGCGAGATCCGCAACCGAATCAAATCGGTCAAGAGCACCGGCCAGATCACCCGGGCCATGCAGCTCGTGGCTTCGTCGAAGATGAAGCGCGCGCAGGACGCCGCCCGCGCGGGCCGCGCCTATGCCGAACTGCTCGGTGAGATCCTCGATACGGCCCAGGCCAAGGTCGGCGAATTCTCCCACCCGCTCCTCACCAAGCGCGACGTCAAGGTCCGCGGCATCCTCCTCGTCACGCCCGACAAGGGCATGGCCGGCGCCCTCAACGGCAACCTGATCCGCCTCGCCGCGGAGCAGAAGGACGCCGTCTTCGTGTGCATCGGCCGCAAGGGCGCCCAGGCGCTCGCGCGCTCGGGCCGCAAGGTCCTCGCCGACTTCCCCGTCACCGACCGCGCGGCCTTCAATGAAGTCCGCCCGGCCGCCGAATATCTCCTCAAGGCCTTCACCGAAGGCACGGTCGACACCGTCGAGGTCCTCTTCGCCCACTTCAAGAACACGATGGTGCAGTCCCCGCGCGTCCAGCAGCTCCTGCCGGCCGACAGCCTGGTGAACCAGGCCCGCGAGTTCCGCGCCAAGCTCGGCCTGCCTGAGCCGAAGTTCGAGGAAGACGAGCGCGACATGCTCTTCGAGCCTTCCGCCGCCGCGATCCTCGACCAGCTGCCGGCCCTCTTCTTCAAACAGGCCGTCCACCAGGCGGTCCTCGAGTCCAAGGCCTCCGAGTTCAGCGCGCGCATGGTCGCCATGAAGGCCGCCACCGACAACGCCAAGAAGATCGGCGCCGCCCTCTCCCTTGAATATAACAAGGCCCGTCAGGCCGCGATCACCCAGGAAATCCTGGAGCTCACCGCCGGCGCCGCCGCCCAGTAATTTCCTCATCCAACTTCTACAAATATCATGAGCACTAAAGGAACGATCACCCAGGTCCTCGGCGCCGTCGTCGACGTCCAATTCCCCGTCGATAAGGTCCCTGAGATCTACAACGCGATCCAGATCGACTATAAGGTCGAAGGCAAGGCCACCAAGCTGATCCTCGAAGTCCAGCAGCACCTCGGCAACGGCCTCGTCCGCGCCGTGGCGATGACGACCACCGAAGGCCTCGTGCGCGGCGGCGAAGCCGTCGACACCGGCGCCCCGATCACCGTGCCCGTCGGCAACGGCGTCCTCGGCCGCATCTTCAACGTCACCGGCGACGCCGTCGACGAACGCGGCCCGGTCGAGCACAGCAAGCGCTACCCGATCCACCGCCTGCCCCCGCCCCTCACCGAGCAGTCCACTTCCGCCGAACTCCTCGGCACCGGCATCAAGGTCATCGACCTGATCTGTCCCTTCGTGAAGGGCGGCAAGGTCGGCGCCTTCGGCGGCGCCGGCGTCGGCAAGACCGTCGTCATCATGGAGCTCATCAACAACATCGCGATGAAGCAGGGCGGTTTCTCCGTCTTCGCCGGCGTCGGCGAGCGCTCCCGTGAAGGCAATGACCTCTACCACGAGATGTCCGAAGCGGGCGTCATCGACCAGAAGGACCTCTCGAAGTCCAAGGTCGCCCTCGTGTACGGCCAGATGAACGAGCCGCCCGGCGCCCGTATGCGCGTCGCGCTCTCGGCCCTCGCGATGGCCGAATTCTTCCGCGACGAGCAGAACCGCGACGTGCTCCTCTTCGTCGACAACGTCTTCCGCTTCTCCCAGGCCGGTTCCGAAGTGTCCGCGCTCCTCGGTCGCTCGCCCTCCGCGGTGGGTTACCAGCCGACCCTCGCCTCCGAAATGGGCAACCTCCAGGAACGCATCACCTCCACCAAGAAGGGCTCGATCACGTCCTTCCAGGCGGTGTACGTCCCGGCGGACGACTTGACCGACCCGGCTCCGGCCAACACCTTCGCTCACCTTGACTCGACCGTCGTGCTCGAGCGCCGCATCGCCGAGCTGGGCATCTACCCGGCCGTCGACCCGCTCGCTTCCACCTCGACCGCGCTCGCGCCGGAAGTCGTCGGTGACCGCCACTTCCGCGTCGCCCGCGGCGTGCAGGGCCTCCTGCAGCGCTACAAGGACCTCCAGGACATCATCGCGATCCTGGGCCTCGACGAACTGTCCCCCGAGGACAAGCTCGTCGTCTTCCGCGCCCGTAAGGTGCAGAAGTTCCTCTCCCAGCCCTTCCACGTCGCGGAAATCTTCACGGGCTCGCCCGGCAAGTACGTCGCCCTCGACGATACGCTGCGCGGCTTCGAGATGATCCTCTCCGGCGAGCTCGACCACGTGAACGAGAACGACTTCTACATGAAGGGCGGCATCGACGAGGTCCTCGCCGCTTCGGGCAAGTCCAAGTAATCCGACCCGATGTCCCTTACGGTCGAAATCGTCACCCCTGACCGCCGCGCCTACGAAGGCACGGCGGACAAGGTGACCCTGCCCACCGCTTTGGGCAGCATCGGCATCCTGCCCGGCCACCAGCCCATCACCGCGGTCATCGCCGCCGGCGAAGTCATCCTCACGGTCGAAGGCAAGGTCACGCGCCTCGCCATCGACCAGGGGTTCGTCCGCGTCGTCTCCGATAAGGTCTCGGTCGTGACCGAAGCCGCCATCGACGAAGCGAAGATCGACCTGAAGGCCGTCGAGAACGCCGAAGCCCGCGCCCGTCAGGCCGTCGAGGCCGCGCGTGGCCAGAAAGAGATCGACCCGGTCGAGATCGCGAAGATGGAGCAGATCCTCCGCTTCGCCTTGGTGCAGCGCCTCGTGAAGAGCCGCACCGCACCGGGAATGACGGAGTAAGTTGCCGCTTCTCGGCCTCTTCGCTCCGTTTTTCGTTTAAAGTCATTTAAGCGGAACTTGCCCCACCATCACGGTGAGGGCAGTGTCCCCTTGTGATTAAATCCGCGATCACGGTTTCCCTCGTCGCCCAAGCCAAGGGCGGACCGTTCGTCTATTGGGACGGACTCGAGGCCGCCGCGGCGTCCGCCGCGAAGCTGGGCTTCGACGCGATCGAGGTCTTCGCCCCGTCCGCGGCTTCCATCGATCGCCCGGCGCTTCACGCCCTGCTCAAGCAGCACGCCCTCGTCGCCGCGGCCTTCGGCACCGGCGGCGGTTGGCTCGTCCACAAGTGGCACCTGACCCACGCCGACCCCGCCATCCGCAGCCAAGCCCGCGAGTTCATCCGCGCGATCATCGACGTCGGCGGCGAATTCCAGGCGCCCGCGATCATCGGTTCGATGCAAGGTAAGGCCGAGGGCGATGTTTCCCGTGACCAAGCCTTGACCTGGCTTGCCGAAGCGCTGACCGATCTCGGCGCCCATGCCGCCCGCCATGGCGTGCCGCTCCTCTACGAGCCGCTGAATCGCTACGAGACGAATCTCCTGAACCGTCAGCTCGACGCCGCGCAGTTCCTCGAAGCCCGCCAGATCGCGAACGTGCAGCTGCTCTGCGACCTGTTCCACATGAACATCGAGGAGGTCTCGAACGCCGCCACGCTCCGCGCCTGCGGACGTCACGTCGGCCACGTCCACTTCGCCGACAGCAACCGCCAGGCGATCGGCTTCGGCCACACGGACGCCGCCTCGGTCGTCGCCGCGCTCAAGGACATCGGCTTCGCCGGTTATCTCTCCGGCGAGATCCTGCCGCTGCCTGACTCCGAAGCCGCCGCCGCGCAGACGATCAAGGCCATCCGCACCCACTTACCCCGCTAAGACCATGCTCAAGCACCAGCTCATCCATCCGAAGATCTCCGAAGTGCTCGCTCGCGCGGGCCACCACTCCGTGATCCTGATCGCCGACGGCAACTACCCGGTCTGGGGCAAGAAGGGACCGAACGCCGAGCTGGTCTCGCTCAACCTTTCGCCGGGCATCCCGACCGTCGCCCAAGTGCTGCGCGCGGTGCTCAGCGCCGTGCCGGTCGACGCGGTCAGCACGATGGGCATCCCGCCCGACGACTCTTACGCGCAGAAGGGCGAGCCGCCCGTGTGGGCCGAGTTCCGCCAGGAAGTGAAGGCCGCCGGCCTGAAGCTCGAACTGCAGCCGGTCCTGAAATGGGATTTCTACAAGGCCGTCGAATCGGCCGACCACATCCTCACCATCCAGACCGGCGACCAAGCGCTCTGGGGCAATGTGCTCCTCACCGTCGGCTGCCGCACCGCCTGAACTTTCGCCCTATGAAGACCCGTACCCTCGGTAAGACCGGGATCGAACTCCCGATCCTCAGCTTCGGCGCCTCGTCGCTCGGCCAGGAATTCCGCAGCGTCGCCCTCGACGACGCCTTGAAGTCCGTCCAGGTCGCCCTCGACTGCGGCCTGAACTTCATCGACACGTCGCCCTTCTATGGCCGCGGGATGTCCGAAGTGCTCCTCGGCATCGCCCTCCGTGGCGTGCCGCGCGACAGCTATAAGCTCTGCACGAAGATCGGCCGCTACGATCTCCCGCACTTCGACTTCAGCGCCAAGCGCGTCGCGGAGAGCATCGATGTCTCCCTGCACCGGCTCGGCACCGACCACCTCGACATCGTCCTCTGCCACGACATCGAGTTCGTCCCGATGCAGCAGATCGTCGACGAGACGATCCCGGCCCTCCGTAAGGCCAAGCAGGCCGGCAAGGTGAAGGCCATCGGCTTCAGCGGCTACCCGCAGAAGATCTTCAAGTTCATCTGCGACCAGACCGAGGTCGACTGCGTGCTGAGCTACAACCAGCACACGCTCCAGAACACCCGCTTCTCCGACGAGACGGTGCCTTACCTGAAGGCGAAGGGCGTCGGCGTGATGAACGCCGGCCCGTTCAGCGCCCGCCTGCTCACCAACGCTCCGCTCCCGGCGTGGCTCAAGGAGCCGGAAGCCGTGAAGGCCGCCGCTCGCGCCGCCGCCGCGCATTGCGCGGCGAAGGGCAGCGATATCGCGAAGCTCGCCCTGCAGTTCTCGCTCCAGCATCCCGACATCACCACGACGGTCTCGGGCAGCGCTAATCCGACCAACATCCGTAACTGGGCCAAGTGGGCCGCGGAACCGATCGACCAGCAGCTCCTCTCCGAAGTCCAGGCGATCTTCGCCCCGGTCAAGAACCTCGGCCACCTCGAAGGGTTGAAGGAGAATAACTGATCCGATGAAGGCCATCCGTCTCGACCAGCCTGGTCAGTTCGCACGTATCGACATCCCTGAGCCGCCGGCTCCGGCCGCCGGCGAAGCGGTCGTGCGCGTCCACCGTATCGGCATCTGCGGCACGGACTACGGAGGCTATCTCGGCAAGATGCCGTTCTATTCCTACCCGCGCATCCCGGGCCATGAGCTCGGCGTGGAGGTCCTGGCGGTCGGCCCGGGCGTGACGAACGTGAAGCCGGGCGACCGCTGCTCGGTCGAGCCCTACATCAACTGTCAGACCTGCTACAGCTGCCGCCGTGGTTTCACCAACTGCTGCGAGAACCATAAGACGCTCGGCGTGATGTGTGACGGCGGCATGGCCGAGAAGTTCCTCCTGCCGGCCCGCAAGCTCCACCTCTCCGCGAAGCTTTCCTACGACCAGCTCGCGCTCGTCGAGACGCTCGCCATCGGCTGCCACGCCGTCGACCGCGCCGCCCCCAAGGCCGGCGAGACGGTCCTCGTCATCGGCGCCGGCCCCATCGGCCTTTCGGCCGTGGAGTTCGTCAAGGTCTCCGGCGCGAAGTGCGTGGTGATGGACATGAACGCCGACCGTCTGAAGTTCTGCACGGACGTGATGAAGGTCGACGGCGTCATCCAGGCCAAGGGCGACGGCTCCGAAGTCGCCGCGCTCGCGACCCTGACCGACGGCCAGCTGGCCGACGTGGTCATCGACGCCACGGGCAGCAACAAGTCGATGGTCGCCTGCTTCGCTTACGCGGCCTACGCGGCCCGCGTGGTCTACGTGGGCATCACGCAGCAGGACCTCACCTTCCCGCACGCGCCGCACCTGCACCGCCGCGAGCTGACCATCATGGCCAGCCGCAACGCCCACTCGAAGGACTTCGCCCGCATCATCCAGCTGATCGAAGACGGCGTGATCGACACGAAGCCTTGGATCACGCACCACGCGAAGTTCGACGATCTGATCGCGACCTTCCCGACCTGGCTCAAGCCGGAGTCCGGCGTGATCAAGGCGATCGTCGACGTGGTCTGACGTCATGCGCCTCGACGCCCACCAGCATTTCTGGTCGTACGACGCGGCGCAATACCCGTGGATTCCGCCGGGCTCACCGCTGCACCGCAGCTGGCTGCCCGAGGACCTCGCCGCCCTGCAGAAGCCGCTCGGTTTCGAAGGCTCCATCGCCGTGCAGGCCCGCCAGGTCGTCGGCGAATCCGACTGGCTGCTTGGGCTCGCGGATAAGCACGCCAACGTGAAAGGGGTCGTCGGTTGGGTCGACCTCCGTTCCGACCGCGTCGAGGCCGACCTCGCTCGCCTCGCCGCGCATCCGAAGTTCGTCGGCGTCCGTCACGTCGTCCAGGAAGAGCCCGATGTCGACTTCATGCTCGGCAAGGATTTCCAGCGCGGGATCTCGAAGCTGCACGCGCACGGCCTGACGTATGATATCCTGATCTACCCGAAGCAGCTCGAGGCCGCGATCCGGCTGGCCGCGAATTTCCCGGACCAGCCCTTCGTCCTCGATCATATCGCCAAGCCGCAGATCAAGGACGGCACGATCGAGCCTTGGAAGTCGCAGCTCCGCCGTCTGGCCAAGTTGCCGAACGTCCATTGCAAGGTCTCCGGCATGCTCACCGAAGCCGATCATCAGGCCTGGAAGGCGGAACAGTTTCGTCCGTATCTCGACACGGTCTTTGAGGCCTTTGGCCCGTCGCGCCTGATGTATGGGTCCGACTGGCCGGTCTGCCTCTTCGCCGGCAGCTACGAGCAGGCCTTCCGCCTGGTCGACGACTACGCCCGCGGACTGACCGAGGCCGAGCGTGCCGGACTCTTCGGTGGCAACGCCGCGAAGTTCTACTTCGCCGGCCAGCGCTAGCGCAGGAACGTGTTGGAATCGGGGGTCACCTTGAAGATCCAACCCTTCGCGTCCATGTCGATGTTGAGGCCGCGCTTATCCCGGCCGACTCCTGCGGGCAGCGGATCCGCGCTGCAACGGAAGAGCTTCAGCGTTCCTTCGCCTTCGTATTGTCCGTCCACCTTGGTCGAGGACTTCGCGACTTCGATCGCGAGGTAGCAGTCGAACACGCCGCCGGGCGTCTCGCCGATGAGGACTTCGACCGGCACCTTGGTGCCCTTGGTCACCTGCAGCCAAGGGCCGGCCTTCAGGCGGTTCAGGCTGCCGGGGCGTCGGTCGACCTTGTACTCTTTCGAGACCTTCACGCCGAAATCCTTGTAGTTGCCGTCGCGGCCTGCGAAGTAGGTCTCATAGCCGTCGTCGAGGGCGATCTTGCGGTTCCAGCGTACGATGAGGAAGTCGTCGCCGGAGCCGACGAAACGGAAGGGCATCGAGCTGGGCATCTCCACGTAGCACCGGTAGTGGATCACCCAGCGGGACGGCTTCATCAGCTTCTCCACTTCGAAGGCCTTGGGCGCGTCGTCCGCCGAACGGCTGGTGATGAAGAGCTGGCCGGAGACGAGCTTGTCCGGAGACTTGAAGAACTTCTGCAACCGTCCGGCGCTCCAGCCGCTCTCGAGGAACTCGCGGACCGAGGCGCGGTAGGGCGGGATGCCGGTGTTCGCGGGCGCGGCCGAGGTGGGCTTGCGATCGGCGGTCTGTTTGAGGTCGTAGAGCGTGCCGATCAGGCCGCCGGCGTTCGCGTTCGGTCCGCCTTTCATGCCGAAGAGCGACACGAAGTTCCTTCCGCCGCCAACGCCAGTGCCCTTGCCGGCGCCGATGCCGCCCCCGGAGCCGCCGCCGAAACCTTTCGAAGCACCGCCGCCGATCGCGCCGGCGCTGAGCAGCGGATTGGACATGCTCGGGAGGCTGCTTATGGCCACCGCAGAATTCGTGTTCTTGCTGGTGATGCGGGTGTTCGTCTTGGCCAGCGACTTGATGTTCTTGGGCTGGAGCTTGGTCTTGAACTCCTTGGCCTTGGGGCCGCCCGCGCCGCCGCCCGCGCCGGTGGCGAAACTGTTCGGGTCCTTCTTGCCGGCGCCGTCGGTGACGGTCGAGACGACCCAGACGATCGCGATCAGCACCAGGACGATGTGCACGAGCACGGACAGGGCGAGGCCCTCGCCCCCGAGGCGTTGCCAAAGGGTGCGACGGGGACGGGCCAAGGGCTCCGCTCCGGTTTCCACGGGGGGTTTGTCCTGGGGTTCGGACATAGGTGTATTGCACTAGTTTTGTCCTAGTGGTTCAACCCCCAAACCTAGACTCCGCCCGCCAACTGTCGGAATCATCATAGCGTCTTGCCCTGCCGAGGTCCGCCTCCATCTTGCCGACATGGATGAACAACAGCGCGCCCTCGAGGAACGCCTCACTTTCTTGCAACGCCATGTCGAACAGCAGGACCGCATCATCCTCGAGCTCTCGCGCGAGGTCTCGAAGCTGGCCGACCGACTCGTCCGGGCCGAGGCGAAGCTGACCCAGTCCGCCGACGCCGGTGACCAGGCTCCGCCCGCCGACGAACGTCCGCCTCACTGGTAAATCCCGGATATGTGCGGACGCGTCACCCAGTTTTCTCGCTGGGCCGAAATCGTGAAAAGCCTGGGCGCCCCGTCGGCCGACGTCGCGCCCCGCTATAACATCTCGCCCGGCACGCCGCTCCTCAGCGTCCGTCGCGAGCAGGGCGTGCTCCGCACCGAGGCGCTGCCGTGGGGCTTCGTCCCCGCCTGGGCGCCGGCCGACGAGCCGGCCGGTCACGCCAACGCCCGTGTCGAAGGAATCTTCGACCGACCGACCTTCCGCGACGCCGCCCGCCTGCGCCGCTGCGTCGTTCCGCTCGACGGCTACTACGAATGGAAGACCGAAGGTAAGCTGAAGGTGCCGTATTATTTCCGCGCGACGGACGGCGGCCCGCTCGCGGTCGGTGGTCTCTGGTCGCTCCACCTCGCCGCGGACGGCACGTCGCGCCGCACGCTCTGCCTCGTCACGGTCGCGCCGAACCGCGAAGCGGGCGAGGTCCACTCGCGCATGCCGGTCGTGCTCACCGGCGCCGCCCGCCAGGCCTGGCTTTCCGAGCGGGCGATGACGCCGGACGATTTCGCCGCCCTCGCGGTCACCGCTCCCGATCGCACGCTTTCGCTTCATCGCGTCACGCCCGACGTCAACCGCGTCGCGGTCGACGCCGAGCACCTCGTCCGTCCCTTGGTCGGCGCGATGGATCAGCCGGACTTCTTCGGGGATTTGCTTGGCTAACGGGGCGTTTTTCGACAGACCAGAGCCATGGCCGAGCCCACGCACACCCCGAAGATCGTGGAGAAGCCGTGGGGGCGTGAGATCTGGTATGCCGACCAGGCCGCCTATGCCGGCAAGGTGCTCGAAGTGAAGAAGGGGCGCCGCCTCAGCCTCCAATACCACGAACGTAAGACGGAGACGTTGCATCTTCTTTCCGGCAAGGTGCTCCTGACGCTCCGGCCGATCGCTCCGGGCGAGACGCCTTCGGCCACGCTCGCCACTTCCGCCGCCCAGAGCCTCTGGTTGCCCGGACAGTCCGTCCATATCCCGGCCCGCACGATCCACCGCTTCGAAGCCCTCGAAGACAGCGTCTTGCTCGAGGTCTCCACGCCCGACCTGACCGACATCGTCCGCCTGCAGGATGACTTCGCCCGGCCGGCGCGCGACTGACCCATTCCTTCCCACATGCGCAAAGTATTGGCCTTTGATCTCGGCGGCACGAAGTTCGCTTTCGGCGTCGTCAACCAGGACGGCACCGTGCTCGGTTCCGGCCGCGTCGAGACGTTCGCCGAGAAAGGTCCGCAGCAGGCCTGCGAACGCGTCGCCGAAGCCGCCCATCAGCTCCTCGCCGAACTGAAGCTCAAGCCGGTCGACTTCGTCGCCATCGGCGTGGCTTCGCCCGGCCCCCTCGACATCGCCCGCGGCTGCGTCGACGGCTCCCCGAATCTCCCCGGCTGGACCGGTTTCTCGATCACCGACTTCCTGAGCAACTCCTTCGGCGGACTGCCCGCCCGCATCGACAACGACTGCAACGCGGCCGCGCTCGGCGAATACCGCTTCGGCGCCGGCAAGGGCAAGAAGAACGTCGTCTACATCACGGTCTCCACCGGCATCGGCGGCGGCGCGGTCATCGACGGCCGTCTGATGCGCGGCTCCAACGGTAACGCGGCCGAACTCGGCCACATCCCGCTTACGATGGACGGCCCCCGCTGCGGTTGCGGCAATCCGGGCTGCTGGGAAGTCTACGCCTCCGGCACGGCCATCGCGCGCCGTACCCGCGAAGCCCTCGCGGCCGGTCGTCCGTCGAGCATCGTCAAGTTCGCCGGCAGCATCGACCAGGTCACGACGCACCACCTCTTCCAGGCGATGGCCGAAGGGGACGCGCTCGCCAACGAGATCTGGGCGGAGTCGATCAACTACCTCGGCCGTGGCCTCGGCGCGGTGATCAACACTTTCAACCCCGACGTGATCGTGGTCGGCGGCGGCGTCACCGCGGCCGGCGACGCGCTCTTCGTCCCGATGCGCAAGAGCGCCAACAATTACGCCTTCCCGCGCCTTTCGGCGGTCTGCTCCATCGTCCCCGCCGGCCTCGGCGGCAATGTCGGCGTGGTCGGCGCCGCGGCCTGCGCCTTCGAGCACGTCAGCTGACGAGCCCGCCGGTGATGCGCGTCTCCGTCGTCCTGCCGGCTTTCAACGAAGAGAAACTCCTTCCGGCCGCTCTCGCGGCGGTGAGGGACGCCGCGTCGGCGTTCACGGCCCGCGGCTGGGCATGGGAGTGCGTGGTCTGCGATAATAACTCGACCGACGCTACGGCCGCGGTCGCCCGCGCGGCGGGCGCGACGGTGGTCTTCGAACCGGTCAACCAGATCGGCCGGGCCCGCGATGCCGGGGCGCGTGCCGCGAACGGCGACTGGCTCGTCTTCATCGACGCGGACTCCACGCCCTCGGCGGAGCTCTTCGCGTCCATCGCGACCCGTATCGCCGAAGGCCGCGTGCTCGGCGGCGGGAGCACGGTCGAACTCGAGCCAGGCACGCCGCGCTACGCCCGCTTCGTCTGCGGGCTCTGGAATCTCTGGAGCCGCCTCGCGGGCTGGGCCGCGGGCTCGTGCGTCTGGGTCGAGGCGGAAGCCTTCCGCACCGTGGGCGGTTTCGGGACGGAATACTACGCGGGCGAAGAGGTCTTCCTCAGCCGCCGATTGAAGTCCCTGGCCCGCCGCTCCGGCCGGCGCTTCGTCATTCTCGCCGGCCACCCGCTGCGGACGTCTGCGCGCAAGCTGAAGCTCTACACGCTCACGGAGGGTGGCCGCTTCTTCTTCCGCATGCTGTTCACCGCGGGTCGCGCGGCGAAACGGCCGGAGAACTGCGAGATCTGGTATGACGGCCGGCGCTGAGGCTCAGAGCCGTTGACGCTTCCACTTCGGGATCGGGAATACGGTCACCTTATCGGAGCGCACTTCGACGTCGTCGCGGTGCCGTAGGCGCTTGGCCTCGGCCGCGGTGACGATCTCGTAATGCGGCGCGGCGGTGATGAGGTCGGCGATCTCCCAGCAGTCCTTCGGATTGTTGACCCACTTCTCGGCCGGCAGGCGGCTGAGGTCATACGGCTTGGAATAGCTCCGCAGGGTCTTACGCGGGCCCTTGGCGTATTCGTGGAAGTAGGACATCGCGAGCTCGCGTACGCTGCGGTACACCGGGTCGCGCCAGCGCAGGCAGACGTAGTTGGTCTTGGAGATGGCGCCCCACTTGCCGTTCACGCGGAAGGGCGCGATGACGTGGTCCATGTCCTGATGCGCGCTGAAGTCCAGCAGCAGGGGAGGGTGGCCCTGCAACCAAAGGGCGAAGGCGGCCACCATGGCGCCTTCGATGCAATGGGCGCGGCGATGCTTCAGGGTCTGCTCCACCGACCGGGCGGTATCGCCCTCGGGTTCGAAGTTCTGCGGGAAATCGACGAGGAAGTCCTGGATGGCCTGCGGGGTGGCGAGCCGGGCCAGCGTGCGCGCCGCTTTCAGGCTGAGGCCCCTCTGTTGGGCGAGTCGGGTGCGGGCGGCGTACGACATGGCTGCAGGTCTATCCGCCCGCAGGGATTGCTCAAGGAGCGAGTGCGGCGGTGCTTTCGGATTGGCTAACTTCCGCCCCGGCGTTTGCTCATCGACGTCCGCCATGCCGATCATCGATACCACCTGCGCCGACTGCGGCCAGCCCTGCGGAACCCACTGAGATGGACCTCGAGCACTTCCGCTGGGGCGCCCTCCAGCTCATCCTCCTGATCATCTCGATCGGGCTACATGAGTTCGGCCATGCCTGGATGGCGGACCTCCGGGGCGATCCGCTCCCGCGCCTCCAGGGCCGCGTGACGCTCAATCCCTTCGCCCATGCGGACCCCATCGGCACCATCGCCCTCCCCGCGATCATGATTTTCCTCAGCCCTGGCTTCGGCCTCATCGGCTGGGGTAAGCCCGTCCAGATCTCACTGCCTAATCCCAAGACCCGCCGGATGGATGATATCTATATCACCCTGGCTGGTCCGGCGATGAACCTGGTGCTCTGCTTCGTCTTCGCCGTGATCGGCGGTCTGGGCGACTTCGACCCCCGCTCCCAGGAGGTGATCATCGACTTCCTGAAGATGGGGATCTTCCTCAACGCCGGCCTGGTGGTCTTCAACCTCATCCCCATCCCGCCGCTCGACGGCTCGCGCGTCGCCGTCCGGTTGGGGCTCTACTCCGAGGAGACCTTCCTGATGCTTGCCCGCTGGGGCTTCATCATCCTGCTTGTCGCGGTGAACCTGCCGTTCTTCCGGGAGTTCATGCATACGGCGATCGGGCTGGTCGCCACGCCTTGGTTCAGGCTCTGGAACCTCCTCGCCTGAGCCGGTCGGCCACGAGAGGCTTGCCTATTTCCCGCCCGCGGGCGAAAGTCGGGCCATGCAAACCCTCGGCGAACGTCTCCAAGAAGCCCGTCAGCGACTGGGCGTGACCCTCCGCGAAGCCGCGGAGTTCACCAAGATCCGCACCGATTACCTCCAGTCGATGGAGGCCAACCAGTTCGAGTCCATTCCGCTCGCCGACGTCTACAAGCGCGGTTTCGTGAAGGTCTACGCGAAGTATCTCCGCCTCGACGACGAGAAGGCCGGCGCTGATTTCAACACGCACCATTCCGCCAAGGCTTCCCGCCGTCCGCTCGAAGCCGGCGCCGAGGAGGACGCGGCCTTCGAGCCCGAGACCGGCGGCGCGTCGCTCACGATCAGCCGCGACATGCTGATCTACGGCATCATGGGCATCGCGGGCATCGCGATCCTGATCGCCCTGTTTTTTTCCTAAGCTCGCCGTCGCCGGCCCGGCGACCAGAGCCTTCGGCTCCCGCGGTCGTCAAGCCAGTCGCGCCGACGAGCCGTCCCCATCAGATCACGCTGCGGTCCACCAAGGCCGGCGTCCAATACCAGGTCATCGAACAGAACACGGGTGAAGTCCCGGGGCGCGGCGTGCTGTCGCCCCGCGACAAGCCGGTGGTCATCAACGTGAAAGGGCCGAGCGAACTACGTTCCTCGGCGGTCGAGAGTCTGCGCGTCCAGATTGACGGCATCCCGTTCCCGCTCCCGGCCAACGTGACCGGAGCGATGATCGTGGGCTTGCCTGACACCTTCACGTCCCCGCCCGTGCCTAAGCCGGTGCCGGCGGCGAAGGGCCGATGATGCGCGGAGGTTGACCCTTCGTCACGACGGGTCATCTTGAGGGCGCAGTGCCTCCGCGCCTCGAACAACGCGTCCTCGTCCTCAACCGTCTCTGGCAGCCGGTGAACATCGTCGGCGTGCTCCGCGCGATGAGCCTGCTCTTCCGCGGTCGTGCCTCGGCCATCTATTCCGACCCCGTCGCCGGACACCGCGTCCTCAGCTCTGCGGAGTGGCTGAAGTTCTCGGTGGAGGCCCCGCCGCCCGCGGCCGAATCCGTCCGCTCTCCTTGCATCGTCCTGCGCGTCCCGCGCGTCCTCCTGCTCGGCGAATACGACCGCGTCCCGCGCCGCGAGATCCGCTTCTCCCGTCGCAACGTCTACCTGCGCGACGCCAACACCTGCCAGTATTGCGGCCGGACCTTCCGTGACGAGGAGCTCAACCTCGACCACGTCGTCCCGCGCGACGTCGGCGGGAAGACCAACTGGGAGAATATCGTGACCGCCTGCGTACGTTGTAATTCGCGTAAGGCCAACCGCCTGCCCGAGCAGGCCGGCATGACCCTGCGCCGCGCTCCGGCCAAGCCGAAGTGGCGCCTGGTGGTGGCGTCGTCGCTCTCGGCGGACGAAGTCGAGGCCTGGAAGGAGTTCCTCGAGGTCACGCCCGCGGGTCAGCTGCCTTGGCGGAACTGAGCGGCGTTTTCCTTGGTGCGGGTAACCAGATTCGAACTGGTGTATCCACTTTGGAAGAGTGGTGTCCTACCACTGAACGATACCCGCGTGGCCAAGGACGCCCACTATTCCAAGGCGGACGGCCGGGGTCAAGCCTCGGCCGTCCGCCTTGGAGCGGGTAACCTGGCCCGAGCAGGTGTCGCCGCGATGGGCATCGGGACCCTGCCGGGCCCATCCAATCCGTCAAGCTGGAGACCGGAGCGGCCGTCGCGCGATGCCGTTTGCGCTTCACGGGGAGCCGACTTCCGTCATCCTGCGCCCATGGCCCGCTCCACCGCTTCCGCCGTCCGTGATGTCCTGATGATGGCGACTCCTTCCAAGAACGCCGACCTCCGCTGGTTCGGCGGTTTCCACGCCTCGGATCCGTTCCCGGCCTTCTCGGTCGGCCGCCGCCGCATCGGCCTCCTCCCGGGCATGGAGGTCGGCCGCGCGCAGGATGAATCCGCCTTCGACGAGGTGCTCAATCTCACGGCGATCATCGCCGACCTCCGCAAGACCAACCCGAAGGCGGGCGTGGCCGACGCGATCGTCTTCGCCGCCCTCGAGCGCGGCGTCCAGCGCTTCCGCGTGCCGGCCGACTTTCCGGTGGGCCTCTTCCAGCGCCTCCGCGAGCTCGGCCTCGAGCTCCACGCGGTCGGCGCCCAGCAGAACGAACGCGGCGCGCCCGAGCTTTTCCCGGAACGTCAGGTGAAGTCGAAGGCCGAACTCGCCGGCATCCGCGCGGGCAACGCCGCGGCCGTCGCCGGCTTCAAGGCCGTCGAGCAGGTGCTCGCGGAGTCCCGGGCCGACAAGAAGGGCGTGCTGCAGTGGAAGGGTAAGACCCTGACGGCGGAGATCCTTAAGGAGGAGGCGCAGGTCGCGATCCTGCGTAAGGGCGCGCTCTGCGACATCGGCCTGATCATCGCGCCGGGCGACCAGGCGGTGGACTGCCATTGCTCCGGCTCGGGCCCGGTCCGTGCCAACGAGCTGATCGTCTGCGATATCTACCCCCGCCACATTGCTTCGCACCACTACGGCGACATGACCCGCACCTACCTGAAGGGGAAGGCCAGCGCGAAGCAGCGCAAGATGGTGCTCGCGGTGCTCGAAGCCCAGCGTCGGGCGATCAAGGCGATCCGCGCCGGCGTGACCGGCGCCAAGGTCCACACGGTGGTGCAGGAATATTTCAAGTCCCTCGGCTTCGAGACCGGCCTGAAGAAGGGCGTCTACGTCGGCTTCTTCCACGGCACGGGCCACGGCCTGGGCTATGACATCCACGAAGACCCGGCGCTCTCCACGCGCAATCCGCTCCCGCTCGTCGCGGGCCACGCGGTCACGGTCGAGCCGGGCCTCTACTATCCGGGCATCGGCGGATGCCGCTTCGAAGACTGCGTGGTGGTCACGAAGCAGGGCTGCGAGTTCCTGTCTTCCCATCCCTATAACTGGGAGATCGCCTGAGCATGGCCAAGGGGCGGGGCAGGGCGGGCACGCACACGTCGCTGACCGACGCCGCCCGCCCCGTGGCCGAAGCCCTGGAGCGTCATGGTCGCGTCTCCCGCGGCGTGATCAGCGCCCGCGTCCGCGCGAGCACGCTTTCGATCAAGATCATGAAGCTCGGCGGCGGCCTCCGTCTGACGGTCGTCTCGAAGGGCTCGCGTCAGGAGCTGCATGTCTACGGGATCACGGCCGAACGCGCCGGCGAGATCCTCTCGGGGCCGGATTTCTCCGGCTACAAGCTGAACTTCGCCGATGAGTGACGCGCCCGTCATCGTCGCCGAGGTCACGGCCGCCGACTGGTCCGCCGCGGGCCCTGGCTGGACGCATCTGCCTTACCTCGCGCGCTTCCGCGCCGATCGTCTGCCGGCTTCCTGGGACGCCTTCTTCACGGGACGCCATCATGCGGTGCTCGAGAGCGGGCGCACGGCGAGCCTCACGATCGCGGTCCCGGCCGCCCCGCGCGCGACGCTCTTCTTCGCCGACGGACGCGTGGTGCTCCATGCCGAGGACGGCGCCCACGAGGAGACGACCGAAAAACCGCTGGCCTATCTGCGTCGCTGGTCGCGCGAGGTCCGCGCGCCGCGTCTCGCCGGCTGGCCCGCCTTCCAAGGCGGCCTGCTCGCGCTGCTGGGCTACGAACTTGCGACGCAGATCGAACCGGTGCGTTCCGCGCCGGCCGATGTCCGCGTCCCGCTCGCCGCCTTTCTCGAAGCCTACGAGGCCTGCGTCTTCGACGCCGCGCAGCAGGAGCTCACGGTCGTCGTGCTCTGTCCGGTCGGTTCGCCTAATACCGCGCTCCGCGCGGCCCGCGCGCGTGCCCTTGAACTCGCGGCGCGCTGGTCCGCCGCCTGCGCCGTGACGTCGCCGACGCTGCCACCTTCCGTCGCCCCGGCCCACCCGCTCGCGGCGTCGTTCGACGAACCGGGCTTCGTCCGCGCGGTCGCTCGGTGTCAGGAATATATCGCCGCGGGCGACACGTATCAGGTCAATCTCTCCACGCGGCTCGAAGTCCCGCCGGTCGATACGCTCCGCGCTTACGAAGCGTTACGCTCCGCCAATCCTTCGCCCTACATGGGCTTCGTACGCTTACCTGGCGTGTCCCTCGCCTGCGGTTCACCCGAGCTCCTTGTCGAGGTCGTCGGCGGCCGCATCGCTTCGCGACCGATCGCCGGCACGCGGCCGCGCGGCGCCGACGAAGCGGCGGATCTCGCCTGGGCCCGCGAACTCTCGGGCGATACGAAGGAGAAGGCGGAGCACCTGATGCTCGTCGACCTGCTGCGTAATGATGTGGGCCGCGTCTCTCGTCCCGGCACGGTGCGCGTCCCGGAGTTCATGGCGGTCGAACGCTACTCCCACGTGATGCACCTCGTCTCGCAGGTCGAAGGCGACCTCGCGGTGGGCGCCGGCCCGGCCGACGTGGTCCGCGCGCTCTTCCCGGGCGGCACGATCACGGGCGCGCCGAAGGTGCGCACGATGCAGGTCATCGCCGAACTCGAACCGGTGGCCCGCGCTTATTACACGGGCTCGCTGGGTTGGATCGGCGCCTCCGGCGAACTCTGCCTGAACATCATCATCCGCTCGCTCTGGTCAGCCGAGGGCCGCGCTTTCGTCCAGGCGGGCGCGGGTGTCGTCGCCGACTCAGTCCCCGCACGCGAATACGCCGAGAGCCTGCGCAAGGCCCAGGCCCCCTTGCTCGCCGCCGCTCGCGCGGCCCTCCCATGAGCCGCGTCTGCCGCAATGGCGTCCTCGCCGAGGGCGACGCCACGCCGGGCAGCTTCCCCGCCGGCGCGGCCTTCTTTGAGACAATCGCCCTGCGCGCCGGCATGGTGGAGTGCCTCGACGATCATCTGGCGCGCCTGCGCGCGGGCATGGCCCGCGCCGGCTTCGCCCCTGGTCCGCTCGCCGCCGGCGACTTGGCGGCGTGGCGCGCGGCGCTCGGTCTGCTTGGCGGACAAGGCGGACAAGAAGGCGTGCTGCGTCTCGTCGTCGGTGCGGACTTCGAGGAACTCGGTCTGCGCGCGTTACTCCCTTCGCCCGAAGTCTTCCGCCTGCGTTCGCTCCGCACCGTGCGCGACGCCGCCGAATGGTTCCCGCGTCCGAAGTCCGCCCCGTGGGCCAACTCTCTGGCCGCCACGGTCGAGCTGCGCACGCTGGGCGCCGGCGCCGGCGTCGAAGGCGTGCAGTTCGACGCGCGTGGCTTCGTCAGCGAAGGTTCTCGCTCGAGCCTGGCCTGGGTCCAAGGCGGCGTGCTCCATGTCCCGGCCGAGTCCACGGGTCGCCTGCCAGGCACGGCGCTCGATCAGCTGATCCGTTGCGCCGGCTTACCGGTATGCGAGGTCGAGTCGACGGTCCCGGTTCGCGCCGAAGTCGTTCTGCTGCTACGCTCGACCCTGCCGGGCGGGGCGTCCGCCGTCTCGCATTGGGATGACATCGACGGCCGCCCGCTCTGGTCGGGAGATCCCGCCGCCGCCCGCCCGCTCCTCGCGGCGTTGGCCGCTTGGCGCGCTCAGCGCTGCATCAGCTTCGCGTAGGCCGGTAAGGCCGCCGCGAGGACGAAGAGCGCGAGGAAGGCGACGCTGAGCAGCGCGGAGAAGCAGGTCGAGGCGAGGAGCTTCGACATGCGCACGACGTCGTCCGTCTCGCGGAGGTGCGCGCGGGCGGCGTAGAGCGTGACGCCGAGGCCGACGGCGAGCAGGCCGAGCAGCGCGCCGCTGAAGTGATTGAAGAAAAGGCCAGTCAGGCCGGGCAGTTGACCGGGCTCGCCGACGATGGTGGCGACGAGCACGGGCTGCGCGCGGAAGGCGATCGCGCCGGCGGCCGCGGGCAGTCCGGCGGTGAGGAAGACAGCCAGGGCGGAGATGATCCGGAGCTCGCGAGGGGTCATGCGCGGAGTATCTCCCCTCTCTCCGCAGGGTCAACGCCGGGATTCTCCCTCGCCAAGTCGGCGGGCGTCGCCTATCCCAGCATGACATGGAATCCGTCTGGTATCTCTGGCTGGTCTTCGTCCTCCTCAATGGGAGCGCGGCGGGGATTTCCCTCGTCGCCGGCGTCGTCTCCGCCCTTTCGCACACCGAACTCGAGGACCTCCGCCGCCGTCAGGCCACCGCCGCCGTCGCGCTCGAGCGCTGCCGCGGCGACCAGGGCAACACCCTCGCCGCCTTCGAAGTCCTGTCCGCCGCCTTCGTCGGCATGAGCGCCCTGCTCGGCGGCGTGCTCGTCGGCGTCCGCTTCCTGCCGCGCGTCGGCGAGAGCTGGGCCTTCGCGCTCGTCACGGTGCTCGGTGTCATCGCGGTCTCGTTCTTCATGGCCTGGCTGACGATCATGCTCCCGCGCAAGCTCGGCATGCATTTCCGCGTGGCGCTGGCCCCCCGCATCGCCACCTCGCTCCCGCTGGTGCGCGGCGCCGCCAAGATGCTTCGCATGCTCGGCAAGCTGCATGATTCGCTCGCTCCGCCCGAAGAACCCGGCGTGGACCGCGCCGACGCCGACATCGGCAGCCTCGCCCAGGCCGCCGCGCGCGAAGGCAAGATCACGCAGGCCGAGAGCAACCTCGTCGCCAACGCGGTCCGGCTCGACGACATCCCGGTCTCGCAGGTGCTCACGCCGCGCCCGGTCGTCACTTCGATCGAGGCTGACCTGACGGTCGCCGACGTGCTCCGACTCTATCCGAGCGTGCCGCACGGCCGCATGCCGGTCTGGGAACAGAATCCGGATCGCATCGTCGGCGTCGTCCGCCGCCGCGACCTGCTGAAGGCCGCCGGCGAAGGCCGCCGCGACGTCCGCGTGCGCGAGCTCATGGGCAAGCCGCACATCGTCCCCGAGAACGCCACCTTGTCCGACGCCCTCCACGACCTCGTCCGCGCGCATCAGCACCTGGCCGTCGTGGTCGATGAGTTCGGCGCCTTCGCCGGCGTCGTCACCCTCGAAGATGTCTTCGAGTCCCTCCTCGGCGTCGAGATCTACGAGAAGGACGACCCGCACCCCGACATGCGCGAGCTCGCCCGCCAGCGTGGTCACCGCGTCGGCCGTCGCGCGGGTCCGGAGGCCCCCAAGCCCGGCGCATGAACTCGGCCTGGCTCGCCTACTGGACGCACGACCTCGATCCGGTCGCGTTCCGCTTCCCGGAGAGCTGGGGACTGCGCGGAGTGCATTGGTATGGCCTCGCCTACGCGGCGGGCTTCCTCGTGGCCGCCTGGCTGCTCGGCCGCTGGCGTCGCGCGGGTCTCGCGCCCCTGCGCTCGGCGCTCGACGAATCCGCGCTCATCACCGCGGTGATGGTCGGCGTCATCGCCGGTGGCCGTTGCGGCCACGTCTTCCTTTACGCACGCGCGGAATTCGCCGCCGATCCGCTGGTGCTCTTCCGCGTCTGGGAAGGCGGTATGGCCAGCCACGGCGGCTTCCTCGGCGTGCTCCTCGCCGGCGTCTGGTTCGCTCGCCGCGTCAAAGCCGACTTCTTCGCCGTCGGCGACCTGCTCTGCGCCCTCGCCCCGGCGGGTCTCCTCTTCGGACGCATCGCCAACTTCATCAACGGCGAGCTCGTCGGCGACCCGTCCTATCTCCCTTGGGCGGTGATCTTTCCGCGCGAAGGCGCCGAACCGCGCCACCCATCGCAGCTCTACGAGGCTTTCGCCGAAGGGTTGCTGCCGTTGCTCTGGGTGCTCCGTCGCTATCCGCTCCGCCTCCCGCCCGGCCGTCTCGCCGGCGAGTTCCTCCTGCTGTATTCCGTCGGCCGCATCGTCTGCGAGGCCTTCCGCTCGCCGGAGGACGGTTACGTGCTCGGCCTCACGGCCGGTCAGTTCTGGACGCTGCCGCTCGCCGCCTTCGGCGCCTACCTGGTCTGGCGCGCCCGTCGTCGGACTGAATGATGTTGCCCGTGCGGGCCGTCGGTGGGAGAAGCCTGCTGCGCCATGACGAACGTCCCGCTCCTTGACCTCGGCCCGCAGAACCGCGCCCTCGAAGCGCAGTTCGAAGCCGCCTTCCGCGACGTCCTCCGCTCGAACATGTTCATCATGGGTCCGCGGCTCGAGGCCTTCGAGAAGGACTGCGCCGCGTTCCTCGGCGTGAAGCACGCCTTGGGGGTCTCCTCCGGCACGGACGCGCTCCTGCTCGCGCTCATGGCGCTCGATATCGGTGAGGGCGACGAAGTCCTGCTCCCGTCCTTCACCTTCTTCGCGACCGCCGGTTCCGTCGCCCGCCTCGGCGCCACCCCCATCTGGGTCGACGTCAATCCGCACCATTTCAACATCGATCTGGAAGACGCCGCCCGGAAGGTCGGCCCGCGCACGCGCGCGATCATGCCGGTGCACCTCTTCGGCCAGTCCGGCGACCTCGACGCCCTGCAGGCCTTCGCCACCAAGTATCGCCTCCGGGTGATCGAAGACGCCGCCCAGTCGATGGGCGCCCGCTGGAAGGGCCGCTCGACGATGTCGTCCGGCGACTTCGGCGCGACGAGCTTCTTCCCGTCCAAGAACCTCGGCGGCATGGGCGACTCCGGCCTGGTCACCACGCAGGACGACGCGCTCGCCGAGCGCGCCCGTATCCTCCGCGTCCACGGCATGCAGCCGAAGTATTTCCACCGCGAGGTCGGCGCCAACTTCCGCATGGATCCGCTCCAGGCGGCCCTGCTGCACCTCAAGCTCCCGCACCTGCCGGAATATAACTGCGCGCGCGCGGGCAATGCCAACTTCTACCACGCCACGCTCAAGGGCGTCGCCGGCATCGCCGAGAACCGTCCCGGCGCCGACAAGGCCGCGAAGATCCTGCTGCCGGTCGACTTCTCCGGTCAGGGCATCTGGAACCAGTTCACGCTCCGTGTGACCGGTGGTCGCCGCGATGCGCTCAAGGCCTTCCTCACCGCGCGCAAGATCGGCTGCGAGATCTATTACCCGATTCCGCTCCACCGTCAGCAGTGCTTCGTGGACCAGAAGTATCGCGGCTTCGACAGCGTGCCCGTCTCCGAACGTCTCGCCGGCGAAGTCCTCAGCGTCCCGATCTTCCCCGAACTCACCGGCGAACAGCGCCAATGGGTCGCGGACTCGCTCGCTGATTTCGTGGCCGGGAAGAGCGAGTAATCGCGCCGTAGGCGCGAAGAGACAGAGTTAGTTGAACCGTTGGCCAGTTGGCACGTTGACAAGGGATGCAACGGGTAGGGATGCGATGACATCCATCCGCTCGCTCAAGGGGAGGCCGGATGACTGGCTGGGGCCTGTCTCTGGTGTCGGGTGACCGCCTTCGGGGCCTCAGCCATCCGGGATTCAGCCGTTCAGCCTTCAGCCGCCGGCTACAGGTTCCCGCGGCCGATGGCCGAGCAGCCGACTCCTGAGTCGCCGACAGCTGTGGCTGTCACCCGACACCTGAAGTTAGCGCGTCTTCTCATCCGGTCTCCGGTTTCCCTTGGAGTTAGGCCTCTGTCTCCCTTGCCAACGTGTCAACTTGTCAACTAGCCAGCTGATGCGTCTCTCCGGCCAACCGACCAACCGGCCAACGGATCAACTCGCGCCGCTTCGCGCCGCGCTCAGAAGAACCGGATCGTCTTGATCCGCATCTTCTCGTGCTCCTCGTCGGTGCACGGAGCGTCGATCGGGACGGCCGGGGCCTTGTCGTTCGGGACGACGAGCTTGTTGGCCAGGAGATACTGCTCCACTTCGGCGCCGGAGATATCGGGCAGCATGACGCCGGCGATCTCGACGCACGGAGAGAGGCGCTGACCGGACTTCTCGACCATCTCGGCGTAGTTAGCCGGGTTGTTGATGATGTCCACGTCGACGTAGTTCAGGGCGTATTTCGCCATGATGGCGCGCACGCCGTTGCTCCAGCCGCAGCTGGGTTTGAGGTAACAACGGATATCCATGCCCACACCAATGGCGGCGTTCCCCGAGGAATCAAGCCCGGCGGGTCTTTCGGCCGCCGTTTTCGCCGCCGGCCTGAGCCGGTTCATACCAATAGCCGATGCCGTGGATCGTCCGGAGGCTGTCCAGCTTGCGGCCGTGGTCCTCGAAGGCGTCGCGGATCTTGGCGACGTATTGGTCCAGCGAACGGCTCCGGATGTCGGCGTGCACGCCCCAGACGGCGTGGATCAGGCTGTGGCGGCTGATGATGACGCCGGGGTTGGCGTGCAGGTGGTAGAGGATGCCGAGCTCCTTGCGGCCGAGCTTGTGCTTCTTGCCGCTGGGGAAGATGAGTTCGAGCCGCTCGGGATGGACCTCCGCGCCGTTGAAGCGGAACACGTCGGTCCCGAGCGCGGCGTTGACGGTGAGCCGGCTGTCGCCCGCGGTCTCGCTGCGTCGCAGCACGGCGTGGATGCGCGCGATGAGTTCCGCGGGATGGTGCGGCTTGCCGACGAAATCGTCCGCGCCCGCTTCGAGCGCCTGCGCCACGTGCTCGCCGTCTCGTAGGGCCGAGAGGAAGATCACCGCCGGCGAATGCGCGAGCCGGCGGATCTTGTCCAACACCGCAAGTCCGTCGAGGTCCGGCAGGTTCGGGTCGAGCAGGACCAGGTGCACGTATGACTCACCGACGAACTTGAGCGCGGTGGCGCCTTTGTGGAACACTTGGGTGGAGAGGCCGGCGTTCAGGAGTTGATCGGCGAGCGCGGCGGCGAGGCTACGATCGTCTTCAATGATGACCACCAACGGCTTCTGCTTGGGACTCATGCAGAATCTTTGGAAAGGGGGTAAGACTAAGGGGGTAATCACATATGTAAAAACCCCGTCGAGATTGCCAAGCCCCATTCCTCACCCATGATCGAAGGGAGATGACCGAACCCGACGAGCCTTCCGCCGCCCGCAAATGGGCCATTCGTGTCTTCCTGATCCTGTTCATCGCCTCCGCGGCCTGGATGGCATGGTTCGGCGTCCAGCAGCAGCGCCTGCATGGGGCCAAGACCGACGGCCAGCCGAAGAATCCTTACGAGGATCGCAGCCTTTTCGGGCGCTAAGCCCGGGGCCGCCGGCCCCGTTTCTAAAAACTTGACCAGAGGGACTTCGTTCCTAAGTTCTTCGCTTCCACCGACCGCCTCCTTCGTCTAGCCCGGTCCAGGACACCTCGTTTTCACTGAGGTAACTGGGGTTCGAATCCCCAAGGGGGCGCCAGGTGGAAGCTTTTCAGATCCGTTCTTTCCGACAGGGAAGGGCGGATCGCTATTTCCAGTTTGTTCACATTGCCCCTTGCCTAGGTTCAAAAATTATTGAAACATCAGGAAGCCCCCGACCGCAGGGCCTAAACCTGATGAAGCCCCCTTCAGAAAAGTCCGCCAGCCGCCGCCCTAGCCGCCCCTCTTATGAGCCGCTGCAGCCCCATGAGATCGAGCTCGCCGATTTCTTCGTCCGCACGGCCGGCATCCTGGGTGTTCCGCGCTCGGTCGCGGAAATCTACGCGTTACTCTACATTTCCTCGGGTCCGGTCGATTTCGACCAGATTCAGGGCCGTCTCGGCATTAGCAAAGGCTCTGTCAGCCAAGGACTTAAGTTCCTTCGCGACCACGAGATGATCCTCTCGGTCAAGGAAGCTGGCTCTCGTCGCGAGCGCTGGCAACCGACGCCTTCCCTCGCGGCTTCCCTGGTCGCACTCCTCCGGAGCCAGGTGCTCCCCGCCCTCGAACAAGCCCAACCGGGCCTGCAACGCGTCCTCGCCGATGCCCAGACCCGCGGCTCCCAGCCCGAAGTGATCGAGCGGCTCAGCCGCCTCAATCGTTGGAACAGCCGAGCCCTCGAGCTCGCGCCTCTCCTGCTCCCGCCCCCGGGGGCCTGACCCTTTCTGCCGGCTCGGCCGGTGACAGTCCTTTCTTCCCGTACGTGCCTGCGAAATCCGCCTCCACGTGCGGTAGCCTGCCCAAGTAAGTAAAATAGGTAGTAGCGGATAGCGGTAAGCGGTTGGCGGTAAGGAAATCTGAAAACCTAAACCACGCTCCTTCAGCCCGGCTCGGGGGCATCTTCCTAACGGTCAACCGCAGGCCGCTTAACACTTACCGCTTCGTTGTCTTCCTATCCGCTTACCGCCAACCGCTAACCGCTACCACCTGTTACTCCATGCGCATCGCCATCACTTCCGGTTACTTCGACCCGATGCACCGCGGTCACCTCGAGCTGCTGGAGCTTTCCCGCGCCCAAGGCGATGTGCTCTGGGTCATCGTCAACACCGACGCCCAGGCGGCCCTCAAGAAGGGCCAGGCCTTCATCGACCAGGACACGCGCCTCGCGGTGACGTCGGCTCTCCGGGTCGTCGACCGTGCGGTCCTCTCGATCGACACCGATGGCTCGGTCTGCGTGACGCTCGACTGGCTGATCGGCGAAGCCAAGGCCCAGGGGCATGAGGCCGTCTTCTGCAAGGGCGGCGACCGCAATGCCGGCAATATCCCGGAGATGACGGTGCTCAATAAGCACGGTGCGAAGCTCGTCGACGGCCTCGGCGCCAAGATCGACAGCAGCTCCCGCATCATCGCCGGGGCGAAAAAACCTTCCGCCTGAACTCATCCCCCTTCACCCAATCATCATATGAAAAAGCGCGCGCTCATCACCGGCATCACGGGCCAGGACGGCTCCTATCTCGCCGAATTCCTCCTCAGCAAGGGCTATGAGGTGCACGGCGTCATCCGCCGTTCCTCCTCCTTCAACACGGGCCGCATCGAGCACCTCTACATGGAGGACCTCGTCCGCGACATCCATACGAAGAAGATCCAGCTTCACTACGGCGACCTTGGTGACGCGACCGGCCTCATCCGCCTCATCGGCGACGTCCAGCCGGACGAGATCTACAACCTCGGCGCGATGTCGCACGTGAAGGTCTCGTTCGATATCCCGGAATACACCGCCGACACCGACGGTCTCGGCACGCTCCGCCTCCTCGAGGCGATCCGCATCCTGAAGATGGAGAAGAAGGTCCGCATCTACCAGGCCTCGACCTCCGAGCTCTACGGCAAGGTCGTCGAAGTGCCGCAGTCCGAGACGACGCCCTTCTACCCGCGCAGCCCGTATGGCGCCGCCAAGATCTATGCCTACTGGATCACCCGCAATTACCGCGAGGCCTACGGCATGTTCGCCTCCAACGGCATCCTGTTCAACCACGAGTCCGAACGCCGCGGCGAGACGTTCGTCACCCGCAAGATCTCCCTCGCGGTCGCCAACATCGTGCACGGCCGTCAGGACTGCCTCTTCCTCGGTAACCTCTCCGCGCAGCGCGACTGGGGTTACGCCCCCGACTTCGTGCAGTGCATGTGGCTCATCCTGCAGCATAAGCAGCCGGACGACTTCGTCATCGCGACGGGCAAGATGTATACCGTCCGCGAATTCTGCGCCCACGCCTTCCGCCGCGCCGGCATCGAACTCGACTGGCAGGGCGCGGGCGCGGAAGAGAAGGGCGTCGACCGCAAGACGGGCAAGACGCTCGTCGCCGTCGACCCGCGCTACTTCCGCCCGACCGAGGTCGAGCAGCTCCTGGGCAATCCGGCCAAGGCCGTCCGCGAGCTCGGTTGGAATCCGCAGCAGACTTCCTTCGAGCAGCTGGTCCAGAAGATGGTCGACCATGACCTGAAGGCCGTCGCCCACGCCCACCGCTGATGGACCGCGCCGCGAAGATCTACGTCGCCGGCCACCGCGGGATGGTCGGCTCGGCCATCGTCCGCGCGCTCCGCGCCGCGGGCCACACGTCCGTGCTCACGCGCACGTCCGCCGAACTCGACCTCCGCGACGGCGCCGCGACCCGCGCGTTCCTCGCCGCGGAGCAGCCGGCTTACGTCGTCATGGCGGCCGCCCGCGTCGGTGGCATCAAGGCCAACTCAGCCCAGCCTTACGACTTCCTCTACGACAACCTCGTCATGGCGGCCAACGTCATCGAAGGCGCCCGCCTCGCCGGCGTGCGCAAGCTGCTCTTCCTGGGTTCGAGCTGCATCTACCCCAAGTTGGCCGCGCAGCCGATCCGCGAGGACTCGCTCCTTACCGGGCCGCTTGAGGTCACGAACGAGGCCTATGCGGTCGCGAAGATCGCCGGCATCAAGCTCTGCGACCACGCGCGCGCCCAGCATGGCTGCGACTTCATCAGCGCGATGCCCTGCAATCTCTACGGCACGGGCGACAACTTCTCCCTCGAGAACTCCCACGTGCTCCCGGCGATGATCCGCAAGATGCACGAGGCGAAGCTCCGCGGCGAAGCGTCGCTGAAACTCTGGGGCACGGGGACGCCGCTCCGCGAATTCCTGCACGCCGACGATCTCGCCGAGGCCTGCCTGATGCTCCTCGACCGTTACTCTCAGCCCGGGCACATCAATGTCGGTTCCGGCGAAGAGCTCACCATCCGTGACCTCGCCGGTCTCGTCGCCCAGGCCGTCGGTTTCACCGGCCGCCTCGAATTCGACCCGTCGATGCCCGACGGCACGCCGCGCAAGCTCATGGACGTCTCGCGCATCCGCGCCCTCGGTTGGAAGCACCGCATCACCATGGCCGACGGCATCCGCGACGCCTATGCGTGGTATCTCGCGAACGCGGCCGAAGCGCGGCGTTAGCCGCACCGCTAGTTGACCCGTTGACCCGTTGGCCGGTTGACCAGAGCATCTCATCACTCAAAGGGAGACCGGAAACCGGATAGTTTGCTTCGGATATATCCTGCGGGTGTCAGGTGAAGGCCACCAGGGCATCAGCCATTCGGGTCTCAGCCGTTCAGCCGTCGGCAGACGGCGCCAGGTTCCCGCGGCTGCATCGTGTTATACCCCTTGTCCACATGCCAACTTGTCAACGTGTCAACTAGTGGTGTCTCTCTCCGGCCAACTGGCCAACCGTTCAACTGATCAACTTCGTCTATCCTCCCCTTGCCCACCTGCCCACGTGTCCCCTTGCCCCCTGAACTAAAAATGCCCTCCGTCACTCTCTGCATCCCCGCCCGCATCGCTTCCACGCGCCTGCCGCGTAAAGTCCTGCTCGATCTCGGCGGCAAGCCCGTCGTCCAGCATGTCTGGGAACGCGCCAAGCAGGTCCGCCAGGCCGACCGCGTGGTGCTCCTCACCGATTCCGAAGAAGTCGCCGGCATCGCCCGCGGTTTCGGCGCCGAGGTCCTGATGACCGATCCGGCCTGTCCCTCCGGCACGGCGCGTATGGCCAGCGTCATCGAACACTTGCCCGGAGATTTCTTCCTCAACGTCCAGGGCGACGAGCCGTTCATCCAGCCTGACCTTCTCGACGGCCTGATCACGCGCTGGAAGGAGACGAAGTGCCCGCTGGTCACCGCGGTCTCGAAGATCCACGCGACCGAACGCCTGCTCGCGACGAGCGTGGTGAAGGTCGTGCGCGCCGAGAACGGCGAGGCGATCTACTTCTCCCGCAGCCCGATCCCGCACCTCCGCGGCGTCGAGCCTGCGGAATGGGTCACGCGCCGCGACTACTGGGTGCACATCGGCGTCTATGGTTACGACCGCGCCACGCTCGCCGGCTACGCCCAGCTCAAGCCGACCGAACTCGAAGCCGTCGAATCGCTCGAGCAGCTCCGCTTCCTCGCCCATGGCCTCACTTTCCAGACCGTCGTCACCGATTATCATCCCGTCGCCATCGATACTCCTGAGGATCTCGAAGCCGCGCGTCGCCTCTTGGCGTAAAGAGGCGACGTTAGTTGACCCGTTGAAAAGTTGGCAAGTTGACAAGAAGAGAGACAGCCGAGTGGAGACCGGAAACCGGAAAGTTGTCTGCGGACATTCTTCTGAAGGTGTCAGGTGACGGCTACCGGGGCATCAGCTATTCGGGTGCCAGCCATTCAGCTTTCGGCAGCCGGCTCCAGGTTCCCGTGGCTGCATCGTGTCATGCCCCTTGTCCACGTGCCAACTTTTCAACGCGTCAACTAATCGAACAGCCAATCATCCGGTCTCCGGTTTCCCTTTGAGTTAAGCTCTCTGCCTCAACCACCCCTACCCCTACCCCTACCCCTACCCCCACCCCTTTTATTCAAAGCCCATGCCCACTCCCCTCCACTCCGCCCGCGCCCTCCTGCAGGCCGAAGCCTCCGCGCTCGCCGAACTCGCCACGCGTCTCGACGGCGCCTTCACGCAGACTGTCGACCTCATCGCCGCGCATCCCGGCAAGGTCGTGCTCTGCGGCGTCGGCAAATCCGGCCTCATCGGCCAGAAGATCGCCGCGACGCTGTGCAGCACGGGCACGCCGGCCATCTTCCTGCACGCCGCCGACGCGGTGCACGGCGATCTCGGCATCCTGCAGCCTGGCGATCCGGTCATCCTGCTCTCGCGTTCGGGTACGACGGCCGAGTTGGTGCGCCTGATTCCGGTCCTCCGCTCCTTCAAGTCGCCGATCATCGCGATCGTCGGCAATACCCAGTCGCCGCTCGCCACCCAGGCGGACGTCGTCCTCGACATCGGCGCGCGCCCGGAAGCCGATCCGCTCGGCCTCGTGCCGACGACGAGCGCGCTCCTGACGCTCGCGCTCGGCGACGCCCTCGCCGCCGCGCTCATGACGAAGCGCGGCTTCGGTCCGTCCGACTTCGCCCGCTTCCATCCCGCCGGCCAGCTCGGTCGTAACCTTTCGCTCACGGTCGGTGAAGCCCTCCAGCCGCTCGAGCGCTGCGCCGTGGCCAAGCCGGGTGACTCCCTTCGCGACACGGTCATCGCGATGACCCGTCATCCGCACGGCGCCGCCTGCGTGCTCGCGGCCGACGGTTCCCTTGCCGGTCTCATCACCGACGGCGATCTCCGTCGCGCGCTCGGCCGGGGCGTCGACCTCAACTCCGCCCGCGCGGCCGACATCATGACGGCTAATCCGATCCGTGCCCACGCGCCGATGTCGCTGGCCGAAGCCGCCCGCATCATGGAAGACCGCCCCTCGCAGATCTCCGTGCTCCCCGTCACCGACGCCACCACCAACCGCTGCCTCGGCCTCATCCGGATTCACGATATTTATCAGGCAGGGATTGTGTAAGCAGCAGGTGCAAAAGTGCAAATCGGCCTGCGGCCTGTGCAAAGGTGCAAAAGTATATCAAGGGGTAGGGGTCGGGGCAGGGGTAGGCATACAGCTATAGCACCCGAATCTGAGTTTACGTATCTAGGAACCAGTGACCTAAACCCGACGGCCAAGACCCGAGACCTGAAAGATTTTCCTGCCCCCACCCCTGTCCCGACCCCTACCCCTAAATTCACCTTTGCACTTTTGCACAGGAGCTCCGCTCCGATTTGCACCTTTGCACTGCCTCTAATCCTGCCTCTTCCCATCCCCTGGCCCACGTGCCAGCCTGCCCCCTAACTTAAAATGCCCTCCCACTCCCAATTCACTTCCCGCGAACGCTCCGTGATGATCCTCGCGGGTCTCGTCCTGGTCGTCGCGCCGTGGGGCTGGGCCGGCGTGGTGCTCTGGACGGTCGCCGCGGCGCTCGGTTTCGCGGCCGCGGCTTTCCTAGCGGTCGTAGCCGAAGCCCGCACGCAGCGCATCGTGATGGCCGTCGCCTTCCTCGGCCTGCTGGTCGGGCTCGCGGTCGCCGGCTCGGCCGGACATGAGCCGTTCACTTATCGCTGGCTCGACTACGTCTGCTTCCCCGCCGCGCTGTTCGCCGGTTCTTCGCTGTCCTGGTTCATGTTGTCGCGTGATCTCGTTTCGCGTCCGGCCGCCGAGGCCCGCTCCGAGCTTTTCCGTTCGATCCCGTTCTGGGCCGGCGTGACGCTCTTCGCCTATTTCGCCGTCCAGGATTTCAACGCCTGGGGTGTGGTCGTCGATCGCGAGGCTTTCTGGGCCGCGCAGGGCATGCCCGGCGTCGACGTCGGCCAGTTCGACGTCCGCCTGCAGGATTACGTCCGCTGGCTGCCGTCGGGCCTCAACGCCCCGTTCTCCGCCGCCGACACCAAGCAGCCGCCGATGAACGCCTGGCGCCTGATGATGATCCTCGGTGCTCCGTGGCTACTTCTGCTCGCGCTGCGTCACGGACTCCGTCGTCGTCGCGCCTATGTCTTCCTCGGCTGGGTGACCGTGCTCGCCGCCCTCGCCGTCGGCGCGTTCGGGGTGCTCAACCAGAAATCCTACGGCACCATCCTCGGCTACCCGGTGCCGTATAACACCACGTGCTTCGGCACGTTCATGAGCCGTAACCATGCCGGCGTGTATCTCTACCTCCACGCGGCGATCGCCCTCGGCCTCATGCTCTGGCACATCCGTCGCGCGGGCGAGAACGTCCTCCGCGGAGGGCCGCACCTCGCCGCGGCCTTCGTCGCTTTTGCGCTCGGGTTGTTCGCCGCGCTGACCAATAGCACCGCCGGAGCGGCCGTCGCGCTGACCTTGCTGATCGTCGCGCCGTTGCTCGCCTTCTGGTTCGGCTTCCCGGGGTCGCGCGGCTCGCGCCGCCAGATCATGCTCA
>Ga0209358_10000090_pt1 | contig 81228 bp, 66 predicted proteins | sample LauGreFa1BDMLBSN_2_FD_187574 | JGI IMG/M metagenome (GOLD analysis project Ga0209358, IMG submission 187574) | Freshwater lake microbial communities from Lake Michigan, USA - Fa13.BD.MLB.SN (SPAdes) (version 2) | ecosystem: Environmental > Aquatic > Freshwater > Lake | place: Lake Michigan, USA... | reverse complement strand
ACCAGAAGAAATTATTGTTAAGGGATGGAAAACCAAAAAAAGTAAATGTGGAAATGTTTACTATATAAACAATTCTAACGGTACTACAACTTGGGAAATACCAACGAAAAAAAGTGTAGGCGTACATCATCAAGAAGAAATGAAAAGTAAACAAGAAGAAGAAGAAGAAGAAAGGATACGTTTGCATAAACAAGAAGAAGAAAGGATACGTAAACAAGAAGAAGAAGAAAGGAAACGTAAACAAGAAGAAGAAGAAAGGAAACGTAAACAAAAAGAAGAAGATAGGAAACGTAAAGAAGAAACAGGAATTGTTTATGAAGTATACTATACTAAAGAAAAATATCGAAAACCAATGTATTCCGACCATGCTCCAATTTTATATCCTATTAACCCTCATCTTAATATTATTACATGGAATGTTGCTCAATATGGTAATGCAGAGTTTTACAATACACAGTCTAAATCTACTTCATATAATCATAAATTTCATATGAGCCGTGTTGAAACAGAGGATGAATATAAGCACAGATTACAAAATATCGTAGATGCGATTTATAACTTATTTAGTCTTGGTAAAACATATATTAAAGCGGATCCGGATCCACTTGTATTTTTACAAGAATTACCTAATTTTCATGGTAATCCTAAGTTCACAGATAGTCTTAAACAATTGGAGTTTAAAATATTATTTAATAAGTTGTTGACAAAGAAAGGTTTGATAAATATTAGTTTTAATGATAAACCTATTACTATAAAGAATAATAGTGAATTTGGATTAATTGTCAGAGAAGGCAATCCTAAACAGATAACATATTCACCCTATTTTACATCGAAAATTAAAGACTTAATTAGGTGTGAAGTTTATTTTACAAAATTCAAAGGAAGAAGTATAGTATATGTTAATTTACATATTCCTTATGACAAAGGTGATTTTAAAACTAATATTTCTCGCAACTTGACTCGTGCAACTCAAGAATTATTTAAAGTTATTGATCCAAAACCTTTAATTATTTATTTTATAGGTGATTTTAATAGTGATATTTTTGGAGATGATGATATTGTAATAAAGAAAATGAAGGAATTATTCAGAGGAGTAATGCCTATTAAAAATATTGAAAAATATACAACACCTGAAAATAAAGCATATTCTTTACGTGATAATTCAGGAAATGAAAATCCTGAAAATATAGATGGAATTATTAAAGTAGAGTTTGAGTAAGTAGACTAGCGTAGACCTCAAGACGAATTAGAATATTTGGGTGGAGGACTAGAATGGCCTGTGGAATATGATCGAAGGTATGGCGGAAAGACACCTGAAGAACTATGAGAAATCGAGGAATCTCTTCAAAGAGATAGAGAATGGTATGGAAGATAGAAATAAGGATACAGAGTTTACATATGAATTATTCAGTACGTGAATTTTTAAAAATCATCAACGCACGCAATTTGAGGCTATTTACATCTTAATTAAACGACTTATTTTTTACATTTCTAACTCATCTTTTAATATTGACCAATTTCTATTATTAGGATCGTTCCAACATTTATCAAACACAGTAACAATATCTTGTAAAAAAAGTTTTTCTTGTTGTGTTCGTGTATTTCTGGATGTATATAGTAGAGAAAACAATATAGTAGGCATACTATGATATTCAATCTCGTGAGAGATAATCTTATTTATATACAACTCAATAGATATGTTTCCAATTTTAATAGTTGATTCTGGAATCCAAGTTGTTAGTCTATATTGGACTGGGTTTTCAAGTAATGAAACCTCTATGTTAAGTCCTTCAACTTTTTCAGGGTGTGTATTATTAAGATATTCAAAATATGACAATATAGCAATTACTGTATACTGTGGTAGAGTAAAATGTGGATCCATAGTATCTATTTGTACACGAACCTTCTCTAAAAAACTAGCTGGTAAAATCCATTTGCCAGAATAATCAATCGGTTTTGCTAACCCTATACTTTGCATAAATTCTGTAAGTTCATGTTCATTTATTTCCATTTCGTCATTGTAAAAACTTGTCATCTCGTCACGATTGTGAGCATCAAACATACGAAGGATTTGCTCTTTCTTTTTTTCTACCAAATTTTGAATGACTGGATAAGTAGAAAATTGGTTGCATTGATAAGATGCAATAGCAATACAAATTAATCTCATTAGATAAGATTTAGAGACACTCAATGTTGTAGATATTCTGATTTTACCAAACCATATTTTCAAATATTCGAGCGCCTCATATGGAATTTTTATTTGTCCATCAGAAACATTAAATAATATATATCTCGACGACCTAATACGTGGTAAAGTCAAATTATTAGAAAACTCAATAGGTTTTGTAAAACCTATACTTTTCATAAATTTTATAAGTGTAAGTTCATCTTCATCCATTATCATATCCAATTCCTCATTGTAACAACTTGTGAACTCGTCGTGATTGTGAGCATCAAACATACGAAGGATTTGCTTAATCTTTTTTTCTATAAATTGTTCTTGATATGGATCAGTAGAAAATTGGTAGCATTCATAAGATGCAATAGCAATACAAATTAATCTCATTAGATAAGATGTAGACACATTAAATGTTGATATAGTTTCATAAGGGTTACTCTTGCCATCAGTCAGTAGAGGAAGCATATTGATTCGTTGCGACCATGTTTTCAAATAATAAAGAGCGTTATCGTTGATTTTTATTTGTCCATCAAGAGTGATGATTGTTATATATGACTTAGTTGATATTAATAAACGATCATATGGAGTTTTTGTTCTGTTATGACGTTCATCTCTTTTTTTCCCACTACTTAAAATTTTTCCTGTATACTTTTTTGAATCAAGTGATCCTTCCATTTTATTTATAAAAATATAATTGTTTCTTAACAAATAGTAAAATCATTCCAAAAACTATGTTTGGAATGATTGGACCTGTTGGGATTCGAACCCAAGACCTTCGGCTCATAAGACCGAAACTCTACCGACTGAGCTACAAGTCCCCAAAGCTTGACTGTGTACCATTTTTTTTTCATAAACAATGATTAGTAAATTGCTGTTGGTACACGACTTTGGGGACTCTCGTTTCCACCTTTCTACTATATAGAAAGATTATCTTTAAATCGTAATAATATAAATTATACATACAATGCAAAGTCTCTACAATCGTTTAAAACAGCTCTTATACACTGACGATGGAATACTTCATCAAAAGAGATAAAATATTCAGATGATATCGGGTATGATTCGTGTAATAGTCGTTTGGATTTAAATGGTTTGTCATCTTGAAAATCGTCTATAGAGTATGACGCTTTTACTATTTCACAACTACGTACTAAATCTTTTTTTATCAAAGAAAGTTCATGAAATTGTTCATTTAGTAGTTGTAACTGTTCTCGTAACATCGGAGTATTTGCCTTACATATTCTTACATGTTTATGTAATGATGATTTTAACGTAAATTCTGTACTACAAAAACAACATGTGTATTCGGTATTAATAGGTTTATTTTGTTTAACGAGACAGTATTTTGCTGTCTTTTGATGTTGATTTAATGATGATGTTGATTTTAAAATAGCTCCGCAGTGCTTACACTCCATTTTCATAGTTGAAATCTCATATTTAAATGTTTTTAAAATAATAAGAACTCTAAACTTAAAGATTTCTATTTATATAATTAAAATAGAAACTGAAATGACAACTGCCGACCTGAAAAACGATCAATTGCCAAATAATAGACTTGAAGTCTTTAAATCAACTACTGTATATCAAAAAACTGAATTGGTAAAAGCATCAGACGGAATATTTAACTGTGAGTTAAAAATATTAGATGGATCTTCTATTACTATTCCAATGAGAGAAGATGGAATGATTAATGCTACTATGTTATGCAAAGCACATGGTAAAAAATTATTAGGACATTACAATCAAAATAAACAAACGAAGGAATATTTAGAAGCATTATCTGTAAATATCGGAATTCCGATAATTGAATTATTTGTCACAACTGTAGGTAAATATGGTGGTACTTGGGTTCATCGAAAAGTCGCTATACATTTGGCTCAATGGTTATCACCTAGTTTTGCAGTGCAAGTATCAAATTGGCTTGATGAACTTTTTATTACAGGAAAAGTTGAGTTAGGTCAAGAGAAATCTAATAAAGAACTAGAGAATAAATTTCAAGAGCAAATTAAGTTATTGACACAAGAAAAACAACAAGCTATACAAGAAAAGGAACAAGTTATAACAGAAAAAGCGACTATTAGTCGTCAACTCTCATCAGTAACGCAAAATCATAATAAGATGCTTAAAAGACGTAGGAGAGGAGTATACGAGATTGGGAACGTTGTGTATATATTGTCACACGCAGCTTTTACTAGTTACTACCAAGATGACTACTATAAAATAGGTATCTCGACGCAATCAATGACAGAAACAACACCAGCATTTAAAATTAGATTAGCATCATACAAACAAGGTGCTCCTTGTGATTATAAAGTTCATTACTTGATATATGTAGAGAATAACAAATTAATTGAAGATATACTCAAATTAAAATTCAAAGATCAGCTTAATCCAAGCAACGGAGAATGGATAAAAGGTGTAAAATTAGAAGAGATAATAAAGTCTATTAGATATCTATGTGATTATATTGGTTTACCATGTAAAGAACACAGTATAATGAAGAATAAAAATATTGTAGATGATGGAAAAGTAACAGATGACGAAGATATGGAACATTTTGATGAAATCATAGAAACGGATGATGAACAAGAGCATAACGAAGGAGAGATTCAGAGTGAAAAATTAGATTCAGAAACAGATGTAATAGAAATGATAGATGAGATTGATAAGTACTCTGCAAAGCAATTAACAGAGATGCTCGTAAAGTTTAAATTACCTGTAAGTGGAAACAAGGAAGAAAAGAAGAAAAAGATACGTATGTATGCTGTTAAAAACATGGAAATGGTAGAAGAATATATTTTAAATGTAAAAGAATTACCAAAACAAACTTTATGCATTGATTGCGGTATAGAGATATCTTATAAAGCTGCACGATGTGATCCTTGTTCTAAAAAATCATCTAGAGTGGTAATAGATAGACCTGATTATCAAACATTGAAAAAACAATATGAAGATTGTGGTAAAAATATGAGAAAATTAGCAATGATTCACAATGTTTCTGATAAAGCTGTTGCAAAATGGTTTGACAAGTATGAAAAAGAGCTTTGTGTAACCAAAAGTTGTCGTAAAAAGATTAAACCAAAATCAACTATATTAAAACCAAGTGATAAAGATCTTTTACATGATAGAAATGTGTTAAAACTAAATTTTACAGAACTGGGTAAAAAATATAACGTAGACAGAACTACCGCTAGAGATTGGCTTTCTACATTATAAATTTGTAATGACAAAATCATTACAAATAGACTGATTAAATCATATTTTTAATCTCTCTGTGTACAATTGTTTTTTCATAAACGATGAATATTAAATTGCTGTTAGTACACGACTAAAAAATATGATAAACGTTCTCTATTTACCCAAGCTTGACTGTGTACAGTTTTTTTCAATAAAAGTTGAAGTTTTTTAAATTGCTGGATGTACACGGCTTTAGGATACTTAATTAAACCATTTCGAACCTATGACCACAGTTCGAAATGGTGAACTCGGTGGGGATTGAACCCACGGCCACTCGGTTAAAAGCCGAGCGCTCTACCTGCTGAGCTACGAGTCCCCAAAGCTTGGCTGTGTACAATTGTTTTTTCATAAACGATGAATATTAAATTGCTGTTAGTACACGGCTTTGGGGACTAGACACTTTCTCTCTTGTGCTCTTCCTCTCTACTCTATAGAAGCTTATCTTTAAACCAATTTATTTTTCAAATACAATCTTATATTATGCGTTATCTTTAGTCATAGTATCACAATCTTCTTATATATCCTGACAATCTAGGTAAAATGAATTTTTCTACTGTTTAGATGCCTTTACATACCCTATCTAGTATACAGAAGTTTATATTTGAATGTTATTTAAGCTAAAATACAAAAAATGTCTGATATTTATTATAATCAAAAGAATAAAAATATTTATTTAACATAAAATGGAAAAAGAATATCCTTCGCATTTTAGATCAGGACAGGCTTCTCATACTTCTCAATGCGAGTGCAAAAGAAAAAAAAAAGAAGATTATACATACTGTCAAATATGCATGGATAAGAACGATTTTAGTCAAACTTTTAAAAATATTCAAGATTTAGAAGAGAAAATTAGAGAAAAAAAAGATACACTTATAAGTCAGGTACAAATTCAAACCGAGTTAGAAGAACAACTTAGAAACATTAAACAATTAATTGATAAGACAAAATTAGAAATTACATTATCTGAAAATAACTTAGAAAAAGAAAAAGAAAGAATACAATTGTCTTCAGAAACAGTAAGTGATGATGTTAGAGTTCATACCGGAATTGATGTTTGTGATCGTACAGTCCTTCTTGAAACGCATTGTAGTATAGTTAGACTTCTTGGAAGTCAAGAGAATGTGTATTTTGGACATGTTACATTAGTTATAACTATTTATGGAGTTCGCGAATATAGATGGCATTATGGTGTTGTAGTAAAAAACGAGTTACCAATAAATTTAGAACATTATTTTTGGAAGCCTAATAAAAATAAATATTCAGAGGATAATCTTGTAAAAACGTTTGGTGATTTTCCTCATATTCCAAGTGATACAAAACTTTCAGATATGATGTTAATGCATTTTAATAAATGTTTTACTGTTTTTGATAAAGAACGCTGGCCTACGCAAGTATGGGATAAATATGATAAATTTGGGAACGAGACAGCAATTGAACTTGTTGATCGCCTTAAACAGCAAAAAATAAAGATGTATCAAAAGACACCAAATGCTGACTCTGCTTCTTTACAAGAAGAACTGGCAAAAGCAGAACAACGGATAAAAGACGCCAGAAAAATTAAAAAAGAACAACGTAAGAAGGAAAGAGACGTTCGTAATCAAGAAATTGTTAAAATAACGAAAGATAGAGAGACACAAGCTCAATTAGATAAAGAGAGAGAGACATTAGAGAAGGCTCAATTAGCGAGAGATAGAGAGGTACAGGCTCAATTAGCTAAAGACAGAGAGACATTAGAGAAGGCTCAAGAAGATGCCGATTTAATAAAAAGATTAAGGTTAGAACAGTCTACTCGAGATAAAGAAAGGGAAAAACTGAGAAAAGAGCAGGCTAAAATACAAGAAGAGCAGGCTAAAATACAAAATGCTACACTCTCCTCTAAAAAGAAAAGACCTAAAAAGCCTACACAAAGCACACCTGTCGTCGATATCGACCAAATAGAATTAGATGAGGCTTCTGCATATAACAAAGCTAAACTCATTGAAAAAGCCAATGAGACCATAGAGAGACTGTCGGAAAAAATAAATAAACATACTCAGGTGGAACAAGCTTTAGGAAATTTACAGATTGAAGATGTTAATTCGGTTCAAGAAGCTAAATCTTCTATATTAGATTTACTGGATAATTATTATAAGTATCGACATGAAATTAATCAGCGTATAAATGAATTAGTCAAACATATAACAGATTATAATGAAGAACCAATAGTTACATTAAATAATATTGAAAAAGATATATCTACAAGTATTGATAGATTAAAATCTCTTGAGGAAACTATAATCATTGAGGATGCAACTGTGACGTTAAGGAGACTGCTAGAAGACATACAATCACGTACAGAAGAGGAAAAAACATTAGGAGTATTACCGATTGAAGAAGCACATTCTTCTATGGACAAATTACTTGGTAAATATTATGAATATCAAAAGATATTTAATTATCATATAAAATTATTACAGGAAAAAAGATATGTTGGCATCGATTTATATAAAGAATTAATTAGTGCTAACTCCACACTATTGGAAGCCATACAACCATTAGACTATAAATTTAGATTTGTTGACGCTAAACTTCTGTTCATAAGAGACCTTAAAAATAGAGCAGATTATATTAAGACTGGAGAAGATAAATTAGAAACTCTTGATCATCCTGCTACACTAGAAGCTAGCAATGTTAGACGTTCTTTAATAAATGAATACTATAAGTATAATACTGCACATAATCATTTTATAGATGAAGTGAGGGATAAAAATATGCCGAAAGAATACGAAGACATCTTATATAAAGATGCGTATGATCTTAAAGAAACTGCAAATGTAACTAAACGTTTAGACGAATTAATAGCAATGGAAATAGACTATATAAGAAAAATGTATGAAAATTTTAGTGATGAAGTTAATGAAGATGACGATGTTATTATAGCAAATCTTGCATACCTTAAACTCTTGTCAAATGAGCAAGCGGAAGAGATTGTTAAAAAATTGAAAATGAGAAAACAAGCAAAAGGAAAAGGAAAAGGAAAAGGAAAAGATATATTTTTCTCAACTAAGGATATAATATCAGCTATTGATAAAGAATCATGATTGAATCAAAAATGTATAACTAAGATTCAGTTATATTAATTTACAAATTAATATAACTTATTTCAATTGTATACTAAATATTTTTACATTGGCGGTGCTGCCACACCATCTGTTTCGTATTTTACCAAATCATCTTCTTCAAGAAGAATAACTTCACCAGAATCAACATCATCTTGTAGAGTACGAATTCGATAGCCATGCCATTTGACACCACGTTCGGCCTCACCCCATAACCGGTCAAAATACTCTTTGACTTCATTTTTAATAGGAAGTGACATATTTGGCCAACCTTCTTTGAACCACTCCTTGAATTGAGCATACATTTCTGTTATATTGATAGAAGCATTCTTATCTTCTGTAATAGATTCTTCGATAAACTGACGATAAATATCGTTCTGTCGACGATACACAGCAGTTGCCTCACGTACCTTTTCAGGTTCTACACGCACGCTAACCTTTTGTCTCCATTGAAGCAAATACCATGCGAATGCTGATACCATATCAGGTATTTTCTTTCCAAATTCTTTGTCCATAGGAAAACGCTTTTGACGAAGTTGTTCATCGAGAGTAGCTGGACACGGTTCACTAGGATCAACGAAAGTAGATTCAAATGGAATAACACGAATACGATTCCATGTAGCTTTATCAGAGTATTTTAATTTAGGAAGTTTGTTACAGATGAAAGTCAGAGTAAACATAGGAAAAACTTCACGTGTACTCTTTCCTCGCTCAAACAAGTCTCGAGCCCAGTAACTATCACCACCACTGAGCTTTTTCAACTCGCCGATATTCAGCTGTTCATCCGCATCTGGTTCTTCCATTGTGGCATGTCGAACAGGTGGTGCTGCTCGTGACAATTCTGGATTGGCAGAACCAGACGCAACCTTTTTCCCTGTAAAATATTGAGTATTGAACTTGATGGCCAACTCACCAAGCATTAATTCAAAGAATTTTTGAGTAATAGATTTTGCATTGTCACCCTCTCCAGTCCACATGTATACCTTTTTCTGTTTATTTCCACCGACAAAAATATCAGAATACGTATCTAGAAAGTATGTTCTAATCGACTCGTCTGGAAAAACCTTTATGAGAAAATCGATTACGTTTTGTACAATTTCGTCTGTTTCATTGTATTCTTTATATTCAATTGGCATATTTTTATTAACAAAATCTTCAGGACGCCCGGCACGAAACTCGTTCAACTTTAGATCGTATACTCCGTTCTTAAAACCTATGATAAAAGGATTCTGATCTAACTTTTGCTTAAAACGCCTATCGTAAAAAACCTCCATTGCTTCCTTCATAATGTTGCTTTTGTAAGGAGATGCCTTGAGATTATTTATAATCTTTTGTACTTGTTTCAATCGCGCATTAAACATTGCCTCCTCTCCCTTGTCATGATTTCCTGCTAGCTTTGCGAATAGATCTGAGCCCATCTCTGAGTACTTTAAAACAACATCTTCCGAAATTTTCTCACGTAAGAACACACCCTCTTCTATCTCTTCCCAACGATGATCTCTAAATTGAAACCATGTTTTCCCGGAGATAGACGCGCAAACAAATTCTGTTCCATACTCTGAAAATAAAACTTTTGCAACATCATTATGTGAGCCGTTCAAGGACTCTTTTACATAATGTTCTGCTTGCTCTTTCTTGAATTCTTTGTAAAGATGTGGACTGTCAATACTAGCAAAATATTTCAGAGTTCCAAGTGTAAGATCCTTTTTGGACATTCTCTCCCATTCGTAAATACAGTTAGCTTCGTCGTACTTTTCCTCACACCTAGCTGAAAAATCCATCCATTGTTCTAATGCTTGTGCACTTGCATCACCAATATTGTACAGAATCCATCCAACTGTGATCCATTCATTTCTCTCCTCTGCACGAAAATCGGCAAGCATAGGAAGAAGTTTTTCAGATGTTTTAAGAGCTTCTTCAACTGAAACTTTTAATGGTTTTTTATTCTTTACTTTCTGTTCCTGAATCTTTCCCTTCAAAGGAGAAACCAAACCTTGTACAACCTCTTGTGTTGGACGTCCATAAGGTATTATACTTAGAATTCTTGGAAGAAAAAGTTTAACATTACCTCTAATATCAATAGTCTTTTCTCTCATATCATAAATTCGATAATTTTTGAAAGCATCATCTAGACTGATCTCTACACCATCAGAAGTAAAAACTTTAGTAACCTTGTAAGGATCCATATCTTCAGATTTACGACTTCCATATATCAACCACGGAACCGTACAACAAGCTTTGTCTATTACAACAGACGAATCTTCATATCCCAAGTCAGAGAATATTCTTAATTCCTGTGTTGCGTCTTTTACTCTTGGAATCAAATGTACTTCCTGATCTACTTTACTCAGAAACAGATTTGGAAAATGCAAATGAAACCCATTTTTTGCGTATGAAGTTGTTCCAGCAGAAATATAATACATAGGTTTTTCTAGAAGAACACAAAGAAGGTGTTCATCGGTACATCCTTCAACAATATTCCTTAAAACTGATTGATATACATCGATTAGTTGTTTTACATGAGATTCGTTGTAAAGGTGTTCTGCGAATTCTATATCATCTGTTTCTTTAACTTTCAGATCTACATCGGCTAGTACTGGCATATAATGCTGTGGTTTTTCTGCGACTCCAACGATGGCATCTTCATCTTCAAGAATTTTTGTGCAATATACATCCCAAAAGCTCTCTAGTTTCTCACGGTTAAATTGAAACTTTCCTCTTGGCTGAAGCATAGAGACGTGAGTGTGGAACACCCCATCCACATAGTTCTCTCGGAGTATTTGTTCAACCGATGAAATCATTTATCTTATTATTCCATTTCATAAATGTTTTTTTCATTTTCTTATTTGTGGTCGCCAAACATTAGTAAAATATCATACTAATTTCTTATTTAAAAACTTTTACGCAACAGATAAAGCTGAAGATGTCAAAGGAAGAGATTGCAGATGATTCCGTAACAAAGTCAACCGACTCAGAATGTGAAAATAATCAAATGGGATATAATGAGGAGGAATATATCACCGGTGATGATAACAAACAAGAGAATAATGAGTGTGAATCATCATCTCACGATGAGGATGACGAGGACGAGGATGAGGAGGATGACGAGGACGAGGACGAGGATGATGATAAATCCCTTTCACTGAAGGATGGTTCAGAGCTTTTTGTTCTGTCTGTAGATGGAATACCACGTTTCTATACAAAGACAATTGATGAAGCTAGGGATAAAATGTGGGAATATGCAAGATTTAGGAGAATTCACGAGACTCAAAATAATACATACATTCGTACATATCCAGATAAGAATCGTATTGAGATTGTTGGTTGTAATAGATTCAGCGTATTTTTTGTAGATCGAACAATTTGTTGGCTTCTTGTTTCACAAGTACAGGAACTAGAAACTACAAATGTGCAAAAAAATAATGATACATTCGCGACTCCTTCTACTCCAATTGTAGATTCTCCTCCAAAGAAAGGTTTTTTTAGCAGTTTCTTTTGGTAATTAATGTTTTAATTCATTCACGAGAATTAAAATAGAATTAAAATAGAATTAGATGACTTTATCTATATAAACTAGAATCTTAAATGCTTGTAATTGACACAGCACATCAGCCAAATCATCTCTCTTTCTTGCAGATGTTAATGTTGAAATAGTTTTATCATCATTCCTTTCGTTTAGTATAGAAATAGCTTTTTGTACACTCCATTTCTTGCGCGCAGGTTTATCTATCGCTTTATATTTGCCACCTACCTTAGATAATATCTTTTTTGCTCCTAAAACTTGCGTTTTGTGATACGCAGGGAACTCTACGATCTCTTTGAATCTTCCATACTTGAATGCAAAATATGACCAACAATGTTGTCCTAACTTTAGAGCCATTGTATTATGTCGTTTTCCGAAAGACATCTGCTTTTCTATCACGAACGCGTCGCATTGATCCCAATAATCAACATATCTATCGAGAAGATCTGTCATATTATGATAGGTTTCTGGATCTAGGTAAGAACTCTTTTTGCAACCTTCGGTGAGATCACTATTTTGAAAAATAATACTTTTACCATTCATACAAACTTTCTTTACTATTTTCTCAAAATCTGATGTTGTAGTACCATCAGCATTATATCTTTTACTTGCCGGTATGCGAGGTAATTTCATAATCTCCGATTTGTCAAATTCTTCGATATAGAATGCAAAATTCTTTTTGCCTATATCAAAGCTTGCGATCCACACAATGTCAGAATCGCTCATTTTTATGATGTTGTACAATGTGTTTTAGACCACAGTTTCTATCATTCACCATCTGTTTCTTTATTTACATATGTATCTAACCTAGCTGTTATTATCTGTAGTAAGGTATCCATATCACAACAAAATTTAGTGTCAGCAATGTAAGTAAATTTTAGATTAGCAAGTCCTGTAGTTGCTTGCTGAAGGTCAACAAGCAAGTTTCCAAACAAAACATGTTCCGCGTTCTTTTCAGATCTTTCGTAAGTAATTAATAACTCAAATGCTCGAGATATTGTTTCTTGACAAAAATTTAGAACATTTCCTCTGTTATCCTGATAGATAAAGGTTCGTATTATGGAAGTGCCTAGACCATCTGGTTGCACATACATATGACGAGTGTTGATTTTCTCACCCTTCTTAATTTTACCAATAAACTTTAATTTACTAATAATTTCTTGATTGCTATCCATTTGATTACGATTATTTCCTATATCTTTAAGCGCCTTGAAAGCAACTGTTGCCATCTGAATGTACATACTTTATTAGACAAATTAAAATTCGATAGAATACTTTATATTTTATTCTATAAGTGGTTATGGGTAGTTATGTGTGGTATTATTTTACTCTTTTTATTCTGGCATAATATAAAATAATGAAGTTCCTAACACAAGAAGAAAAACAGACTCTTGTCTTACTTACCACAGCGGCCCTAGCGGCGACCGTAGTGTCAATATATCTTGGTGTAAACACTCACCAAGATAATGACGGCGTTATTTCTACGAAAATCCATATTATCCATACAGGTGGAGACGTTGACAATGATTTTAAAGAAAAGTATATTTCTAAAAAGGAAAAGTATGATATTGACTCATACCAACCTCAAATGAGATCAACTGATATATCGTTAAATGACTGGAATGTGATAGCAAAAGATTTAGAGAAAAAATACAATAACTATGATGCTTTTATAATCGTATGCGGTGGGGATACTCTTGTGTATACTGCGTCTGCTCTATCATTTATGATAGAAAATGTAACAAAACCAATCATATTAACAGATGGTGATGTGAGTTCTGCTCTTAAATTAGCTTCAAAAACTAGAATACCTGAAGTTATGGTCTCATCTAACGGAAAATTGCTGCGTGGTTGTCGTACAGTACACAAAGCATTAGAATATTTTACGTCTCCTAATTACCAGCACCTTGATATGTATAACTCGTTACAACAACCTAAGGAAAAAATGCAGATAAAACTTTTTGACCCAAAGATTAATATATTGGTTGTAAAAGTTTTTCCTGGAATAAGCGATATCTCATTTAATTTCTCAGAAAATGATATAGTGAATGGAATTGTACTAGAAATGTATGGATCGGGAAATGCACCTAATTCAAAGAATTTCATGAATGCTATCAAGAAACTAATTGAAAAAGGAGTTGTAATAGTAGCGGTGTCTCAATGTGACTATTTATCAAAATTTGACCTAGACATTCGTCTTTTAGAAGCAGGAGTTGTATCAGGAAACGATATGACCACACCAGCTGCATATACTAAGCTTTGCTTTCTTCTGAGCAACGTTAAAGATACAAAATTGGTCTATCAGCTTATGGAAAAAACATTTAGAGGAGAAATGACTGAAAATTATCCTAGCATATAATAAAATGAGCTGCGTCGTATATGAAATTAATGTCACAACACGCCGAAGTAAGGCAGTTGTATTTTTGAAAAAACACACGGATATGAATGTATGGGTTAAGGATCACGCTGATAAAAATCATGTATACGAGATCTGGAAAGGTTTACAAAGGCATTCAAGCTGGTGTTGGAAAGAAAATAAGGGTCGATGGGGTAAGATGGCGACTCCTATTAAGAAAAAACAAGTTATTGAAGACGATTGGGGCGTTCTCTTTCAGAAGAAATGATTATATTACACAGCAAAAAGAAATTATACTATTAGTATAATTTCACTTTATTTGTTTACCAAATATTTTGAGATAGTAAAAATTGGCAAATTTCCATTCACCTGAAATGTGTAGAGATATCAATTTGATTTTTATCATATTTCTAAACGCACCTCCTCCACGAAGTAAATTCTTATTATGAGAGATGGTCTCAAAAATATTTCTAAAAATAGCAGATCTCTTGACTAGATCACCAGTCAATTCTGCATAACCAAACATATTTTGACATCTTATTCTCAAGAAAGTTCGACGACCAAATCTCGTATCAGATCGAGTCACAGGTTTTACATTTGCTATATCACCACTACATTGTGGACATTTAGCGTACAGAGGAACCGTGATTAACATTTCTTCTTCATAAATATAAGTAATTACATTTGTATAATTTTTCAAGTATTCACCCCAACAATGGTAGTGAGCATAACACTCGCATGTAGTACATACCTTGTTCTTTGTAGTGTTTAAACATACAAAACAATCACGAGGCATTAGGTCTATTTATATTAATTCTTGCTTTTATAAATATCATAAGTATTGGCACCAATGCAAAATATAGGTTTGATTATTAAGATAAAATATTATTCACTATCTTTTTGTTTGCTAATTTCTTTTTGAAGGAATAACGTATCTATGTCAAGATTCCTAGACTGGCTAGTGAAACGTAATTTGTGCATCATAATTACGGTATAGAGGCACTGTAATTCCGTCTTTTGTCACCGATAGAGTTGTGTCCCACATCGACTTGTTGCTCATTGCGAGATAGATTTTGTTCTTAGTGAATGTCATATCATTCAACTCAAAACCTTCTTTGTCGAGAAGGTCGTTATTTAACAGATATCTTATGGCATCTTCTTTTGTTGTCTTTTTCGAATAGGTGATCAACGAGGCGACTGCTGCTTCTTTTAACAGAGTTTCAACATCCTTTATCGGTTCGATATGCCTTTGTTCAGATGCTGTTGGTTTCAGTGATTGATCTTTATCAGGTTTTATTAATTCATGGTATGCTGTTGGTTTCAGTGATTGATCTTTATCAGGTTTTATTAACTCATGATATTTAGAAAAGAGTGGTTGTGTTATGTCTTTCATATCTATACAATACGTTGCTTTACCAGTCTGGCCATATGGTTCTTCCTTTCCTGCAACTTCTATCTTGTCAAAATCGAGAACCTCTTTTAAGAATTTTCTATATACTTGAGAGTGTAAATCACCCGCATATATGATTATATTGTGTGCTTTGTCAGGTTGATCTGTTGCGTTACTGTACGCTTTTTGTTTCATTTCTGATATATTAAATGTTTTGAATACACGTAAAATAGTATATATGTCTGCATATAGAGCATTAATGTAAACAATAGAATCATATATATTGCTAAAAGCATTTTTAAATAATACATCTGAGAAATCAGAAAATTTTAAAATCATATTAACATTTGTAAGCCATGATGTTCTATATTTCATTACTTTTTCAGTAATTTCTTTTTCAAAAAAAGATAAGATCTTATCTTGTATTTCTGGGTTATCATTTTTTAAACTTCGTAATTCTTTTCTAATATGATAATAATGATACATATGTTGAACCCACTTTTTTTTAAATTCTGTTTCATCAGGTTCAGATAAATAATTAATCAGAAAATGTTTAATTGTTGAATCTTCACTCAATTGCTTTAGTTTTTTGATATCACCTGAAAAACCCATAAAGATAGTCTGTAATTCATAAAAAAAATGATCTAGGATAGTAGAACCGGTAAGATTTCCTTCTTTATCAAACCCTCTAACGTCAAAATAATGTATTCTTGCAAGACTACAATCTTCAGTACGAGTGTCTCGTTGAAGACACTGTTTAAAATTTTCTAGTAACTTATTCAAACGAAGATTAGATGCAAAACGTCTAAAATCATTGTGATATTTTCCTGTTTTTTTAGACACTATAGGAAATTCAGCAAAAATGTCAAGAAAATCATCTGTTGTACGAATAAACTCTGATAAAAAATATTCTACTCTCATCTTTTTCGAATTTGGTTTATCCCACGTTTCTTTACTTGATTCTTCACCAAATCGAACATCACAGTCAACAATACCAGAGTGATATTCTCCAAAAATGTATATCATTTTGTCATATTCTTTACTTATGTGAACGGTTAGATTTTTTGGTCCACCAATAAATCTGGGCATAGGTCTTTGTTTAAGAGGAGTTTTATCAAAATGATTGTATATAAGATTCATTAACACCTTTTTACCTTTACTTCCTTCACGATGTGTCGACGAAGCAAGAAGAAATTGCTCTTTTATAATATCACTTGCCGAATCAAGAATATTCGTATTATACGTTGTTGTAAGTCTATCACATACATAAGATACCTCACGAAGTATGTCCTCACTAGGTATGTTCCTTTCATCTATCTTAATGGAAAAGGCAGCACTCATTTATAGTAAATCAAATATTTAATTTTGTAGTTTATATTTAAAATAATATAAAATTTATACTATAAAATGGACACACTCACGCTTGAACTTGATGCTAAGTTAGATTTAATGGTATTAAGTTACAATACTTCAATACTTAACGATTTACCAGAAGATCTTCTAAATGCTTTATATGAAGAATCCAATAGATGTTTAACAGATCCAAAAAAAGCAAAAAATCCAGATAGATGCGCGACTAGAGACACATTAATGCGTCTTATCAATAATCATCGGCTAAATAATAAACCAGTTGCTGATCTTATTAAAGGTCCTTTTACTCTTACTTTACATTGGCATTCTGAAATGAAAATGATGATATACATATTTGGAGAATTTCATGATTCAAACACAGACTGTATTCGTCTACATCGAAAAAAATACATAAATGGCAAAATTGTTCCTGTAAAATCAATGTTTATAGAAAATTATATGAAAGATTTAATACTTAATACAGATTCTTATATAGATTTTTATATTGAAGAAAAAGCACACAATGGTTATGATCAAGATTTGCGAGATTATATGAGTAATCATCGTATATATATAATGATAAATCGTTTTCAAGAATGTATATCAAGTGTAAGAACACGTAACACAAATCCGGAATGTCGACTTTCACGATCTCATTATTTTGATATTCGACGAGGAGTTGTAAAGGGTAATTTTGATATAGTGTCTTCGATTAGTTTTGCATTATTTATGTTGTTTGCTAATTATAAGTTTAATAGTGAAAACAATAATAATCCTAAACGAAATTTTGTGATAGATTTTCGTAAAATATATGAGAATGAACTATTTGAAGTGTTTATAGATAAAATTAAATCTGAAGAGGAAGACAAAGAATTTGCTTCCTATTTGCAAGAAGAGATGATAAATAAGTACACATTTCTTAATGACAAAATCGATAGATCAACAATGAAGGAATCTATTCGGACATTTATTCTAGATGAAATTAAAGTAACAGCCTTAACACTTAAAGAAAGAATTCAAACGAATCTGGACAATCTTTTTGATCAGTTTGAACTGTTTACAATTAGAGATGGCAAACTTTTCGTTACACAAAACAGACCTAATTATACACGTGGTGGTAAGAGAATCAAAGTCGATCATTTTGATATATTTTTTAACTGTGTATCAAGATTTCATCAAGCTGTAATTAATCTAAATAGTATAATTGCAGATGCATATCTGCTATCGCGTATATTTAAAACATTTGACACTAAAACGACACATCCGGTAAAAAAACGCAATTTCGATGAACCCGAAAATCCCCATAACATTATAATATACGCTGGAAATGCACATGCAGATAGATGCAGAAAATTTTTAGAAGATGTTGCATCTTTCAAGCGATTAGAGCAAAATACAGTGGAAAATCCTATTCGTGCTAAAAACTGTCTAGATATGACTGGTATAACTCAACCATTATTTTCTTATACACCAAAAGATGATCATCCATATTATGACACACCATATAAACCAGTATATACTGTAAGCAGCGAAATCGTTTAATTTGAATGCAAATCAGAGTTAAGTAATTGTTTTTGACTATCTAAACAACAAAAGAGTATATCATATCACCAATATCTATCTTTTGACCATTTTTAATCATAATCTTTGATATATCTCCCTCAAACTCCAAATCAACTCTAGAACCAAATTTGATCATTCCTAAATACTCACCTGCTACCACTTTTTCATTCACCTCTTTTTCTGAAACGATCCTTCTAACAAAGAATCCAGCTATTTGTGTTACTTTTACTTCACCACCATTTTTCATCTTAATAGTATGTATTATCTTTTCATTAAAACGGCTTTTTCTAATATTATTAGCAAGAGCAAAATTACCGGTATTATCATATATCTTTTTGAAAAGGATGCCGTTAACAGGATATATCTGTGAGTGATTATTTAGAAGATTTAAATAAATAGAAACATTGATTTTGTTGTCTTTTTGTTCTAGGTATGACACCGTACCATTCGCAGGAGATATAATAACGTTGTCATCATATCTTTTACTATGTGGTTCATAACGATAAAAGATACATACAAGAACAAGTGTTAATAGAAGTAAAACAAAAATAATACATAATCTGCATATAAACGATGCAACCAAACATAGAACTATTATTGAAGATAGTAAAGGAGATTCATTGAACAATAAAGTTGTGTACATTTTATTACATATCTTTTTTAATAATAAAACATGAGTTTATATCTTTTCTAGAAATTTTACTTATATTATAAGTAAAATGTATCAAATGATCTGCTTTATTCTACAAATTTAAGTTTAGGTGTAAACATCTCAGTCAGTTCATTCAATAAATTACGACGAACCTTGTATCTGAACTTATATTGCTCAAGTACAAAATCGACAATACCGGGGTATGCAACAGATAAAACCTGATCTAGAGGATTTACAAGAGCTTTTAAGTAATAAAAATAATCGAGTTCTAGAATAGTAGAATGTTTAGAGTAATAGTCAGCACATTCTACTTTTTCATATTGTTTAGCTGTATGTCTGTCTGGATCAGTTATTAAATACTCTAAACGAGTACCTGCATCTACTCTTTGCCCTCGACGTTGCATTCTTTCTGCTAATTGTACTTGTGCTGGTAAAGAAAGGAGATAATATTCTTCTTCTGTCTCAGCTCCTTTCAGTTTTAACTGTTCTTTTCTTTCTGTAGGATCAGAGGAAAGTAATTTAACAGTATAATCTCCAATTTTGGCTTTTCTAACACCTTTCTCGTTTGTAAAAGGTTCAGGAATAAGGCCTCCTGAATTTCCAACTGATTTTGTAACAACAAAGTCTGTGTAAGGATTACAGCCTGAAAACATTTTATTAATTTTTTCTAGCACAAAATACAAAACATCTTCTCGCGGAGTTTTATCTGCAATATGATTAATGACTCCTTCATATACAACACGTACAAAATTACTATTATCACGACGAGCAAGCAAAACACCTTTCTTACCTATGCTATCACTGTAAACTAATTTTCCTCGTTTTTTCTCAATCTTTCTGTGCATATAGCGTTTTTTACTCAATATAAAGAAAAAATTATAAATCGCTCCTTCAAATTCTAACTTAATAGGTGGTGGGAACAACTTTGTGAGCTCATCCGCGACAAACTCGGAATAGTCCCATAATTCTTCATCAGACTTACCTTCCATCAACGGAAAATTGATATAATTACTATCAGTATCACCGTAGACTAGATGTCCACCAAATTTCTTAACAATAGTATCTGCTGTAATTTCTATATTTTTTCTACCCATATATGTCGTACACATTGCACCAGGCATAAATGGTAAATATCCACGCCTAACACCCATTGCACCATACATGCTATTCGCAGAAACTTTATATGCTAGCTGGCGTTTGTCAAGAACACCTAGCAAACTATTCAGAGACTCAATTTCTTTAGTGTTATTTTCACCATTTGTTTCTAATTCATTAATCTTTTTCTTTGTCTTAACCATATCAACATTACGAGTGTGCGCGCGAGCATCTAAAAGATTTTGAATAATAGTTGGTAACACTCCTCGTGGCTGCTTTAAGAATCGATAATAGCGCTTTGCACACATAGGATTTTTTGGTTTGCTTTTGTTAAGATCAGAACGCTCTTTGACATAAGGTTTAAGATCATCTACAAGAGTTTGTATTTCATCACCTAATTCCTTCTTTCTAAATTTGTCAGTTGTTTTATTCTTTTTATCGCGAAGTTTTTTAATTTTTTCTTTCTCTACCTCAATCACTTTGTTTAATTGCATCTTTCTAATCACTTTTGGATCGTGTTCACAACCGATGTGATCTTCCCACTGCATCACGTGACATTTTTCGTCCGGAATATCTGAATCGTCAGAAACCCAAGTGTGATAATCAATATTGTAAGCAATAATAGTTGTTGGATACAGAGAAGCAAAATCAAATGGAACTACTTGATTGTATTGTCCCGGAACAGGAGGAAATACGTGAGCACCAACATAACGCTCCGTTTCGGATACTTGATAAGCATCCTTTTCAACAACAATATTTTCATACATACAATACTTATACATTTGACTATACACCTTGATTTGTTGACCTTGTGTGTATAAAGTAAAAATAGGAACACAGCACGTTGCAGCCATCTCCGTAAGTCCTGTCCAAGTCTGTAGCTTGTCCATGAGCATCACAGTTAGAGCGCTATCTTTTACGCAATACTTACCTACTATCCCAATAGCTTTTTGAGCCATTTTACTATATTCACCATCCTTGTTCTTTGTAACACCAATACGATAGCACTTGAATATACCCTTCACACTGAGAGGATCCTTTGTCTCACCAATAAAGTGTTCAGCAATTGTTTTTAATTTGTAATTGCTAAATTTGAAATCACGCTTTACTAAAGGTAAAAGATCAACATACACTCGCCCCTCTGCATCAAGAAACGAAAATTCTTGATTCTTGTATGCTGACGAAGACCATTTGATTGTTTTCTCTTTTGCATGAGCGTATTTATGAAATCCTTGTTGGTCAAAATTAAAAATACACATATTGAACTTGGCTCGATCGATCATATACGGAATATCGAAACCGAGAATATTATAACCAACAATTAGATTTGGATTCTCATCTCGAATAAACTGAGTAAAGCCAGTCAAAAGATCTGCTTCTGTATCATACATGTATATCAACACATCATCTCCTACAATATGTTGATCTGGTTGTCCTAAAGTAAGCAAATATTTCTCATACTTGTCCTGGCTTTCTCCGTACCTAGTAATAACACAAGAGATCTGAAATACTTTATCACCAGGTTTGTGTGGATTTGGCATGGCAGATGGATTAGATGAATTAACCTCGATATCAAACCCCATTATCTTTGGTCGAGAGACTACATTACTCTCGTAAGGAATCAGATTCTTCCATTTGACCTTGAATTCGTGATCACAAAGAGTCAATTTCTCATCTTCTTCTTGACGCTTTCCGTGAAACTCAATCCAACCAGCTGTTGAGATTTGTCTGCAACAAGTAAGTTGTAAAATACAATCAGCATCTGATTCGTGCATTTTCAATTTTAGTGCTCCAAGACCAACTACATTAATAGAGCTTCGTAGTTTGAATCCAAGAGTCTTGATATCTTTTCTGGCAGAGAAACAGCAAAAAAGAAATGGAAAAAGTTTTTCTGACCCATTGGATTCAATATGAGCTCCATATAGACGTTTCTTCATCATCAAAACTTTCTTGAGCGGTTTTTGTTTTCCTAATAACTCATCGAGCTTGTTTCCAACGAGTTGTGCATTTCCAGTATTCCATTTTATTCTATCTGGGAGCTCAATATAGACATAAGGAGTAAAATTGTCTACACGAACGCACACATTTGAATTTTTTTCATCGATTCCGTATATTCTTATAGACGTGATTTCTTCTTCCTCATCATCCACGTGCCAACTATATGGAAAAAATCTAGACGACTCCATTGCTATTTCTCATATTAGATATCTGCTTTTAAAACCAATTTTACTTTTTTGTATTCTAAAATTTTTATATAATTATTCTTATTCTTATTTTAAATAAATGGATGCTACCACTCGATTTTTAGAGGTTAAGGAGGATGATCCTGAGTTCTATCAGAGACAAATAATATATGAATTTTTAGAATATGAAAAGTATAAATTTTCAATGACTGGAATGAGAGATGAAATTCTAACACAGTATTTAGAATTACGATTTCCTGACTATATAAATAATCGTATAAGATATATCCAAAATCATTATTTTCATCAATTATTAAAAGGACATAAGTTTGAAACTATTTTTACAGATGCAAAACCGAGATATGAACAATTATACTATATAATTCTTAAATGGTTAAGAAGACAAGAGTTAAGGTTAAGTAAAGAAGATATACTATCTGAAACGTACAGAGAAGAAGACTTTAGTATGCCAGAAATAAAGTTAAAAAATGACCATAAAATAGATAAGACAACATTTTATGCGAGACTAATAAATGAACAGGTTATGGGACGCCCAGATTTTAAAATAGAATTTTTTAGACAATTAGAATATTTATATTACAATCTCGTAAAATCACTTTATGAATTGAAAGAGATACAAATAGATGAAATTAATATTTTATATGGTGAAAAGGACGCTGTTGATGTTGCAAAATTCGAAGATGATACAATAGATAAGTGTCTTAAAAGAGCCAATAATATTTTATTCGTGCAGATCGATAAACGTGCCACAGATTATATTTCTTTTAATTACCACGCTGTGTGTTATTCTAAAAAAGATATCTTAGAAGTGATTACGAAAAAATTTACAACTGGTTCTTATAAATACCCATGTAATTCTTATGATCGAAGGGTTTATATTGCATTACCTATTGGTGCAAATGCTAGGAATGTATACATACCATTATTATCAGCACTGTTACTTTTGCAGTCTGATAAAAGGATATTTTACGTACTTCGTAAAGATAGTGAATCATACTATAGTCAAGAAGGAGAGGAAGACTTGTGTGAATATAAGATTGGCCACGATAAGCCGGATGATAAAATTCCTATTGCATATATAGCAAAATGCAGCGGTTCAAATTGTGCACCAAAAATATGGAGAGGATCTAGAACGGATAATGTAGGTACACGTAATGAGTTTATTATGAAAGCAAGAGAAGAAGACGCATATGTGAAAAGAAAGGAAAGGGAGGCGGAAAGGATGAGGATTGAGGAGGAAAGGATGAGGAAAGAGGAGGAAAGGATGAGGATTGAGGAGGAAAGGATGAGGATTGAGGAGGAAAGGATGAGGATTGAGGAGGAAACTGATTCAACAGGAGGAATTGGTAAAGTAAGTAGACGAACAAGTAGACAAAACCCTTACCCTCGTCGTTGATCGCGTTAACATTTTTTACAAAATTATATATATTATATAATTTTAAAAGAAATGAACGAAGACGAAAACTTTCTTAAGAAAGTGATAGATAATCTTTTAAACTACAATCAAAAGTATTTTGATACGACAAACTCCTATACAAAGATGCTACAAACAAAAGATGATCAATTCATTCGAATATATCTTCATCGTGCCTTTTATAAAAGATATGAAAAAGACCAGATGAAAATTCCACTTGAAAATACATTAGAAAGAGAAAATCTGCTTGCTCAATTAAAAGCTGTTAGAGAAAGAATAGACAAAAAAGACCATTATTCTCTAGAACAAGTGTACAAACAGTATCAAGAAGACGAATTATTAAAATTAAAGAACTTACACATGGTTAATCATATACATCTAATATATAATTATGTAGCTGAATATATTTTTAATAAATTAGATCTATTGAGAGAGGAACAACAGATAAAAGAAAACTTAACTATAACCAAAGAACAATTCAAAACAATATTTACAAATTACAAACGTAACGATAAAAGGTTTAGTATAGATACAATTTATAGACAAATTATAGAAGGATTAGACTATGTTGTTGGTCTTTGCCGAATAAATAATATAAAAATAGAGGAAATTAAAAAATTATATGGAGAACAAGAATGTAAAGAAGTTGATCTTCTTGAAAATTTTACGATACATAAGTGTCTTTCCGATACAAATGCTTTTTTATTCGTAACAGTTAGTGTATCTAATTATGCAGGTGTTTGTTATAATTATCATCCGGTTTGTTATTCGAAAGAACAATTTATAGAATTGTTAACAAGAGGTATTAGAAAATATCCATGTGATGAAAATGAAACTGATCCAATAACTTATATTAAACTACCTATTGGAGCAAATACTACAAATGTATATATACCATTATTATCAGCGATAATGATCTTGCAAACCGATAAAAGGATAATTTATCTTGTGAAGCCAGACACTGAAATTAAATATTGTTATAATCAAGTTTCAGATTCAGATAAAAAAATAATTGATCTAAACACTCCTATAATGCACCTAGCAATCTGTAGTGGTCCAGATTGTGCACCAAAAGGATGGAAAGGTTCTGAAACAAATTTTGTAGAAAGTGAGAATGATGAAAGAGAAAAAAATTTTAAGATACTGAAAAAGAAGAGGGAGAAGAAGATGAAGGAGGAACAGAGGAAGAGGGCGAAACAAAGTGAGAACATGGGATACGGAAAATGGTTGAACTCCCTCCAGCGAAAGTCATGGTACTAACATTTTTCAGCCTAAAAACGCAGTTCATTTTTATAATAATATTATTATAAAAATGAAGACATTTATATTTGACAGTTTTGTGTGTAGACTTGGACAGAGTGCGGATGAAAATTGGTCTCTTTTAGACAATGCAAGAGATCATTATCTTTTCTTACACCTTGCTTCTTTTCCATCTGGATATGTCATCGTTGAATATGAAAAAGAACATACTTCTTTAATGATATATAAAGCAGCAGAAATATGCAAGAATGGATCAAAGTATAAAAATCTTAAAGACGTAAGAGTTGATTGGTGCAGGTGTGATAATCTGAACAAGAGTGCTAAAGTAGGAGAAGTGTATTTTAAGAGCAATAGGCAAGTTCGACAAATAAAAGTTTAGAATATACTAGAAATAGTCTTTTATTTTGAGATTGATTATTTGTTTAATCTAAACGGTAAGTTATAATAATTAAATGATCAGACATGCAAAACGGGCTCTAAGTTGTGTGGCAGACAATACTAGGTCTAAAAGACCAAAGCTTTGTACAGGAGAAAACGATGTTGTGAAAGAAAAATCTTCTGTACATGATATGGTTTCGGCAAGTCATTTATATAATTATATGATGAATGATCCTTTAGTCGATTGGTTAAAGCTTAGAAATCGTCGTGGTACTCGAAAATCACCAGAGTATACTCATCATGCGAATGGTTTTACAGAGTTTATTATGAATAGAGGTATAGAGTTTGAGGGTGAACTAATAAAATATATTAATGAGAACCGAGTTCCAGTGAGAAGCGTATCGGAATATATCACAGAGGAATCTCTAAGAGAAACAAAAGAACTTATGTTTCAAGGAATTCCGCTTATACATTCTGCTCCTGTAAGAAATTATCGAAATGGTACACAGGGTATTATTGATATTTTGATACGCAGCGATTTTTTGTCAAAATTGGTTGATGAGACTTCATTGACTGAAAAAGAGATATCTATGTCAGCACCGACTCTTGGTAAACCATATCACTATGTTGTTATTGACATCAAATTTTCTACTTTACCTCTTAGAGCAGATGGTGTGCATCTGCTAAATTCTGGTAGTTATCCGGCGTATAAAGCACAATGTCTCGTATATACCGAAGCTGTCGGATTGATACAGGGAATTACTGCATCATATTCTTTTATTATGGGAAGAAGATGGAGAATTAACAAGGGAGGTGTTATTGATTCGAACGAGACATGTCTTAATAGATTGGGTAAGATATCATACAATTCGGTTGACATTGATTATAAGAATCGAACAAGAGAAGCGATTAAGTGGGTTAGGGATGTAAGAAAATTAGGACATAAATGGTCTGTCAATCCTCCATCAAGAATTGAACTTTATCCAAACATGTGTGTTGATTCTGGAAAGTGGAATTGTGAAAAAGAAAAGATTGCTGATATAATTGGAGAGATTACGAATATCTGGTATGTTGGTGTTAAACATCGTGATTTTGCTATCGAGAGAGGTGTAAAAAGCTGGAGAGACCCAGAATGTACCACAAAAAAGATGAATATCAATGGAGTACGAGCAAAGACGATCGATGCTATATTAGATATTAATCGTCAAAGCGTCGACAAAATAAGACCAAAAGTGATAAAAAATAATATCTACGAATGGAGAGATGAGTGTGATGAGTTGTATGTTGATTTTGAAACATTGAGTGATATTTTTTCTGAATTTTCTTCCCTTCCTGAACAACCAAAAACCGATATGATTTTTATGATCGGAGTTGGATGGTCTGATAATGGAAAATGGAGATATAAGAACTTTACATGTTCCAAACCGACGCATGAAGAGGAATATCGAATTATGAATGAGTTTGCTCAATTCGTCTTGGAACGTGGAAATCCTAAAGTTTATTATTGGCATGCTGAGAAAACTTTTTGGAACTCTGCAGAGGCAAGACAAGAACTTATAATAGACGATTGGAATAATAGAAAGTGGTCAGATCTGTGCAAACTATTTCAGGAAGAGCCAATAGTAATCAAAGATTGTTTTAAATTTGGATTGAAAGCGATAGCTGGAGCAATGAGGAAACATGGAATGATATCGACACAAAATGAGAGTGAATGCTGTAATGGTTCTACTGCTATGATAAGAGCATGGAAAACATATACAGAATCAGAAGATCCGAAGAATTCTAATGAAATGAAAGATATTATGAAATATAATGAGTTTGATTGCAAGGTACTTTGGGAAATATTAACATTTTTACGTAAAAATCACTAATATTATAGTTCTTATTGTAAAAAGATTTGCAATATTGTAAATCTTTACTTAGAGTAAAATGGCAAACGAGACGGAACCAGTTAAGGCGGCCTATATTTCTATGGCTGTATCTTTTTTTATTTTTGTAGGAATTTTCTACTTATTTAAGCCCAATTGTGTACAAATAATAGATAGACATACCGGCATTGATTATGTCTCTTGGAAGCTAACATTGTCTTATTCAGCAACATTTTCTCTTGTAATAGCAATTGCAACGCTTATATTACATTCAAGTAATTCTGAGAGAAAAGATAAAACGGAACCTGAATAAAGACTTTATCAAACTTTTAATTGGATCTAAATTAAAAATTTAGTTGGCTTAAACAAGACGATGTAAGATGCAAAATGAGTAACCCCTTGACTGTCGAAATTCAGGAACTCGACACAGAGATCATTCCTCCTCTAACCAACAGAATGTCAGACCCAGATTACAATGGCGGTAGTAAAATTGTTGTTGTGGGCAAGCCTGGTACTGGAAAAAGTACACTTATAGCAGGGCTTTTATATGCAAAGAAACATATTTTTCCGATTGGAATGGCTATGAGTGGTTCTGAAGATACAAATCATGCGTTTGCTGAAATTATGCCTAGTACCTTTGTTTATAATGATTATGATGAAGAGAAAATAAAGGATTTCGTCAAGAGACAAAAGCTTGCTTGTCAACATCTCGAGAATCCTTGGGGAGCCATCATTCTTGATGATTGCACTGATGATCCAAAAGTATTTAACAAACCTCTTCAGAATGCATTATTTAAGAAGGGACGTCACTGGAAGATGTTTTATATTCTTTCTTTACAGTACGCTATGGATATCAAGCCTGCTATTCGAACAAACATTGACGGTATCTTTATTCTTCGAGAACCGATAGAGTCTAATAGAGAGAAAATCTACCGTAATTATGCATCCATTATTCCAACATACGAGCTATTCTGTGATCTTATGGAGCAATTGACAGAAGATTATCATGCTATTTATATTCACAATGCAACTCGTAGCAATAGGTGGCAAGAATGCGTGTTTTATTGGAAAGCTCCTCGAGTTCCAAAGGGATGGAAGTTTGGATGTCCTGAGTATTGGGAATTCCATGAAGCTAGATATAACACCGAGTATACAGATCCTATTGCATTCTAAATAATCTTAATATCAAAAAAATATTAAGATTTTTCTATTTTTTGTCTCCAAAAACCAATCTCCTTACATTTAGAACCTCAAGATTAATCCTTTCTGCCTCAGCATACTTACCTTGATCCCATAGAGACCTTGCCAGCTTGTGCAAGCTGGCTTCAACCTTGGTTTGTTCGGTCACTATCTTTTTTTTAAAGGCCATTTTTGCACGAACAATAGCAGTTGTGAATATCATACTGAAAAATGAAATGCGTAAAGTAGGCAATCTTAACTTTACGGGTTTAAGTAGAAAGTTTTTGATACGTTTAGGAATTGATTTGTAAGATGATTCAATAGCACCTTTACACTCAGAATTCTGAGGTTTTAAGAATGAATTGTTTGTTATAATATTTTTATCTTGATCTTCTTCGGGTATATTTTTTCCAAAAGAAAACCAAGAAAACAACATAAAAGTTCCTGTTCCAAGGCTGATACCTAAAAAGAGCATTGTATCATAATCAAATAACTGTTGAGACAAAGTAAAATTCATTTAGCTTAAGAAAGGATTTACTTTAAGATTAAATATGTTTTATTTAGATATCTTGAATTTTTACTTCTGTATCTTCCATTTTTAACAAACTTTTAATAATGTCAAATGTTTTTTGTCTAGTGAAACAATTGTTAGAACCACATTTGCGATGAGAAATACTAAATGTTGTATCTGCCGAATCCCATGGTATGTACTGAACAAGAAAAATAGAATGACCTTCGTACTTTAACCCATTAACTCTATTTAAATACCATTCTGTAGTGTAACCACCGCCTTTAAAGCAATTTAGTGCGTATTCTTTACTAATGAAAGAGATTATGTTTTTGTCAATAGTAAATTTCTTCGCAGCCATATGTGAACCTAAAGATAATATATAAAATCCTTCTATACTGGCAACAATATGAAGTATAGTACCGTATTTATTTATAGCAACCAAGAATCCAAGGTAATCTTGTGGAGAAGGCCACCCAAATGTTGATTTGTTACGTGCATAAGCCTCTACAGGATGTGAATGAAAATTATAAAGGCCTTCTACAATAGGCACGGTTTCTTCTCGTCCGTATATTATACTATTTCTATCTATATCTAAATGATGAACAAAATCGTCATCTACTTTTTTAACTAGTAACCGACCAGCCACCTCTTTTTGTGTGATTACACCATTTGTGTTAAAAGTTGATCCTAACTTGAAACTCGATTGTAAGTATTTAATTGCTTCTTTACATAAACGAGCACGTAGAATACAAAAACCCTTTTCTCTTGTATTAAACTGTGATAATAAGTGATTGATATCATTTGTAGAATCATTCTCAACCACATTATTCTCACGAAAAAGACATAAACCGTATTCAGTAAATCTTATACCAGATGGGCTCTTTTTACTTATGTAAGGATCGCGAAAATCGGCTTTAACATATTCACTTATCATTTTTTCCTTTTCAGGATGGTCTAGATCTATTCCAACGCATAATAATACATCATTTGGAATGTTAGAAAGAGTTTTTTCTAAAACCATTGATATTATGATACCTTCAGCACCTATAATTTCGCATACTCTTTTCTTTTGATCGTATATAAGCCAACAAATATTGATTATGCTGTCAATGAATATGGGAGAATTTATATATGAAATTCTCTTTTCTCCTTTTGGAAGAGAGTTAAGAGTATCATATTCTTTTTGTCTAATTATAAGAACTAATCCTACATTTTCTTTTGTATAAGGTATTGGTTGACATCTATGCTTTAAAGCATGTAAATTATTATGTATAACAATTCTATTAAAATCAATTAACAAACTACTCATTTTTCAAATAGCAAGAATAAAACTATCACCATTCGCGGAGTTTTAAAAATTATTTTGAGTTGTTCAATCAAATTTCTAGAAAATATGAAAAAGAATGAACAGATTGAGATCTCTTTTCTTTCCAACCGGAAAGGTTCATAAGAAATATACAAATTATATTGGATGGTCTTTTGCATCTAATGTTCTGGTTTCAGCTGAAAGCGCTATGGCAACACACAGCATGTTACATTCAATCAGTTGTGATGCCGAAACGATTAGAACAGCAAATTATATAGGAAAAGACGTGATAGGACAGCTAGGATGTCTAGCATACATTGCTAAAACTGGAAAAGAAGCAGACAAGGATCCGCATCGTTTCTTGTTTTATTCAAACGTTGCTCAGCAATTTGCGTATATGTCTTTGTGTGCAACTCCTATGTCACCTGAATATTTTCTTCCTATTGCAGGAGTTTCAAATATTTTTAGTAATGTCTCTTTTATAGGTTTTGGAGCTATTAACGCAAAATGCATTCAGACACTCGCAATAGATGGAAATGTAGGGGAACTATATGCAAAAATATCTGTTTTGAATACTATCGGTAGTAGTATTGGACTTGTAATTGGTTTAGGAATTATTACTGTTATACCTGATCATTCAACACGGTTATGTCTCATTCCAATTTTTGCAATTTGTAGAATAGCTGCTTTTAATAAAGCAATTGATGGTCTAATCTAATTTATTTTAAACACACTCTACATTATTCTCTATCCTAAAAGGATATAGAATCAAATCTTAGTTCTCAATCATCGTCACTATTGTCAGAGTCAGAAATACCCGTTTCTTTATCTAAAAGCTCTTTAGACTTAATATATACAGAAATTTTACCCAAACTTCCAACACTTGATCTAAAAAGCAGTGGTAGTTCATTTGTTCCAGGAAAAATTTGCATTGTCGAACCAAGTCCGGCAATCTTATTAATTCTAGTAAACTGGTCGGTTGTGAAAGTTGCGTCATAAGAATTAACATTTATGTCTCCCCCTTCTTCATCATCAGAGTCATCACTTTCTCCTAGACGTACTTTACGCTTCAAAATTCCATCCGCATCTGCGATGAAATCAATATGAAATCCTCTCGATTTAACGCGAATATTAGTGCTACCAATACTGCTAAGTTCTTTACACATTTTCTGAAAATCAGGAGAAGGAACAATAACTGGTTTTCCATAGCCAAGCGGAACATCTGCATCAACATTCTGAATATTTTGAATCTTAATACCTGAAGTTGTAACACGTGTATTCTCCTTTGGTATAGTCTTTATTCCGAGTTCATTTGGTACATCAGAACTGATAAAAAGTTGAAGAGAATCCTTCTTCTTGATAGACTTTAACATTTTATGAAAATGGTTAAGATTTAGACCTAGACAGAATTTCTCCTCTGATTTAAACTTATAAAGAGCAAAGTTTTCTGCTTGAAGATTAAGGTCTACCAAAGTCCTTCTGGGTTGATCAAACATGCGGAGTGTGATCCCATCATCCGTCACATCAAAACAACCATGCTTCAGGTTATTTGTCAAAAGCTCAGCTAGAATTTTAATTTGATAAGCTTCTCCTGTTTTACACTTAAATGTTATTGGCATTTTTGAAATAAAATTTACAACTTTAAGTGGTAAATATAATTTTATTTCATAAATTTTCTTTAAGCTACTAATATCCTGGTACCTTTACACCTGTAAATTCACCCAATTCTTTTATTCCACGACCAGTAATTTCTTTATCCTGTAATTTTCCATCTATGTACAACGCATAGCAAGGAAACCCATTTTTTGCTACTTTTATAAAGGTATCAACTCTGTTTGCAAGATCTTTTTCCTTTGTAATACTAATAGTTGCACAAAATACGTCATTACTATTGGTCTTATTTGCATATGCTTGAAACCTGGGTTTTGCTTGTTCGCAAGGCGGACACCCTGTAATCTGTAACATGATAACTATGATTCTATGCTTTAAAAGTATTTCGTTGTTATTGTCGATCTTAAAAGTGCCATCTTCTTTAAAATCTTTATCTTGTAAAAAGGCAATTTCTTTGTTACCAGACATAATATTTTACTATTTAACAACATTCTCGTTTTTTTAATATTTTTCGTCACAAATATTTACTTAGATTAAAATGGTAATGGTACATGTCAATAATATAAATGGTGACCAAACGAGTTCTTTTAAATTCATTATGAATGATTTGGATACACAAAAGAGTGCTCTTACTAGATTGGCATCAGAAATGAAAACTATACCTAGATATTTGTACTTTCCAGAAGGAATACCTTCCCTAGAACGACTATCTGAAGAAGATCCAATAAATGTTGAAAATTTATTAACAGATATTAAGGAATCTGATAATGTAACAAGTTTGTTGACTAAATTAATAGGAAAACTAGACCAACAAAATCTGAAAATAATAGATGATATTATTCATCCTTTTATTGTATATAATAAAGACTATAATGATATTGGGGAGAAAAATCCAGCGTTATTAAATCCAATATTTTTATTGATAAGCGAAGAAATAAAATCGTCGAAACTGTTAGATGAAAAATCTATTCCATCCGATGCAAATCTAATAGATTTCTGGCAAAATGATCGAACAAAAACAATACAAAAAATAAGCGAGGAACTCAAAGCTGTTTTGGATCAGTCAAATGTGCAAAAAAAGATGTTTGAATCGTTTGATAAAGTAGTAAGTGATAAAGTAAAATATACTGATTTTGAACAAGAAAGTGTAAAGTTTAAATTCTCTCTCGACTTGAAAGATATTACTTTGATGGAGATATTTAATCACATACGACTCACGCCAGAAGTTCCTTTTGCGACTACAAACAATTTCTTCAAGATTTTTAAGGACTTTAATCCACCAGACGAATGGAACGATTCGGTAAAATCAGGTATAATTTTTAAAGTTTTACAAAAAAAGACTATATATGGCGCGAAACCAGAAGAATACGCAGAATGTATGCTTACAGTTGACGGAGAACCTGGTAATGAAAATATAATAGTTAATATGACTTTGCTAACAACAGGTGCTTTTTTACAAAGAGATGATATGATCGAACGTTTTCTAACAAGTATTAATGGTTTAGGAGTTGTGACTGCAGAAAATATTGTAGAAAAACATATAAAAGGTTCTTTCTATTTTCCACAACATAGTATACATAAGTATGTATTTGCCGATCTTGTATTGAATGATCAAATATTCTCTTCTATGATGTCCATCGATGAAAGTCAAAAAGCTACCAATAAAAAGGAAAGTATATATATACACTTTCATAATTCTAAAATAGGCAAATTAACTGCAAATATTACTGAGAAAATATCCACTCGAAATGATTCTGATCTACGTGGAAAGGATGTCAATGGAGCATTCAAATTTGGAACTACTTATATTCGTATAAAAATCGTAAAAGCTGAAAATATAGAAGCTGTTGTTGCGTTTCAAGATACCTTCTCTAAATTTCTGTCATTATACGACAAAAAATATGACGAGATAATAACATTTTACAAAAAATATATCACTGACTTTGGAAAAAGCGAGAAAGACACATCAAAAACTGCAAAGCCAGGTGTGATTGGACCTAAGTTAAAAGATATTGCCCCGGAAGTTTTCGTTGCTGGTTATCCAACGAAATGCACACACGCTCCTACTATTATAAATGATGAGGAAGTGATTGAAGAAGCTAAAAAAGACGAAACCGACAAAACAAAAAGACAGGTAATGAGATATCCAAATGATAGTGAACTTTTCCGCCCGAGAAATTATATATGTAAATACACTGATTATAAATACCCAGGTTTGCACGAAAATACATTTGAGAAAAATAATGATATTGTACCCTATTTACCATGCTGTTTCAAAAAAGACAATAGTAAGCGTGGTTCTAATAATAATTATTGTGAATATTTTTATGGAGAAGAGAAGAAAGATAAGTCCACCGCAAACCAACAAGATTTGATAACAACCAAAAAGTTTGTATCAGCAGACAAATACGGTACTCTTCCAGCTAACTTGAATAAAATGTTTGATATATTTGATTATAATGAAGAGTTTGTATATGTAAGAAAAGGAGTTCATGATGCAAATAGTTCTTTTCTAGAATGTGTATTGGAAGGTATGTATGAAACAACAGATATATTAGAGCATACCGAGGATAGAAAGGAGTATCTTACCAAACTAAGATGTGAGCTAGCAAATGAAGCAAATGCAGCCGCGTGTCGACAGGAAATGTATGATTATTCAATTGAACAAATTATTGAGACTATACGAGACCCGTCTTTATATATGGAACCTTCACTATTTACTTCTTTTCTTGAACAGCATTTTAAATGCAATATTTTTGTTTTTAGCAGGTCTGTGAATAATGCAAATCTCACTATACCAAGACACCTACATGCATATTATAAAAATAAACGAGAAGCTAATTGTGTTTTCATTTATGAACATACAGGAAGCCAAGCTGATAAACAAAAAGGAAAGCGTTGCGAACTTATCGTAAAATGGAGAAAAACCAAGAAAGATGATGTAAGATACTTTTATGAATACGATTCTGACATTTCTAAAGGAGTTAGAGATGTGTATAATAGTATGAAACAAGTATACATCCTTAAAGATGAAATACAAGAATCATCTATAACAATAAATAGAAATAAACGATTTACCTTTGAAGAACAAGGATTTGATTCTTACGGCAAATGCCGAATGTTACGATTTGCATTTGATAGTGAAAAAGTGACAATTCTTACAGATCCATTACAACCATTTATAGTAAAAGAGGCTAGAAACTGGATCGCTACAAAAACGTCAAAGGATACTGCTATAAAATTAGCTACTATTCTTAAAATAAAACTTACAAGTCAATGCGTTCGTGGTGGACATCTAAAGGAGCTTTATGGAAATTTTGGAGACGTAAAAGTAACAATTCCGGTAAATGATAATAGTATTCCAGAAGAAGGACTCGAAGAAGAGAATGATAGAATAATTAATCCAACAAGTGAATCTTCCGCTCTAGCTAGCTATAATAAATACAAAAAATTGGCACGCTATATTGTTGAATATATGTTTTGGCTATTCTCTCATTATCTTGAAGAAACAGGAAAAATACCAAGTCTAGATACTATTAATGATTTTATAAAAGACAAAATAAAGATAAATCCACTTTTTGAGTACGGAAAAGTGAGTGAAATATTTAGTGAAAATAATGGAGTTATGAAAGATGATAAATTGATAGTCAAGTCGGAAGAAACTCTTAAGAGACTTATTTATACTCTCAGATTATCACTTCTTCGATTTAGAGAAAAAATAGAAACATATCACAAACGTAAAACAATCGAGCATTTCTATGTAGATGTTACTGATTTTGATCAATACCCTCGACAAGTGTTACTATACGGAGAAAACTCTCTTGAAAATTGGAACAAAGAAAAGAATAACAAAGACAATATTTATAATTCTATTCCGATTGGTCTTGAAACTCCTTATTTTTTCAAAAATGATCATATCAAGCCAGATGTTGTTTATCTGGCTCAAAATGCCAATACTTTGCAAAAAGCGATGGAAATCGGCGAAACATGGGCTACATCTGGTTTTAACATTGATGGTAACGCGAGCGGCGATAAAAATATATCACTGCAATTCGAGTTATATCGTTACATTAATTCACAAGATATCGTTTTATATAATGTTCTAGGAGATCCAACCTCGTTTAAAATCAGAGTTCTTGGATGGAAATCAGAAGGAATTTCTTCATTTGCTGTATTACTACCCCTTTAGAGTTTTTCAAAAATGAAATTGATATTAAAAAGGACAGGTTTTAATATTAAATAAACATGCCACCTGTCAACGACAAAAAACGTTATCAAAAGAAGGATCCTATTGAGCATATTCTCCTTCGTCCTGATATGTACGTTGGTTCAACACGTTTACGTGCCATTACAGAATTTGTGGCAGAACAAAAGCAAGGTGAATGGAGAATTTACCAAAAAGAAATTTCTACTTCACCCGCTATTTTACGTGTTTTTGTTGAAGCTCTTTCAAACGCGATTGACAATGTAGAAAGAAGTCGTAAAACCAAGACACCATGCACAAACATTAAGGTAACTCTCAACCAGGTAACAGGTGAGACTTCAATTTGGAATGATGGGGATGTTGTTCCGATTGAAAAGGATGCTGACCAAGATTGCTATAATCATAGTATGATCTTTGGGCAATTGCTTACCGGGTCAAATTACGATGACGAGGAAGAACGTGTTGTATCTGGTCGTAACGGTCTTGGTATCAAGTTGACAAATGTTTTTTCAAAAAAGTTTAGCGTGAAAGGTTGTGATCCTAAAGCAAAGAAATTACTTTCACAAACATGGTCTAGGAATATGCGCGACACAGCTGGAGCAGAAATTAGCAAAGAAACTCAATCTTGCAAAGGGTACACAGAAGTAACTTGGACTCCTGACTTTGAACATTTTGGTTTGAAGAAAGGTTATACAGAAGATATTATTAAGCTATACTCTCGATATGTTATAGATGCGGCAATGCTGTCTAAAGTAGAAGTATATTTTAATGACGAACTTATTCCCATAAAGACTCTTACTCAATATTCTGCTCTTTATGATACTCCCACTGATGAGTCTCTTCTCATCAAGACAAAAGATGCTGAAGTATTGATTACGCCGGCAAAAGAATATCAATCTGTTTCGTTTGTTAATGGTGTATATACTAGACTAGGAGGTCAACATGTAGACTCTTGGGCAGAAGCATTATTCAGACCAATAGTAGACAAGTTTAACGGAAAAAATGTTAAGAGTAAAAATCCAAAAATTAATATTACAGATGTTCGTCAGTTCTTTCGATTGTTTGTTGTGTCTACAGTTGTTAGACCCGAATTTGATGGACAAGACAAGAATAAGTTAGAGTCCCCAGCTGTAGAAGCAGTAGTTAAGAAAACACACATCTCTGAAATGGCAAAGTGGTCGGTCATGGATAATATCGAGGATATTATTCGTGCAAAAGAGCTGGTTGTACTTAAGAAAGCCGAAAAAGTTTCTAAAAAGACAAAAATTGAAGGATACGATCGAGCAAACAAGTCAGGTAGTAAAGACAGTGTAAATTGTACTCTTTTTATCACAGAGGGTCTTTCAGCAAAGACATATGTAGTAGCAGGAATTGAAGAAGGTCTGTATGGAAGATCTGGTCGTGACTGGAATGGTATTTTACCGGTACGTGGAAAACTTCTTAATGTTAGAGATAAGCCAGCAGCAACAATAGCTGCTAACAAAGTTATTTGTTCATTGATACACGCTCTTGAGTTGAAACTTGGTGTAGATTACCAAGATGAAAGCAACTTTAAGAAACTCGCATATGGGAGAATATCGATAGTTGCTGATGCCGATGTCGATGGTGTTCACATTGAAGGTTTGATACTCAATTTCTTTCATTCTCTCTATCCTACTCTTTTACAAAGAGATCAACCGTTTATAGTCAGTATGAAAACACCTATCGCTCGTGTAATCAAAAAGACAGGCGACTTGTTATTTTATGATGAACGCAGATTTCATACATTTCTTGGCGAACAAAGTAGTAAAATAAATGTTAAGTATTACAAGGGTCTTGGTACTACAAAAGCAGAAGATGTTCCTGATACTTTTGGTTTAAAGATGGTAGAATTTGCGAATGATGATCAATCAAATATAAGTATGCAAAAAGCGTTTCACAAGAAGTACGCTGATGCTCGTAAAATTTGGTTAGAAGAATACAACCCAGAAGCTTACAGTTTCTCTCTTGATGATCAAGGAAAGACAACTTCAATGAGTATTACAAATTTTATCAACGGAGAACTCATTAAATTCTCTCATGCTGATTGTGCTAGAAGCATTCCAAACGGTATCGATGGTCTGAAAGAATCACAGAGAAAAATTCTTTATGCTGTAAAGAAACGGAATCTTAAGTATACAGGTACATCTCTAAAGGTAGCTCAGCTTGCTGGTTATACAGCTGAGCATTCTGATTACCACCATGGAGAGAATAATTTGTTAGACACAATTATTGGATTAGCGCAAGAATTCACCGGAACTAATAATATTCCTCTTTTGTATCGAGATGGTATGTTTGGGACTAGGCTAGAAGGTGGTTCGGATGCTGCAAATGGCAGGTATATTTTCACAAAGATGGATGCACTCACAGAACTAATTTTTCGTGAAGAGGATGAACCTATTCTAACTCATGTGAGAGATGATAATGGAAATTTTATTGAACCTGAATTTTACGTTCCTATTCTTCCGATGATGTTGATTAATGGTTGTTCAGCCGGTATTGGAACTGGTTGGTCTTGTAAGGTTCCATGTCATAATCCTCTTGAAATGATTGAAGCGATTAAGATCTGGATAGAAAATGATGGGGAGGTTTTAGTTTCTGATCCAGATGATCCTAAAAATATTGTTAGCATGTTTCCAGAATTTTCACCTTGGTATCGTGGCTTTATAGGAGATATAGAAAAAAATGGAGAAAATAGGTTTATTTCATATGGAATTGTTGAGGAAGGAAAAAAGGGTACTATTGAGGTTAAAGAATTACCTGTTTCCATGTGGACTTCTAATTTCGCAGAATTCTGTGAAGATTTGAAAGCAGATAAGAAACTCAAGTCTGTATCAAATTATTCATCAACAAAGAACGTTCATTTTGTACTCACAGAAGGAGATGATTTTCGATGTGATTTGGACAGTTTAAAATTGCACAGTTACCTCTATACATCCAATATGGTTATGTTCAATGAAAAATTACAGATAAAGAAACACGACACTGTAGACTCCATTTTAGACAATTTTTGTAGAGTTCGGTTTGAATATTACGAAAAGAGAAAAGGGCATCAACTCAAAACTCTCGAGGCTGAGGTTAGGTATCTTGGAAACAAAGAACGATTTGTATCGGAAGTTGTAAGTAAGACTATAAACATTATGAATGAGAAAGAAAGTGATATTATTGAAGTATTAACAACACGAGGCTATGATGAAGACCCAAAAAAGAATGAAGGCGAAGGAGGATATGATTATCTTCTTCGAATGCAAGTTAGAACCTTCACGGCCGATAAGATTAAACAACTTAACAATGATATTGCCTCTTTGAAAGAAAAATTAGACGGGTTGAGGGCTAAGAGTGAAAAAGATATATGGATTGGAGAACTTGATCAGTTTGAAAATGCTTATAAGAGATGGCTTCAAGAAATTGAACAAGAAGCAGCGGTTGCTAAAAAGCGTCGTTTAACAAAGACAAAAAAGTGAGATAATTTCATTCGATCATGAATTATTGAAAATGATACCAAATGGTATCATTTTTGTACCCACCATATTATACTAATAACATTGTATTTTTAAATACCTGTATAAAATGGTTTTTTAGGTTCTTTGCATGTGATTCACCCCATATATTATAATGTTACGTAGTCATAGTCATCAATGACATTATCCATAATATTTGATATATTAAATTTAGTATATTCTGGAAGTGAACCATCTAGATTAAATGTAGCATTAATTTTTGTATAGCTTAACTTCCCTTTACCCTTTTTAATTAAATCTCCATTCAAATTAAAATAAGGATTCCAATTTTCAACGTGTTCTGTTGTTTTAATAGGTGTTTGTTCACATATTCCTTGTGAGATTATAATAAGTTCGTTTTCTTCTTGAATTGTGCAAATATTCATAGGAATAACTAAAGTATCAATTGGCAAATTCAATTCAATAATATAACTATCGTATTCTGATTCCGAATATAGCATAGCTTCATCATCATCACCTTGGTAAACTGCGAAAGCAAAATTTAGTGCATTACGAATGTCGGTAGAAACACTTGTTATTCCTGTCATATATAATGATAATTCCGAGCCTTTTGGAATAATTACTCCTCTATAAACTATCATAGAAGATATAAGTGTATAATAAAGGTTTGATTCAATAAACACGCGATGCATATATTCTGTCAATCTTTCTATTTCTTTGATATATTCTGACAATAATATTGGTGTGTGACCAATAAATTTAGCAAATGGACTTCCATTCATTGCTCCTGTGTTGCATAATCTATTTTCAAACGTCGTATACAAGATCCCTATCCAAACATCATGATTTTTTTCATCATGTAATAAACTGGCATGCCGTATAAGCTTCAACCGAGGATACATTTTTTTTCTATAAATTGAATTGAGATACGTATCAAAACGATAAGAATACAAACGACATGCTACTGTTAATTGTAGTTGGTATCCTGGTTGTAATCCAAGAAACCATTTTTTCATGTTTTCTATTTCAGTCATTTATATATTACATATGTTTAATTTTACAAATGTTGTTATATTGAGATCCATTTATTTATAATGTATAAATTAATATTTTATATATTGATCCTAAACGTACTTATATTTTTAGGTATAAACGTTTTCTGGTTGAAATTCACCATTATGATTGAAACCAATAACTCCATCTTCGTTTATAAAAAGAGCTCTTGAAGATCAAGGTATAAACGATGCATACGTGCACGTCTAGCTTCTTCACGTTGATTACGCGCTTCACGTTCAGTTTCTGCACGATGAATAAGCGCTTGGTATTCAGCTTCTGCACGTTGAATACGCGTTCGACGTGCATCTTTAAAAAATTGAATACGCTCTTGATTATAACCGTTAGTAACGTTTTCAGACTTCTCATCATCTTCTGCTTTATTTTCTAAAACAGCTTGACGTGCAGCTTCTGCACGTAGAATACTTGCATGGAGAGCTTCTTCACGTTGATTACGCGCTTGACGTGCAGCTTCTGCACCTTGAATACGCGCTTGATATGCAGCTTCTGCACGTTGAATACGCATTCGACGTGCATCTTGTAAAAGTCGAATACTCTCTTGATGTTCAGCTTGCAAACGTTGAATACGCGCTTGATTTTCAGCATAACTTCGACGTCTTTCCTCATCTTCCTCTTCAGGATCAAATCGACTTTCCTCTTCCGGATCAGGATCAGGAGGATCCCATCGACTTTCTCCTGTTAACTCGTTAAAGTAGTATATTCTACCTGGCTCAACATTATTACTTCTTCTAACAATCCAATTTTCTGGAAGTGGTCTAGTATCAACTGGCTGTTCTGGAAACCTTGTATGTGGTGGTGAACGAGAACGCATCTTTATTATTACATATTTTAAATAATAACTTATAAAATTGAGTTATCTATATACAAAATTATAAATAGTTATTTATTATAACAAATAACTATGTCTATTGAAAAGGAAAGTATAGGACCAAGTAAGTGTTATTGGCATTCATCAGGTGATAAGAAAAAGACACTTTCTGAACAAAGACAAATTGTAAAGTCTCTTGTTGAAATATTAGAAATTGAGAAGACTGTTCTTGAACAACTAGAACAAAACGAAAAACCAGAAGAAGCAGAAATAGCAGACGCTCTCGTTGAAGAATTGATATGCCCAATATCATATTCTTTTATGATAGAACCAGTTGTTCTTAGTTCCGGAAAAACATACGAAAGGAACATAATAAATTCTGAGTTTGAACGACAAAAAGAACAACATCCTGGAGAAAGTTTGAAATGTCCATTTACATCAATAAAGCAAGTTTCAGATGTTCTTACTCCTAATATGCAAATGAGATCAATAACCGCTAAATTTGTAGAAAAATATAAAGATATTAAACATACAGGTCCTAGTTGGGCTGAAATAAGAAGATTGTGTTCTGATTATCTAGCAGAACAAGATCCACAAAAAGTTAAAGAACGACAATGGGCAGATGAACAAAGGAATGTGAAACACAGAATGATTGAAGAAGAATTTGAAAAACAAAAAATAGAGTTCAAACGAAGAGCTGAATACGGATTAGAATTGGAAGAGTTTTGTTTACTATACGGGGAATTCTTTCGCTTTTACAAAAAGACTCCAAAACCATTATATACTGGGTATGCAAATAAAAATCATAACCAAAGAGATCATTACACCAATATGGTGGTATTGAAAAAATGGAAACAAAAGAATACAAAATTACAACTTACTAAACATATATCAGGATGTCTATCAATATTTATGGAATATTATGTTAAAACACTAGGGAATCCACAAAAAGATGATTAAAAATGTAAAAACATATGAATTAGTCAAAGTTTATTATGATTAGACATTAATTGACTCTAGAATACCCAGAATATACTTGACAATAGATTTTTGCTTTGTGAAAGATATAATCGGATATGTTTTGACAGTATCAACAACAGAAGTTTCAAATATAAACTCTGAAATGTTAATGTGTATAAAACCTTGATTTAGAGGAACTTGAATTTCAGTTTCTGATTTTTGTTTATATTCGATCCCCAAAGCTGCTAATTTTAACTTCAAAGAAGCGATGAGAGTAAGTCTTTCAAATTTTTTATATCTCATATCTCCTCCGTAGACTTTAGACTTCCAAGAAAGATATGTAGAAGAAGAAGACAGGTCGCACGGGCGTATGATACTCCAATCCGTATTGCCCTCAAGCCATTCTAGTTGGGTAAAAATATACGCTACAAAAGCAGAACACCAAATTCTGTCGGCCTTTTGTGGCTTGATATCAATTCTGAGTGTCGCAAGAAGCCAATCTGAAAGACACATGTCAAATGGCTTCAAAAAAATGTCAGAGTGAATTTTTTCCAATGTTTTATCTGATATGTAAGATTTGCATTTTCTCACATACATTTTTTGTTCTTTAGAGAGAACAATAGAAATTGGAGTGAGTCGAACTCCAATATTTTGTTTTCCTGTTTCTGGGTTTACACACGCCTCATATCCGCACTCCCATAGGTATGTCCCACCAGAAACGGAAAACGGTGGATCAACAACTACTAATCCAACGTGTACATAAGGAGAATTGGTAAAATACTCAATCGTTTTATCTATCAACCACCATCCTGTTATAGATCTTTTTTTAGTAAATAACAAAAGATCTCCTGTTTCGAGATGCATTTTATTTATAGAGAGAAAAATAATGAATAATTATACTAAATTTCTTTTGTTTAATAAATTAAATGAGTGACTATTTGCTCAAACAGTTAGAAAATATGTCTGAAATGGAAAAAAGGCATATAAAGGTGTCACAGATCAACCTAGACGTGCAAATAACATAATCATATATTGCGGTGATCGTCACGCTATTAATTATAGAAAATTTTTAAAACGTATCGGTTTTGACGAGATTGATCATTCTGGTAATTTAAAGGAACGTACAGAAAACCCTGTTCCAAACACACCTAAAAATTGTCTAGATATGAGAAAGATACAACAGCCTCTCTTTTCATATAAACGATATGATTTAGAGAAAAATGGTTACATTTTGTTGTAGAGTACTGTCACATACAAGAATTCAGTTTTTTCAAATTAAGTATAAAATTTTGTGTAAGTATTATAAATGAATATTCCAGATACACATTATGTTCGTTTAATATTTAAAATTGATCCATATGTAACTAAACCATATATAGATATTTGGGGAGAATTAAAAAAAGAATGTGAATATAATAACGCAAATGAAGAAATTGTTAAAGAATGGTTATCTATGTGTAAAACAGAAGCAGTATGCAATTTGCCATATTTAAATTGTTCAGAAGGAGGTATTGGAGCTTGTAATACTAAACAAATTAGATTTAGACCATTTTACAGTGATATATCTGGGTTTAGAGATAATTATATTATATTTGATGTTCAAAACGGTCATAAAGAAAAATGGTCTTTCGATGAATTAGATGATTTAATTTGTGGTTTTGTTAAATATTCTAATGAATATGTTATCAAAGATTGTATACAAGGAGTTATTGAAATTGTAAATAAAAATAATTTTGATGATAATTACTTATAACTCATTTAAATTGTAGAGACTGATTCTCTTACATCTAAAACACCTTTCATAATGAGATCACTATTTTGTAAGAGATTAGAGATACAAAATGCTATTTAAGAATTGTAGAGTAGTAATAAAATGTGTTCAACATCTTTTATGTATGATTCCGAATCACCTACAGTGTATCTTAAATCTCTGGAGACAAAAATTGCAAATGAAAGAGAAAAGGAGATTATACAGCTACTCTCACAAATTATTGTTCAGAATCAGAAAATCCAAGAAATGTTAGAAAAAACGAATGGATAACGTAAGTTTAACGATCGGTTGTGATTAATAATACTCAATAAGTATTATTATAGACTTTTGCAATATAATTTTTATTTGTAAAATGAATTCATTAATATCTAGATAAAAGTTATAATCCTTTTTAATATTGGTAAAATCAATTTTGATACTATATTTTATTTGGTATAATATGATAAATTAAACGTATATTTTACTAAAAATTAGCATCTACATAGTTTTTTAACAGTTTCCTCTTTTAAATCATATGGATGTGTCATTAATAAATAATCTAACCATGTAAAACCTTTATTATTTACCTTAGGTGAACTAATGTAATATGCTTGTGCCACAGCTATAATACGAAATAACCTCGTTTGAAGATTACCCTCTTTGCACAATGCCATTCCATGTAAAATAGTACTGCGATCTTCATTTTCTAAATTGGGATCAACAGAACATTTTTCTATTAGAAAATCTTGTAAGGCAACATTGCCTACCTTATATGCAACATATAACAGACTTTCTCCATTACTATTATATACAGTTGTCTCCTCATATTTATTTTTAAATAGATCTAATATAACTTTATTATTAGCTGGTTTAAAACCTCCAGTGTGACTTTTTTCTACAAATCCTGCCCACTCATTCTCTTCATCTACATTTCCATGAGAATCAAGTTTCATAGGTAATTTAATACTAATTAGTTCAGTTATAAAATCTAAAGATTGTATTATCTGATCTGGTATTTTTATAGATTGTTTAGATTGTGTAGATTCTATAGTTTCTACCACACCTTTTAGTGAATCTATCTCTTTGTATAAACTTTCTCGTTGTTTTTCTATTTCTTGTTGTTCTTCTGTTGGGGAGTATTTGTTTGAACGTCCTCGTTCTTTCGAAACCCATTCCTTATGCCCTGTTGACTTATCATAGAGAAATGGTCTATTATTAGTTGGGTCATAATGAAGAGTCAAATTTTTTGGATGTGGCTGTTTTAAACCTCGTTGTAGTAGTGAACGATATTTCATTTTATTAATACACAGATAATAATTTTTAAATCATATGCAATAGATTAAAACATACACGCTCAACACTATTAAGAGCACCTTCAACCCATCCCTGATTTATGGATACTGCTTCACCGACAACTAGCACATTCTCCATAGGATGTTGAGCATCTTCTATAAATTCACATCTGTTGTTATATTTTCTCCGATCGAGTGGTGTATAATAATGTGTTCCTATATCCCAATAAAAGTCGACAATACTAGTTAAGTAAATTTTTGTTTCTGTAGGAATACAAAGAGCCTTTTTAATAAGAGTACAAAGCTTCTCGCGGTTCTCCTCTGTGTTTTCTAACCATTTTTTCAGTTTTTTACTATTCTTATTATCGTTATATGCTATCACGTAAACACCATTATCCGGATTCATGGGTATTATTTTTTGCAAAGGTTGTGGAACAATTGTATATCCCTTTACATATTCCTTCATAATGGGTATGGAACATTCTGAGAATTTTCCATATAGACGCAAAAATGTTTGTCCTTTTATCCCTTTGTAGATGTTTTCTCTAGGAAGAAGTCTTCTAATGCTATCAATTGCTGTGGCAACTATAATCATATTACATGTGTAGACGTGTTTATTCGTATATACAAAAAAATGATTATCAGAGACTCTCTCTATTTTTTCTACACAACTTCTCAAATGAATATTTCTCATCTCAATTTTATGAACTAGAGCAAGTAACAATTGTGTCCATGGAATAGATAGTGCTGTCCAGTTATCATAGTTATCATTAAACCCATAATGATACAGAGTGTCATATGCATCTTGTTGTTCATAATCTGTGTATCCAGAACAGGTTACAAAGGTTTTATATTTTTCTGGACCCAGTATCGATTCAGCATACTGCTTGAATGTTTGTTTGCAAGGTCTGTAACGCTTGCGCAATTTCATAAACGTTTTTTTTACATTAGATGATCTGCATCCCAATGTATTTGAGTAATAATGCTCTGATTTAAATTCTCCATATGATATTTTCAATTCATTTAGTAAGTTTATTAGTAGTTTATCTTTCCTTTTTCTACCAACACCTGCTCCGGTAGGTATGTCACTCCCTTCAAATGATTGCGATCCCATTCTACCACCGAACATCCGATTTTGTTCAAGTATTGTTATCTTACTATTTTCATGTATAGATTTGAGTTTGTACGCAGCATATAGCCCGGAGATACCAGCACCTATTATTATAATTTCCTTTTCTTGCATTTATTATGATATATTATTTATAAAAATTGGTTTAAATACATCTGGTCAAGTATCTAAAATGACAAAGTGGCTCAACAACTTTTGTGAGAACTTAGTGAATGGTTCCAATCCAAGTTATTGTGGTGAACCGGTACAAAGACAGACATTCATGACGTTGAACCAGCAAGAGACACAGCAATTCGCTCAATTAAGAATGTTGGAGGAATCGTTTAAAGCGGATAGAGACAGGAGAGAACGATTGGGTTTGTGGGTATCTGAATCTGAAAGGATGTATTAAAAATGTTTGTTTTGGTAACACTGATTAAAAATGCACATTTATTATTCAAATAGATTCTAACGAGTTAATTTTTATAGTTTTAACTATAAAAATGATCGTCTATTTAAGCCAATGAAAATTTCTTAATTAGCACATCAACTGCTTTCTTTAGCAAGATACTGCAAAATCGTGGATGAAATAGATTCTTGTGCTTTAATGAATGGATAGTACAGAAGTTGATCATTTCATTTTTGGTTTTATTGTCATATTGAAATATATCCGTTATAGGTTCATATGTCCAATTGTATTCCCATTTTAAACCACCTTGGTTAATCCACACATTACATTCATCTAACTTTGTATCCAAGCGAACAATAATCGCATGTATTATACCATTTTTTTTTACATTAATAATGACAATATCATTCTTTTTTGAAGCTCCAAAGATCTTACTACTACAACCGACAACTTTGTTTTCATATCCAAGCATAAGATCGTTGTATGCAGATGATTTAGAACTGAATTTGTCTTTATATGTTACACAACGAATATTCATGTTTGATAGGTTTTCTACAAATGTAGAAAAGGAAACCAGGTTGCCTTGGCTGTTCCACTTGTCTACTAGATCTTTTGACCCGTTATCAGAGATGAACTTGGTAACAAAACCGGAAATATCAGACTGATTAAACGATTTCATTGTTTCTCTCTTTTTCTACAAAGTTATTCTGAAAAATCAAGTTTAATTTTCTGTGGTCGATAAAGAGCCATTTCTTCTTCCGTATACGGAGTATACATTGGAAGATTATATTCTTTTAGAGATGTTAATAATCTAGGTATAATATAATCTTCCCTTTTGTCTAATTCTAATAACTTTTCTAAGAAAGTGTTTACCGACCATTCAATCGTGCTAACTTTCTGAGAAGTATCATTTGGTATAGGTTTAAATTGTGTACGACGAAAAGTAGATTCATGCATTTTAGAAAACATTGGCGGTTGTTGACCGCTTGGTAATGGCATAACAGCTTGTGATTCCATTTTTTGTTTTGTGTCTGGGTGTAGATAATCATTTGCGATCGTAGTGCGCCATCCAGTAAAAATACGCATCATATTCTTTGTACTTTTTTGAGCAACAACCTCGTGAAGAATATACTGTGGAAAAACAATCATATGACCTGATGGAACACGAAATTTGTGTCGATACTTTCCTATAATGACAACTTCATCTTTTGGTATTGTTGCGAAACCTTTGTCCAAGTCCTTTTGTCGTTTTCCTAAATGCGAACCTGGAATACAAGAAAAATATTGATCGCCTTCGTCAAGATTTAACCATCCTCCAAATAGTTCATCATTGTCTTGAATTCGATCAGAAGGAATAACGTCTCTATGCCAAGATTCCGCAGATGGTTGTTGGCTTTTTTGACGATACATCATTCGATCAAACAACATTTCCAGTTTGGTTTTTGATCGAAGTTTTTTATCAACGTAACTGTCTATTAATTCTTTAAACAAAGGAATAACGGCTTTCCTACATTTTTGACGCAAATCACGAACTAGATCATTATGAAATGATGAAGGGTTACCTAAAGCGGCAAAACCACCAAGAACATACACAAGAGTATTTCCAGAACCATCCAAATCCGGATTTTCAGCATTTCTTTTATATTCAGGAAACCCTCTCAGAGTATCCATAAATGTGTTTCTTAGATCTTTTATTTCACCTGGATCTATAACTGGTATTGTAACAACACCAAGACGCTTGAGACTTTTGAATCCAGTAAGATTATCTTTTCCTCGATATACCCAAGAGTTTGAGACTTTTTCAATTTCTCCATAGTATTGTAAGACAATCTCAGCGATCTTTATATTACCGTACTTTTGAAATAAACAGGTGTAAGAACCATCAATAAGAAGTTCTTTCGCTTCTGGTGATAAATCTTTTAACGAGTCTGTACGTTGAGTTTTACAAAAATCTGTGATAATTTGTAGATCCATTTTCAACTTATTTATATCTAATACAATTTAAAATTCAATTTTAAATTCAACTATAATAATACTCACAAAAGTATTATTATTAGATTGTTATTGTCGAGATAACAGCATTGTATCAAGTCTTAAAATGAAATAAAGACATTATAAATCAATAATAAAATGGAGAGTGAAGACTTTTTGGTAAACAAGAATGATATCAAAAAGATTGATTGTAGAGTCTGAAAAACGAGCTGAAGAGTTTCAACAAGAAAACGCAAACTTATTGTCAAAGATGAGTCTTCAGAATGATAAAATGTATGAAAAACTCGAGGAGATTCACACAGATGTCAAACGTCTTATATTGATGCTAGAACCGGTTCACTCGCACGCTGAGTGGGTAGATGGTTTGCGATCGAGGTTACACAGTCTTGGTTTGATGAGGAATACGCCGCGGATTGAGTGACGTACTCATTTTATTAGACAAATATTTTAATTATATAAAATATATGTACCTAGAATAAATGGATGATTCTGCTATTTATTATGTAGGAATTGTCTTACTTTGTATTTGGATTTGTGCACTCGTAGTTACAGTTAAATACTGGATTATTCTTCCCGTATGGGCTAAATCGGTAGCTGTTATCGGTATAACATCTTTTGGTCTTGTACTACTAAACACTGGAGCACGGAAACTCTTTTCACAGGCTGGAATAAGCGGGGAAGTTCTGCCTGAATCTACAGATACTGTTCCGCCGGTAGAATCTACCGTTCTAGTGGCGAATAACGATTCTGCAGCGCCGTTGTCACCTAGAGAGTCCTCGCAAGCACTTGATGCTATGATGACTGGTCATGCATTTAGGCTATCCATCAACTTTGTTCCTAGTTCAGGCGACACGCGCGTACTTGGCATTATGCAGTATACTAGGTTTGGACGTCTGTTCACGAGAATCGGGACCGATGATCATTACGGCACGTCTGGGCAATGGATTCAGGCTCCTGATGGTATCTCTACATCAAAGGGTTCGTGGCCGTGGGGATCTATTGAGGGTGGTTTCTTTGTGTCAGAGAAACTCGGTGGAGTTAGGTACCACGTTGCCGCGTCTTCGCACCGCTATAACAACAGAAGCGATACTCTTGGTGGTTTTGGTTTCTTCGAGCGCGGCTTACCTTTCCGGTATCTAGCACGAGTAGTGCTCAGTGATCGGCTGTTATTACCTCCATGCGGTGTCTGCTTTCCTATGGCAGATGAGGGCCGACTATTTGGTGCTGGTTGGATCGCACTGCCACTGTTTGATTTTGCAACAAGCTCGGGAAACAAAGACCCGCTCACATGGACATTCTTTGCTGATTCTGAGAATTTCTCTGGGCCAGTGTGCTGTTATCCACCACAGTTTTTTGCCCGGCGCCTTGCATCGTGGGCTGCGCTGCGATTAGGGGAAGACAAATCTTTACCTTCAGAGTACGGGAATACAGACGTTAGTACTGGACTTGCATTCAGCGGGCCACGAGCAGGGAATATCGAGTTGTCTGTTGGCGGAGAAATACCAAACATGAAATGCGCGTTCACAACCGACGATCCTGAGGGCTCAATGGTATGGAAGGTTCCCGAGATCAGAATGCCAGCAGCTGGAAGCGCATGGCTAGCTGATGCATCGTTCTTTACTGAGCGTAACTATTCTCAGTTGAAAGATCAATTGATCTCTAAGAGCGCTGTAACGCTAGTCCCAAAGCCAGCAGTGCTACCTAATGAAGCGGAGTTCCACGTGGGTGTTAAGAGAGTTGTACAGGTTGGTGTTAAGGAGATTGACGACGTACTAGGTATTGATGCTCGGGTATCACAAACAGAAACCGGTGATGCGTACGTTGTTTCTGGAGCTGATGCTGGCAAAACTCTAGGGAGATATTATGTAGAGACGGATGTGATCAAGGATAAAATCACCAACGGAACTGGAAAACTAGTCAACCGGCGCGTGTGTATACCTACAACTACTTCAGGCCCAATTACTGAGCGTGATTACACTTCTGGCTCGAAAGCGGTCGCTTTCGATAATCCGGAGCTTGAGTCATACGTTGCAGCGCGAGCAATCGGCAATCGTATTGAGACTGTCACTCTCGAAGATGGAACGACCGTGCGCTATGGGCTAGTGCTCTTCGTCGAACAACCGGCAATCGCATCTTTAGCTGTTGACTTTCCGAATGACTTTAACGAAGCGCACTTGCAAGAGCTCCAGGCACGCTTTGAAGCGCTTTCAGCAACAAACTTTACTGGTCAGACTAGAAGGAGTAAATGGACAAACAATCTCGTGCGTGTAGATCCGGCTATGGTTATTTCACCTGTCAAGGGGTATGTCCCAGTCGCTGTTGGATCGTCTCCTGCAGGGGGAGGAGTATCAAAGCCGATGTACACCGAGACGTGGTAAGAATTTCAATTTTTATAATAATTGAAATGAAGAGGTATGAAAATAACACAACACTTTTCTGATTTGTTATCAACGAATATGACAACCTGTTTCGTCTAACTCTACATATGGTAGAGATCGTCTTATATACTCTATTGTTTCTTCACCTAGATAGTTGTATGACACGTCAAGCTTGCGCAATGGAAGTCTTTGAAGAGTCGGTATCAACTCCATAATACAATTAGCATAAATACGGTTACCCGATATATTTAGTTCTTCTAGATTGGTTAAAGACTCAAGCAAAGGAATTATTGGATGAGCACCAATATGTTCATCATATTCACCTATACTATTATTAGAAATATTTAAGGATTTGAGATTTGAAATATCTCCTGTTAGAGAAAGAACTATTAAATCATTTAACATACCGTTGGTAGAAAGATTAAGAGACGTGAGATTTGATAACAAATTTCTTATATGAGGTAATAAATAATATACTTCTTCATATTCTCCATTTTCGATATAAACATTTTCTAATTTAAGCTCAGATACATTCGGAAGAGCTCTTTCTAACCTTTTTCCGAGTTCTTCGCAAGCTAAACCGTTTATTGTAACATGTGATATACTAAGATAGTGAAGGTGTGGCATGTGTGGCAAACAATTTGTTAAACCAATACCCGGTAATCCAGTTTCTTGTACTCCTCGTGTACTTCTAATACTTAGAGATGTGAGATCTTTCATTTGAGATAAACTTTCTAATAATTGAACACTCTGCAGATTCTGATTATCAGTGACTCTTAGTTTTCTAAGAGTTGTCAAGTAAGGTAAAATTTTTAAGATATGTTCCCACGGAGCATCACCAGAAAGGCTTAATGAAGAAAGCTCTTGTAACTTAATCAAAGCACTTGCTGTTTTATTAAACCAAGTTCCTTCAAGCCAACTTGTTTCTTTACTATAATATTCGGGGCGTGAAAAACTAATGTATATGGTTTGTGCGTGAGGTAGTGATTCGATAATTTGTTCTAATATTTGAATATTATCTCTAAAAGAAGTCATGTTTACAAGATCAAAGAGTATATTCAATTTTATTTTCATTCCAGACATACCAACACCTTTTATTGCTTCCAATGGCGGATTTATTTCTATACGTGGATTTAATTTTGAAGAAGAAACTGTACAATTTAAACGAAGAAAAGTTGGTCTATATTTACTTATATATTTTTTAACAATTTCTTTTAATTCCGTTGAAGTACTTCGAAAATTTAAAAGATCTTCAGTATTTAAATTTTTTAAGACATCACGGTATACTTTGTTTATCAATACAGACAAATCCAATTTGGGTTCTTGATGCTCCATTTGTATACTAAAAATAATATTTAATTTTGAAACGAATATCATTTCAAAAAAAATTGAAATATAAATACACGTTCTAAGAAGAAATAGTAGAAAATGCTAAATCGTTTACCATTGACATTCTGGAGGCTTTGTGTTCTGACCAGTCAAGACCTGAAGAATATTGCAGCTGTTTGCACCGAGACATACCAAGTTATACAGGCGCTAAGACAATCAAGAGACTTTACTTTTACGGCACGAATAATAAAAATACCATCTGGATTGATGAATGACTCGCTCAGAATCATTCTAGATAGATTTGTGCAAAGATGGAATTTGACCGAATTTAGGTCAGTAAAACACACCGTTTATTTCACCTCTGGTGATGCAGAGGAAGTTTATCGAGTATGCCAAGTGATTCCCACAGAATTTTACGTCTCTATTACTTTTACTGGTAGTAGAAGAGAAAACTACAATGGCTTATTGACGAATGCGCTAAAGGGATTGGGACACAGATTTATTAGTCTTAATTTACAGAATAATGATCTTAATAGCTCATCTGCTGAATCTATGATACAATGTTTGGAACACACCCCGTTTTTGCAAGAGTTAAATCTTTCAAACAATTGTTTCTTCCCTGACAACTTACAACAACTAACGCCTTTATTATACATGTTACACAATTTAACGGATCTCAACATATCAGGGAATATTATTCATGTAAGAAATGCAAGAACACTTGCACCAGCTCTCTCATATATGACTGGTTTATTGAGACTGAATATGTCTGGAACTCATATGGGTCATATTTCTTTAAATATTATCTCTAAAAGTATTATGTGCATGACAAAGCTAGAATATCTTAATCTAGGCTCCAATTGGACAGGTGAAAACTCTCAAGATGACTTTGCTTTGATGTTACAAAGCTTGCCAGCTCTTACAGATCTTGATCTGAGTTATAGTGAGATTGGGTCTGAAAAAATGAATGTTCTCGCTCCAGTAATATCTAGCCGTACAAAACTCAAGAGTCTTAACTTGAGTGGTAATGAATTAGGTAAATATTTTGAGACACCAAATTCAGTTCTTACGATTCCAACTCTTAAATTTCTTAACATTTCTCTAAATAGCATCAGCTCTAAGGGATCTTCTAGGTTAGCAGAATCGTTAGAAACGATGACGTCTCTAAAGGAGCTAAGAATGAGAAATAATGAAATTGGTACAGAAGGATGCGTTCTTCTTTCTTTGCCAATCAAGAAAATGAAGAGGTTGACTACTTTAGATATTGGATATAACATAGAATCTGATTTGACACCTTTGATACTATCTCTGTCTTCATTGCCAAGTTTAACATCTCTTAATATGTCTTGTAATGAAAGAATGAGTGGTATTCATGCGTTAGGCGGACTTTCTAATCTATTGTCTTTAAATATTAGCGATAATAATCTTGGAGAAGAAGGAGCTACAGAATTATCATCACCTCTATCTAAGATGACTAGATTAACTTCGCTTGATCTCACGTCTAATGTAATATTTGACAATGGTCTTATTTCTTTACTCGAAACTCTTTCTTCTCTTGAACGCCTTGAAACGATTAGATTGGCATGCTGTGGTCTCGAAAATGAGAGTGCTATTTTTTTAGGGAATCATTTTCAGTCGTTAACTTCATTACAACTGTTAGATCTATCACATAACCAAATAAAGAAAAGTGGATATGATTTTTTGGAGTCAAGATTGTGTCGGCAAGAATGTTGCTTACAACTTATAAAATAATAATGAAATATAAATATATATTTCATATGTGTTTTAGTAAATATGTTTCGAACAAATAGAATGTCTAAAGATACCGAGAATATTTACTTTCTTATCCTAATAAGATTTGGAGAACCATATGCTTCAAAAATTATGAAATTTTTGGTAAGCAGTAGAACATACAATATTCAATTAGTTGGATCAACCGGTGTTGGCAAATCATGTTTTGCTCAAAGACTTTTGAGAAATACATTTACACCAAACTACATATCTGGAGCTATAGCATTTCCGACTCCTCTTGGAGGAAAAGTAGTCTTTAATATTAGAGAATGTGGATATCGTATTATTGAGCCAAATCTGAATAGGCTTGTTAGAGATGAATGGAATAAGACGGACGCTTTTTTTGTGATGTTCTCACATGAAGCAACAGATCCTTCGAGACAATGTGAAGCATGGATTCAAAATATTAGGAGAATTGTAAGAGTTGTTGTACCAATAGTAATAGTAGGTCTAAAATGTGATGTTCCAAATTATAATTTGAAACCAAATATACAGGGTCTTTGTACTAGGTACGGTATTCCATATGTAGAACTCTCATCAAGAGATGGTATAAATATTCACGCGCCTTTCTTAGCTCTACAAGACATTCTTAGAACCTCTGATAGAAACCTGTTTGTAGATGATCCGAACATTCAAACAATACCTTTGCTTCTACCTCCTCCACCTCCTCCTCAAGATCAAGAAGAGTAGATATTTATTTATATTAGTCAATCTCATCTAAATCTTGATATTCTTCTTCTTGTCGATCAATGTGTGTATCTACAAAGACAAATCCTTTAAAGTATGCTTTTATTTGTTTAATATCGTCAGTAGAAAAAATTTTTATTATTTGATAGGTTTAAATATCTATTTGGAGAAAGATTAATAATTTTATTTTATTTTGATATAATAAATGGAAAATTCAGATACAATATATCTTATATTTTTTAATGAATCAATTTTAGTAAATGCATCCTTTATACGTATTGTTGATTTTAAAAACACATTTACAAACGTAAAAAATGAAGATATTATTATTTGTTTAATACAAGATGAAAATGATAATAATGGTATTGCAGTTTTGAGAGGATTGACAGTAAAAAAAATCAATAATGGAATATTATGGAAAGATGATGATTGTATTTGTACATTCCAAATGATTGATGATCTTTCTTATGATAAAGATGCTTTTTCACCTACTACAAAAAAAGATAAGACGAAACAACCATCATCTGTTAAAAAAGTAGATATGAAAAAAAAACCGTCATTTGTTAAAAAAGTAGTTGAAGTTACGAAAAAACAATCCGCTATTAAAGACTTAAAAAAACACTTAGCAACCGAATATATAAAAGAAATTTATCGAATAGGTGATGATAGTGCAAATGGTTTTATTAACATAATTACTAATACTGATCGTACTAAAAAGATCTTGAAATCATCAAGAAAAACACATTCTGATAATCTTTTTTATGAGTATATGGCTGGTCTATATGTTAATAAATTAGCCGAACATTTTCCTTGTTTTATCAAAACAGAGAGTTTATTTCTTTATAAGAATAATACAGAATGGTTACGAATGAAAAACAAATCTCGTGAACAAGGTGAAAACCAATCTCATACAATTACATCTGGAACTAATATTAGTTCTTATCTGACAGAAATTCATACATCTACATCTAAAATTAATCGCTCACAATTAGCGGGATACCTCAAATTTGCTTGTGAAAATTCACAATTTTTAGCAATTTCGCTTGAACATATTGATAGTACACAATCTTTATATGATTTACTAACAACCATAAGCAATACAGATAGTGATGATCTCTTATTTTTGCTATACCAGATATATATGCCGTTATCAATTTTGTCGGAACATTTTACTCATCATGATTTGCATTACGAAAACGTGATGATAATCAAAACTCCTGAAAATACATATTACGACTACGAATACACCCTAAAAGATGGAACCATTATTACATTTAAATCTCCATATATGGCAAAAATTATTGATTATGGACGTTGTTTTTTTGAAGATGCTGATATTAGTTCAAAAGAAATATATCAAACTATATGTGATGTTCGTGAATGTTCGAAATCTACTTCATCATCTTGGATACCTATACCTTCGTTGTTATATAATCTTCTCGTAAAAATGGTTGGAGGTACTTGCGGTGAAGCATTTGGTTTCTCACATAAAGAGTTTGCAACTACAAATAATAAATGTCATGATTTAAGATTACTATCCTTCGTTTTAGATGCGTTAAGAAAGAGTAATCCTTTTCTTTTAATACAAAATCATTCATTGACGCAACTCGGAATTCTTTTTGAAAGATTATTGTATGAAGATTATAATAAGTATTTTCCTCCTACTTGTACTGATGAAACACTTTATCACTACACGGGTGTCAATCTAGGACTATTTAAGAAAGATGAGAATTACATTTACAATGTAAACGACGCACATAGGGTGATTAAAACATTTATCTCATTAGAAAATAGTAAGTCTAAGAATTTTGATAAATATAAAGATCAAAAATCTATTGGTACACATAGAATTTTTGAAGATCTACAACACTCTTATGAATTTCATCCAAATTAATTTGTAACAAGATTTTTTATTACAAATTTATAATTTTGAAGTCCAGTCTCTTGCGGTAGTTCTGACGACGTTATATTACTCTCTTGTATTTGTTTTACCTCTACCTCTTCACTCTCTTCATCATCCGATTCTCTCTTAAAAAGGCCAAAATTAATTTCACTAACTTCTGTCATATTTAACTATTAAAAAGATAATAATACTTTAAAAAGTATTATTATTTAGACGGTTATTGTGGTGATAACCGGATTATGATCAGAATGTAATGATAAGTTATGGTATACTACTGTTTTAATCTGTTTTGAAAAACTATTTAAAACGTGATCGAAAGCCAAGTTTACTATAGTCATTTTACCATCTAATTTTTCCAAATCCGAACAACAAGTAGGTTCTTTTGTACCACCATATAAATCTCTTTGTACATCATCAATTATAATACTAAAATCTTTTATAGTACTATTCATGTCACCAAGCATAATAATGTTATATGTTTTTAATTTACGTATAAACGTATCCTTACACTCTTTGATGGTTTCTAGATATGTTTTTAGAGAAAGATTAAAAGTAGTTATATCATTTGGTTGGTATACCTCACCAGTGGTAGGCTTTGTAAAGTGACCAGCGTGAACATTTATAACACATAAATTATCGTTAAAAAAATTAATTATAATAGGTCGACGCTGGTCAATCCCAAATTCAAATTTCATTGTATGACAAGTGACATCTAACCCATATTTTGTTTTATCATAGAAGGTGATTGGGCCGTACTTTAATGGTTTAGAATGTGTATCCCCCATTGTAGCTAGTTTAAATGATTTTTCTCTCAATACCTCTAAATTATTATATTCTTGAATTCCAATAAAATCACAATCATTTGCGTGGTCGTCAATAAATTTTTTAATATTATTAATACAGATATTATTACCTTTACTATCCAAACATTTAGTAACCTTGGAAATTTCATGTGCAACATTATAAGTTAAAACCTTTATCTCACTAGTTTTTTTTTTTCAGCCTTTTTAGTAGATTGTTCTTGTTGTATACTTTTTATACCAACTATGGTTACTTCTCTAAATGTGTGTTCCATATTATTAACAATATCTTGAACAAGATCTCTAAATTCTTTATTTATATTATGTTCGTGATTTCCTGCGTATAGACTACAAGATACTCTTGCGACGAGTGCATGTGTTATACCTTCTTCTTGCATAGCAAGGAGACCTGCACGTACGCTTTCTTTTACACAATCCTTGAAAAAATTATAGTCGTCAATTGCCTTTTTGTTTAGAGTATAATACATTGATCCTCCTGATCTTTTATTCGATGCTGATTCATTCGCATTTGGACCAGCTACGAATACAAGACTTGCTTTAATTATGTTTCCAGTTGGTTTGTTAAGCAAAGATGCATTTTGTACTACCCAAGCATCTGCGTATTCTCTCTTATCTTGAGTATTTCTGTAATTTACATTTTGAATTGTCTCATCTCCACTTTCATTGGTCTCTTGTCCCCATAGACCACATATTGTAGACAGAAACAACTTCTCTTGTTCTTTTTCTACATCAAACTCCCCCTTAAACCATACAGATACAATGCTCTCTTCTTGAGTTTTTATCAATCCGTTAACACCTTGTCTTATAAGATCATGATCAATCCTGGGAATAATATCCAATCCATGACCTATCGCACCACCTGGTCTTCCACTATTTCCGGCAATCATGACTCCTATTCTTGCGTCTGGTAAGTTCCGTTTTATCAAAGTAGAATATCCAACCGATCCGTTTTCATATTTTATCTCTTTAACGTCTAATTTAATATTTGGACTAGATATAAGTTGGCCTTTTTTATAATCATAGTGTTTGACACTATCTACTCTTAAGAAAGCTTCTTTGTAACGTGCAAGTGTATTATCAGAAACAGAATAAATGCATAACCAATAGTTTTTATAAAGTTTCTTTCCATAATCCTTAAAAGCCTTATAGATAGCTCTAGCTGTCAATTCTGGAATCATATCATTCGTATCAAATTTTCCAGAAAAAACGCCACCCGATATCAAAGGTAAATGAATTACATTAAGCTTATGTGGTAGTTTTTCAGCTTCAATTAAAACATTTAAATAGGTTTTACTCAATTGCTTTATAGCATTATACCAGCTTATCGTTTCATTGTCACGAAAGTCTGGTCCAACAGTATGTATGACGTGATATTCAGTCTTATCTTTTTTATACATGTGATATTTTGCATCGCTTGTTCTTTTGATAGTATCTTTTACTTCTTTTGGAAACGTGGTAGCGCCTTTTAGTCCAATAATATTATAAATTTCACGTGACAATGATCCTGCTTTGCCTGGTCCAATAACACTTATGTATTCTAAACCTGCCGGATCAACAATGACGTGATCTTTAATGTTAGGAGATTTTCGTGTTTCATTTGGTAAAAGCCCAAAAATACCGAATTTGGCGATTGTAAGGTTTTCTAGTAGGTTAGTAGTTTTGACTTTCTTTGGGTGCGTAGGCGTAGACGTAGGTGTAGGCTTAGGTGTAGGCTTATGTTCGGCTATAGGGGTAGATGTAGGTGTAGGCTTAGGTTCTGCTATAGGAGGAGTAGGTGTAGGCTTAGGCTCACCTAATTTGCTATCAGACTTCTTTTGAAAAGTTAATAAGGTATCATTGGAAACTTTTGTAAAACCAGCATCAATGCTATTTTTTGAAATTGTTTCTTGTGTTTGTTCAGCAATTTTTCCGAATCTCCCATCAACTTGAACTGCTGTACATATTACATAACCTCCTTCTTTTAATATACCTCTTATCATTTCCATATTAATAATACCAAATGGGCATGTTTGCAAGACAACAAGATCGTAAAATTGTGAATGTTGTTCGCAAAATTTTACGGCTTCTGGATTGTATGTAACTAGAAGCATATTAAAATCTGCTTTAGATTGAGGATAAAACTCAGTATTAATATCAACCATATATTTTATATCTGCTGTATCATCGTCCAGGAACGTTTTGATTGTTTTTTCTAGTGTTGGAATTAACTGCTTATTTATATCAGTTTCGTAAGTCAATCCTGCTTTACGTTGACAAAGCACCAATACTTTTTTAGATACTGCATCTTGCGTTTTAGGATATACAAATAAAGGTTGTATAGCTGTCATATCAACACAACGGTAATTTGTATTATCGAAACTAGCAATAACATTAAATGCAAGTATATTCTTCAAAAAACGTCTGATATTTTCGGCATGCTCATTGCCACAGTATATTATTATATTACGTGCTGTGTCGGGTTGATCTGTGATACCTTGGTATGCCGCCTTTTCTTTCATTTCTTCCAGGTTAAACGTTTTGAATAATCTTGCTAACAGATAAGCATCCGCAACACATGAATACACACTTGAAACAGACTTCAACATATTTTTCAAAACATCTTCAACCTCATCAATAGATCCCTTATAAATACGTTCTCTAAGTTCTTTCCAAGTGCTTCTTTCCGCGTGTGCTCTTTGAATGATTTCTTTTTTGATGTAATCTACTATCTTGGATTTTAGTTCTTGGTCTAGTTTATCTAATTCCTTCTTAACATATGCATTTTGTTCAAGAGGTAGAATCCAGAAAGCTTCAAATTCCGTGTCATCTTTCACTTCGGTCATATACTTTTTAACTTCATTACAATTATCATCATAAGAAAGTTGCACATATTTATCTCTAATTGTTGATAAACCATCCAGTTTATAGTCTTTTATAACTTTGCCTAAATGCAAGATAAAATGACCTATAGTATCATTAGAACTTGTATTGTCATCTGATGATTGAGTGTCAAAATAATGTACTCGGGCGAGTTTGCATGACTCTCCACCTCGCGTTGGGAATTCAATACATTCTTTAAACTGATTAAATAAGTTAACAAGATGTCTATCTGGTAAAAAATCTTCACTATATTTTCTAATTACTTTATCAGATAACGCTGGAAATTGAAGAAAAACATCAAGATATTTATCAGTTGTTTTAATAAACTGACCAAGAAAGTATTCGAATGACATAAGCGACGCATTATGTGTATCTATAGGATAACCGGCTGCTTCAGCCTCAATAAAGTCATCACAATCAATACTATTAGAATAATTTTCTCCGAATATATATATCATCTTTTCGTATTTGTTACTCCAGTGAAAAGTTACATTGGAGGGTCCACTGATAAATAGTGGTATCGGTTTTTGTGTATTCAAATAATGATTGATTATGATATTCATTAATGTCTGCTTTCCAACACCTTTTCCTTGATTGTCTAAGGATGCGAAGAGAAATTTATGTTGGATTTCTTCGGGTTGGTCATCTAGGAAATTTGTATTGTAAAACTTGCACAGTTTTTCACACAAATCTTGCATTTATATTATAATTAATAATATAAATTTTTAAGTAAAAAAATATACATAATTTTGGTAGTTCTTCAGATGTACATCATACTCATTGTAACCTCAAGATCGCTATCTTCAAGTAGTTTGTCTAGAAGTTCTGTCTTCAAGACTATAGGAAATGTGAGTTTATAGTTAAGTTGAAAGGATGTTTTGAAAGGTAAAATACCTGTTTCGTTTTGGTGTATCTCAATAAAGTTAATTTTATTTACCAAATCTTTTACTGTCTTTTCAAGAGTACGCACACCTTTATCTCCCGAACGACAAACTTTGCTTATTAAATACCCAGCAGAGCCTTGAGGAAAAGAAACGGATGAAGGATCAAGACCGCAATTTTTCAATGCGCGCGGTAGAAGGTGATTTTCTAGAATATTTATTTTATCTGATCGACAGTATCCACCTACGTTTATAATCCACCATCTGTCAGCTAAAGCTTCATCCGTAGGAATTGAGTTCATTGATCCAATGTACCAGATTTTGGAAAGATCTATTCTGATCTCTCCTCCCAGAAAATTATCACGATAATCACTGTTTTGACTTGGATCGATCATATGTAGTAGAGCGCTTCGAATTTCAGGATTATCCGTAATTTTGTCTAGCTCATCTAGAAAAATAATCCCATTCTTGTGTCCCATACGCTTGATACATTTCACAATCTCTCCTGGTTGTGCACCTACATACGTATACTCATGTCCTTTGAGAAAATCTGCTTTATCAACACCGCCGAAGGAAATTTGTGAAAATCCACAATCCATTATATCAGCTATCAATCTTGCTATACATGTTTTACCAGTCCCTGGTGGACCAACAAGACCAAGATTCGCATGTACCATACTTGGATTTCGCATTTTTGCGGACATAAATAATAGAATCTGTTCTTTTACCTTTTCCATTCCATGAAGCTCTTTATCTAGCCTATCTTTTGCTTTCTTGATAAATTCTGTTATATTTTGACTAACATGATCTTTTACTAGATCATGTGGAAAATCAGTTGCCCATGTTAACCAATGTTTTAACTTGCCAAATTCATCATCTACACTATCTAATGCTAAGAATTCCTCATATCTCCTATATATAACTTCCTTATTTTCTTTGCTAGTTTCTAAGTTAAGAATTTTATACTTTAATGCTAATCTTGCATCAAAACCAGTAAATTTTTCTTCATCTCTTTCCATTCGAGCGAGATCTGCGTCGCTATATTTTTTAGACTGTTCATAACCAGACTTGTATTCCTTGAACATACTGTTATATCGCCCCCTACACTCTAACCATTCGTTTGTGTTAGGTATTTGCATTTTATATATTTCGTAGTATTGACAAAGTTTTGCTCTATCCTCAAGGCGCATAGGTGTCAGAAGCATACTTTTTATATCAGGCTCTGTACGAGCTATTTCATCTTTAACAGCACGTAAAATCTTATACGCTTCTGGATTATCATCTTTATCGATTGTTATACTACTACTATCATCATCTTCAGTAGACTCATCATCTTGATCTTCTGTAGAATTGTCTGATCCTGAAGATTCTATTGGCCATTCTCTTAACTCGATATCATCATCTTCGCATTTTATCCTATGTTTTTTAGTATTATCATTCTCCGGTTGTTCGTCACTTTGTTTTCGTTTACGAAGTTTCGGGGGCATGTTTATTATTAATACAAATTCATTTTAGATTTGTTCTGGATCTATAAAAATCAACAGCTTGAACGCTAGTAATATCATCAAACAGTTGTTTTATTATATCAACCAGATCTACATCTTCTTTCTCATGAAATCTCTTGCGTTGTAAAGAATCATCACCGTATAGATTAAATTTATCATTTTCTGTAGGTATATACGTTGCTTTACTGATTACCATCTCTCTTACTACGTTGTAAAATTCTTTTGGTTGACTAATGAGTATGATATTTTGAAGAAGCTGTTCGCAATCACACTCTGTTATTTGGCATTTTGATGAGAAATCGTTTCGAAAGTCATTGTCGCCGAATACATCTCTATATAATTTTCTGAACATTTTTATCATAATTGGTAAAATACTGGATATTAAATTAGAGGATAATTCTTCCAGACGACAATCCATTTTCCAGTATCGTTTTTCTTTCGTTACACGCTCAAGTATATAAAATGAATATGGATCATCTTTATTATTTTTAGGAAGTTGAAGGTACACTACATTCCAAAAATCGTAACGGTTAAACAAATAACGTTCTAGATTCTTTTTCATTGGAAATAATACTAAACCATAATTATCAAAGTAATTGACAAAAGCGGAACTATCATATGATACATATTCTTTAGGGGAGTATTTCTCCAAATCTAGAGAAATCTCGAGTTTCTGTATCTCATCGATCTCTATATGCGTTTGTGTATATCCAGAATATGATATTAGGCGGCTTTCTAGAGGTGTTAACCCTTTTGAAATTATTAAAGAGCTTTTCTTTTCGCTATAATTCTTTTCACGAAAAATAGCCTCAATCGTTCGAATTTGCTCAGATAGCAGATTTTGATAAGCGATTAGAGTCATTCTTCCAAAGACACTCATTCTTTTTCTGGCCAAATCACTTAATATCTTTGTGTATATTCTGCTTTGCTTCAATAAGACGAATGTTTCTTGAAAACTCTTTTCTACCTCTTTCAGATCTTCAAAACCTTCTAATATATGTTGAATTTTTGAGTCAACTAGTGATATTTTATCCATTCTATCTTGTTCCGATGGTTCTTCTTGTATTAGAGTACCCAAATATGTTTTTATTGATCTATAAGATTGTTTTCTTGATTCTACTACTTCCTCTTTAACATTACTATCACTTGTATTAGGTAACTTTTGAACAACATCTGCATCGACAGTCTTTTTTATCTTCTGAGGTGGTTTTCTAATAATCGTTGAAGTGATTTCACTAGAACACTTATCAATTTTTTGTGGTGGCTTTCTAATAATCGTTGAAGTGATTTCTCTAGTAGGTGGCTTTGCTTCTTTAACTATAATCCTTTCTTCTCCGCGAGAGATTTCGTGAATATGAACTGGAAGATCTCCTGAACCGGACCACACATGTAAGCCATCCTCTTCCTCGGTAAGAATATCAGAGATAGAAATGACTGTATTATTTTCAATCAGATTACAATAAATTTTGTTCTTAAATCTCTCGAGAACGAGCTGAGCTGATAGCTTTTCGTTCATTTTGTTTAATAATTTAATATTCTCTTCCATGCTGCTAATGTTTTCAGGGTATATATTCAAGATACCATTACACGTTTTATTATGGTTAGTGATAAGTTGTTCAGTATCGCTCGAGAAGAAACATTTTTTGCATGTAAAAATGATTTTATTGTTGTAATTCACTTCCATTTCTTTACTATATTCCCTTCTTTTGATCGTTTTGTTTTTCAATCAATTTTATTACTGTACCAGTAATAAAATCAATTTCTATTATCCTAATTTACCCGAAGCACGTGCAGCCTCTAATTGACGCCGAATATTCTCTTCAATTGAATCGTCACTCTGTGATTCTCCATCCATCATAGCGGCTAGATTAGGCATCCCCCCACCCATCATAGCGGCTAGATTAGGTACACCTCCGGCACCACCACCTGTCATCATTGCCATCATTGGCCCGATCATACTTGCTATATCAGGCATCGGTCTCGGAGTACCATCGTTAGTTGGAGCATTTGCACCAGCCGTCATACTACTAACCATAGTATTAATCATATTCATAGCTTGCTCACCTCCTTCTGGATCTCCAGAATCAGCACTTAGCTTTGTAACCATCTTTTGAACAGTACCCATTAGCTTTTCTAGATCAAGAGAACCATCTTGAAGACCATTACCCATTCCGCTAACCAACTCGGTGAAAATACCAGATTGCATAATGGAGGAAATTGCTTCCATTGGATTAGAGTTTGGCTTAACATTCGCCTCAACCTTTGAAATAATATCTGTAAGAAAGTTTATCTCTTCATCTCCACCTTTACCAGCCTCCTCCTTTAGGATTTCACGTGCCTTTCCAGCAGGATCAACTAGAGCAGAAATAGTCAGAAGATGCATCCAGATAACCCCAGTAGTCTCGGTATCTGCCATCTGAAAAATCTCCTTCATATTAATATACACTTTCTTTGAGTATATTATCTTTTCCTTTGATAGCTTATTAACCGCTCGTTTTGAAATTGCATCACGATTTGCGACACAGAAAAGTTTGAATGCGTCAATATGTTTTTCAATAGGCTTCTCGTGAGCTAGGGTTGTCTTGTTAATCAAGTGCGCGTATAGTTTCAAGGGCCTATGCTTCTCGCTAAACACCTCTCCCAAATCATTGGTAAAATTTGAGATAGTTTTGAAGGTGATCAAAGACGTATCTGTGGACATTTTTGTTTTACAAACATCATTTTAGATAGAAATTTTAGAAATAGATTTTTCTTAAATAGTTTCGATTTCAGAATCTGACAGAATTTCGAATGGTTCATCATTTGGTATACTTACTTCTTCCTTACTTTTTTCGTACAAAATATCAGCCTCAAATTCATCAGAATTCTTCTGTCGAGATATGTCTGGGCTGAAAAAATAGTCCCATATTGTATTAACCGCTTGTAAAAATATTTCACAAACGTAATTAATGATCTTAGAAAAGATAGTCATTTATTAACACTATCTTTTCTTTATGTTTAGAATTATCCAGAGTATTGCCATTTAGTTCCACATTTACAGCAACTAGCAAATGTTGTCATTGGTTCATCCGCACTTCTGACCTGTCTTTGGTAACTAAACACTCTCTTACTACCACACACTTTACCATCTTTATCTCTAGCCTTACATTCTAAAACACCTTCTTCTACCGCAAACGGATTCTCTATGAAGTCATTTTGCTCATCTAGCATATTTTGCATCTGTTTAAATGCTGGATGACTCCATCCAAGATTTCCGTTCTTAATGTTTTCAATAACGTTTTTTAGTTTCTCTCCGTTCATAATATCCCCTATTGTTTGAAAAATATTCAGTTTGTATATTCTTTCAATATCTTCTTGTTCGGTTGCCGCCTTACAAGAGATATCATAGAGATGTTTCTCTATAACACGAATGTTTTGTTCCTGTTTTAGTACGGTAGCGAGAGCGGCCTTCCCCTTATCTCTGTAAGACATTTTTGTTTTTCTTATAAAAGTTAAAGTATAAATTCACTTTTACTTATTTTGCTTTTCGTCGTTTAAGGAATGAAATTTGTAAGAGAAAGAAATGATAGAATTAGTTATTGATAATCGAGAACACGATCTTATTCAAAAGATTCAACCTTTAACAAAACCTTTAATTGAACAGTTAGAAGTTGGAGATATTCTATTTAGAGAAAATGGAAAGACAATACTTATCATAGAACGTAAAACAGTTAATGATCTAAAAGCTAGTATTTGTGATGGTCGCGGTAGAGAACAAAAAGCTCGTCTGTTAGGAAGTACTCCTAGACAAAGAATAATATATCTTGTTGAAGGATCTTTAGATAAACCAATGTCTTCGAAAATTAGTGGTTTACCTGTGTCTACATTAGTTGGAAGTCTAATTAACACACAGCTAAGAGATGGAATTAAGGTATACAAGACAGGTACAATCGATGAAAGCGCAGAATTTATTGTAAAACTTTTAGATAAACTAGAAAAAGATGGCGATACTTATTTTCGAGATGAAGAGTATAAATCATCTGATAAGGATTACGCAGCAACATTGAAAAAAAGTAAAAAGGCTAACATGACTCCTACTATTTGGTTTATAGCACAATTGTCTCTTATTCCACAAGTAACTGAAAAAGTAGCAGTTGTTATATCGGAAAAATATTTAAATTTTCGAGACCTCGTTAAAGAATATGAAACAACACCGGAGCACCTAAGAGAGAAGTTACTTGCAGATCTCACGTTTCCTTTAGCTACTGGTGGTCGTAGACGTATTGGAGACAAAATGTCAAGTCGTATCTATCATTTTATATACGGTATATGTGTACCTGAAATAGAAACTATCTAATTTATATGTTTTAACTCACATATAAATTATATTGTTTTAGTAGGAATTTCCAGTTTCACTACCTAAAACTCCGGATGTTATAACATCATTCTTTGTCACATGGTTTTTAAACTTATAGTTATAAGTCACTTTAATGGACTCAGCGCTATAAGATCCGGTGGGACTTACCTGAGTTGTACGTTCAATTGGTGTTAGATCATCTATCTTAAAATCCGGAATATCAGTCGCAGACATTTTTATTAATTAAAAGAAAATAATATTTTACTTATTTTCTTTTAAGAAATAGTTACCAGTAAAAAAATTGAATTTTGTTAATAACTAGTTTGAGACTAATTAAGAGTAACGCATGGAGCCTTTTGAAGATCATTTCGATTATTCACTATCACCGAATATATTACCATTTCAAGTATTGAAAGTTATAAGTTATGACATTCACAACGCCCGTGTTAAAGCAAAGAATTTGAGATGCAAATCAAGAATGAATATTCATTTTGAATTAAGTCTAAAAAACCTTGATAAGGATATCATAAGCGGTGAGATTTGTTACGCAGAATATGTAAAAAAGTACAACGAATTGACTAAATCTCAGAACGTTGATGTCAAATGGGCCGAACATTCACATCTTTGTTATGTAAAGGAGTTTGCAAATCATATGTCTTTCTTATTAAAGAAGTGAATTTTATTTTCTTATACTGGCATAAGTATAAGAAATCTTTACATCTCCGGATCTCCATTTTTACAGTAGTCTTGTGTTATAGGTATTTTTGAATTGTAAATACCTGCCTTTTCCATCTTTTCTAGTAATGCTTCGAAAATAAAGTGAAATTTTTCAGTGTGACCTATCTCATCGCAAATTACATGACTTAATTCATGACCTATTACATAGTACAAGGTATTATCACTATAATATTTACCTTTCTCGTCTTTTAGACAAATATATACTTTCTCCTTGTTAATTGTATAACTTTTTTCCCCTCTATATAGCATGATTTCATTCATAATTTTTTTCTGATTGAGTACCTCTAATGGTCCTTCCCAATTTTTTTGACTATTAAAAAAACGTTCAAAAACATCCTTTATCTCTTTTAATTTTTCGTCATTTTGACAGTAGTGTTCATATATTTGGTTGTAAATTAACAAGCTTACTATAAAAATTATAAACCCTGCTATAAAAAATGAGTTATTTTTGGTTACAAAACCGATGATTGCGGTCATTAAAAATAATAAAAAAAGTAAAATAATATAAATTTTTGACGATGGCATATGTATTTTCTCTAAATTCAAGATTAAAAACTAAATCATACAATAAGAATTACACAATCTAAAGAATTAATATTTGATGATAAATGACTGAACAAACCCAACGACCTGAATGGGAGAAGGAGTCGTCCCTAACTGATCCATCTGATCGTGACATGGTAAATAGGTGGCGACCGGAGCAATCAGTACCTCCTCTATCTGATTCAGATACAGTTGAAGCAATGAAAGTACTTAATATTACAGATTTTACTCGAAAGTTTCCATCTGTGGATCGTACATACGCTGATCCTCCTATTCCTCTACAGAATATAGCTCTTCTTTCTTTTATTCCTGCAAAGGGTGCGACTCCTAATGAACATGGTGTATTTGGATTTGCAAAGGTTAGAGGAAGTTATTCTACTCCTTTTGAAGCGGATCAAAGAGCCGAATATCTAATTCGCAATGTAGATTCGTATCATCATCTATATCATCTATACGTTGGAAGGCCATTTCCTATCACTTCGTCCTCAAAATATTCGGCTGAGACGGCAGAGATTGATATTCGTAAGGAGACTACAAAGGTTATTTCTGAAAATATCAAGGAGATAAAAAACAAGGAGCAACAAACTATAAATGAGATGAAAGAGCGTGAGGAGGTTCTGCTATCTGAATCAGATAAGGCTCGTAAGGATGATGGAGTTTCTCCTCCTAATGTTGACGCATACGAGGAGTATATCACTCTTTGTGTGAAGAAGGCTCAGCTCAGTTGGACTTTCTTGGAACATCTGAAAAAATTGAGTGAGGTACGGGAGATTATTCTAAAGACCCGTTCTACTTTGAAGAAACTCGATGATGAGAACCCAGAATTTAAAGAAAAGTATTTCGAAAAGTATATGGAGGCTCGCAAAAAGTCTGGTTTGGATGAGAACATTCGTGATGTTCAGGATAACTTTATGAGGTATATGGTTGAAGATGTTGATATCCCTACGATTGACACGGATGAACTTTTACCTACTGTAAACGAAAAGAAAACACTTGACACGGTAAAGGAAGAGATTACTCCGAATGTCTAATTTGTTAATTCTTATAACAAACATCTGTTATAAGAACATATATATTTACCTACAATCTTTACAACGCCAATAATACCATATTGCAAATAAAGATAAAATAGTAGATGCAATACCAATAATAGTAAAAATCTTATACGTATGATTGCTCTTATCTTGTGTAACTCCAACACCTGTCATTCCAGCACCTGCCATAGCTAATGGCACTGCTATACATACTGGACAAAAATCCTCTTTACTTTCCTCCTTATTTTCTGAATCGTTCATTTTATATATAGATCATAAAAAAATCTTGAGAAAAACAAATGAACGTGTCGCAATTTAAAGATGTACCAGTATCTTCGTTTCTTGCCGTTTCAATAGTTATTATCTTTGCATTATATATTGCAACTATCATAAAAACAGTTCCTTGTGGTGACACTGTTTTATCATCATTTTGTAGCAATTTTGTGCATGTTGAATATTATCACCTTTTTGCCAATCTGCTTGCTCTATATGCTCTTACTAGAGTAGAAAGAGATATTGGTACTAAAAATTTTAGCTTTTTGGTTATATTTTTACTAGTTTTTACTTCTATTGTTGAAGTACTTGCTCATAAGTTATTCCCTGGAATGCCATGTTCCATAGGTTTCTCCGGTATACTTTTTGGTATCATGACATGGGAGGTGATCACTAAAAAGGGATTTGATGTAATGATAGTCGTTTCTATATTTGGAATGGTTGTGATGCCGTCAATTCAAAATCCAAAAGCATCTTTGATTGGTCACGCTGTCGGTGCCATCGCAGGTATTATCGGTGGATTTGTATGGAGATCTATTTCAGCTTGATATTATTTTATCTATAATTGAAGTGGTGCTTTTATCTTTCACATTGTTTATTAATATAATATTTTTTAAACTGGGATGTTTATCATAGATTTGTTCTTTAGTATAGTCGCTTCCTTTTGTCCAACAATCAGGATCTGTAATTTTCATTATTTCATCTAGAGTCGTTTCCTTTTCTATATTTTCTTCATTGTATAACACTATATAGTCAACATAAGAAATTGTTTTGAAAAGATTAACTCTATCTCTATAGTTATTAATAGGTCGTTTATCACCTTTTAACGCTTTTATTTGCTCGTCGCTACTCAAACAAACAATTAAAATGTCTCCTAATGATTTAGATTCTCTCAAATTACTTAGATGTCCGACATGTATAATATCATAACATCCTGACGTCAGAATTATTTTAACATCCATATTTGATCGTATAGACTTTACAACCTCTCTCAAATGATCCTTATCATAGATTATCTTAGAATCTTCAGTATAATTATTACAACAAATTGATAATAATAGAAGTGGTGTATCACAATGAGATAGACTTTCAAAATCGCTAGTTTTCACCAAACTACCCTCTTTTATATACTGGCTATTTACAAATACTCTTCCATCTAGTATAAAATTGTAGTTATTTTTTTTATATTGATCTATATCATTTGTCTTAAAATACTCACAACTGATAATAGAGTTATTAATCACTTTCTCAGATTGAGGTTCGAGAAAAAAATAGCCATATCGATCAATATTTTCTGTGATATTTTTTACAGAACTTTCATATCCGGTTTTTGAACGTTGATATTGATCATCAATGCGTAACAAATCATTTTTATCAGAAAAATGTACATTTTCATCAAAAATTTCGATCTCCATAAGAGTTATTGATTCTGAAAAACAAGTTATACCATGAAACTTTTTCTTAGGTATAAAAATACTATCCATTTTATTGAGTATAACCTTTTCGTTGTTCAGTAAACGAATAACAGCACAACCATTTATCACAACAATAATAGTGTCTTTCTGAAAATGAGTATGTATCGAAGTACTATGAGATTTATTGAGTGTTAAGAACCAAATACCTATTTTCGTAGATTCATATATTAAGAATTCATACCCCCATGGTTTAATACAAACACAATTTTTATAATTGACATGTACACTAGGTATTTTGCGAGTGTGATTGTCACATATTGTTTTTTCTTGCTTAGTAACAGATAATATCTCCATTTTATATCTTAAAAAGCTTGTTTTAGACTATATTATTCGCTTGGTGTATCGCAAAATTATTTAAAACCAATGTTTTAAATATTAATAATATGACTATTTTTATAGCTGGAGGTTCAGGTCTTGTTGGTAGATGTTTAGCTGAAAAATTAAAAACGCAAGATATACCATATATTTGTACCTATTTTACAAGATTTGTTGAGAATGGTGTTGCAATAAGGTTTGATGATCCAGAAGAATTATACAACTTTTTCGTACAAAATAATATATCCGTGTGTATCAATTGTATTGTACAACGTCAAACAGATATATGTGAAAAAGATTGGTTGCAGACTAAACAAATCAATATTGATTATGCTGCGAATATAGCTAAAGCATGTGCTAAAAAAAACATATATTTGATTCATATTTCAACAGATTATGTTTTTGATGGAAAAACACATCCAAACACAGTGTCATCTCCTACTAATCCCTTGCAAAATTATGGCATATCCAAATTAATCTCTGAACTCCGTGTAAAACAACTAGTATCTAAGTATTTGATTATTCGCGTTCCTGTATTATATTGGAATAAAGTACAATCTCTAGATGAATGTGCTATAACATTAATCGGTAAAAAGGTATTAAACCAATTTGATACATTCGAAGAAGATAATGATAGCATTCGTAGACCAATATGGATACCTGATTTTTGTAAGTTTATTTGCCATTGTATAGAGCAACAAATAACAGGATTAAAACACTTTTTTAACCCAACAGATAAATTAACTAAATATCAAATAGCACAGCTCATAGCAACCATTATTAACAAACCATATACACATATTGTACCATCTAATTCAAATAATGTTAATATGGCAGATAGACCATATGACACCGAAATGGTAGATTACAGTTACCTGATTACCGATTTTATCTCATCTAGTTTAGATGAAAATATACAAAAATGTTTTAGTAGATTTATTCATCCTACAATAGGCATATCAAAGGATATATTTCTATTATTCGACTTGGATGGTACTCTTATAGACACAGATTATATACATTATGAATCGTATAAAAAGGTCTTGAGCAAATACGATATTCTATTAACATATGATGAATTTATAAAAGAAACGAATTATGGTTGTCTGGATACGTTACTAAAAAAAATGGAAATAGATTTTCATACTGTTAAACAACAAAAGAATGAAGAATTTAAACGTAACAAAAACATTACATTTATAGAAGGCGCAAAAGAATTAATACAAAATTGTATTCAAAATGATATCAATTTTGCAATCGTTACAAATACTTCAAGAGAATTGGTAACACATGTTCAATCTCAGTTGCCTTTATTAGGACAAGTAAAACAATGGATTGTACGTGAAGACTATAATCGTCCTAAACCAGACGAGGAGTGTTATGTTCTAGCAAAACAAAAATATTATAAAGGTGAGAAATTTTGTATTGGGTTTGAAAACTCAATCAATGGATACAAAGCTCTTAAAAACAATTGTGACTGTGTTTATTTCATATTAGAATCAAAAAATGATATTTACAAGACAATGATAAAAGAAGATGTGTATTTGTATCCGAATATGAAAGTAAATACTTATTCGTAACGTTTTGCCAAGTATAATCCGTAAAAATAGCTATATACTGCTTTATTAGGTTGATTTATAAAACAGTGAGCATTTCCTAACCATATTAGTATAGCCATCGATGTTAATACATCTACTCTATTTAATTCATTCTCAAGAAGGGTGGATAATGTTATATTCATATTATCACCAGTAACATCAAGAGTTTCTATCTCGCTATTGTCAAATTTATCATATCCGCTAATAGCAAATTTTAATTTTGCAAAATCATATTCGGGTACACCAAACAGTTGTGTTTTACCAAATGATGCTTTTGGATCAATAAATATAATATCATGTGTTTGTTTGTTGATTAAAATATTATTAAATTGACAGTCTCCATGAATAACACATAATTCGTGTTTTTGTTTACGATTGAAATAGTTAACGACATGATTGTAGTGTATATCGATAGAATCGGTGAATGAATGAATTGTAAGACCGTTTACAGATTTTATAAACGAATACGTATCGATTAAGGAATGAATCATTTTAAAACGTTCAAACAATTTAGTCTTACATTCATATTCTATATCATTCGAAATAGTATCAAATAATACAATTTTTTGTGTTTGTATGTGTAACGCAGTAAGCTTACTCTTAATACTTGAGTACACATTTACTTTCTCATAATTATCAAACGTTTCGTATATTTTATATAGTGGTATATAGTTTGATAAATATTCCATCGAATACCAGTGATCACTATATTCAATTAGTTTTGGAACAGGAAATATAATAGAGTTCGTATTGATGTATTTATAAAACTCTTTTTCATTGTCTAACTTTACGTGACCATAAGGTGATATAGATTCTTTTTTAATTATGGTATCAGATATGATAGTAAGACGATTAAAATGCGATCCATAACCATTACGTACTAAAACATTCATAATTAACACTAAAATACGTATACTTTAGATTATATGTACAATGTTTTACATATAATCCTTGAGTTTACAACGATACCTCTTATAATATATTTTTTGTGTATTTAATAATAGTCTAAAAGATTTTTTAATATATAAAAATGTACTATTCTCCTATATTTTTTAGCGAGATTGCAGATTTGAATCTAACACAATTTAGCGATTGCAATATTGACATGAATTATCTAAATTCTTTGGAAAGAGTTCTCATTTATTCAACACATCTATTGTGGTATTTAATAAAACTAGAACCTTTTTTAAGTCAAATAAAAAAGCCATTTATTATTGTTTCGGCGATGGAAGATGCTCAATTTCCTTTAGAATTTAACAATGATTTTGTAAAACAACAAATAAGATTACATCCACAATTCAAAGATTGGTTTTCTAGTAAAAAGAACATACTAAATGATTTTGTAAAACAAGTAACATCAAATCCATATTTCAAACACTGGTTTTCTATTAATAAGACCATACCAAATGACTCACAATTCACAAGCATTCCTTATGGTCTCGATTTTTGGACTATTGCATCTAAAGATTTTTTTGGTGAGAAAAAACAAGATTATATAACACAAAATAATATATTACATGATATATCTATCAAGTGCGCACATTTTTCGGAAAGAATACCCTTAATATATGGAAATTTTCATCATAATTTTACCGATAAAAGAAATGGTAATGTGAGACAAAAGTTGTTAACTATTATACCTAAAGAAATAATATACTACGACGAGTTAGTTCCAAGAAGTCAATCATTCTGCAATATGGGAAAATACGCGTTTGTGTTGAGTCCACCAGGAAATGGTTTTGATTGTATAAGAACATTTGAAGCGTTGTGTTTAGGATGTATAGTTATAATGCAAAAAAATTTTTTAGAGATAATATATACCGATTTGCCTATATTGCTAGTTGACGAATATTCTGATATTAATGAACAACTATTAAAAGATACATTAACCTCGTTTTCTAAAAAATCATTCAACTATGAAAAACTAACTTTTGAGTATTGGAAGAATCTTGTGTATTCTAAATTTTAATCTCTTTACTACGCGCTTATCACGTTTTCGGGATTGTTTGTAATTACCAGTTTCTCTCGTATTTTATTTGTAATAATTTCTATAACTTGAGACGTCTCAAGTGCTTGGCAAAAGATACATTTATCTAAAAATAGGCTATGTAATTCTGTATTGATTACATTGTATAATAATTGGTCAAAAAACCTAGTAGTACAACCAATATGAAGAACAGTCGCCTTTGATCTTAAAACATCTTCTTCGATATAATTGAAACAAGCTCCCACGTCAAATGATATTATTAAATCACAGTGTGGATACATCTTTGTATTTTTAGACAAATTCTCACAATCAACCGTTTGTATATAATGAAAATCATACATAGTACTGATATTATTTTTACTATCTGATAATTTATCACACGTAATAAAATATATATCTGGGAACAAACCACATAATGTATGAATTATTAGTTTATGTTCAGTTGAACTAACCGGTTGTCCAGATTTTGGAATTACATCATTGTAAAATACGATAGTAGAATTATGTGTAGCTTTCCAGTTTATAAAACGAGATATATCAGTCGCAGGGGTTTTAGGCAATAATTCTATATCAGAAATCGTTGGTAAATATAGATTGTATTTTTTTTCACACTTTTTAAACGAATTGTATATTCTTGACGAACAACATTCTATGTACAAGTAATTGTCAACAGAAGTATCCCAAATATTTACACAAGATATCCATGTATTTATCATCATTGTATTTTCATCAACTAAATGATATGATTTGCACGGATCGTACGTTTTATCCTCTGAAGTTATGTCAATAACATTTATATTATCAATATCCGAAAATAAAAATCCATACATGCGAACAGCAACATCTATTTCAAGATCGGGATTATATTTTCTTATAGCTCTAACAATTGGTTGTGAAAAATACTGATCTCCGTTGTGATAATTGTTATATAATATTATCTTCATATTGTATTATACTTTTTATACTTTTTTAAATAACCAATCGTATTAAAATATTTTATATAAGTTTAAAACTAAATTTGGTAATAAAACAAAATGATATATCTTATTACTGGCATTACCGGTTTTTTGGGGCCTCATTTAGCCAACAAGTTGGTAAAGGAAGGACACGAGGTTTATGGATTAGTGAGAATTAACATGGGGCGTGAAAATGACATCAGAGATGTAGTAAATGATAATGTATTTTCTCAAATTAAATTTGTGTATTCGGATCTTATGAATTTCAGAAAATTGAATGATATCTTTAAAGATACAAAGTTTGACGGAGTGTTTCATCTAGCTGCTCAAACACACCCACCTACAAGTTTTAGCGATCCTATTGGCACATGGGAATGGAACGTAATGGGTAGTGTGAATTTAATGACTGCGATGTTAGATCACCAACCTGAATGTAAATTTGTATTCTGTTCCACAGTAGAAGTATATGGAAACGAAGGTATAGATGGACGTAAATTAAAAGAAACGGATACACTTTTACCTGCCAATCCTTATGGTGCATCAAAAGCAGCTATTGATTTGTATATTCAAGAAAGAATGAAGAATAAACAAATGAACGCTGTCGTAGTTCGCCCGTTTTGTTTTACTGGCCCTAAGAGAGGTTCTAATTTCTCTATCTCATCCGATGCTCTTCAAATTGCTAAAATGATGTTGGGAAAACAAGAGAAAGTTCTTCGTATTGGTAATTTAGATACTACTCGTGCAGTAACTGATGTTCGCGATATTGCATCCGCATTTTATCTTATAATGATAAATAAATACACAACCGGTAAAGTTTATAATGTATGTGGCGGAGAGCCTTTGAAAATGAGATATTATACAGAAAAACTACTAGAGTATAGTGGTCTTTCTGATGTAAAGCAAGAAATTGATCAAAAACTATGGAGGCCGATAGACATTCAATATCAAGATGGTGATCCTACTAAAATTATGTCAGATTTAGGATGGAAACCCGAATATACTATTGACCAGACAATCAATGATTTGCTTAATTATTGGGTCAAAAAGTTGGAAAACAATCCTTAAAATATTCGAGGCGCCATCTTTTTCTTTCTATTTTAAGAATAGTAAGACTTTGGCTACCGATAGATATTCTGATAAAAATCTTATCATTACATTTTGTAATGATTTCATTCACATATGATTCGTATCGATTGTAATATGTCTTATCTTTAATAATTGTTTGTGATAATTGTTATATAATATTATATTGTATTTATAGTATAACCATTTTTAAGCTTAAATATAAATAAGAATAGTATGTGTCTTTACACTTTTCACAAATTGGATAATAATAATACTTGCGAGAGTATTATTAATCGATACGCGTTCGTAATAGACTTAATAAGTTAATATCTCTTCAATATAGTTATTGTGCATATAATCGAAAGGTGTAAAGTCAGATTGTCTTACAGAATCAGCTTTCTTTAACGAAAAAGTTTTTAGTATTTCAAACTCATTGCTAATGTAAATAGTAAGACTTTGGCTACCGATAGATATTCTGACAAAAATCTTATCATTACCTTTTGTAATAATTTCATTCACATATGATTCGTATCGCTTGTAATATGTCTTATATGTATCTTCTGGTGGATGATTTGAAGTTGTTGCTGTTATAGACCTAGTTTGAGAATTAATAGTAACGATCAACAGACCAATAAAATCAAAACCACCAAACCTACTACCATGTGTTATGAGTGTAACATGGTTCTTGTCATAATCGACTTTTTTGATATACGATTCTTCATGTGTTTTGATAATATCAATTGTCTTATCGTCATTTGATACAAAGGCATCGGAATTCAAAAAGTCTGGAATTTCTTTAGGTTTATATATAAAAGTCACCAAATCATCAAACGATGATGAGTACACGATCCGGTAGTCTAATTCCTTATTATGTGGATCTAGTTGATCACTGAATATGACTCTAATGTACATGTAAAACACTTTGCTGTTCGAATCAGAGATTTTAATAATTGCGGTGCATCTGGTCCACGTTGGTTTATAATTCTTTCGTGTTTTTGAGATGTAAATAGTTTTTGTAAAGAGTTTCATATAAAGCAAATCGGTATCGTAATATCGAGGGTTAAACATTCCGATTTCGACATCCTTTTCGTTGAATCTAAACTGATTTGTTTCGCTAGAGGTTTTTCTTGCAATATACAAAGAATACTTACTGTTAATCGATTCATCGATTGATTTTCCGGTTAACAATACTTCTGGTACAGGCTTTCTTTTTCGTTTGAGAATTTCAGGTAAGATACTATGAAATGATGATTGATTCATTTTTAAGTTATTTTCGGCTTTTATAATATAAAATTCAATTTCTAAAATAAACCACTACAATTTTATAAAACCATTTCTAATATAAAAATATGGTTGAAGAACAATCTCTTGAATACTGGTGTGATATGATGGTTAAAACATATAACACATCAATTCTTGATAATTTTCCTACGTCACTTAAAAGATCTCTTCAGGAAGAAGCCACTCGATGCGTAGAGAGTAAACCTAACCCAAATTATTACCGATCGGTGTTTGGATTGATAAAGAAGAAAAAAAATAGAAATGTGTTAATGAGACTTATTAATAACTATTTTCGATCTAAACAGATTAAAACAATGCCAACTATTGATTTTATTGGTGGTCCTTACACTCTTACATTACATTGGAGTTCTAAATATAACAAAATAATATATATATTTGGGGAATATCATAGAAATGATGTTTGTACTTACGATAATATGATGCTTGTAGAAGATTTTATTCGACGTTTGTTTAGATACTCGATTGCATTTATTGATTGTTTTTTAGAGACTAAAAGTCTTATAAAAGGTAGATATTGCTATATTGATACTACTTCACATACCAATTCACTACAACAAATAAAAAATTGTGTATATCCTATTAATACTAGTACTTCAAAAAGATTAAATATGTTACTACACCAAAATAAAAAATGTATAGAAAGTATTCAAAGACAAGAAAATAGAGAATGTGATAATAGACGTGTTCATTTTATTAATATCAGATCTGGTCAAAATACTAACAGTACAGTTAATTTTAATATATATTTTAATTTCTATTTTAAGAATTTTTTTGACCAATTTTTGTATATAGAAGACCGCCAAAATGAGAGCATATTTATAAGATACAAATTTGAAGTTATAAATCTTTTAAACCATATGTTTAATGATAAATCTATTAAACCTACCCTAGATTTTATACTTTATGGCAGCGAAGAAACATATAAAGAGTTTTGTGATAAAGAAATAGAAACACATGAGTTACTCAATCGTGAACTATCAAAAAGTCCTGAAGAAAGAAAAATTCGTGAGTTTGCAGATGAAGAATTTGCAAAAATACGCGATGAGATTATTTCAATAAGTTACGAAATGATAAATTCTCTTATAATATGTTCTGATGAAAGGGACATATATAATTTTCACAAATTATCAAACGCTGATTATATTAAGTTTTTTGTTAGTCTAACAAAAGTATATAACAAAATTTTGTTATTTAACGCTATACTGGTCGATATTTATACACTAGCGCGTATGTTTAAAAAATTTCAAGTAAATAATACTAGAAACACACGGAAAACAGATGAACCGGAAGAACCTCATAATATTATTATGTATGCTGGAGATGCGCACTCCGAAAACGTCAGACGTTTTCTTCACGAGAATCTTGGATTTGATCTTATAAGTGAATCAAAAGGTGATTTTAGAGTTGATTTGTGTGTTGATATACGACATTTTGAACAGCCATTCTTTTCATCGTGGCCTCCTAAAAAGATGCCTCAAATCCAAAGAAAACTAATGAGTGAAGAGATGCTGCCTAATCCTCAATTTGAAATAGAACCAATGAGTGAAGAGATGCTGCCTAATCCTCAATTTGAAATAGAACCAATGAGTGAAGAGATGCTGCCTAATCCTCAATTTGAAATAGAACCAATGAGTGAAGAGATGCTGCCTAATCCTCAATTTGAAATAGAACCAATGAGTGAAGAGATGTTGTCATCTGACTTTCAAATCCAGACAACATCAATGAATGAAATTGATGAAAAAACTGGACTTGAAGTATTAAAATATGAATCAATGCTTAAATACAAAGGATCTGACGTAGATTTTATTCATATATCAGGAATAGAAATCGATATGGAATTAGCAAAAATTGATATAACTTTTTATCCTGATGAAATTAAATATTATAATTATTATGATTATTATTATCAATTAGAAACTTATAATGCTGAATATAAAGTATTAGCACAAATTAGTAATTCTATACATTCGGAAGATCTTACAACAAGATTTCCGTTTTTAGAAAACCTTAAACATGTAGATTATCTAACGCTTTTCCTTTCTGTACAAAAAGCATTAGAATCAAAATTTACAACCCCTGAATCTAATATAGTAATAGAGATTAGAAGCTCGTATAACATACTAAACCAATCTGAATATATACGTAAACTTGTGGAATTCTATGAGAAAATTGGATTTCAAAAAATGTTTCCAACTCAATATG
>Ga0209358_10000087_pt1 | contig 82479 bp, 85 predicted proteins | sample LauGreFa1BDMLBSN_2_FD_187574 | JGI IMG/M metagenome (GOLD analysis project Ga0209358, IMG submission 187574) | Freshwater lake microbial communities from Lake Michigan, USA - Fa13.BD.MLB.SN (SPAdes) (version 2) | ecosystem: Environmental > Aquatic > Freshwater > Lake | place: Lake Michigan, USA... | reverse complement strand
TACTTTGCTCGATCGCCTTGAGCAGCGTCACCTCGAAGTTCGCACGGGGCGAAAGTCCTTGGCGGATGCCGTTCTCCCCTTCCTGCAGGCACTCCAAGAGGCGGACCAGCTGTTCGGTCGCCAGCGGCGCGCCCAGCTGGGCGGAGGTCCCGCCGGAGCGGACGGAATCAAGGGTGGCGGCGCGGACGCGAACCTGAAGGTCGGCGAGCACGCGGAGCAGGTCGCGGCCTTCGGCGTGGAAGGCATCGCAGAGCGCCAGGACCTTCTTGCCGTCGCCGGTCGAGATACCTTGGCAGAGGTCGGTGACCTGCTGGGCCGAGGCGAGTCCGTAGATGGAAAGCACGTCGGCCTCCGTGATCTGCTTGCCGGAGAAAGAGATGACCTGGTCGAGGATCGACTGGGAGTCACGCATACCGCCGGCGGCGAGGCGGGCGATCGCCGTGAGCGCGTGCTGGTCGGCGGTCACGCCGTCGGCCTTCACGATGCGGGCGAGCTGGGCGGCGATGACTTCCTCGGAGATCGGATGGAACTCCAGGCGCTGACAGCGGGACGTGATGGTCGGCAGGACCTTATCGGCTTCGGTCGTCGCCAAGATGAACTTCACCCAGGGCGGCGGCTCTTCGAGGGTCTTAAGCAGCGCATTGAAGGCGTCCTTCGTGAGCTGGTGGACTTCGTCGATGATGAAGACCTTGAACGGGCAGCTCGTCGGGGAGAACTGGCACTCATCGCGGATCTTCTTCGCGTCTTCGATGGAGCGGTTGGAGGCGGCATCGATCTCGACGACGTCGAGGCAGTTGCCCTGCTCGATCGCAAGGCAGACCGGATCGTCGAGGGAGAAGTCCGGCTTCGGGCCGCCGGCGCAGTTCAGGGCCTTGGCCAGGATGCGGGCGGTGGTCGTCTTGCCGGTGCCACGCGGCCCGACGAAGAGATAGGCGTGCGCCATGCGCTTCGTCTCAAGCGCGTTGCGGAGCGTCTTGACGATATGCTCCTGCCCGACGAGCTCGTCGAAGCGGCGGGGACGCCAGCGGCGCGCGATGACCTGGAAGCCGGGTGCAGACACTGGCGTCTAGGTAAGGTCGGGCCGAAAGGGTGTCAACGGGGCAAACCCCGGCTTATTCCCATTCGATGGTCGCCGGCGGCTTCGACGACACGTCGTAGACCACGCGATTGATGCCCTTCACCTCGTTGATGATGCGGGTCGAGGCGCGCTGCAGCACGTCGTACGGCAGGCGGGCCCAGTCGGCGGTCATCGCGTCGGAGGAGGTCACCGCGCGTAGGGCGCAGACGTTGTCGTAGGTACGGCCGTCGCCCATGACGCCGACGCTGCGCACCGGCAGGAAGACCGCGAAGGCCTGCCAGACCTTGGCGTATTGGCCGGAGGTGCGGAGCTCGTTGATGAAGATGTCGTCGGCCTTGCGGAGTACCTCGAGGCGTTCCTTGGTGATGTCGCCGCAGACGCGGACAGCCAGGCCGGGGCCCGGGAACGGGTGACGCCAGACCATCTCATGGGGTAGGCCGAGGGCTTCGCCGAGGGCGCGGACCTCGTCCTTGAAGAGTTCGCGCAGGGGCTCGAGCAGCTTCAGCTTCATGTGCTTCGGCAGGCCGCCCACGTTGTGGTGGCTCTTGATCGTGGCGGCGGGGCCGCCATTGGGCGAAAGCGATTCGATGACGTCGGGGTAGAGCGTGCCTTGGGCCAGGAAGTCGACCTTGCCCTTCTTCGTGCGCTGGACCTCGGCGATGGAGCGTTCGAAGACCTTGATGAACTCGTGGCCGATGATCTTGCGCTTACGCTCGGGGTCGGTGACGCCCTTGAGCTTGCGCAGGAAGACCGCGGAGGCGTCGACGACGCGGAGGTCGACCTTGAACTTGCCGCGGAACATCTTCTCGACCTGGGCGCGCTCGTTGAGGCGCAGCAGGCCGTTGTCGACGAACACGCAGGTCAGCTGCTTGCCGATGGCGCGCTGGATGAGGGCGGCTGCGACGGAGGAGTCGACGCCGCCGGAGAGGCCGAGGATCACCTGAGACTTGCCGACCTTCTCGCGGATCTCGCGGACGGCGGTCTCGACGTAGTCGTCCATCTTCCAGGTCGGCTTGCAGCGGCAGATGCGGAAGAGGAAGTTGCGCAGGATGTCGATGCCGCGCTCGGAGTGGGCGACCTCAGGGTGGAACTGGATGCCGTAGAAGCGGCGCTTGGCATCCTCGATGACCGCGCATTCGGAGTTCTCGGTCGAAGCGACCGCCTTGAAGCCGCGCGGGAGGCGGGTGATCTTGTCGCCGTGGGAATTCCACACGCGGAGCGGGGACTTCAGGCCCTGGAGGAGCTGCGAGCCCTTGCCAAACGAAAGGACGCCATGACCGTATTCGCGGTGCGAGCTGCTGGCGACGTTGCCGCCGAGCATCTGGCCCATCAGCTGGACGCCGTAGCAGATACCGAGGACCGGGAGACCCATCTCGAAGACGCCCGGGTGCGGATGGGGCGAGCCCTTCGCCTTCACGCTGTCGGGGCCACCGGAGAGGATGACGCCCACGACGCCGTCGGCGCGCAGGGTCTCGGGCGTGACGCCGAAGGGATAGATGCGCGAGTGGACGTTGCACTCACGGACGCGGCGCGCGATGACCTTGGTCAGCTGCGAGCCGAAATCGAGGATGGCGATGGACTGGGTGGCCATGATGGGAAAGTGTGGGGGGTTCAGAACTTGAGGCGAACATTGTTCCAGCCGCAGCGGGGGCAGACGGCCTCCTCGCGACGGCGCGGACGGACGTAGGTCAGGCTGCAACGGACGCAGGAAAAGGCGGAATTGATGCGGCGGTGGTCCGAAAGGAGCACGTCGCGACGATCATACCACGCCTGCAGTCCGAACAGGATGACCGCGGCCAGCCCGGCCAGGAAGGCCAGGAAGGCGCCGAGGTCGACGGGGATCTGCATGGGCGGGAGGTTCGGAAAAGGCGAGACGCGCCTGCCGGGGGGCGGACGCGTCTCGGGTTCAAGCCTGGGCGGTCAGCTTAGGCCTGAGCAGGAGCGGCGGCCGCTTCCTTCTTGGCCTTAGGCTTACGCGCCGTCTTGGCCTTCGGGGTCATGGCCGGGGACTTGTCGTCCTTGGCCACGAGCTCGATGAGGGCGGTCTCGGCGGCGTCGCCCTTACGGGCGCTGAGCTTGTAGATACGGGTGTAGCCACCGCTGCGACCGAGGAACTGCTGCACGCGCTCCTTGAAGAGGAGCTGGGCGGCGTCTTCGTTACGCAGCTTGGCGATGGCCAGGCGGTAGTAGTGGAGCTTCACCGACTTGTCGGCGGACTGCTCGGCCTTCTTGGCGTAGGTGATGATCTGCTCGGCGAAAGGACGGAGGGCCTTGGCGCGGGAGAGCGTCGTGGTGATGCGCGCGTTGGTGAACAGCGCGGAAGCGAGGTTGGCGACGAGGGAGCGGCGGTGGGCCGTCTTGACGCCAAGGACGTGATTGTGTTTGCGGTGACGCATGAGGGTGGGTTCCGGTCTGGATTAGGCGTTCACGCCCTTGTCGAGGAGGCCTTCGTTGATCTTCTGGCCGAGGGACAGGCCGAGCTGCTCGAGCTTGGCCTTGATCTCGTTCAGGGACTTCTTGCCGAAGTTGCGATACTTGAGCATCTCCTGCTCGGTCTTCATCGCCAGTTCGCCGACGGTGTTGATGTTGGCGTTGTTGAGGCAGTTGGCGGCGCGGACGGAAAGCTCGATCTCATTGACGGACATGTTGAGCAGCTTGCGGAGACGGTTGGTCTCTTCGCTGATCTCCTTGTGGCCGGTCTCGAACTCGACGGAGTCGGCGGAGACGGTGTCGAACACTTCGAGGTGGTGGCGCAGGATCGCGGAGGCTTCCTTGAGGGCTTCGTCCGGGGTGATGCGTCCGTCGGTGGAGACTTCGAGCACAAGCTTGTCGTAGTCGGTCTTGTCACCGGAGCGGGTGGACTCGACGGAGTACTTCACGAGGGTGACCGGCGAGAAGAGCGAGTCGACGGGGATAGAACCGATGGCCTGTTCGGCCTTCTTGTTCTCCTCGGCGGAGGCCCAGCTGCGGCCCACGGTGACTTCGAGGTCGGCGTAGAAGCGACGCTTGCGGTCGAGGGTGCAGATGACCTGGTCAGGATTGACGAGGGTGACGGTGGCGCCCTTGGTCTCGAACTTGATGTCCGAAGCCTTCACGGGGCCGGTCTTGTTGACGTCGATGGTGCCCTTGAAGGCCTCGCGCTTGTTGGCCTCGGTGCGGATGCGCACCTTCTTGAGGTTGAGGACGATCTCGGTGACGTCTTCGACGACGCCTTCGATCGGCTGGAACTCGTGCTGCACGCCTTCGATCGTCACGGAGGAGACCGCGGCGCCTTCGATGGAGCTCAGGAGGATGCGGCGGAGCGAGTTGCCGACGGTGTGACCGAAGCCCGTCTCGAAGGGTTCGGCGAAATACTTCGCGTAGGTGGGGGTGGCGGAAGACTCCTCCTTCTTGAGGGTCTTGGGGCGTTGGAACTGTCCGAGGCGCTTGGTCATGTCTGTGGGTCCGTGGGTTGGGTTTACTTGGCTGGGATCAGCGGCTGTAGAATTCGACGATGATCTGGACGTTGACGTCGGAGGGCAGTTCTTCCTTGGCGGGCTCGCGGACGATCTGTCCGTTGAGCTGCTCGGGGAGGACGACGAGCCAGGCCGGAGCGGAGCGACCCTGGCCTTCTTCGACGGCGCGGGTGGCGAGCTGTTTGGAAGAGGTGCGGTCGCGGACTTCGATCTTTTCGCCGGGCGAGGTGGCGTAGCTGGCCACGTCGACCTTATGTCCGTTGATGCGGATGTGTCCGTGGGCCACGAGCTGGCGGGCGGCGGCGCGGGAGTTGGCGAAACCGAGGCGGAACACCACGTTGTCGAGACGGGTCTCGAGGATGCGGAGGAAATTGTCGCCGGCGACGCCGCCCATGCGCTTGGCGCGCTCGAAGGAGAGGCGGAACTGCTTCTCGGTGAGGCCGTACATCATGCGAAGCTTCTGCTTCTCATTGAGACCGACGCCGTATTCGGAGACCTTGCGGCGGGTCGTCTTGCCGTGGATACCCGGAGGGTACGGACGACGCTCTTCACCCTTGGAGGTGGGGAAAATATTCTGGCCGAAGCGACGGTTGAGCTTCGTGGTGGGACCGGTGTAACGAGACATGGTTTGTTAGGATTTGGTAGAGGTGGCGGATTGAAGGACCCGCCCGGTTTGCCATAGCCGGACGGTGATGCGGAAAGCGGAGACGATCAGACGCGACGGCGCTTGGGCGGGCGGCAGCCGTTGTGCGGGATCGGGGTGGTGTCGAGAATCGAAGTGACGTTCAGGCCGAGCACCTGGAGGGCGCGGATGGCGCTGTCGCGGCCCATGCCCGGTCCCTTGACGCGGACGGAGACGTCCTTGAGGCCGTGGGCCATGGCGAGCTTGGCGGCTTCGGAGCAGACGACCTGGGCGGCGTAGGCGGTGGACTTGCGGGAGCCGCGGAACTGGTGACGGCCGGCGCTACCCCAGGAGATCACGTTGCCATTGGCGTCGGTGATCGTGACCTTCGTGTTGTTGAAGGTCGCGAGGATGTGGCAGATGCCGGTGGTGATGTTCTTCGAGCCTTTGGCGCGACGGACCTTCACTTCGCCGAGTTCTTCGCCGAGGAGCTCCTTGGCGGTGATCTCCTTGCGTTCCGGAGCGGCGGCTTCGGCCGGAGCGGCCGCGGCAGCGACGACTTCGGGGGCGGCGGCGCCTTCGGCGGCGGGGGCCTTCGGCTTCTTGGCCTTGGGCGTCTTGGGGGCTTCTTCGCTCATCGTAAAATAGTTTTAGGAGAAAGGTTGGCTTACTTGGAGGGAGCCGCGGCGACGCCGACGGTCTTGCGCTTGCCCTTGCGGGTACGGGCGTTGGTGCGCGTACGCTGGCCGCGGACCGGGAGGCCGCGGAAGTGGCGGAGGCCGCGGTAGCACTTGATCGCCTGGAGGCGCTTCAGGTTCTGCGCGATGTCGCGGCGAAGGTCGCCTTCGCACTTGTAGCCCATGCGTACGATGTACTCGACGATCTTGTTCAGCTGCTCTTCGGAGAGGTTCTGCGCCCGCATGGCGGGGTCGAAGCCGAGGGCCTCGCAGATCTCCGTGGCGCGGCGCGGGCCGATGCCATAGATGTAGCGGAGAGAGATCTCTACTTTCTTGTTATTGGGAATGTCTACGCCGAGGATTCGAGGCATGGTGTCCGTGCTGTTTGGAAGGTGGGAAAGAGGTCGGAACTTGAAGGTTCTGGTGGGATTGGAAAGCAAAAAATGCGGTTTAAACGAGGGTCAGGATTTCGGGGCCGTTTTCGGTCACCAGGACGGTGTGCTCGAAGTGGGCCGAGACCTTGCCGTCGGCCGTCCGGGCGGTCCATCCGTCGGAGGCCATAACGATCTTGTGGGAGCCAAGATTGACCATCGGCTCAATGGCTAAGGCCATGCCAGGCAGCAACTTAGGTCCAGTTCCGGCCTTGCCGTAGTTCGGGATCTGGGGTTCTTCGTGCATTTTACGACCAACACCATGGCCGACAAAGTCTCGGACAATGCCATACCCCCCGGGGGCCAGGGCCTCTTGGATGGCCGCCGAAATATCCCCTACCCTGTTGCCGACACGGGCGGCGGCGATGCCGGCCTGGAGCGATTTCTCGGTGTCGACGCAGAGCTGACGGGCCCGGGGGTCGACGGCGCCGACCAGAATGGTGCGGGCGTTATCCCCGATGAAGCCGTCGCGGCGCACGACGACGTCGAGCGAGACGAGATCGCCATCCCGGACGATCCGATCGGCCGAGCCGATGCCGTGGACGATCTCGTCGTTGAGGGAAATGCAGACGTAGCCGGGGTAGCTGAGGCGACCGACGACGTAACCGTGGCAGGCGCTCTCGCAACCGTGCCGCGCCATCAGCCCGCGGGCGGCTGCGTCGAGTCCGGCGGTGGAGATGCCGGGGACGACGAGGGTCGAAAGGTCGTGGAGGACGCGGGCCGCAGCGGCGCACGCCGCTCGCATACGACTCACGTCTTCGGCCGACTTCAAATCGATCATCCCGGCAAAAACTTAACCGGCGAACGCGCCAAAGTGATTCAGACCCCAGGCGACGACGCCCAAGACGAACAGGAAGAGACAGGTCTTCTCGAGCGAACCGAGCGCGGAACCTTCGCCTTCGGAACGCAGCGAAGCGGCCGGGACGGGCACGCCGCCGATACGGCCCTTCTTAAGGAAGCCTTCGTAGTTACGCTGCAGGAGATAGGTCTCGATCTGACGCATCGTGTCGAGCATGACGCCCACGGTGATGAGGCCGCCGGTGCCGCCGAGGAAGGTGGCGAGACGCATCGGGAAGCCGAGCTGCACGATGAAGAGGTCGGGCATCAGCGCGATGATGAGCAGGAAGACGGAGCCGGCCAGCGTCAGGCGGGTCATCACGAAGTCCAGGAACTGGGCGGTGTGCTCGCCGGGGCGGACGCCCAGGATGTAGCCGTTGTTCTTCTTCAGGTCGTCGGCGATCTGCACCGGACGGAACATGATCGAGATCCAGAAGTAGCTGAAACCGAAGATCAGCACCGAATACAGCGTGTAGTAGAAGCCGTTGTTGCGGGAGAAGAAGTCGGCCCAATCGCGGAGGAAGGCGAGCGTCGGGAAATAGGTGCTCAGCGGGTTGAGCAGCATGGGCGGGAAGCTCATGATGGCACCGGCGAAGATGACCGGCATCACGCCCGCGTAGTTGACCTTGAGCGGGAGGTAGTTCGTCTGCGCGCCATACATCTTACGGCCGACCATGCGCTGGGCGTACTGGATGGGGATCTTGCGGACGGCCTGATTGATGGCGACCATCGCGGCCGTGACGGCGACGAAGAGAAGGACCATGCCCGCGGCCTTCTCCCAGCCGTGGGAATTGGCGGCGGCGGCGCCGACCTTGCCGCCGAACGTCATGTCGACGAAGGAGGTGAGCGCGCCGGGGATGTCGGCGAGGATGCCGACGGTGATCAGCACGGAGGTCCCGTTGCCGATGCCGCGCTGGGTGATCTGCTCGCCGAGCCAGAGCATGACGATCGCGCCGGAAGTCAGGAGGCAGACGCCGAGGCAGACGAAGAGCGTCTTGCTTTCCATCACGACGATGGTGCCGGTGAAATTGCCGAGGCCGAGCGCCTGGCCGACCTGCTGGGGATTGCAGAACGCGCCGAGGAGCAGCGCGGACTGCACGACGGCGATGAGGATGGTGAGGTAGCGGGAATACTGGGCGACCTTCTGGCGGCCGACTTCGCCTTCCTGTTGCAGACGGGCGATGGACGGCACGACGGCCGACATCAGCTGCATGATGATCGAGGCGCTGATGTACGGCATGATGCCCAGCGAGAAGACCGCGCCCTTGAGGAGCGCGCCACCCGTGAACATGTTGTACATCGCGACCACTCCGCCAGCCGACTTGTCGGCCATGGAGTGGTAATAATCCATGATGTCCTTCGGATCGATGCCAGGCAGCGGGATGTTCGCGCCGATACGGGCGACGAACACCAAGGCGACGGTGGCGACCAGACGGGCCCTGAGCTCAGGGATCCTCCAGCAGTTGGCGAAGGCCGAGAACATCGGGGTCAGGGTGAGCCGAGGCTCACTCGGCGGAAGCCGTCTTCTTGATCTCGATCAGGACCGCCTTGCCGCCGGCCTTCTCGATCTTGGCCTTGGCGTCCTTGGAGAAGCGGTGGGCCTTGACGGTGACGGCGCGCGTGAGCTCGCCGGTGCCGAGGATCTTGAGGAGCGGAGCGGACTTGCGGAGCACGCCGGCGGCCACGAGTTCCTCGAGACCGAAGGTCTTGCCTTCGAGTTCCTGGAAGTCGCGGACGTTGAGCACGGCGTAGTCGACGCGGTTGACGTTCTTGAAGCCGCGGTGAGGCAGGCGACGATAGAGCGGCATCTGACCGCCTTCGAAGCCGGGGCGATGACCGCCGCCGGAGCGGGCCTTCATGCCCTTGTGACCACGACCGGAGGTCTTACCGTGACCGGTGCCGCGGCCGCGGCCGAGGATCTTGTGGCGATGGGTGGAGCCCTTGATGTTGGGCAGAGAGTCGAGTTTCATGTCTGTGTTTACCGCTTAGGCGCGGAGGGCCTTGATTTGTTCGAGGGTGCGGAGCTTGGAGAGACCGTCCAAGGTGGCCTTCACGATCGCCTGCGGGTTGTTGGAACCCATGGACTTCGAGAGGACGTCCTTGTAACCGGCGACTTCCAGGACGGCGCGGACGCCGCCGCCGGCGATGAGGCCGGTACCGGGCGCGGCCGGACGGAGCATCACGACGCCGCCGTCGGCGTGGCCGATGACTTCGTGCGGGATGGTGTTACCGCGGAGATTGACGCGGACGAGGGCGCGGTGGGCGCGGTCGGTGCCCTTGCGGATCGCATCGGGAACTTCCTTGGCCTTGCCGTAACCCACGCCGACGCGGCCCTTGCCGTCACCGGCCACGACGAGCGCGGCGAAGTTGAAGCGACGGCCGCCTTTGACGACCTTAGAGCAGCGGTTGATGTGGACGACCTTGTCGTTGTATTCGGAAGCAGGACCGTCGTTGCGGTTGTCGCGACGAGGACCACGGCCAGGGCCGCCAGGACCGTTGCGACGGCCACCGGGACCACCGGGGCCACCAGGACCACGGCGATCGCCGCCAGGGCCGGAACGGCCGGGGGCAGCGGAAGCGGGGGCGGCAGGAGCCGCGGCGGGGGTGTTTTCAGCGCTCATGAAATTAGAAAGTCAGGCCGGCCTGACGGGCGGCTTCGGCGAAGGACTTGACGGTGCCGTGGTAACGGCGACCGGCGCGGTCGAAGACCACGGTGGTGAGACCCGCGGCCTTGGCCTTGGCGCCGAAGGCAGCGCCGAAAGCGGTCGCACCGGCGACGTTGGCCTTCAGCTTCTGGCCACGGAGATCCTTGGAGGTGGTCGCGAGGGAGACGAGGGTCACGCCCTTGTCGTCGTCGATGGCCTGGGCGTAGAGATGCACGTGGGTCATCTTGAGCGCGAGGCGCGGGCGGGCGGCGGTGCCGCGCACCGTCTTGCGGATGCGCCAGCGACGCTTCTGCGCCAGGAGATTCTTCTTCTGCAGTTTCATGGAATGTGTTCGGTTCGGGCGGATTAGGCCGTCTTCTTGCCCTCCTTGCGGCGGACGAATTCGCCTTCGACGCGGACGCCCTTGCCCTTGTAAGGCTCGACGGGCTTGTACAGCTTGATCGAAGAGGCGACCTGGCCGACCATGTGGCGGTCGGGACCGGTGATGACGAGCTTGGTGCCGTCCGTGACGACGACCTTCACGCCGGCCGGGATGGTGTACTTGATCGGGTGCGAATAGCCGAGAGCGAGATCGAGGACGTTGCCCTTGAGGATGGCCTTGAAGCCGACGCCTTCGATCAGGAGGGTCTTGGTGTATTCGGTGGCGACGCCTTCGCACATGTTGCGGATGATGGCGCGGACGGTGCCGTGGAGGGCGCCGGCGGTGCCGGACTTCACGACCTTGCCGGCGGCGTCCTTGACCTCGGTGAGGTCAGTGACGTTGACGACCTTGGCGTCGGCGACGACGCCGATCTCCTTCGGGAAGGGTTTCGAGAGTTCGCCCTTGGGCCCCTTGACGACGACGACATTGTCCTTCACGGACACGGTCACCTTGTCGGGGATATTGACGGGCTGCTTACCAATTCGGCTCATTGAGTTGCTTGTTTAAGGGTGGGACGGGTTACCAGACCTTCGCGAGGAGCTCGCCGCCGACTTTCTGGCGACGGGCTTCGGCGTCGGTCATGACGCCACGGGAGGTGGTCAGGATGGAGACGCCCATGCCGCCGATGACCTTGGGGACGGAGCTGTAGCCGGCATAGATGCGGCGACCGGGGGTCGAGACGCGTTCGATGCTGGTGATCGCCGGGACGCCGGCGACATACTTGAGGGTGAGTTCGAGGACGGGCAGGCCTTCGCGCTCGGCCTTGCGGGCGGAGGCGACGTAACCGGCGTCGACGAGGATCTTGGCGACGCCTTCACGGAGGCGGGACCACTGGACGGTGATCACGGCCTTCTGGGCCTGCGAACCGTTGCGGATGGAGGTGAGGAAATCCCCGATGGTGTCAGTAGAAGCGGACATGGTTTTGTTTTTTCTGTTGGATTACCAGGAGGCCTTGGTGACGCCGGGAATCTGGCCGTTGAGCGCGAGCTCGCGGAAGGTGATACGGGAAAGGCCGAACTTGCGGATGAACGCACGCGGACGACCGGAGATGGAACAGCGGTTCTTCTGACGGACCTTCGACGAGCTGCGCGGCAGCTTGGCGAGGGCGCGCTGGGCTTCGTAGAAAGCCTCTTCGGTGACCTTGGGGTCGGAGAGGGTCTTCTTGAGTTCGGCGCGCTTGGCGGCGTACTTCTTGACGAGACGGTCGCGCTTGAGGGCGCGCTGGATGACGGACTTCTTGGCCATGCTGGTAAGGAGTGTGAGGGTTAGGCCTTGGCGGCGGTGGCGGCGGCGGCCGCGTCGGCGGCGCTGGAGCGGCGGAACGGCATGCCGAGGAGGCGGAGCAGTTCGCGGCCTTCATCGTCCGTGTTGGCGGAGGTCACGATGATGACGTCCATGCCGATGTTGGCACGCTGGGAGCCGTCAGCCTGGGTTTCCGGGAAGATGGTGTGGTCGACGATGCCGAGCGAGTAGTTGCCGCGGCCGTCGAGACGGTTGGAGGTTCCGCGGAAGTCGCGGATCATCGGGAGGGCCACCGCGGTGAGGCGGAGGTAGAATTCCCACATGCGGGCGCCGCGGAGGGTGACCATGCAACCGAGGGTCATGCCTTCGCGGACCTTGAAGGCAGCGACGGACTTGGAAGCCTTGGTGATGACGGGCTTCTGGCCGGAGAGCTTGGTGAGATCCTTCACGACTTCGGCGATGTGGCCCTTGTCGGCTTCGGCCTTGAAGGCGGTGTTGAGGACGATCTTCTTCAGGTTCGGGACCTGGTGGATGTTCGTGTAGCCGCGGCTCTTGAGGAGCTCGGGGACGACCTTCTCGAGGTAGTACTTCTTCAGATAAGGAACGGATGCCATTTGCGTGTGATTCTCGGGTGGTTTCGTCAGGTTTACTTCTTGGCGGCCTTGGCCGGCTTCTTGGCGCGACGGGCGTCCCAGAGGGAGCCGAGCATCACGTTGGAGCGATGGATGGGGGCTTCCTTCTCGGTGATGCCGCCCTGCCCGTCCTGGGTGCGCTTCAGGTGGCGCTTCACGAGGTTCAGGCCCTCGATGGTGAGGCGTTCGTCGGCGCGGTTGTAGCTGACGACTTTGCCGCGCTTGCCTTTTTCGGCGCCGGAGATGACGACGACTTCGTCACCCTTCTTGATGTCGGTCTTGGACATGGTGTTCAGAGTACCTCGGGGGCGAGGGAGATGATCTTCATGAAGTTCTTGCTGCGGAGTTCGCGAGCGACGGGGCCGAAGATGCGGGTGCCCTTGGGGTTGCCGTTTTCGTCGAGGATGACGACGGCGTTGGTGTCGAAGCGCAGGTAGCTGCCGTCCGCGCGGCGGATCGGAGCGACGGTGCGGACGATGACGGCGCGGCAGACCGAGCCCTTCTTCACCTGGGCGTCAGGGGTCGAATCCTTGACGGAGCAGATGATGATGTCACCCACGCCGGCGGTGTCGGTGAGCTGGCCGAGACGGCGAATCATGCGGACCCTGCGGGCCCCGGTATTGTCGGCTACTTCGAGCCGGGAAAGCATCTGAATCATTGTAAGAAGGGTCGGAGGTTAGGTGGGGCCGTTCAGTCTTCGATGGACTGGGCGGCGATCTTCGCGGCTTCGACGACGCGGACGACGCGCCAGCGCTTCAGCTTGGAAAGGGGGCGGGTCTCCATGATCTCGACCTTGTCGCCGGGCTTGCACTCGTTCTTCTCGTCGTGCGCGTGCAGGACGGTACGGCGCTTGACTTCCTTGCCGTACACGGGGTGCGGCACGGTGTACTGGTAGTTGACCTTGATGGTCTTGTCTCCCGAGCGGGAGGCGACGAGACCCAGGAGGGTCTTGCGGTTGGAGCGGTCTTCGGACATCGGTAAATGCGGTTGGAGGGTGGATTACTTCTTCTTCGCCGGGGCGGACTTGCCGGAAAGGACGGTCATGCAGCGGGCGACGTCGCGGCGCAGGGCGCGGAAACGGGCGGAATTCTCGACGGCGCCGGTGGCCTTCTTGAGGCGCAGGCTGAGGAGCTCTTCGCGGGCTTCGCGGATTCGCTTCTGCAGTTCGGCGGGAGCCAGGGGGCGCAGGGCCGTGGCGGCGGTGGGCTTATCTTTCCGGTAGGTGGACATCGGTGAAAAGGGTCAGTTATGGGTGGTCGGGGCCGGTTGCATCAATACTTTTCGAGCTCTTCGCGGGCGACGAAGCGGCAGCGGAGCTGAAGTTTGGTATCGGCGAGGCGCATGGCTTCGCGGGCGACGGTGATCGTCACGCCGGCGACCTCGAAGAGCATGGTGCCCGGCTTGATGCAGGCCACGTAGTACTCGACGCTACCCTTACCAGAGCCCATGCGGACTTCGGCCGGCTTCTTGGTCACCGGGGTGTGAGGGAAGATGCGCATCCACATCTTACCCTTGCGCTTCAGGGCGCGGGAGATGGCGATACGGGCGGCTTCGATCTGGTTGGCCGGAACGCGGCCGCGATCGAGGGACTGGATGCCGAAGTCGCCGAAGGACAGGGTGTTGCACGCCGTGGCGTTACCGCGGATCTTGCCCTTGCGGTGCTTGCGCCACTTGGTGCGAGCGGGTTGGAGATTGGCCATGTTGGTCTAGAAGTTGAAGGGTGGGAGGGTGGCTTAGAACTCGGAGTCCTTGGAGCAGATCCAGCACTTGATGCCGACCTTGCCGGCCAGGGTGCGGGCTTCGGTGAAGCCGTAGTCGATGTTCTCGCGGAGGGTATGGAGCGGGACGCGACCGACGCGAGCGGACTCGACGCGGGCGATTTCAGCGCCACCGAGACGACCGCCGAGGCGGATACGGATGCCATCGGCTCCGTTGGTCATGGTGGTCTGGACGGCCTTCTTCATGGCGCGACGGAAGGAGATGCGGCGCTCGAGCTGCAGGGCGATGTTCTCGGCGACGAGCTGGGCCACGAGGTCGGGGCGCTTCACTTCATTCACTTCGAGGATGATGTCGTCGATGCGGGCCTTGCCGGCGACCTTCTGGATCTCGGCGCGGAGGTTCTTGAGCTCATCGCCCTTGCGGCCGATGACGACGCCCGGACGGGCGGTCCAGATGCGGACGCGGACCTTCTGGCCGGCGCGTTCGATGAAGATGCGGGGCACGGCGGCCTGGCGGAGCTTCTCCTTGAGGAACTCGCGGATGCGGTAGTCCTCGAGGATGTTGGCCGGGAAGTCGCGCTTGGTGGCGTACCAGCGGGATTCCCAGTTACGGCGGACGGCTAGACGGAAGCCGATCGGATTTACTTTCTGGCCCATGTTTCGGAAATTACTTGGTGGCGGAACCCAGAGACACGCGGATGTGGCTCATGGATTTGTGGATGGGGTGGGCGGAACCGCGGGCGGCCGGCATCGAACGCTTGATGACCGGACCCTGGTTGACCGTGGCGGAGACGATCACGAGATCGCTGCTGGAGAGGTTATGGTTGTTCTCGGCGTTGGCGATCGCGCTGGCGAGGGTCTTGCCCAGGAGGCGGGCGGACTTGCGCGGGATGAAGCGGAGGAGCTGGATGGCTTCCTCAGCAGGGAGACCCTGGATCTGGCGCGCGACTTCGCGGACCTTCTGGGGCGACATACGGGCAAAACGGGTGGTGGCGTGGACTTCCATGACTTTGGTAAAGGGTTGGGTTAGATGCGGGAGTTGGCGCGGAGGGTGACGAGGTCGCCGGCGGTGATCGCGGCGGAGGGGTCAAGGGAGAGGATGAGGGCGACGGAGCGGCGGAGGCCGGCTTCGGCGATGACGACGGCGCCGAAGGCGCGGCCATCTCGGCTCACGTTACAGACCGTACCGGGGCGGAAGCCGCGGTCGTGTCCGCCATCCAAGACCACCAGATCCGTCGCGCGGGCGGAAACGACCGCGACGACCGGAGCCTTGCCATCCGCTTCGGCCGCACCAGGCGCACGGACTTCCGCGCCGACCGCGGTGGCGGCGACGAGAAGGGCGGACATGGTGAGGACGTTGCGCACGGGGGTGGATTACTGGGCTTCCTTGCGGGAGGGCTGGGTGTGCTGGCGGAAGGTGCGCGTCGGAGCGAACTCGCCGAGCTTATGGCCGACCATGTTCTCCGTCACATAGACGGGGACGAAGGCCTTGCCGTTATGGACTTCGAGGTTAAGGCCGATGAAGTCCGGGGTGACCGTCGAGCGGCGCGACCAGGTCTTGATCGGCTTACGGCTGTTGGCCTTCTGGGCGACGGTGACTTTGTCGACCAGGTGAGCGTCGACATAGAAACCCTTTTTGCGGGAGCGTGCCATGTTATGAGAGGATTAGGAAGGGTTAGACCTGCTTCACCTTGCGGCCGTTGCGGCGCAGGATGATCTGGTTGTTGGAGGCCTTCGCCTTGGTGCGGGTCGGGAAGCCCTTGGCGAGCTGGCCCCACGGGGACTTGAGGTGCTGACGACCGCCGCCACCCTTCTTCTTGCCGCCGCCACCGCCGTTCGGGTGGTCGACCGGGTTCATGGACATACCACGCTGACGAGGACGGATGCCCTTCCAGCGGCTGCGGCCGGCCTTACCGAGGCTGGCGTTGTGGTGGTCGACGTTGCCGACGATACCCACGGTGGCGCGGCAATCGGCGTTGAGGTAGCGCTGTTCGCCCGAAGGCATGCGCAGGATCGCGCGACCGGCTTCGAGGCCGAGGAGCTGGGCGAAGCCGCCGGCGGAGCGGGCGAGCTGACCACCCTTGCCGGGTTCGATCTCGATGCAGTGGATGAAGGTGGCCGGAGGGATCAGGCTAAGCGGCAGGGAGAGACCAGGGGTCAGCTGTTCCTGCGCGGTGTTGGTGCTGACGACCGTGTCGCCGACCTTGAGGCCATCCGGAGCGAGGATGTAGTTCAGGGTCTTGTCGGCGTACTCGATGAGGGCCAGGTGGGAGGTGCGGTTCGGATCGTATTCGATGCGGAGCACGGTGGCCGGGGAGTCGAGGCGGTCGCGACGGAAGTCGATGGCGCGGTAGAGCTTCTTATGACCTCCGCCACGACGGCGGGAGGTGATGCGGCCGTAGCAGTTACGGCCCATCGCGCGGTGCTTGAATTCGGTGAGCGAACGCTCGGGGCGACCGGCGTGCAGGCCCTCGGTCTTCACGCGCACTAGGAAGCGCGTGCCGGGGGTGATGGGACGATGAGTGATGATGGGCATGGCTGGGCTGCTCCGAGATTAGGCGAGGGAGATGACGTCGCCCTTCTTGAGGGTGACGATGGCGCGACGGGAATCCGTCTCGGTGAAGATCGAACCACCGGAGAGGCGGCTGCGGCGCAGCTTGCCCTTGCGGATGAGGATGTTGATCTTCTCGACGGTCACCTTGAAGTTGGCTTCGACGGCCTTCTTGATCTGGGCGCGGTCGGCGCCAGGAAGGACTTCGAAGACGTACTTGTTGGCTTCGGCGAGGCCGGAGGCCTTTTCCGTGAGGATCGGGCGGCTGATGATTTCAGAAGCGGGCTTCATGGGATGACGGTCTTAGTTTTTGGCGCGCTCGAGGACCTTCTTGAGGCCGTCTTCCGAGATCAGGACGCGCGGGGTGCGCACGAGATCGAGAGCGTTGAGGTTGGAAGAATTGGAGAAGACCGCGCGGCTGACGTTGCGGCTGGCGCGGACGACGGTGTCCGACCAGGCGCTGTCGACGACGAGGAGGCGCTTGCCGGCAGGGCTCACGTTGGAGAGCACCTTGGCGAAGAGCTTGGTCTTGGGCTGGGCGACTTCGAACTTCTCGATCACCGAGAGGCCGCCGTCCTTGGCGAGCTCGAAGATCGCGCGCTGGAGGGCGATCTTCTTGGCCTGAGCGGTGATGGTCTTGGACCAGTCGCGGGGGCGGGGACCGAAGACGATACCACCCTTGAACATCTGGGGGGCGCGCTTGTCGCCGTGACGGGAGCCGCCGGAACCCTTCTGGGGGAGGACCTTCTTGCCGGAGCCGGCGACTTCGCCGTAGTCCTTGGTCTTGGAGGTACCCTGGCGCTTGTTGGCCTGGTAGGAAACGATGACCTGCTTGAGCAGGGCGACGCCCTTGGAACCTTCGAAGGAAGGAATGTCGAATTCCTTCTCGGTGAAGGCGGATCCGTCGGACTTGTAAACTTTGAGCTTCATATCGCTGAGATGCTAGGTGGGTTACTTGGCGGCGATGGCCTTCTTGGCCGGACGCACGAGGACGACCTCACCGTTGGCGCCGGGGAAGCTGCCCTTGATGAGGAGGAGGTTCTTCTCGGCGAGGACCTGGACGACGCGGAGATTCTGGACGGTACGCTGCACCTGGCCCATGTGGCCCGGCATGCGCTTACCTTTGAAGACGTGACCCGGGGTCTGACGCATGCCGATCGAGCCGATTCGGCGGTGCATCATGTGACCGTGGGAATCCGGCTGGCCGTCCATGTTGTGGCGCTTGACGACGCCCTGGAAGCCGCGGCCCTTGACGGTGCCGATGACGTCGACCATCTGGCCGGCGGTGAACTTCTCGACAGTGATGACGTCGCCGACCTTGGCTTCGGTGGCGCCGGCCTGGCGGATCTCGTGGAGATGGGTGTGAGGAGCGACGCCCGCCTTGCGGAGGTGGCCGACTTCGCCGGCCGTCATGCGGCTTTCCTTCTGGGCGCCGAAGGCGATCTGGACGGCGTCATAGCCATCCTTATCGACGGTCTTTACCTGGGTGACCGGGCAGGGACCCGCTTGGACGACCGTGACAGGGACGAGGTTGTTGTCCGCGTCATAGACCTGGGTCATTCCGATTTTCTTACCGAGTAGCTGGTGTTTCATTTTTCTAAGAGGCAGGTGGCGTTTCCGCCGTTTGGTCATTGCTGACCTGCATTAGGCTTAGGATTCCTTGCGGAATCTTGGTCCTGATAGAGGGGCTTGGACGTCCTGCGTTGGGTTGGAGGTTAAGGTGGAGGGTTGAAGAGTTAGACTACGATGTTGATGTCAACCCCAGAAGGCAGGTTGAGCTTCTTCAGTTCGTCCACGGTCTGGGCGTTGGGCTCCATGATCTCGATCAGACGCTTGTGCGTGCGGATCTCGAACTGGTCCATGGACTTCTTGTCCACGTGGGGCGAACGGTTGACGGTAAGGCGGGAGATGTCGGTCGGCAGCGGCACGGGGCCGGAGACGCGGGCGCCGGTGCGCTTGGCGGTGTCGACGATCTCATTGGCGGACTGGTCGACCATGCGGTAGTCGAAGCCCTTGAGCTTGATGCGGATTTTGGTGCGGGCCATCGGGAAGGGTGTGGGAGGGTGAGATTAGGTGCGAGCCGGGGCGCGGGACGAGGTCTCGACGACCTGCTTGAGGATCTGCGCGGGGACCTGCTCGTAATTGGCGGGCTCCATGGAGTAGGAGGCGCGGCCCTTGGACAGGGAGCGGACGTCCGTCGAGTAACCGAACATTTCGGCGAGCGGGACTCGGGCTTCGATGTTGCAGAGGCCGTTCTTGGTTTCCATGCCCTGGATCTGGCCACGGCGGCGGTTGAGGTCGCCCATGATGTCGCCCTGGTATTCTTCCGGGGTGACGACTTCGACCTTCATGATGGGCTCGAGGAGGATCGGCTTGGCGTCCTTCATGGCTTCCTTGAAGGCGAAGATGCCGGCCATCTTGAAGGCCATTTCGTTCGAGTCCACTTCGTGGAAGGAACCGAAGACGATGCGGGCCTTGAAGTTGATCACCGGGTAACCGGCGACGGTGCCGTTGTTGGCGGCTTCGAGGATGCCTTCGGTGGCGGGCTTGATGAATTCCTTGGGGATGACGCCGCCGACGATCTCGTTGACGACTTCCTCACCCTTCTCACCGACCACGCGGGTGGCAGGCGGGTTGGGTTCGAGCTTGATCTCGACGTGGCCATACTGGCCGCGGCCACCCGACTGGCGGATGAACTTACCCACGCCTTCGGAGGCGAGGTTGATGGTTTCGCGGTAGGAAATCTGGGGCTTGCCGGACTTGGCCTCGACCTTGAACTCGCGCTTGAGGCGGTCGACGATGATTTCGAGGTGAAGCTCACCCATGCCGGAGATGAGGGTCTGGCCCGTCTCCGGGTTGGAAGTGACGCGGAAGGTCGGATCTTCCTGGGCGAGGCGCTGCAGGCCGATGGAGAGACGCTCCTGGTCACCCTTGGAGTTGGGCTCGATGGACATCGAGATGACGGGCTCGGCGAAGGTGGTCTTCTCGAGGATCAGGTCGTCCTCGGCGGTGAGGGTGTCGCCGGTGGCGATGTCCTTCGGGCCGATGATCGCGCAGATGTCACCGGAATAGGCGACGTCGATTTCTTCGCGGTCCATCGCACGGAGGAGGACGATGCGCGAGATGCGCTCGTTCTTACGGGTGCGCGGGTTGTAGAGGGCTTCGCCCTTCTTGAGCTGTCCGCGGTACACGCGGTAGAAGACGAGCTGGCCGACGTGCGGATCGGACCAGAGCTTGAAGCAGAGGCCGGTGACCTTCGCCTTGTCGTCCGGACCGATGGCGATCTCCTTGTCGCCGTCGTCGATGAAGGCCTTCTGGGGGCGCATGTCGATCGGGGAGGGCAGGAAGTCGACGACGCAGTCTAGGAGCATCTGCACACCCTTGTTCTTGAAAGCGGACCCAGGGATGACGCCGATGAAGTTGAGGGAGAGGGTGGCCTTACGGATGCCGGTGCGCATCTCCTCGATGGTCACTTCCTGGCCGTCGAGGTACTTGGAGGCGAGGACGTCGTCGAAGTCGGCGAGACCTTCGATGAGCTTGGTGCGCCACTGCTTGGCTTCTTCCTTCTGATTCTCAGGGATTTCGATCGTGTCGAACTTCATGCCCTTCGGGTCGGTCTCGTCGTAGAGGTAGGCGACGTTCTTGATCAGGTCGATCATGCCCTTGAATTCTTCGCCCTGGCCGATCGGGATGAAAAGAGGATGGGCGTTGCCCTTGAGCTTCTCGCGGATGTCGTCGACGGCGCCGAAGTAATCGGCACCGGTGCGGTCCATCTTGTTGACGAAGGCGACGCGCGGGACGCCGTACTTGTTCATCTGGCGCCAGACGGTCTCGGACTGGGGCTGCACGCCGGCGACGGCGCAGAAGACGGCGACGGCGCCGTCCAGGACGCGGAGCGAGCGCTCCACCTCGGCCGTGAAGTCCACGTGACCGGGGGTGTCGATGATGTTGATGCGATGGTCGATGTTCGCGAAATGGCCTTCCTTGGTCTTCCAGCCGGCGGAGATGGCGGCCGCGGTGATCGTGATGCCACGCTCGCGCTCCTGCTCCATCCAGTCGGTGGTGGCGGTGCCGTCATGGACTTCGCCCATCTTGTGCACCACGCCGGTGTAGAAGAGGATGCGCTCCGTGGTGGTCGTCTTGCCGGCGTCGATGTGCGCGGCGATGCCGATGTTGCGCGTGTGCTCGAGCGGGAACGCGCGGTTGGCGGAATTGAATTCGGAAAGTTTAGCCATGGTCGGAACCGGTTACGGGCTGCGGAAATTACCTGCGGATTACCACTTGAGGTGGGCGAAGGCACGGTTGGCCTGGGCCATCTTGTGCGTCTCTTCGCGCTTCTTCACCACGTTGCCGGTGTTGTTGTAGGCGTCGACGAGTTCGGCGGCGAGGGCTTCGGACATCGTGGTGCCCTTGCGGCCGGCGGCGGCGGCGGCGACCCAGCGCAGCGCGATGCTGTTCTGGCGCTCAGGAGAGACTTCGACCGGGACCTGGTAAGTGGCGCCACCGACGCGACGGCTCTTCACTTCGAGCTTCGGGCGGCAGTTTTCGAGGGCGCCGAGCATCAGCTCGACGGGGTTGCCCTTCATCAGCTTCTCGCTGACCTTCTCGATCGCGCCGTAGACGATGCCCTGGGCGATGGACTTCTTACCGGACTTCATCACGACATTGATGAGCTGGCTGATGAGGGGGGAGCCGTAACGGGCGTCCGGGAGATGGGCGCGCTTGGCTGCTTTGCGACGACGAGACATGAGCTGAGAGGTGTTAGGATCGGAAACGGATTAGGCCTTCTTTTCCTTCGGGCGCTTGACGCCGTACTTGGAACGGGAGCGACGACGCTTCTCGACGCCGGAGCAGTCGAGGGGGCCGCGGACGATGTGGTAGCGCACGCCGGGGAGATCCTTCACGCGACCGCCGCGGACGAGGACGACGGAGTGCTCCTGGAGCTTATGGCCTTCGTCAGGGATGTAGGAGATGACCTCCTGGCCGTTGGTCAGGCGCACCTTGGCGACCTTACGCTGGGCCGAGTTCGGCTTCTTCGGCGTGCGGATCATGACCTGCACGCAGACGCCGCGGCGGAAGGGCGAGTTGTTCAAGGCAGGCGACTTCGACTTGGCCTTGGGTTGGACACGCGGTTTACGGACGAGCTGGTTGATGGTAGGCATGGACCTCGGTAAATAGGGAAAAGAGGGTTTGGGCATAGGGGTCGAGGCCCCTCATGCAAGAGGAAAGTGCGGGGATTTTAAGGTTTCTTTACTCCCCTCCCGGCGGCACCCCCCTCCGGATTTTTTTGGCGGGACAATTTCGAGCCCCCTGCCATTACTCAAACCCCTCCCATGCCCCCCGACCGCCTGACCGCCACCCTGCTCCTCGGAGCCTTCTGCCTGACCGGTCTGGCCCAGACGGCCGCCCCACCCTCCCCCCCTCCCCTGAGCGCCGTCAGTAAGGAAGAAGCCGAAGATGCCGAAATCATCGTCCTAGCCGGCCTCCCTCATCTTAAAGAAAAGCAGGCTATCCTCAGTTACGCCCGCCAGACCTATGTAAAAGCCGACCTGATCAAGGACAAGGCCCTGCTCCAGATCATCCGCCTTTCCCTGTCCAAATTAGAGGATCAACCCGAAAAATCGGCCCAAATCCTCCAGGAACACCTAAATCAGCTATCCGAATACTTCACCAAGGAAGGCATGGCCGCCCAGGCCGCGGGCAAGATGGACGATGCTCTCCGCTTGGCGCAGGTGGCCGTGCGCTGCAACCCGGGGAGTGCTAAGTCTAAGTTGTTCTTCGCCAACTTCTTACACTCAGTCGCTGGTCGTACGGACGATGCAATTCAGACCCTCCAGCATGGCCTGAAGTTCCTCCCGGTCGAGGACCCGCTGACCAAGGACTATCTGGAGCGCTACTTCCAACTACTCCAAGCCCGGGAGCGCGACCAGGAGGTGATCGAAGTCAGCCTGAGCCTGCTGAATGACACTAAAAACATCTCCAGCAACATGCGGGAGGTCCTGTCCCTCTCGGCCGCCACTTCGCTTTACTGGACGGGCAAATACCCGGACGCGGTCAACCTCCTCAATTCCAGCGGACTGGACCGGCTCCCCAGCGGCCTGCTCCTCAAGGCCCGGGCGCTCTTCGAGGGCGGCAAGACCCGCGAGGCCATCAGCCTCCTCGAATCCAAATCGTCCAGCTTCACCGGCGCGGCCCGGGATGCGGTGCTCTCGCAGCTGACCCGCTACCACATCCTTCTCGGGCAGAGCCGCATCGCCCTGTCCGTCAATCAGGAGCGCATCGAGATCGATGAAGCGGCCTTCTTCCCCCAGATCCAGAAGCTCCATCTGCTCGATCGCGTCGGTCTGAAGGAGGAATTCGACAAGCAGCTGAAGCTGATCTTCACCCGCTACGCGACGAACTCCGCCGCGATGCTGGCGCTCGCCAATTTCGCGGCCGAGAAAGGTTACTCGGAACTCACCGGCGCGATCGCCATCGCCGCCGACCAGCAAGGCTTCGAACGCGTGACCTTCGCGGTGCTCCATCTCGAAGCGCTGGTCAGAGGTCCGGATCCGAGCCAGGCGATCACGCAGTATCAGCAGATCGTCGCCGCCGACCGCACCTACTTCAAGGCGAAGGAGCCCCTCGTCCTCGCGCTGCTCGGCATCGCGCACCACGCGCGGGCGAAGCCCGACGCCAAGGCCGCCAAGATCGACCGCGACACCGGCAACCGCTACCTCGAAGAGTTCCTCAAGGCCAAGGACCTCGGCCCCGAAGCCTACCGCTCCGTCGGCCGCCACCTGCGCGCGATCCGCGCCGGCGAGCCCGCGGTCCGCATCCTCGAAGCCGGCGCCGCCAAGCATCCGCGCCATTCGCAACTGCGCGCGGACTACGTCTCGGCCCGCATCCTCGCCGGCCAGACCGAGGCCTACGGCACGCGTCGTTCCGTCGCCGACGAACTGGAGACTTTGCTGACGTTGCGCCGGCCTTCGCCGCTCATCTGGCAGGAAGCCGGCTCGTGGCTCCGCACGGAATCGAAGCTGCCGCCCGAACGTCTGCGCAAGCTGCAGGCCGCGTGCGACTCCCTCATGCGCAGCAACCTCGACCCCGAAGCCCTCGCCGGTTTCTGAGCCGCCGATGGACCTCGCGCGCCGCCGCTCCGAGCTCATCGCCGAGCTCGAACCTTTCTCCGACCACCACGAACGCTTCCAATACGTGATCGACCGGGCGAAATCCGCGCCGGCGCTCCCGGCCGACCTGAAGCTCGAGGCCTTCCTGATCGAAGGCTGCACGTCCAACCTCTGGCTGGTCCCGTCGCTCGACGACGGCGTCTGCCATTTCCGTTGCGACGCCGATTCGCTCATCACGAAGGGCGTCGCGAGCCTGGTCTGCGAGTTCTACGACGGCGCCTCGCCGGCGGAGGTCGCGGCGACCGACGCCGATTTCCTTTCGGCCGTGGGCATCACCCAGCACCTCTCCCCGAACCGCCGCAACGGCCTCACGAACCTGGTCGGCAAGATCCGCGCTTTCGGCCGGCTCACCGCGGGTTCCTGATAAGCCCCATCGGCGGGGCTTAAGAAGCGGGATATGCGTGCTTGGGATTTGCGCCGGGGACGAAGGCGGATGAGATGACGGCATGAGAGAGCCGGAAGCCTCCGCACCCGACCGACGTCTGTTCGGACTGTGCCTGCTCACGCTGGCGTGGTCGGTGCTCGTGCTCCAAGCCGGCGGTTTCACGACCAGCATCCAGGCGGGCATGGCGTTCCTGGACTGGCCGCTCTCCAACGGCTCCATCAATCCCCCGGGCTGGCTCACGGAGATCGACAAGTTCGCCGAACACTCGCACCGCCTCGCGGCCACGGGCCTGGGCCTGCTCTGCGTGGTCCTCGCCGTCGCGCACCGCCTGCTCGAGACTCGGCCCGTCGTCCGTCGCGCGGCCTACGCGCTCGTGTGTCTGGTGGTCCTCCAAGGCCTGCTCGGCGGCCTGCGCGTGCTCCTCGACCAGCTCAACCTCGGCGGCGACGGCAACTTCAAGGCCGCGGCCTTCGCCGTCGGCCACGCCGTCAACGCCCAGCTCACGCTCGCGCTCCTCGCCTTCATCGCCCTCGCGCACAGCGCCGCCTGGCATCGCGCCGGCCGCGGCGAAGACCCCGCGCCCTTCCGCGCCGGGCGCTGGGCGGCGGGCCTGACGCTCGCGGTCATCGTCGGCGGCGCGGTGATGCGCCAAGGCCGCTTCACCGCCTGGGTGACTTCCCCCGAACAGGGCCTCTTCATTCCTTCGGTCGGCGACGGCCTGGTCTGGTGGGTCAATCTCGCCCACCGGAGCGGCGCCTTGCTGGCGACCTCAGCCGTGCTCTTCTTCGCCTACCGGCTGGCCCGTCATGGCTATCCGTTCCTCCGCTGGGTCACCCTCATCGCCTTGGTGGGCCTGCAAGTCCTCCTCGGCATCCTGAGCCTCCGGCTCTACGACAACCCGCATGTCCGCACCGTCCACCTCGTCGTAGGCGCTGCGTTGTTCTCCTCGCTCTGCGCCGCGGTCGCCCTCGCGCATCGCCGCGCCCGGACCGACGCCGCTTGAGCCGGCGCGACGGATTTGCCTTTAACCCTGCGCGTAAACCCGCCACGACAAGACCGATGAGCGAACGCGCCGGATCCGTGCCTGCCGCCTACTGGGAGCTGACCAAGCCCCGGCTGTCGTTCCTCTCCGTCCTGACCTCGCTCGCGGGTTATTTCTGCAGCGATCCGAAATCAACGGAGCATCCCGTGAACGCAGGCGTGCTCGTCTCCCTCGCCCTCGGCACGGCCCTCGCGGCCGGTGGCTGCGGCGCCGTCAATATGTGGTGGGAGAGCGACGCCGACGCGAAGATGGAGCGGACACGCAACCGTCCGATTCCCGCCGGGATCATCCGCCCCGGCGCCGCCTTGCTCTTCGGGATGCTCCTACTGACCGCGGGGGTCACCTTGGTCTGGCTCGGCGCCAACCCGCTGGCTGGCGCGCTCACGGCTGCGACCGCCTTCTCCTATCTGTTCCTCTACACACCGCTCAAGACGCTGACCTCATGGTGCACGCTCGTCGGCTCGCTCCCGGGCGCGATCCCGCCGATCATCGGCACGGCGGCCAAGCTCGGCCATGTCGACCACATGGGCTGGCTGCTCTTCGCGCTGCTGTTCTGCTGGCAGATTCCCCATTTCATGGCCCTCGCGGTGATGTGTCGTGAAGACTACGTCCGCGGCGGTTTCAAGGTCGCCACGGTCGATGATCCTTCCGGCCGTTCGGCCTCGATCTGGGCGCTGGCCTTCATCCTCCCGATGATCGTCGTGGCCGGCTCGATCGCCACGCACTTCTTCCCTGACTGGAGCAGCCCCTACGTCTGGGTCTCGTTCTTGGCCGGCGCCTGGTTCTTCAAGCTCACCCTCGAGTTCGCCCTCCCCCAGCGTCGGGCCGCGGTCGCTAAACCGCTCTTCATCGCCTCGATCCTCTACCTGCCGGTCGTCCTGTTGACTCTGACGCTCAACCGGCTTTTCTGAGCCCATGGACGCCCGCGCCGCCAAGCAGACACTGCGCGCGGAACTGAAGGCCCGCCGCACCTCGCTGACGTCACGGGAACTGAAGGTCGCGGGTGACGCGACCGCCCGGCTGATCACGCAGCTCCCCGAGTGGAAGCAGGCGAAGACGGTCTGTCTCTACGCGTCCTTCGGCGGAGAGCTGCCGACCGACGCCCTCCTCGCGCTGGCCCTGCTCGAAGGCAAACGACTCCTGCTGCCACGCGTGAGCCACCGTACCCAGCTCACGCTGCATGAGGTCTCCGACCTCGGCGCGCTCCAGCCTTCCCGCCTCGGCATCCGCGAACCGAAGTCCTCCGCGCCGGTGGCGACGCTGGCCGACGCCGGCCTGATCCTCGTCCCGGGGCTGGGCTTCGACGGGGCCGGTCGCCGGCTCGGCTTCGGCGGCGGCTTCTACGACCGGCTGCTGGCCAAGCCGCCCCGCAAGACTTTCCTGCTCGGCCACGCGCATGCCTTCCAGGTCCTCCCGCGCCTGCCCGACGAGCCGCATGATATTAAAGTTAAGGCGGTGGCCACCCCGCAGGGCGTGATTCGCTGCCGAGTGCGCTAGCAGGTTTGCCAAGCGGGACGATTCGTGTCCGATGGAGGGTCCGATGTCCGCCCCCCGACCAGACGCGATCCGCCTTCGCGGCGTCCGCCAGAACAACCTGAAGGGCTTCGACGTCGACATCCCGGTCGGCAAGCTGGTCGTGGTCACGGGCCTGAGCGGCGCGGGCAAATCCTCGCTGGTCTTCGACACCCTGCACGCCGAAGGGCAACGCCGCTACGTCGAGACGTTCAGCCCTTACGTCCGCCAGTTCCTGGAACTCCTCCCTTCGCCGGCGCTCGATTCCGCGGAGAACGTCCGTCCGTCCGTCGCGATCAAGCAAGGCAACGCGGTCCGCACGTCCCGCTCGACGGTCGGCACGATGACCGAGCTCTGCGACTGGTTCAAAGTCTGGTTCGCCCATCGCGCCGACCTCGTCGATCCCGCCAGCGGCCAGGTCATCGTCCCACGCGGCCCCGACGCCGCGTGGTCGGATTCGCTCGCGCGTTTCCCGGGACAGTCGCTCTCGCTCGCGTTCGCGGTCGCCAAACCGGAGTCGCTGGGCTGGCCGACCATCGCCGAGGAATTCGCCAAGGCGGGCTTCAGTCGCGCCTTCGCCGCCGGGCGACGTGTCCGACTGACCGAGGACGAGATCCCCGCCGACGCGGCCGAACTGCTCGTGATCCAGGATCGCGTGACGATCTCCGCCGACCAGGCGTCGCGCTTCCATGAGGCGGCCCTCGCGGCCTTCCGCCTCGGCGGTGCCCGCCTCCGCCTGCTCGACGACCAGGGCAATGAGCTTTCGCGTTACAGCGAGGCCCTCGAATCGCCGGTCGACGGACGGAAGTTCCGTCCGGCCTCGCCCGCGCTCTTCTCCTTCAATTCTCCCGTCGGGGCGTGTCCGGAGTGCCGCGGCTTCGGCCGCGTCATCGGGCTCGACTGGCAGAAGATCATCCCGAACCCGGCGCTGACGCTCGCGGAAGGCGCGATCGCCCCGTTCCAAGGGACGGTCTACGGCGAATCGCAGAAGGACCTGACGCGCGCCTGCCGCAAGGCGGGCGTCCCGATGGACGTGCCGTGGAAGAAGCTCTCCGCGGCGCACCGGAAATTCGTCGAGCACGGCGAACCGGGCTACGTCCAGGGTTCCTATGATTCGATGTGGTATGGCGTGCGCGGTTTCTTCCGCTGGCTGGAAGGCACGACCTACAAGATGCACGTGCGGGTCTTCCTCTCCCGCTGGCGCGCCTACGAATCCTGTCCGAAATGCCACGGAAAGCGCTTCCGCGAAGAATCCCTCTTCTGGCGCTGGCAAGGTAAGTCGCTCCCGGAGCTCTATGCTTCACCGGTGTCGGACCTCCGCGCGATGCTGGCGCCGCTCGCGCCGAAGGACTCCCGCCATCCGGCCGACCACGCGCTCGAGGCCATCCTCGCGCGCCTCGGCTACCTCGAGGCGGTCGGCCTCGGCTACCTCGCGCTCGATCGCTTGTCCCGCACGCTCTCCGGCGGCGAAGTCCAGCGCGTCAACCTGACCTCCTGCCTCGGCGCCTGCCTGGCGGACACGGTCTTCGTCCTCGACGAACCGAGCGTCGGCATGCACGCCCGCGACCTGTCGCGGATGGTGGGCATCCTCCGCAGCCTCGTCGAACAGGGCAACACGGTGGTGGTGGTCGAGCACGACGAGTCCGTGATGCGCGCCGCCGACTGGCTCATCGAGATCGGCCCGCGGCCCGGCGCCGAAGGCGGCCATCTCCTCTACCAAGGCGTCCCGAAGGGCATCCTGAAGGTCAAGGATTCGGCTACGGGCAACTGGCTCTCCGGCCGCCGCACGCCCGAGACGCGCACGCCGCGTCCGATCGGCGACACGACTCCTCGGCTCCGCGTGAGCGGCGCGACGGTCAACAATCTCCGCGACTTCAGTTGCTCGATCCCGCTCGGCCGCATGGTCGGACTCTGCGGCGTCTCGGGCTCAGGAAAATCCACGCTGCTCCACCAGGTCATCGGGCGACGCGACCCGGAATCGGGCGACGAAGCGACGGAACTGAAGTGGGTGAAGTTCGACAAGGAGCCGGCGGAGGTCGCGCTCGTCGACCAATCTCCGGCGACCCGCACGCCTCGCTCCAACCCCGCGCTCTATGTCGGCGCCTGGGATGCGATCCGTACGTTGCTCGGCAACTCCCCGGAAGCGAAGGCCGCCGGGCTCACGCCCTCGCACTTCTCCTTCAACGCCGGCGAAGGCCGCTGCGAACGCTGCGGCGGCGCGGGTTGGGAGACGGTCGAGATGCAGTTCGTCTCGGACGTCGCGCTGCCCTGCCCGTCCTGCAACGGCAAACGCTTCCGCGACGAGGTGCTCAGTTTCCGTTACGACGGGAAGTCCGTCGGCGACCTGCTCGCGATGTCCGTCACCGAGGCGCGCAGGTTCCTCGGCGAACGCACGCCCGCCTCCGCCCAGCTCGCCTGCCTCGAAGAAGTCGGCCTCGGCTACCTCTCGATGGGCCAGCCGCTCACGACGCTCTCCGGCGGCGAAGCCCAGCGACTCAAGCTGGTCCGCTACCTTTCCAAGATCGACGCCCGCAAGAGCGGCGCGCTGCTGCTCCTGGACGAACCGACGACCGGCCTGCACCGCGAGGACGTGTCCCGCCTGGTCGGGCTGCTCCATCGCCTGACTGAAGCCGGCCACTCGCTCATCGTGGTGGAACATCACCTCGATGTGCTGAAGTCCTGCGACTGGCTGCTCGAGATGGGCCCGGAAGCCGGCCCGGCCGGCGGACGCCTCGTCGCCGAAGGCACGCCCGCGGAAGTCGCCCAGGCCGGCACGGTGACGGGACGCTTCCTCGCCCAAGGGGACGACGCCTTCGCGTCCGCCGCGATCACGCCGAGCAAACCTCGCCCGACCTCGATCACCCTCCGTGGCGCCCGCGAACACAACCTGAAGGACGTCTCGCTCGAGATCCCGCACGGCTCGCTGACGGTCATGACCGGCGTCTCCGGCTCCGGCAAATCCTCCCTGGCCTTCGATATCCTCTTCGCCGAAGGCCAGCGCCGCTTCCTGGAGTGCGTCTCGGCCTACGCGCGCCAGTTCGTCGAACAACTTCCCAAGCCCGACATCGATTCGCTCACGGGGCTTCCGCCCACGGTCGCCATCGAACAGCGCGTGACGCGCGGCTCCGCGAAGTCCACCGTCGCGACGGTCACCGAAGTCGCCCAATACCTCCGCGTGCTCTTCGCGCGCGCCGGCGTGCTGCACAGCCCGACGACGGGCGAACCGCTCGAAGAAATGACTGAAGACGCGGTCGTGCGACTGGTCGCCAAGCAGGCGAAGTCACTGAAGAAGGGCTCGCTGCTCATCGCCGCCCCGCTCGTCCGCGCCCGCAAGGGCCACCACCGACCGCTCGCCGAATGGGCCGAGACGAAGGGTCTCCGCCTGCTGCGCTGCGACGGCAAGCTGCTCAAGGTCGACGGCTTCGAAGGCCTCGACCGCTATTCCGAACACGACGTCGACGCGGTCTTCGGCGAACTCCGCGCCGACGGGCTCATCCTCCTGCCCGACGAGACCGAAGAGTCCGGCGAGAAGGCTCTCCGCACGCTCGTGCGCCAGGTGCTGGCGGCCGGCAAGAACGCCTGCGTGCTCCTCGCCGCTGACGGCCGGCAGGTCGCCTATCTGTCGACCTCGCGCAGTGACCCGGCCACCGGCGAATCTTTCCCGGAAGTCGACCCGAAGCATCTCTCCTGGAACTCACCGCGCGGCTGGTGTCCGGACTGCCGCGGCCACGGTCTCGAGGTCACGACGTTCTCGTCCGACGAAGAAGAGTCGATCAATGAGAACGCCATCGCCGACCGCGTCGGTGAAGCGGTCTGCCCGACCTGCCACGGCGAACGCCTCGGCCCGATCGGACGATCGGTGAAGCTCGCCGGCCCGAAGGGACGCTCGTTGTCCCTGCCGGGCCTGCTGCGCCTGCAGCCCGACGAATCGCTCGCGTTCCTTTCCGGCCTCAAGCTGGAGGCTCGCGAGAAAGCCATCGTCGGCGCCTTGCTGCCCGAGATCGCCGCGCGCCTGCGCTTCCTCGACTCGGTCGGCCTCGGTTACCTCGCGCTCGACCGCGGGGCCGACACGCTCTCCGGCGGCGAAGCCCAGCGTATCCGCCTCGCGGCGCAGCTCGGCTCGACGCTTTCCGGCGCGCTCTACGTGCTGGATGAACCGAGCATCGGCCTGCATCCGCGCGACAACGACCGCCTCATCGGTTCGCTCAAGGGCCTGCGTGACCGCGGCAACACGGTCCTGGTCGTCGAGCACGACGAAGACACCATGCGTGCGGCCGACCTGGTCGTCGACATGGGCCCAGGCGCCGGCGTCCACGGCGGCGAGATCGTCGCCCAAGGCACCGCGGCCGCGCTCGAGAAGCGCGCCGACTCCGTCACGGGCAGGTTCCTGAAGGAAGCCATCCCGCACCCGCTGCGCGGTTCGCGTCGTCCGGTCGCCGGCAAAGGCGCGCCCGCCGAGTGGGTCCGCCTCAAGAACGCTTCGCTCCGCAACCTCAAGGGCTTTGACGTGCAGATTCCCGTCGGCCGTCTGACCGTCGTGTGCGGCGTCTCCGGCGCCGGCAAGTCCACGCTGGTCACCGACCTCCTCGCTCCCGCCATCCGTGCGGCGATCTCGAAGAAGAAGGATGGCCTCACGGGCAAGGAGGCGCTCACCGCCGTCTCACACGAAGGCAAGCCGGCCTTCACGACGCTTTCCGGACTCAAAGGCTTCCGCCAGCTGGTGGTCGTCGACCAGGAGCCGATCGGCAAGACGCCGCGTTCGACGCCGGCGACGTATATCGGCGCCTGGGACCTGATCCGCGAACGGCTCGCGTCGCTCCCGGAAGCCGCCATCCGTGGCCACAGCGCCGGCTTCTTCTCGTTCAACACTTCCGGCGGACGTTGTGAAGCCTGCTCCGGCGCGGGCCGCATCAAGCTTGAGATGAGCTTCCTGCCCGACACCTACGTGCCGTGCGAAGAATGCGCAGGTACCCGTTACGGCTCGGCCGCGAAAGCGATCCGCTGGAACGGCAAGTCCGCCGCGGACCTGCTGGCGATGACGTTCGAAGAAGCCGCTGCGTTCCTCTCGTTCGACGCGAAGCTGGGCGACCTTTGCGGACTGATGGTGAAGACCGGCCTGGGCTACCTCACGCTCGGTCAGAGCAGCCCGACGCTCTCCGGCGGCGAAGCCCAGCGTCTGAAGCTCGTCAGTGAACTCGCCCAAGGCCTGCCGACTTTCCGCGAGCGTTCGCGCGGCGAGATCCGCCCCAACCTCTACATCCTCGAAGAGCCGACCATCGGGCTGCATCAATCGGACTGCCGTCGCCTGATCGAACTCCTCCACGCGCTCGTCGACCAAGGACATACGGTCGTGGTGATCGAACATCACCCTGACGTGATCGCCGAAGCGGACTGGGTCCTCGAGATCGGTCCGGAAGGCGGCAATGCCGGCGGGGAACTCGTGCACGCCGGCGACCCGGAATCCCTCGCCAAGCTGAAGCGTTCGCCGACGGCGCCCTCATTGCGCCTGACGCTGGAACGGGGCAAAGTCCCCCGAATTGGCTGAAGAGGCGATAATCCGCCGCGGAGGGTGATGTTCTTTTGACCAATCCGGGCCGGGTGGCATCCTCGGATCGTTCCCACGATGGCTAGCCAACCCTCCCCTCCCAAGAAGACTGCGCCCATCCTCGCCCATCGTCGGAGCCAGACGAACTGGCCGTTGCTCCTCATCGGTGGCGCCGTCCTCGCGGCGGCCGGATGGTTCGTATGGCAAAATACGCGACGTCCGCCCGAGGTCGTCGTTTTGAAAGAAATGCCGAAAGCCGTCGAAGCCCCGAAGGTCGTAGAGCCGGAGACGAAGCCGGTCGCCGTCGTCGAGCCCAAGCCAGTCACGCCCGTCGCGCCGCCCAAGATGGCCGAAGTCCCGAAGGCGGAGCCGGTCGTCGCGCCGGTGGTCGTCGAAAGCAAGCCTTACGTCTTCGCGGGCGCCGCCTTGAACGACCCGAAGCTGCCGCTCCTCCTCGTCGCGGACGCGCGGGAGCGCCTCAAGGATGGCAAGTGGGAGGACCATCTGGTGCGGCTACAAAAGGGACTGCTACCCGCGCTCGCGGCGACATCTTCGACGGACGGCGTCGAACGGCATAACCGCCTCTGGGAAAGCCGGGCCTTCGCGCTCGGCATGACCCAGGCCCTCTTCATCCGCCGCGTCGGCGCGGAGAACCTGCGCACGGCGGCCCAAGGCGGCGAGCAGCTGCCCGCCCTGCTCTCGGAACTGCTCGGACGGCCCGACCTGCTCGAGAAATTCGCGCTCACGCTCAAGGCCGAGGATGATGCGACCGAAGCCCTGCGCGTCTGGGCGCGGCTCGCGGCCGACGACACCCCGGCCCAGCTGGGGCGCTACGACAATCTCCAGATCGCCTGCGCGCTCGTCTTCGACCAGCCGCTCCGCTGGTCCCGCTTCGACGGCGGCGAAGCCTGCTCGGCCGACGCGCTGACCCGCTATCGCTACTACAAGACCGCCGCCGAGGCGGGCCGCCTTGTCGGTGACGTCCGTAAGGCTCCGCCGGGCGACCTCGTCTGGGTCGTCGGCGCCACGGCCACCGAGGATGAGATGAGTTGGGCGCTGGCGAATCCGAAGCTGCGCTCGCTCTCGGAATGGTCGCCGAGCTACGGCCTGATCCGCTACCGCATGGATTACGTGACCCAGGAGAAGACGAAGCTGGCGAAACCGACCGAAGGCACGCTGAAGGAGATCTTCGAGCTCGGCGGGATCTGCATGCATCAGGCGCACTTCGCCGCCAACACCGCCCGGGCCTACGGCATCCCCGCCGCGTACGTGACCGGCGACGGCAACCGCGGCGGACACGCTTGGTTCGCCTACCAGCGGAAGGACAAGGAATGGAACATGAACACCGGCCGCTATAACGACGGCTACGCCTGCGGCGAGACGACCGACCCGCAGACCGGCCGCCGCATCGGCGAGTTCGAGGTGCAGATCCTCGGCGACCCGCAGCGTCGCGCCGAACGTTTCGTGAAATCCCAGCGCTTGCAGCTCGCGGCCCAGATCTTCGGCGACGGCGGCGACCTCGAAGCCCAGCACGAGTGCCTGCGCCTCGCCGTCCTGGCGGCCAACCGCTGCCTCGAGGCCTGGCGCGCCTACGCCGCCTGCCTGGAGGCGCTCGGTCCGAAGGTGAAGACCGACGAGTGGAAGCTCTTCGTCCTGGAGATGCGCCGCGCGTTCGACGAATGGCCCGACATGCGCGAACTCGCCGACGACATGGAAGCCAAGCACCTCTTCCCGACGATGACCCAGGACGAGATCTTCCTGAGCTGCAAGCGGGCCTACGACCGCCTGATCTCCGAGAAGAAGCGGCGCGGCGATTACGACCGGACGCGCTATGACCTCATCCAGAAGGCCGTCGAACGGGAATCATCCGTCCTCATGGCCGACCGGGCCAAGAACGCGGAGAAGCTCGCGAGCATGCATCGGCGCGCCCTGGAGGACAACGCCGACCACCTGCCGACGTTCCGCGCCTTGCTCGAAGGTTATTATCAGGCCGTGAAAGGCGACAGCCGGATGGAAGCCGCCTTCCTCTCCGAGATGGAACGCGTCTATCGGCGCAAGCTCGGCGGCACCGCCGGCGCGGACGTCTTCCGCCTGAAGGCCCTCGCAGGACTGCTTGACCTTATCCAAGGCTACTTCGAAAAATGTGATGACGTCGAACGGGCCCGCCGGCTGAGGCTCGAATCCGAGAAGATCCAGAAGGCCTTAGACAAGATGAAGAAATGACCACCTCCCGCTCCCTCCTCCTTGGCGTCAACATCGACCACGCCGCGACGCTCCGCCAGGCGCGTTACCGCGGAGCCCATATGTCGCCGCACGCGGAGCCCGACGTGGTGGCGTTCACGCGCGAAGCCCTCGCGGGCGGCGCCGACGGCATCACCCTCCACCTGCGCGAGGACCGCCGCCACATCCAGGACGCCGACGTCCATGCGATCGCCGCGATCCCCGGGGTTCGTCTCAACCTCGAGATGGCCTGCACTCCCGCGATGACCGCCTTCGCCTTGAAGCTGAAACCGGCAGCGGTCTGCCTCGTCCCGGAATCCCGCGAAGAGGTCACGACCGAAGGCGGCCTCGACGTCGCCGGTCAGCTGTCCCGTGTCCGCGAGACGACCCACGCCCTGAAGGCCGCCGGCATCGAGGTCTCGTTGTTCATCGGACCGGATGCTCCCCAGATCGAAGCCGCCGTCGCCGTCGGCGCCCCGGTCATCGAACTCCACACGGGCGCTTTCGCCAACGCGTGGAAATCTCCGGCCGCCGCGGCCGAACTTGAACGACTCCGCGTCGGCTGCGAGCTCGCTCATCGCCATGGGTTGACCGTAAACGCCGGTCACGGCATCAATTACGACAATATCCGCGCCATCCTCACGCTGCCGCACCTGCACGAACTGAACATCGGCCACTCGATCGTGGCGCGCGCGCTCTTCACGGGTATCCGCGGCGCGGTCGTGGAGATGAAGACCCACCTGGCCAAGCAGGCATGAACCTCGAAGGCGGCAACGTGCTCGGAGTCGGCGTGGACCTCACGGAGGTCGACCGTATCCGTTCTGCGCACCTGAAGCATGGCACCGCCTTCCTCGACAAGGTCTTTACGCCCGCAGAGCAGAAACTCTGTCTGGCCAAAGCAGACCCCTATCCTTCGCTGGCCGCCCGCTTCGCCGCCAAGGAAGCCGCCAGCAAGGCCTTCGGCACGGGCATCGGCGCGGAACTCTCCCTGACGAGCATCGGCGTCCTCAACGGCCCGGAAGGGGAACCGGTCGTCGAACTCGACGGTAAAGCCCGCGCCCTCCTCGCCGCCCGCGGCGCCGCCCGGCTGCTGATCTCGCTCACGCATACCGACACGCTCGCCCAAGCCTTCGCGGTGCTGGTCCGCTGAAGCATGAGCGCCTCCGCCCGCCTGCCGGTCCTCTCCTGCGCCGAAGCCGCGGCCGCCGAAGCGGCGTTCCTCGCCGGCGATGCGAAACTTTCCTGGCAGCTGATGAACATCGCCGCCCGCGGCGTCGGTGAAGCCGCGCTCTCGCTCCTCGGCCGCAAGCCGGAGCGCATCCTGGTGCTGGCCGGCAAAGGTAACAACGGCGCCGACGCCTTCCTCGCCGCGCTGCACTGCGCGCGCGCCGGGACGGAGATCGTCGCGGTCTTCGCCGAAGGCGGTCCGGCCCGTGCCCAAGCCCAGCGCGCGTGGTCCGTCCGCAAGAAAGGCGTCCGGATCGGCATCGTCGCCGCGGCCAACCTCCGCCAGCTCGCCGCGCACGAATTCGACCTGATCTTCGACGGCATCCTCGGCCAAGGCTTCCGTGCGCCCCTCTCGGCTGAGCTTCGCGCCTTCCTGCGCACATCGGACGCGCTCCGCGGACTTCGCATCGCAGTCGACCTGCCCAGCGGGTTGGGCGACGACGCCACGGGGCCGGCGTTCCGCGCCGACCTCACTGTCTCGATCGGTTGCCTGAAACGTCCGTTGCTCTCGCCGAAGGCAGCCCCGTTCATCGGTCGCCTCCGCGTCCTCGACATCGGCCTGCCCCTAGGCGAGACCGAAGAGGCCTGCGTGACCGGCACCGCCCTAGCTCCGCTCACCCGTCCGCGCCGCGCGCGCAGCGACAAACGTCACCAAGGTCGATTGCTCATCGTCGGCGGTTCCGAGCGCATGCCCGGAGCGGTCATCATGAACACCGCCGCGGCCCTGAGTTCAGGCGCGGCCTTGGTCACGACCTGCCTGCCGGAATCCATACGAGCGAAAGCCGCCGTCGCTTATCCTGAAGCGATGTGGCGCGGCCTAAGTACCGGCAAAGACGGCACGCTCGCGGCGAACAACCTGAAAGAACTACGCCCTCTGCTCGCCGATAAGGACGCGATCCTGCTCGGCTCCGGCATGGGAGAGAAAGCCTCTGGCCTCATCCGCGCGGTCGCTTCCGCCGTGACAGGCGCGCTCGTGCTCGACGCCGACGCGCTCCGCCCGACGGTGATCGCCGCGACGAAGAAAGTATCCGCCCTGGTATTGCTGCCGCACGCCGGTGAATTCAAACGCCTGAGCGGTCGCCCGGCTTCCATCGAAGCGGCTCGCGCCTACGCCCGACGGACGAAGAGCATCGTCGTCCTGAAAGGGCCGCTGACCTGCGTCACCGACGGATTGCGCGTGCTCCACGTTCCCTTCGGCGGACCGGTACTCGCCCGGGGCGGCTCCGGCGACCTGCTCGCAGGCATCGTCGCCTCGGTGCTGGCCCGCCGGCACGAGCTCGCGCTGTCGGCCTTCGATGCGGTGGTGCTCGCCACGACCTGGCATGCGCGCGCCGCCGATTGGCTGAGGGAAAACCATGGCGAGGAAGCGGTGAGAACCACCGAGCTCCTTGCTGGGCTATCCCCGGTCTTGCGCGACTGACCCGGCCACGCTGGCTGGCGGGATGCAGCCGATCCCGACCGACCCGCTCGCGCAACGCGTCCTGCTCAACGGCCTCAAAGGCGTCGGCCCGGTCACGGTCCGGCGTCTGCGTGAGGCCTTCGGCGGCGAACTTTCCGTCGCGCTCGGTGCTCCGGCCGAGCAGCTCGCGAAAGTCGAAGGTATCAGCCGTCCCGTGGCGGCCGCCATCGCCGCCCGCGCGTTCGATTGGGCCGCGGAGATGGGACGCGCCCGCGACCTCGGTTTCAGACTTCTAAGCGAAACCGACGACGTCTGGCCCGTGCCGCTAGCGCGGCTCTGGGATCCGCCGCTGGTGCTTTATGCCGAAGGGCAGAACTTCCCGACGGAGCGCGCGGTCGGTATCATCGGCTCGCGACATTGCACGACCTACGGGGCCTCTCTGGCGCGCGGCTTCGCGCGTGACCTCGCGCAGCAGGGCTGGTGGATCGTCAGCGGCCTGGCCCGCGGGATCGACACCGCGGCGCATGAAGGCGCACTCGATGTTGCGGGACGTACCGCGGCGGTCGTCGGCCACGGACTCGACCTCACCTTCCCGCCGGAAGCGATCCGCCTGCGCGCGCGGATGAAGACCGACGGCTGCGTGCTCTCCGAATTCCCGCTCGGCCGGCCGGCGGACCGACAGACGTTCCCGCAACGCAACCGTATCGTCGCGGGCCTCGTCCGCGTGATGGTCGTGGTCGAGACCGATGTCGACGGCGGTAGCATGATCACGGCGCGCTTCGCGGGCGACCTCGGCCGGACCCTCTGCGCGGTGCCCGGCCGCGCGGACAGCCCCGCGAGCCGCGGATGCCATGCGCTCATCCGGGACGGCGCGACGCTCGTATCGTCCGTGGACGATATCCTCACGGAACTGGGCGAAAGCCGCGACCAGCCGGCCTTAGCGTTGGTGACCGACCCGCCGGAGTTCGCCCGTTGGCTGCCGCATTTCGGCGGCGGCGCTGCGCAGGATGCCGAGAGCCTCGCCGCACTCGCGGACTGCGCCATCGCCGAGGCGGCGGTGGCCCTGACGATGATGGAGATCCGCGGCGTGCTGACGCGCCGGCCCGACGGTCGCCACGAACGCGCCTGACTCAGCGGTGCGGCACGTTGCCTTGGTCCGCCGGCACCGGTGCGGTGAGCGGATTACCCAGGCAGAGATCGAGCACCGCCTTCGGCTTGGCGAAGCAATCACGCAGGCAGCCCATCACCGGACGCCAGCCTTCGCCGAACGCGGCCGGATAAGCCATGGAGCGCAGACCAGCTTGGTCCGCCTGCCAGAGCGCGCGGACGCAATGCCAGCCTTGCGACACGAACACGATCTGGTCGCCGGGATAATAGGCCTTCGCGCGCTGCACGGAATCCAAGGTGCGCCAGCCGTAAGGGTCTTCGACGATGGGACAGGTCACGCCCGCCGCGCGCAGGCGTTCGGCCATCACGCGAGCATGGACGGCGGTACCGGAAGTCACGACGAGCTTCACCCGGCCCGAACGGGCGAGTTCCGCGGCGGCGGCGATGCGCGGGCGGAAGGTGCCGGAGTGCTCCTGGGTTCCCTGTACGAACTCATCCGTGCCGAGGAGGACCATGACCGCACCGGCCGGAACCTCATCCGGCGTCGCGGCGAGCCGTCCCCAGCCGGCGGACCAGAGCCAGGCGTTGGAGCCGACGAAGAATAACGCCATGAGGGCGATGACCACCCCCACCCCGCGTTTGAGCCAACGAGACATGAAATCGACAATTACGCCCAATTTTTCGTTAGCAAGGGGTCTATCAGGGTGAGTTTGCTTAAATTTAGGCATCAATAGGTTGCCGTAAGAGCGTATTAGGTCATTTTAGGGGGACGTCATCTACTGGCACGGATTCTGCCTACTTTTACTCATCATGAGTGCCAACCCCGCCGCCCCGAACGCCAAAGTCCTGGTCATCGATGACGACAAGGACCTCCGCTACTCGCTGCGTCGCGCGCTCGCGGGCCTCGGCCACACGGTGATTGAAGCGGACAGCGGCGAGACCGGCGTCGTCGCCGCCAAGCGCGACCAGCCCGACGTGATCCTCCTCGATAACCGCATGGGCGGCATGACCGGCATCGAGACCTTGCAGATGCTCCGCGGCGCGCAGCCGCAGGCGATGGTGATCCTGATGACCGCGTTCGGCACGACGCAGACCGCGATCGAGGCGATGAAGTTCGGCGCCTACGACTACGTGATGAAGCCGTTCGACCAGGCGAAGCTGATCGCGCTCGTCGACAAGGCCCTTTCCGCCCGTCGCGACCTCGCGTCGGCCACGCGCTCGACGCGTATGCTCGTGAACCCGGCCGACTACAAGGAAGGCATCGTCGGCAGTTCTGAACCGATGCAGGAAGTCCTGAAGTCCATCGGTCAGGTCGCCGCCAGCGACGCCACCGTGCTCATCACCGGCGAAAGCGGCACGGGCAAGGAGCTCGTCGCCCGCTGCATCCACCAGCATTCCCTGCGCGCCAAAGGCCCGTTCCTCGCCGTCAACTGCGCCGCGATCCCCGAGAACCTCATCGAGTCCGAACTCTTCGGCCATGAGAAGGGCGCCTTCACCGGCGCGACCAACCAGAAGCCCGGCAAGTTCGAGCTCTGCGACGGCGGCACGATCTTCCTCGATGAGATCGGCGACATGTCCCTGCCCACGCAGACCAAGGTCCTGCGCGCCATCCAGGAAGGCGAGATCCAGCGCGTCGGCGGCACGACGACCCTCAAGGTCAGCGTACGTCTCGTCGCCGCGACCAACAAGGACCTCGAAGCCATGGTCGCCACGCGCCAGTTCCGCGAAGACCTCTACTACCGCCTCAACGTCTTCCGCATCCGCCTGCCCGCCCTGCGCCACCGCAAGGGCGACGTGCCCCTGCTCGTCGACTACATGCTGCAGCGCCAGGCCGCGGCCAAGAAGCTCAAGCCGAAGCGCCTCTCCGACGAGGCCCTCGACGCCCTGCTCGCCTACGATTGGCCGGGCAACGTCCGCGAACTCGAGAACGTCGTGCAGCGCGCCAATGTGCTGGCCAAGGGCGAGACGATCCTGCCGAAGGATCTCCCGCAGGACGTCCTCAATCCCCGCAAGCCGGCCGCCTCGGCCCCGACCACCGTCGCCGCCGTCGGCCCCGCCGCCGCGGCCAGCGCCCCGGCCGAAGCCTCCCTGGGCGTCAGCTCCGCCTACGACTCCATCTACAAGCAGGGACGGGCCGGTGACGGGAAGTCGATCCTGGCGGCCATCGAGATGGAGATGATCAAGCGGGCGATGGAGGAGACACGCGGCAACCAGCTGCGTTCCGCGATGATCCTCGGCATCAACCGTTCGACGCTGAAGAAGCGCCTGCTCGAGATGCGTGAGGCCGGCATCAAGGTGTTCACTTAATCTTTGCCACCCGGCGGGAAAAGGATTGGTTGGAGGCTCACCCCATGAGCACCTCCTCCCCCCTCCGTACCACGCTGCTGGCCACGGCCGCGCTCTTCCTGAGCTCGTATGCCGCCTTCGCCGGCGAAACGATCCAGATGTTCGACGGCAAGTCCCTCGCCGGCTGGAAGGCTTCCAAGAACTCCCCCGAAGGCACCTACAAGGTCGAGGACGGCGTCCTCCAGATCCGCGGCGGCCAAGGCCACCTCTTCTTCGTCGGCGCCGACGGCAAGGCCAACTTCACGAACTTCGACTTCAAGGCGAAGGTGAAGACCTACCCGGGCGCCAACTCGGGCCTCTACTTCCACACGACCTACGAAGACAAGGGCTGGCCCTCCCAGGGCTACGAGTGTCAGGTCAACGGAAGCCACAAGGACATCAAGCGCACCGGCGGCCTCTACGCCGTCCGCGACGTACTCAACACGCCCGCCGCGCCGGATAACGAGTGGTTCGACTACCGCATCCGCGTCGAGGGCAAGCGCATCCAGATCTGGATCAACGGCAAGCAGACCGTCGACTTCACCCAGCCCGAAGACTGGACCCCTCCGAAGGGCATGCCCGGCCGCAAGCTCGGCTCCGGCACGTTCGCCATCCAGGCCCACGACCCGGGCTGCAAGGTCGACTACAAGGATCTCGTCGTCGAGCGCCTCTGAGCGGTCGAATCAGACCAACGAAGGCGGACCGCACGGTCCGCCTTTTTCGTGCTTACACGTCAGGCGAGCGCGCGCGTGAGCTCGGCGATGAGCCGCGCCCGCACCGGCTCGGCCAGAGCCGACAACCGCCGCTGCTCGGCTTCGTATTCGCTCCGGCCTTCGGCGGTCTCGATCGTGATCGGCTTCAGGCCGATCGCGGAGAAGTCGTAAGGGCTGGCACGCATGTCGACCGACCGGGCGACGTGCGCGAGTTCGAACGCATCCGCGGCCAGCTCCGCCGAGACCCACGGCTGCGCCTTCATCGCCCACTTGAAGAGATCCATCGTGACGTGCACGCAGCCGGGCTGCTCGTTCTCGACCCGTGCCTCCAGCGTGGGCGCGAGCTTGTTCAGCGGCCGGGCGCCCGGCGTGAAGAAACGGAAAGCATCGTAGTGCGTACAGCGGACGGGCATCGCCCGCACGACGGCGTCGGTGCCTTCCGCGCCGAGCCGCAAGGGCCAGGACGCGTGCCGACGCTCTTCGGCCTGACCGTAGACCATCGCCCATTCGTGAAGGCCGAAGCAGCCATGGAAGGCGGGGCGCGCCGCGACGGCCCGGCAGAGCCGCAAACTGAAATCGAGACGTCCGGCCTGCGCGACGTCGGGCAAGGCGACGCGCACGCCGCCGTCGGTCCCACGGAGGAAGCGACGGCCGTCGACGAGCTCATCGGCATCGGCCAGCGCGACGCCGGCGCCCGGCGTCCAGCGACGCAAGGCGGCGAGACGGAAAGGATAATAGGTGAAGAGGAAGTCCTCGACCGGATCGGGCACGCCCTTCTGCGCGCGCTCGCGGCGCGCGTCGACGAGCCGGTCCGCACGCGCCTCATGGGCGGCGCGACGGGCGCGCCACGCCTCGCCCTCGAGCACGACCTGACTGGCGGCGACGACGCTCAATCGAAGCGGCGATGGTGCGCGGCGACCTTGATGTATTTCTCGGCCCAACCCGGCAGGGCGGCCTGTTCGTCGGCCGTGAGCGCCCGCACGACCTTGGCGGGCGAACCCATGACAAGCGACCCGGGCGGAACCTGCGCGCCCTTAGTGACCAGGGAATTGGCGCCGATGATCGAACGCGCGCCGATGACCGCGCCGTCGAGGATGGTGGCGTGCATGCCGATCAGGCACTCGTCGCCGATCACGCACGCGTGGATCATCGCCAGATGGCCGACCGTGACGCGCGCGCCGACCTTGGCCGGCAGGCCGTCGGCGACATGCACCACGGCGCCGTCCTGGATGTTGGTTCCTTCCCCAATCTCGATCGGGGCGATGTCACCGCGGAGGACGGCGCAGGGCCAGACGCTGGCCTTTGGGCCGAGGGTCACGTTGCCGATCACGACCGCCTTGGAATGGACGAAGGCCGTGGCGTGCACGCTGGGCCCCTTGGACAGATTCCGGGTCAGCTCCTTGGACAGGGCCTCGTCCGCATCCGTCGGCTCCTCGAACTGCCCGCCTTGGTAAAAAGGGTTCATACCCAATGACTAGCCCCCTCCCCACGTCAGGGAAAGCCGAACCACCCCGGAAATCTTCTTTGAGCGCGTTTTAGGCCCAAAAACCCCGCCGGCTCTATTTTCTCTGCATTTCCTACCCCCACCCCTACCCCTATCCCTACCCCTACCCCTAATCACCCGACAATTCCCCTTGCCAACCCCCCTCCAGTCCGTTTGCTCCGACCTTCCGACAGCCATGAAGGCCACATTTATCACCTCCGGTCGCCAATTCACCGTCACTCAGGGCGACATCCTCATCGTTAACCAGTATCCTGGTAAGAACGAAGGCGACGTCCTCACGTTCGACCAGGTCCTCCTGGTCGGCGAAGGCGCCTCCGCCAAGATCGGCACCCCGACCGTCGCCGGCGCGAAGGTCACCGCCACGATCCTTGAGAACAAGCGCGGCGACAAGATCGACATCTTCAAGCACCGCCGCCGTAAGGGCTACTACCGCCGTCGCGGCCACCGCCAGGAACTGTCGGTGATCAAGGTCGAGTCCATCTCTGCTTAACCCTTAACGTCCTCCCACCATGGCAACAAAGAAAGGCGGCGGCACTTCCTCCAACGGCCGCGACTCCACCTCCAAGCGCCTCGGCGTGAAGCTTTACAGCGGCGAATTCGCCACCGCCGGCTCGATCATCATCCGCCAGCGCGGAACCCGCATGAACGCGGGCCGCAACGTCGGCATGGGCCGCGACCACACCCTCTTCGCCAAGGCCGACGGTCTGGTGAAGTGGGACGCTGAGCACCGCAAGGTTGAGATCGTTCCGACGGCCTCCACCGCCTGCGCGATCAAGTAAGCTACTCGTCAGTCCTCCGAGAAGCCGACCACCTGGTCGGCTTCTTTGTTTTACGGAGCATACGACGACGCTCCCCTCCCCCGGGCGCATCCCGGGCTTGGCGGGGTCCGTCCGTCGCAGCCTAGCGGGCGCGACGACGCAGAAGCTCCAAGGTCGACTGGAAGATCGATCGCGTGGAATCGGCGTACACGGGGTCGTGCACGACGTAGTCGCAGACGCGTTCGATCGCCTGAGGATGCGTCCCGCAGCCGCGTAGTTCGCACGCAAGCAGCTGGAGTTTCTCAAGCGACAGATGCATGACGTCGGCCTTGGTCTCTTCGCAGAAACCGTATTCCGGATCTTCTTCCGCCTCCCGACTAGGGGTGATGGTATGGGTGAGGTGCATTGGGGTGCGTCCTCAAGGGTATCCCCGGGCGGTACGCCGCAAGGCCGGCGAAGTTAAGAAACGCCGTCTGCGGCGTGACAGGCAGGTGACGGCTTCAAGCGTCCACCGCGGTCTGGGCGGAGCGGCGGAACTTCCAGCCCATGACCAGCGACACAAGGATGAGGCCGGTCGCCAAAGCGATCCAGATACCTGACGCGCCCATGCCCCAGCGGCCGACGGGCAGGCCGAACAGCTGGAAGCCGGCCGGGAAAGCCAGGGCGAGGGCCAACGGCAGGCAGAAGAGCCAATAGACGATGAAGACGCTCCATGAAGCCCACGCGGCCCGGTTGACGGAACGGAGCAGATAAGCCGCGACGACCTGCACGCCGTCGAAGGGCGCCCAGATGGCCGCGAAGATCAGCAGGCTCGAGGCGAGCGCGGCGGTCTCCGTCCCGGCCACGCCATAGGTTTCCATGAGCAACGGCCGCAGGAGGATCATGGCAAGGCCGTAAGCGCCCATCATGACGCCGCCGAGGATCATCGCGCCCAGGCCGACGGCCTGCACCTTGCGCGGATCCTTGGCCCCATAGGCTTCACCGACCCGGATGCCCGCGGCGATACCGAGCCCGAGCGGCAACATGAAGGCGGCGGACGCGGTGCTGATCGCGACCTGGTGCGCGGCCTGCGCGGTCGCGTTGATCCAGCCAGCCATGACGGGCACGACCGCGAAGATGCCGACTTCGCTGAGGCTGTGCAGCCCCGCCGGCCAGCCGGTGGAGAGCAAGCGGCGGAAGACGGCGAGCTGCAGTCCGTCGGCCCAGCGGACTTCACCGCGCCCGGGCGTATACCAGAGACCGACGAGCATCAGGATACGCGAGACGAGCGTAGCCCAGCCGGCGCCGGCGAGACCGAGCGGCGGGAAGCCCCAGTGGCCGAACATCCATAGCCAGTTGAAGAAGATGTTGGCGAGGATGCCCGCCGCCAACCAGGCCAGCGAGATCCACGGCTGGTGTTGCGAATCACGATGCCCGCGTAGCGCGTGGAAAGCCAGGCCCGGCACCATGGCCCAGGCCATGATGACGAAGAAGTCGTGCGTCTCAGCGGTGACCTCAGGCGACGAACCGAGCAGCGGCAGGAACTGCGCGGAAGCGTGCGTGAGGGCGGCGGTGACCACCCCGAGGGCGAGCGCGAGCACCATGCCGTGCCGCAGGATCGCGGGGGAGGATTCCTCGACGCCGGCGCCGTTGTCCTGCGACTGATAGACGGCGATGGCCCCGACGACCCCGATGCCGAAGACATACGGGATGTAGTTGAGGTTCGAAGCCAGGGCCGACGCGGCCAAGGCGGTCTCCCCGAGGTGGCCCGCCATGGCGACGTCCACGACGAACATCAGGCCGTAGCCAAGCATCCCGAGCATGATCGGGACGGCGAGCTTCAGCGTGGGTCCGATTTCCGAACGGATGGTAGGAACAGTGGCCAAGGCCCCCAAGAGGAGCCGAACGCCCCGCCGAGGCGAGTCAGTTCTTCGGCCGGCGGTTCAGCGTGTAATACGCATCCGCATGATCCAGCGACTCGCCGGCGGCCGAACGGAGACCGTCCGCATGCAGCTCGTGGATGTAAAGCTCCCGGAGTCCCTCAACCTTGAGCCGCACGCTGAGTCCGTCGGCGGCGACTTGGACGCCGGTGACCGGGTTCGGGGCGGACTGGATCTCGTCGCTGCCATACGCGCTCGAATAAAAGAGCGTGTAGTTGGTCATGCGGTAGGAGGCGACGTCCCCGGCCCGGGCGATATCGACGGGCTTGGTGAAGGTGAGCTCAAAGCCGTCGGGCTTTGCCTTCATCTCCTTGATGGCGAACGGCACGTTGCCGTTATAACGCAGGCGCTGCAGGCCGTAGGCCTTCGTGCCCAGCGAGGACCAACCGCGGCTGGTCATGCCGACCATGAGCGAACCGTCCGGCGCGAAGTTGAGGCGGACGATGCCGGAGGCGAAACCGCCGACGAACGGGAAGCAGGCGCCCTGATACTCGCCATCGACCTTCTCCATGAAGACGCGGCTGATCTTGGCGTCGGTGAACTCGGCCACGAACATCTGGCCGTCGAACGGGCCGAACTTGCCGCCGGCGTCGCAGGTGACGAGGTCGGTACCGCTGCGCCCGACTTTATTGTAAGGCATCCAGACCGCGGGCGGACGCATCTCGGGCAAAGCTTTCACGGCCTCGGGATACGGACGCTTCTCCGGAATCTTGGCCGATAGCTTGAGCGGAGACTCCGGACGGTTCTCCGAGGCGATGCCTTCGGGATTCAGGAAGAACGCGCCTTTGCGGAGATGATAGATCGGGGTGGTCGGGATCCACGTACCCTGCTGGTCGACGCAGAACATGTCGCCGGCGAGATTGGTCCCGAGTCCGCAAGGTGAACGCATGCCGGCGGCCATGGGCACGAACTTACCGTCCTTATCGAGGACACCACCCCAGCCGCGCCACGACGCCTTGTTGTCCGAGTGGTCGCCCATGTCGAGGTTGAGGGTGATCCAGAGCTGGCCCAGTCCGTCGCGCTTGGGTCCGTAAGCATAACCATGATAGGCACCGGAGACGTTCCAGCCGGCACCAGCGGTCAGATATTCGTCGGCGACGCCGTCTCCGTTCGTGTCGCGCAGACGCGTGGTCTCGGTGCGCTGGGTCACGAGGAGGTCCTTACCGTCCCGCAGCAGGCCGAGCGGCTCGTGTAACCCCGAAGCGAAGAGCTGATAGGTCACCTTGTCGGGCTTGGGATCGAGCACGCCGCCAAGCAACCAGACCTCGCCCTTGCGGATCGTCAGTGCGAGCTTGCCGTCGGCGGTCCAGTCCATGCCGCTGACTTCGAGCGCGAGGCCGTCGCCCGGCTTCCAATCCTTGGCGCGCGTATCCGCCGCGGTGCTCGCGGTCAGGATATCGGCGATGTCATAGGACGCCGCGGAAAGCGAGGCGGCAGCGAAGAGGATTAAGGAGGAGGCTTTCATTTCCAGAGGTAGGTGAAGACGCGACGGCCTTCGGTGGCGGATTCCTTCACGTCGACGACCATCCCAGCGGGATGTGCGATCGTCGGACTGAAGTCCGGCGTGGGCGCCCAGGTGACGGTGCGACGCAAGCCGTTCTCGATCCCTTCGTAGGTCTCCGCGACCTTCACGCCGCCCTGTTCGTTGAGGAACGTAGGGTTGCCCTTGGCGTCGAGACGATAGCCGAGGAAACGGCCGGCAGGCTTGGGCCAGGCGACGACTTGTTCGCCGATCGGCTTCTCGAACGTCGGGAAGCGGGAGAACCACGTCAGGTAGGCGTCGAAGAAGCGACCCTTCCAGGCGAGGCCCGGTCCGCCCTTGTCGCCATCATAGGCGAGATGTACGCCCGTCGGGAAACCGACCAAGATGGCGCGCACGCCCACGCCTTCGAGGAACGCGCGCTGCACGACCGGACGGTCCTTGGGGACGATCTCAAACTCGCCGTTGCGATTCTGCGGGAAGCCTTCGGGTTCGCCGTTGGCGCTCTCGGCGAACTTGTAGATCGCAGCGATCTGCTTGTCGGTGTCGCCGCCGAGTATAGTGGGATTGAAAGATTTTCCGCCCGGCCAGAACGAGGGCATCAGCGTGCCCGGACGATAGCCGGCCGGATTGATGAGGTATTCCTTGAGCCAGCCTTCCTGCAGGCGGGCGGCGATATTGCTGATGTCGGGACCTTGGACGCCCAACGACGGACGATCGCCCCAGCGATGGCAGGTGATGCAACCCGCCCCGCCCTGCGTGCCCAACAACTTGCGGCCGGCGGTGTCGTCGCCGCCTTCGAACTTCAGGGGAGCACGCGCGTCAGCGACGCCAAGCAACTTGGCGAGATCCGCGACGGCCGGGCCGTAATGCGGCATCTTGGTCTTCAGGTATGGCCGGATGCGATAGGGCTCGCCGCTATAATGCGTCGTGAAGAGATCGGCGCCTTTGGCCGCCGGGCGCTCCGTGAGCACGTTGGCGAGCCATTCCGGACGCAGCTTGCCGCCGACGCCGGTGAGAGGCGGCGGATAACGTCCGGTGTCGCCGAGATTATGGTCTCCCTGGAAGTAGGGCTTACGGGCGGCATCGGGCCCGCCGAGTCCGTCACGCTCATGGCAAGCGACGCAATTGAGGGCATGCAGCGTGAGATCGGCGGCGAGCTTGGCTGAGGCGACTTCGTCCTTCTTCGCGAGGAAGAGCTTCAACGAAGCACGCTGGGCATCGGAAAGCGCATAGCGTGGTCCCTTGACGTGATCGGCGTCCAGACAGCCCCCTTCCGTCTTCTTCAGGGCCACGGGCTTGGCCGCAGCGTCCTTAGGCAGATCGTGGCAAGCGGCGCACTGGGCGGCGATGACGGCCTTGCGGCCGGCGATCGCGAGATTCTTGTCGGCGGCGACGGACACGACGGGGACGTCTGTCCGACCATCACTACCCTGGAACTCGAGCAGGTAGCCCGCGATATCGACGGCGTCCTGCTTAACCATCGTGGTCTTCGGCATGCGTCCGTCGGTCCGCACCTTGAGCGGGTCGACGATGAAGGTCGCGAGGCTATCGAGGCTATACTTCGCCTTCAGGTCGCCGAAGCCGACGCTGCGATGCGTGAACTCGGAAGCCTTGGGCAGGCCGTCGGGCGGGACGAACCCCTTGCCCGGCGCGTGGCAGGCGACACAGCCTAGCGTATTGAAGAGCTCACCACCCCGGGCGCCGTTCACGTGCATGATCTTCGCCGGAGCCTTGGAGGCTGCCTTCGGCTTCAACGAGGCGAGGTAATGCTCGATCGCGACGAGCGTCTGCGCGTCCGCCTTGGCGAGGACCTGCGGCATGACCGTGCCCGTATGCACGGAAGCCGGATCAGCGATGAACTTGCGCAGCCATTCCGAACGGACGCGCTGGGTGACGGTCGCGAGCGCGGGGCCGCGCATGGCGGGCAAGCCGGTCGCGCCGCCGTGGCAGTTAACGCAACCGAGCTCATTGTAAAGGAGACGGCCGCCTTCGGCCGTGGGCTTCGCCGCATGGAAACGCTCGAATCCCGTGACGAGCGGTTCGGCACCCAGGGCGGCGGCGGCGAGGAGGATGGCGGCCCGGAAGATCATGCCGTCTCGCGGACGCACTTCTCGACGTAGGCGCGCGACTCGTTGATGAGCGCGGTGACCTCGGCGGTGGTCGGCATCACGGGGATGCCACGGGGCGTGGGGTGCATGAAGAGTTCGACCTGCCCGTTGAAACGGATGTCGCGCAGGGCCTTCACGATCGGGCGGTAGTCCAGCTTGCCGCGGCCGGCCATCTGGCGGAGTTCCTCTTCCTTCGAGGCCTTCTTGAAGATGCCCTCGGAGTGTTCTTGGAAATACATGAACGGCAGGTTCTTGGCGCCGAGGTCGCGCAGCAGCGCCGGGATCTGGTCGGCCCACTCGTGCAGGTGGTGCGGCGCGAAGGCCACACCGAGCGCGGGGGACTTGTTCAGCTCGGCGAAGGCGCGGAGGGAGTCCGGATGATGCAGCGCCTGGTTCGAGTGGTTCTCGATCGCGATGCGTATGCCCAGCTCCTCGGCCTTGGCGGCGTGGGGCTTCATCTCCTCGAGGAACTTAGCGATGGCCGCCTTGGCCGCGGCGCCCGAAGGGTTCTTCGGTCCGGTGCTGCCGCAGACGACCGTCGTGCCGCCGTGCTGCTTCACCCAAGCCATCTCGTCCTGGAGCTTGAAAGGTCCGAGCGGATAACGGGTGCTCACGCCGACCTTGACGCCGTGCTTCTTCAGCAACGCCGCGAAGGCTTCGTCGCCGAGCGCGGCGGCCTGCTCGCGCTGGTCGCCGTGGACCTTGCACCAGATGTCGATCGACTCGCTACCGGTCTTGGCGACCTCCGGCAGCACCTCGGCGAGCGGGGCGTAGCCATACATCGCGGACGAAAGCACATAGCGGAGGCGGAAGGGCTCCGCAGCCTGGGCCCGCAGGGCGGGCGCGGCGGCGACCGCGGCGGCGGCGAGGCCGGCGGAACGGAGGAAGTCGCGACGGGAAAGCATGGGCTTACTTCTTGGCGACTTCGGCCTCGAGCATCTTGATCCAGGGGCCGACGAAGGCGCCGTTGTCGTGGAAGGTGCGGCCGCTGACCATGTGGCGATCGATGACGACGGGGGCGTTGACGAAGATGCCGCCGCAGACCTCGAGGTCGAACTTGCACTTCGGCACCGTGGCCATGCGCAGGCCCTTCACGATGCCGGCGCGCGCGGGGATCTCGACGCCGTGGCAGACGCTCATCATCGGCTTCTTGTTTTCCCAGAACCAGCGGGTGGCGGCGAGCAGGGCCTCGTCCTCGCGGAGATACTCCGGGGCGCGGCCGCCGCTGAAGAAGATACCCACATATTCCTCGGGCTTGATGTCCTTGAAGGCGATGTCGGCGTTGATCGTGTAACCCTCCCACTCCTTGGTGATGGTCCAGCCTGGCTTCACCTCGTGGAGCACGGTCTGGTAGACGCGCTTCTCAGGCGTCGCGAAGACGGGCTGGAAACCGGCCTCCTGGAGGCGGTAGACCGGATACATCGTGTCGAGCAGCTCGGTGGCGTCGCCGATGACGATCAGCACCTTGGGCTTCTTGGCGTTCTCCGGCTTGTCGGCGCCCGACGAGATCGAGGCCTGGTTCTTGTTGTCGATGAGGCCGGCGGCGGCGGCGAACGAGCACAGGCCGAGCAGGCCGACGGTGAGGAGGCGGAGTTTCATGGGGGTATCAGGACTATATCCTTTCTTGCCCGTAAAGTCATTACAGGTATGATGCACTAAAAGTAAGGTTTTTGGTCATCACCATGCCCGCCCCCGTCCATCGCCGCGCCCCGCGGGTCGCCCTCCTCATCGAGACCACCCGCACCTACACCCGCGAGCTCCTCGCCGGCGTCCGGAGCTACGTGGCGGCCCACGGCCCTTGGTCGACCTATCTTGAGCTCCGCGCCCTGGACTCCTCGCCGCCGACCTGGCTGAAGGACTGGGACGGCGACGGGATCCTGACGCGTACCTTCAGCGCGGAGACCTCCAAGCTGGTCGCGGCGACGGGACTCCCCGCCATCGAGCTCCGCTCCACGCATTTCGCCGGCGGCCGACCGTTCGTCGGCTGCGATAACGAAGACATCGGCCGCATGGTGGCCGAGCATTTCTACGAACGGGGTCTCCGGCACTTCGCGGCCTACAGCCAACGCAACGAGCAGTTCTTCGTCGAGCGCGTGGCGAACTTCAAGAAAGTCGTCCGCGGCTACGGCTGCCGCTGCCTCGAGCTGCCCGAAGACAACCCGGAGCGCGTCCCGGACTGGGAGCAGAGTCAGGCGCGCTTGATCCAATGGATCGCGCAGCTGCCCAAGCCGGTCGGGATCTTCGCTTCGACCGACCAGCTGGGCGTGCGCCTGCTCGAAGCCTGCCAGACGGCGGGCGTGGCGGTGCCCGAAGAAGTCGCCGTCGTCGGAGCCGAGAACGAGGAGACCCTCTGCAGCTTCACCACGCCGCCCCTTTCCAGCGTCCGCTTCGACGGCCATGCGGTGGGCTTCGCCGCCGCGGAACTGCTCGATCGCCTCATGCGCGGTAAATCCGCGCGCGCCAAGCCCACGCTGATCGCCCCGAAAGGCATCGAAGTGCGCGGCTCCTCCGGCGAACGGGTCATCAGCGATCGGCTGGTCGCCCGGGCGGTCGCCCTCATCCGCGAAGGAGCCACGCGTGGCCTCGACGTCAATGAACTCGCCGCGAAACTCGGCGCTTCGCGCAGCACGCTGGACCGCCGCATGAAGGCCGCCTTGAAGCGTTCGCCGAAGGACGAGATCCTGCGCGTGCGCTTCCGCGAAGTGGAGCGGCTCCTGCGAGAGACCAACCTGACGATCGACCTCATCGCCGAGCAGACCGGCTTCACCCACAGTCACTACCTGCAGGCCGCGTTCAAGGCGCGGACCAAGCTGACGCCAGGGAAGTTCCGCCGGGCCCAGGCCTGATCAGCGTCGCAGGCCGACGATATCCTCGGGCTCGGCCCAGGCGAAAAGCTTCGCCTTGGAGCCCACCCGCTGACGGGGATTGGCTTCGGCGATCCGGAGGACGACGCCCGACGGCGTCTGGAAGTCATGCAGGGAGACGTCGCCTTGGAAGAGCGAGGCCACGATCGAGCCCGCGAAGGCGTTCTCATCGGGCGCCATGAGGTCGAGCTTCAGGCATTCCGGACGGATGCAGACCGTGATCGCGTCGCCCGCGGCCGGCGGCTCGTCGGGCGTGGCCAAGGCGCCGCGGACCTCGCCCACCGCGGTCTCCGCTACGAACTCGCCCGCGCCGACCTGCGTCACCTTGCCCGGCACGAGGTTGGCGGCGCCGAGGAAGGTCGCGATCCAGCTGTCCGCCGGACGACGGTAAAGGTCGATGGGGCGGCCGGCCTGCACGATCCGGCCGGCGCGCATGACCGCCAGGCGGTCGGCCATGGCGTAGGCATCCTTCTGGTCGTGCAGCACGCAGAGGACCGTGACGCCCGTCGCGCGCACCAGGCCGCGGATGGCTTCACGGACTTCAAGTCGCGAAGCCGCGTCGAGATTGCTCAACGGCTCGTCGAGCAGGAGAAAGGACGGCCGGAGGGCGAGCGCCCGGGCCAGGGCCACGCGTTGCTGTTGGCCGCCGGAGAGTTCCTGCGGACGACGGTCGGCCCAGGCGTCGGCGCCGACCAACCGGAGCGCCTCGAGGGCGCGGGCCTTGAGCTCCGAAGCGGGCAGCTTGTCCGCATCGAGGGAGAAGGCGGCGTTCTCCAGTACGGTGAGATGCGGGAAGAGCGCGTAGTTCTGGGGCACGAAGCCGAAGCCCCGGTCCGCGGCCGGCGTGAAGGTGATGTCGCGGTTATCGAGCAGCATCGTGCCGCCCTGGGATTCCTGCTGGCCAGCGAGCAGTTTAAGGAGCGTGGTCTTGCCGCTGCCCGACGGCCCGAGCAGGCAGCAGAGCGTCCCCGTCTCCACGACGAGATCGACCCCGTCGAGGACGACGGCGGATCCGAACTGACGGCGCAGGCCGGTGAGGCGGAGGGTGGGCACGGGCCGAACCTAGGCCGAAGCCCCGCCGGGGCGCAAGGTCGCCCGCCGACTGTGAATGCTTTCCGCCGGGACTTCGGCTTCCCACGCTTGCCACGGGACCGGTTTCGGGCAAGTTAACGGCTCCCATGCGTAACGACGACGAAGACGAGGACGAGAAGACCCCGGCCGCCCCCAAGGACGGCGGCCCGAGCGCCATGCTCATCCAGAAGAAGTTCCTCGAACAGCGGAAGATCTTCCTCTGGGGCGCCGTCGAAGACGCTTCGGCCCGCGACATCGTCGAGAAGCTCCTTTACCTGGACGGCATCGACCCCGGCAAGGAGATCACCTTCTATATCAACACCCCGGGCGGCTCCATCACCTCCGGCATGGCCGTCTATGACACCATCCGCATGATCTCCTCCCCCGTGAAGGTCGTCGTGACCGGCATGGCCGCCTCGATGGGCTCGATCCTCCTCCAGGCCCCCAAGGAGAAAGGCAACCGCCTGCTCTTCCCCCACTCCCGCGTGATGATCCACCAGCCGCTCATCATGGGCCGCATCCAGGCCACGGCCGTGGACATCCACATCCAGGCCCAGGAGATGGAACGCCTGCGTTCCGAACTCAACGAGATCCTCGCCAAGGCTTCGAAGCAGAAGATCGAGAAAGTCACCAAGGACACCGACCGCGACTTCTACATGACCGCCGAGGAGGCCATCGAGTATGGCCTCGCCGACGCGATCGTGAAGAAGCTCTGAGCCGGACCGCACGCGCATGGGCATCGGCGACCGGGCCTACATGCGCGACCAGCGCTCCGCGCGGGAGCCGATCTCGGCCACCGCGTGGGTCGTCGGCGTGCTGGTCGCTTTCTTCATCCTGACGATCATCCTCCGCATGCCAGGCAAAGGTGTTTGGCTGAACTGGACGGTCTTGAGCGAAGGCGACCTCTCGCCATGGAAATGGGTCACCTACGCGATTCCACACGGAGGAAGCCCTTCCTCCGTCGATCTGATGGCAGCCTTCTGGCATCTTCTCGGAAACTGCCTGATCATATGGTGGACGGGAAGCATCGTGGAAGCGGAGTATGGCCAAAAAGTCTACTGGTGGATTCTGCTCGGAGGCATCGCGAGTGGCGCAGTGTTCTGGTTTCTCACCGGCCTCGGGGGGCCATCAGGTTCGACCATAGTCGGCGCCTCCGCGGCTGGCTATTCGTTGATGATGGTGGCGCTACTAAGCAAGCTGGAGCATCAGATCACCCTGCTGCTGTTCTTCTTCCTCCCGGTTAAGGTTAAAGTCAGATGGCTGCTGATCTTGCTGACTTTGTTCGCGGCCGGCGGATGGGCTTTCTCCGAACTACCTGGCAGGCATGAGTGGACGATGTGGCGCGACCTTTTCGGATCACAAATCTCCCACTCCGCCCATCTCGGCGGCCTGCTTTTCGGTTGGCTCGCGTATCGCCGACTCAATCAGACAAATCTCACCGTCCAGGACGCTCCTAGGCAGGTGAGATCCTCCGACGCAGACGACGCTCGTTCCATCGCCCGCGATGCCTATGCCGCGGAAGAGAACTCAAGCGGTGCGGATAATGAGGTGAAATCCCCATCCAGCCTGACCAAGGGCCAAGCCCGAGCGGAATTAGACACGCTTCTGGACAAGATTTCGGCCGGGGGATTCGGCTCGCTCACTGTCGGCGAGAAACGTAGGCTTGAAGAACTCAGCGCCCGCCTACGCTGAGACCCCTCCCCACTTTTATGCGACTCCGCTTTTCCCTCCTGCCGGTCCTGCTGGCAGCGCTGGTCTCCGCCCAGACCGGCGGCTTCACCACCACGCAGTCGATGCAGAACGAGACGCGCGCCACGGCCGCGCTCCTCGAGAAGCTGCACATCAGCAAGAAGGACATGGGCTCCATCGACATGAACTCGGTGGTGCGCACCTACTGCGAAAATCTCGATGGCGCGAAGATGTACTTCACGGCCGAAGAGGTCGACGAGTTCGTCAACCGCTACGGCAAGACCCTGGACCTCTACCTCCAGCGCGGCAACCTGACCCCGGCCTTCGAGATCTACGCCCTGTTCAAGAAACGCGTCTCCGAGCGCACCGCGACGAACCTCGCCGCGCTCGATCAGCCGATCGACCTCACCCAGCCGGGCACCTTCCCTCTCGACCGCAAGAAGGCCGAGTGGCCGGCCAATGCCGCGGACGGCGATGCCCTCTGGGCCCGCCGCCTGCGCCTCGACATGCTTTCTGAGCTGCTCGGCGAAGATCGCGCGGGCAAGGCCTCGAAGGAAGCCGCCCTGCCGGAGATCACCCCGGCCAAGACCAAGGAAGCCGCCGCCCGCCTCAAGAAGCGCTACGAAAAGGGCCGCACCTACCTCGACTTCGACCAGCATGAGGTCGAGGAGGTCTTCCTCAATTCCTACTCCAGCCAGTATGACCCCCACTCGACCTTCTTCTCCCAGCAGTCGCTGGAAGAGTTCGAGATCGCGATGCGCAACTCGCTCGTGGGCATCGGCGCCACGCTCTCCGACGAAGACGGCACCTGCGTGGTCAAAGATCTCCTCCCCGGCGGTCCGCTCGACCTCTCGCGCCAGGTGAAGCCGGGCGACAAGATCATCGCGGTCGGTCAGGACGAAGACGGCGAGATGGAAGATATCGTCGGCATGCGTCTCTCCAAGGCCATCAGCCGTATCCGCGGCAAGCAGGGCTCGACCGTCCGCCTGCTCGTCGACATGGCGGCCGGCGGCCGCAAGACCGTCACGCTCAAGCGCGACCAGATCAAGCTCGTCGGCCAGATGGCCTCGGCGAAGGCCATCGAAGTCCCCTCCGCCGGCGGCACCGCCCTGCTCGGCGTCATCGAACTGCCCTCCTTCTACGGCAAGAATCAGGATGGCTCCGGCTCCAGCCCTTCCGCCGACATCGAGCAGCTACTCGTGAAGCTGAAGGCGATGGGCATCAAGGCCGTCATCATGGACCTCCGCAAGAACGGCGGCGGCCTGCTCAATGAGGCCGTCGACATCTCGGGCCTCTTCATCCCGAAGGGCTCGGTCCTGCAGGTCCGCGACAGCCAGGGTCGGTCCGAAGATTACCGCGATGAGGATGAGAAGGTCGTCTGGGACGGACCGCTGGTGGTGCTCACCTCCAAGCTCTCCGCCTCGGCCTCCGAGATCTTCGCCGGCGCGATGCGCGACCATCGCCGCGCCATCGTGGTCGGTGACATGACCACCCACGGCAAGGGTTCGGTCCAGAACATCATCGAACTGAGCCGCTTCGACCGCAGCCTGAAATCAGCGGTGAAGGTGACCATCCAGAAGTGGTATGCGCCCAGCGGTTCCTCCATCCAGCTCAAGGGCGTGCCCGCCGATATCGTGGTCCCCTCCGTCTACTCGGTGCTGCCCGTCGGCGAGGGTGACCTCGAACGCGCCCTGCCCTGGGATTCGGTGACGCCTACGCTGACCAAGCCCGACGAAGGCGATTGGCTGAAGGCGAAGATCTCGGAAGGCCTCATCGCCACGCTCGCCGCCAACTCAGCCCGTCGTCAGTCCGAACTCCCGGAATTCCTCACGCTCTCCCGCACGATCGACTGGACCAAGAGTCGCCAGGTCCGCAAGGAGGTCTCGCTCTCCCTTGACCAGCGCCGCCTCGAACGGAAGGACGACCTAGAATTCCGTGAGCAGGTCCGCCGCGAGCTGACCGACTACGCCAAGCAGTCTTTCAAGGTGAGCGAAGTGAAACTCGACGCCGCCATCGAACAGGAGAAGAAAGAAGGCCCCGGCGCCGCCGCCAAGATGAAGCGCAGCGCCCGCATGCGCGACCCCCTCGAAGACGACGACTGGCCGGAATACGACATCCAGCTCCAGGAAGCCCTCCGCATCGCCGCCGACTGGACCGCGCTCACCGCCGGCTCCGTCGCCGTCGCCACGCCGAAGGAAGCGAAGAAGAAGTAAACCTCTCCTCCGCTCCGACCAAGGCCGCCCACCCGGGCGGCCTTTTTGTTTGGAATTGAAACGGGGCCAGCGGTTGGCGGTTAGCGGATGGCGGTTGGAGATTCCAAGAACTCAAAGGGAGACCGGAAACCGGATGATTGGCTGCGGAATTTATTCCGTCATCGATGCAGCCCTCCACCCCCTTGCCTCCCTTGCCAACATGTCAACCGGCCAACTCGTCAACTAACGACGCATCCCCCTGATCCTCCGGACCTCTTCCGCATCTAGGCCTAGCCCTGCCCCTAGCCCCAGCCCTTCTTTGATTTGCCGACCCGCCTCCCTCCCCACAACTTCACCGCATGCTCTCCCCCGAAGCACTGGCTTACGGCACCCTGCTGATCACCGGCTTCCTCGCCCTCCGTCGATCGCGTCGTGCGGGCCTCACCCTCCGCCGCCAGTTCGGCGTGGTCGAAGGACGCCCCGTCCAGCTACACACCCTCACCAACGCCCGCGGCATGGAAGTCTCGGTCTGCGAATACGGCGCGACCCTGACCTCGATCCGCGTCCCTGACATCCACGGCCGCCTCGGTGAAGTGACCCTTGGCCTGCGCTCGCTCGAAGACTACGTCGCCGGCAATCCGTTCCTCGGCAGCACCGTCGGCCGCTACGCCAACCGCCTCGCCGACGGCAAACTCACCCTCGACGGACAGACCATCGCCCTCGCCCAGAACAACAACGGCAACCACCTCCACGGCGGCCTGCGCGGCCTCGACAAGCGCGTCTGGTCCTCCGAAGCCGTCCGTACGGAGTCCGCTTCCTCGGTCCGCTTCACCTATGTGAGCCCCACCGGCGAAGAAGGCTACCCCGGCACGCTGAGCGTGACGGTCACCTACACCCTGGCCGACGCCTCCGACGAGCTCACGATCGACTTCGCGGCGACCACCGACGCCCCGACGGCGTGCAACCTGACGAACCATGTGTTCTTCAACCTCGCCGGCCAGGGCAGCATCCTCGACCACCAGGTCACGCTCCGCGCCGACCAGTTGGTGCCGGTCAGTCCCGCGCTCATCCCGACGGGCGAGCTCATGGACGTGGGCGGCACGCCGTTCGACTTCCGCCGGCCGCACGCCATCGGCGAACGTATCGGCGCCCCGCACGACCAGCTCCGCCGCGCCCGCGGCTACGATCACTGCTACGTGCTCGACCCGGACAAGTCGCTCAAGTCGGCCGCCTTCGTGAGCGAGCCCACCAGCGGCCGCACGCTGGAAGTCCTCACCGACGCCCCCGGCCTGCAGTTCTACACCGGTAATTTCCTCACCGGCACCGTCCAAGGCCGCTGGGCGAAGCCCTTCGCCTTCCGCCAAGGATTCTGCCTCGAGCCCGGACTCTTCCCCGACTCGCCGAACCAGCCGGACTTCCATCGCATGGGCTACCCGAGCGGCATCCTGCGCCCCGGCGAAGCCTACGCGCAGAAGCTCGTCTTCCGCTTCGGCGTCTCCCGGTAGCTCACAGGTAGGGACAGCACCACGTGCTGTCCTCCCCAAGCCGCCCACCCGGGCGGCTTTTTGTTGGGCGCGTTAGCGAGGTAGGGCTGACCACCCTTGGTCAGCCGCGGTTGAGCGAGGGCGCTCTACCCTATCCAAAGCCCAACACAAAGGACGACCGCACCCTAGGTCAGCACGCAGTGCTGACCCTACCTCTAGTTACTTCGCTACTTCCGCGCGGGCCTTGGCGATGACGTCGGCGAGCTTCACCTCGGCGCCGCCCTGGCGCTTGCTCTCGTCGGCGGCTTCCATGAACGCATAGAGCTCGAGGGTTTCTTCGGGCGTCACCGGCGCCTTACCCGAGCGGAACATCTTCACGATCGCCTCAAGCAGCACTTCATAGCCGTCGAACTTACCGATCGGGGCTTCGCCTTTCTCGCCGACGGCCTTGCCGCCGTAGGGACCGCCCTTCGCTTTACGATCCGCTTCGCGATAGATGCCCACGCGGCCGTCGCCCCAGTTACCCGTGACCTGGATGAAGCCTTCCGTGGTCTGGTCGCGCTTCACCGAGACGCAGCCCGTGCCCATCACCGTGTAGAGGCTTTCGCAACCGTGGACGCCATACCAGTAAAGGTCGGGGTGATGCGGCTCGAGGCTGGCCGGACTGGTGGTATACGCTGTCTTGACCTTGCCGACGGAACCTTGGGCGACGGCCTGCGTGCCCGCGGCGAAGCGGAGCGACGAGGAACAGAAATAAACCACCCCGGCCTTCTTGGCGGCTTCTTGGATGCGGATGACGTCGGCCAGCGAGCCGGCGATAGGCTTGTCGATGAAGACCGTCTTGCCGGCCTTCAGCACCGGGAGCAACTGCTCGAGGTGCACGCGGCCGTCATTGGACTCTAGCAGCACGCAGTCGACCTGCGCGCAAAGCTGCTCGATCGACCCGACGATCTCGACGCCCATGCCTTTGAGCTTCTCGGTGTATTCCGGGACCCGCGAAGTGCTCTCCGGGATGTCCTTGCTGCCTTGGGCGAAGGCGTGCGTCACGCGGAAGCCCGCGAACTTGGCGGCGTCGGCGGGATTCTTCGGACCCTTGTTGAAGACCGTCGTGAAGGCCACGACGTGCGAAGTATCGAGACCGATGATGCCGATCTTCTTAGGCGTCTCTTCGGCGAACAGGGACGTGACGAAGAAGACCGCACAGGCGGCCAGACGGAAGAGGCGGGGCGAACTCATGCCCATTGATAATTCTTGGCACGGCGACTGACAAGCCCGCGGGACGGCGGTTAATGCGAACCTTCGAGCAATTGCCAGACCCGCCAGGCCATCAGCAGGCCGAGGGTCAGCCACAAGACGCCCAACACGCGATCCACCCAACGGATGGTCGCCGCATCCTTCAGTCGGACGCGTAAGCGGTCGCCGATGAAGGCGTAGAAGCTCATCACCCCGACTTCCGCGCCCAAGGTGCAGAGCAGGAACACGCCCGTCGTCGACCAGGCGAAAGCGTCGGTGGGCACGTTCGCGGCCTGGATGATGATGAGGAAGAACGGGATCGTCTTCGGGTTCGAGAAGTTGACCCACGTGCCACGGAGAAATAGCCCGAGGGCGCCACCCTCCAGTCCGGCGGATTCCGGCAGGCTCGAGCGCGGGCGCGCGAGATGGGTCAACGCGAGATACAGGAAGTAGGCCATCCCGGAGACCGCGATGGCCGTCATCGCGTGAGGAACATGCTGCGCCAGCCACTGCGTGCCGAAGAGCGACAGGAAGAGGTGCGGCGTCTCGCCGACGGCGAGTCCGAGCGTGTGCCAGAAAGCGCGACGCTTGCCGTAACGCAACGAGGTCTCGATGGTCGACAGCGCCGCCGGCCCGGGCGAGAGGCTCGCGGTGAGGCAGGAGACGATGAGCAGGCCGACGTTCATCTCCGCTTAGCGGAGAGACTGCTTCCAGCGCGCGATCTCGCGGGCGACGGCCTTGGGGCCGGGCATGCCCGTGTTCTCACGCGCGGCAAAACCACGCTGGAGGCTGAAAACTTCGCGCCAGCCCTTCGTGAAGGCCTTGTCGGCGGTCAGCGCGGCTTCGTCGGAGACCTTGTCGAGCGGCACGCCGGACTTCTCCGCGAGCGCGACGAGGCGGCCGACCGCGTGGTGGGCGTGGCGGAACGGCATGCCCTTGCGGACGAGCCAGTCGGCGAGGTCGGTGGCGAGAAGCGCTGGGTCGGAAGCGGCGGCAAGGCAGCGGGCCTTGTGGAACTTCGTGCCCGCGAGCGTAGCATCGGCCACCGCGACGGACAGGATGAGCTGGTCGGCGGCGTCGAAGAGCGGCGGCTTATCGTCCTGCAGATCGCGGTTATACGTGAGCGGCAGGCCCTTGGTGAGCGAGAGCAGGTGCGTGAGCGAAGCCTGGAAACGGGCGGCCTTGCCTCGGAGCAGTTCCATCGAATCCGGGTTACGCTTCTGCGGCATCAGCGATGAACCCGTCGAGAACTCGTCCGGCATGCGCGCGAAGCCGAACTCGGCGGAGGACCAGAGGACCATGTCCTCAGCAAGGCGGGAGAGGTGGACGCCGCAGAGGGCGGCGGCGAAGCAGAACTCCGTGGCCGGATCGCGGTCGGCGACGGCGTCCATGGAATTACGCGTGACCTGCGGGCGGCCCTTCGCGTCGACGAAGCCGAGCAGCTTCGCGGTGACTTCGCGGCGGATCGGCAGGGTCGTGCCGGCGATGGCGCCGGAGCCGAGCGGGCACCAGTTGGCGGAAGCCTTGGCGGCGGCGAGACGCGTGCGGTCGCGGCCGAACATCTCGGCGTAGGCGAGCAGGTGATGGGCGGCGGAGACCGGCTGGGCACGCTGCAGGTGCGTGTAGCCCGGGAGGATCACGTCGGCATTAGCCTCGGCGAGCTTCACCAAAGTCTTGAGCAGCGAGACGAGGGCCGCGTCGGCGGCGTCGCACTGATCCTTGATCCAGAGACGCACGTCGGTGGCGACCTGGTCGTTACGCGAGCGGGCCGTATGCAGCTTGGCGGCGGCCGGGACGCGCTTCGTGAGCGCGCTCTCGATGTTCATGTGCACGTCTTCGAGGTCGCGGCTCCAGACGAATTTACCGGCGGCGATCTCCTGGGCGATGGCGTCGAGGCCCCGCAGGATCGCGTCGCGCTCCTTCTTCGTCAGGATGCCGGCCTGGGCGAGCATCGTGGCGTGGGCCTTCGAGCCGCGGATATCCTGGGCCCAGAGACGGTGGTCGAACGAGACGGACTCGCCGAAACGCAGCATCAGTTCGGCAGGACCGGCGCTGAACCGGCCGCCCCAGGTGGCCTGGGCTTTCTTCCGTGCGGACATGACGAACCAATGCCCGCGGGAGGGCGTGCAGGCAAGCAAGGATGCTCAGCGGGCGGCCGGAGCAGGCGCGGGCTGAGCGGCGGCCTTTGCGGGCGTGGCCATGCCACGGGCGCCGTCGACGCGGATCACGATCTCACCCGGCTCGGCGACGCCCATGCGTTCGCGGGCCTGGTCACGCACGAATTCCGGGTCGCGTCCGAAACGGTCGATATAACGGTCGGTCTGGGCGCGCGTGCGTTCGAGCGCCGCATAGGCCAGTTCCTTCTGACGTTCGCTGGCGCGCAGGCCTTCCAAGCGCGCGACTTCGTCGCCATAGGTCGACCAAGTGAAAGCGAGGACGGTGCAGAAGAGGATGAACGAAGCCCAGAGAAACAGCTTCTCGGTCTGAGGGTTGCGGGAAGAAGGCTCGCTATCCATGACGACCGCGCGAGTGAAAGCGGAAATTCACTACGGGGCGAGGGGAAAATGGGCCGCTTACTTCACCGTCGCGGCGACCGCCGCCAGGGAGCCGCTGAACTCCATGAAGGCCCAGACGACGACGCCGGTGACGGAGACATAGAGCCAGACCGGGAAGACCCAGCGCGTGAGCCGCTTATGCTCCTCGAGGCGGCCGACCTTGGCCAGCCAGACGGCGCGGAGCACGAAGGGCGTGACGACGATGGCCAGGATGACGTGCGGGATCAGGATGAAGAGGTAGAGTCCCTTGAGCCCGGCCCAGACCGAAGCAGGGTCGGCCGGAGCGTAGGTGACGTTGGTCCGGCCGAGGGCGACCCAGAGGTGGACCTTGGAGGCGAGGTAGACCGCGAGGAAGAGAGCCGAGGTCATGACCGCCCACTTCATGGCCTTACCGTGGCCTTCGCGATCCCCCGCCTTGATCCGGAAGATGCCGACCAGCAGGAAGACCGTGGCCAGGCCATTGAGGCCGGCGACGGCCCGGGAGAGGAGTTCGGTGGTGGAGGCCATACCCCAGCAGAAGGGGTTTTACGGGAAAAGCCAACCCTTCCCCACCCCGGAGCCTCGGCCCACCCGCAACTAATCCCTGCCCACGTGGTTTGATAATATAACCGATGGACGCCCCACTCCTCACCCTGCTGGCGGCGACCCTCCTGGCCGCCGGCCCCGCCCTGAAGTTGGCCGACAGCGCCCCGCCCGCCCAGAACAAGGTCACGATCACCGTCCGGGGAGATAAACGAATCATCGAGTCCAACGGCATCCCCGACCACCAGGTCGCCGCCTTCCCCAACCGGGGCAACCCCAACGCCATCTCCGAGCAGAAATACCGCCTCGAGGTACCCGCCCGCCCGCAGCCGGCGACTGAGCAGCCCGGCCGCTTCCCTTACGCCTGGGGCGTCGCCTTGAACGGGGTGGTCTTCGACCCGGGCACCGCTGAAGTCTATAACGACGGCGACCGGAGCAACCCTTGGCGCTACGAGGCGCTCAAGAGCAACACCGAGATGGGCACCACGCCGCGGATCCCGACCGGTCTCGGCCTCGACCAGAACCACGGCCACGTCCAACCCAACGGCGCCTACCACTACCACGGACTCCCCACCCTGCTCATCGCCCGCCTTTCCGGCGGCGAGCAGAAGATGACCCACGTCGGCTGGGCGGCCGACGGGTATCCGGTCTACGCGGTCTTTGCATACGTCAATCCGACCGACCCGAAGAGCGGAATCAAAGCCATGAAGAGCAGCTATCGCCTGAAGACCACGGAGCGCGGCGGCGACGGCAAGGAGTCTCCCACCGGCAAGCCCGACGGATCCTTCGGCCTCGATTACGAATATGTGCCGGGGCACGGCGACCTCGACGAGTTCGGCGGACGCACGGGCGTGACCCCGGAATTCCCCGAAGGCACCTACTATTACCTGCTGACCGAAGAGTTCCCCTTCATCCCGCGTAAGCTCAAGGGCACGCCGGACCCATCGTTCAACAAGATGCGCATGGACGCCCACGCCAACCTCGGCGGACAGGGCGGCCCCGGCGCCAAGGGCAAAGGGAAAGGCAAGAAGGGCCCTCCTCCCGGCGGCGAACCAAAATAAATTCAGGCCATTGAGCCGGCGGCGGGTGCGGAGTTTTTCTCGCTAGGTTTCGGTGGCGCACCCCATCGAGACGTGGTCCGTTTCGCGGATGGCACCAGAAGCGCACCATAATGAGACGCTGGGCGGCGCTTTGCCCCAGCCACAGGGGTCCTAAACTCGTCAAAGCAGTTGCGAAAGCCCACCACCCCATCTACCTACGGAATAGATGTCCACCCCTCCTGCCCAGCCGCCTGCGAACGGTTTTTTCCGTTCCTTGATCCGCTGGTTCGATGCGGACTATATCCCGGAAGGAATCGAGGCGCTGCAAAACACGCCGAAGAAGGTCGATTGGGCGCGCTCCATTCCCTTCATCATCCTCCATCTGGCCTGTTTCGGGGTCATCTGGGTCGGTGCCAGCCCCATCGCCGTCTGGACCGCCGTCGGCCTCTATTTCTTCCGGATGTTCGCCATCACGGGTTTCCTCCACCGTTACTTCTCCCACAAGACTTACTCCACGTCCCGCGCCTTCCAGTTCGTGATGGCCGTCTGGACCGCCCTGGCCGTCCAGCGGGGCGCCCTCTGGTGGGCCTGCACCCACCGACACCACCACAAGCATTCGGACGAAGAGGAAGATAAGCACTCCCCGGTAGTCGACGGCTTCTGGTGGTCGCACATCGGCTGGATCACCGCGAAGAAGAACTTCCCGACCGACTATTCGAAGATCCCCGACCTCGCGAAATACCCCGAGCTCGTGTTCCTGAACCGCTTCGACATCCTCATCCCTCTCCTCGCCGCGGGCGTGACCTACGGCGCCGGCGCCTGGCTCGGCGCCCATGGCTACGACACCAACGGACCGCAGCTGCTCGTCTGGGGCATCATCTCGACCGTCGTGCTTTTCCATGGCACCGGATGCATCAACTCCCTCGCCCACGTCTTCGGGACCAAACGATTCAAGAGCACCGGCGACGAATCCCGCAACTCGCTCATCCTCACGCTCATCACCCTCGGCGAAGGCTGGCATAACAATCACCACCGCTACCAGGCCACGACGAAGCAAGGCTTCTACTGGTGGGAATTCGATCCGACTTACTACGGCCTGAAGGTGATGTCGTGGATGGGGCTGATCTGGGGGCTGAAAGGCGTGCCCGACTCGGTCTACGAAGAGGCCGAGCGCACCAAGGCCGAGGATAGTTCGCAGCGTGCGTGAACGGATCGCGATCGTCGGCTCCGGCGTAGGCGGTCTCGGCTGCCTCCGCTTCCTCGCCGCCCACCACGACGTGACGGTCTTCGACCGGGACCGTCGCCCCGGCGGTCACGCCCACACGATCGATGTCTCCGAACCCGGCACGGGCCGCGCCTTGCCGATGGACACGGGTTTCATGGTCTTCAACGAGGTGACGTATCCGCACCTCTGCCGTCTGTTCAAGGAACTGGGCGTGCAGCCGAAGAAGACGTCGATGTCCTTCGCCGTCCGCCACGACCCGACCGGCCTGGAATGGTGCGGTAGTTCCCTGAATCATCTCTTTGCGCAGCGCCGCAACCTCTTCAGCCTGCGCTTCTGGAAGCTGCTCCTGCAGATCAATAAGTTCAATAAGCTGGCGAAGACCGAGTGGCGTTCGACCGAGGCCGAGACGACCTCGCTACGCGACTGGTGCGCCCAAAAGGGACTCGGCCAGGACTTCCTCGACCTCTACCTGATCCCGATGTCGGCCGCGGTCTGGTCCACGCCGGCGGAGAAGATGCTGGGCTTCCCGGCCGCGGCGCTGATGCGCTTCTTCCATAACCACGGCTTCCTCGGACTCGATACGCAGCACCAGTGGCTGACCCTCGAAGGCGGCTCCCGGACCTACGTCGAGGCGCTGCTCAAGGCGCACCCGGCCGACTTCCGCTTCGGCCAGGGCGTGACCGGCGTCCGCCGCGACGGAGCGCAGGTCGTCGTGACGACCGGGGCCGGCGAAGAACGCTTCGACCGCGTGATCATGGCCTCGCACGCCGACACGACGCTCCGCCTGCTGACCGACGCCGACGCCGAAGAACGCCGCCTGCTCGGCGCCTTCGCCTACAATCAGAACGACGCCATCGTGCACACCGACATGGCGCCCCTGCCCCGCTCGCCCAAGGCGCGCTCGTCCTGGAACTACCGTACCTGGGCCAAGGACGGCGGTCTGGTGACGTCGACGCATTACTGGATGAACTCCCTGCAAGGGCTCACGGACAAAGGCGACTTCGTGGTGACGATCAATCACCCCGAGCAGGTCGATCCGACGAAGGTCATCGTGACGATCCCGACCGAGCATCCGCTTTTCTCGCTTGAGGCCGTCGCCGCCCAAGCCGAAATCCCGGCGCTCAACGCCCGCGCCGGCGCACGCGTCCATTTCGCCGGCGCCTGGCAGCGCTACGGTTTCCATGAAGACGGTTTCTGGTCCGCGCACCGCCTGTGCTCGCAGCTGCTCGGCCGCGACGCCTGGGCCGCCTGATCAGAAGACCAGCTTCTGGGCTTGCCGCTCGAAGCCTTCGGCCTCGAACAAAGGCTCCGGCTGCATCTTCACGAGGTCCGCGACATACCGGTCGGGCACGCGCTCGAGGCGCGTGTTGTAGAAGGTCGCGATGTTCGCGTGGTAGGCGCGCGCGAGCGCGATCCGGTCCTCGGTCTCGACGAGGTCGCGACTGAGCTGGGCGAAGACCGTCTGGCCCTTGAGGTCGGGATACTGCTCCGCGACGGCGAGGAGCGTCGGCGCGACCGCCGTGGGACGTCCGCCGGCCGCCTGGGCGCGGAGGGCGGCGACGAGCGTCTGCACGGAAGCTTCGTGCGCGCGGAAGCCCTGCACGCAGGCGACCAGCGGAGGGATCAGGTCGGCGCGACGCTTGAGCTGCACGTCGATGAGCGAAGAAGCCTGCCGGACGCGGTTGCGCAGACCGGTGACGCTGTTGAAGACCATCCAGACCCAGCCGGCGCCGGCGGCGAAAGCGTATAGGAGGATGCCGATGAGCAGCCCGAACGCCGCGATGTCCGGCCGGGCGCCGGCCATCAGGACCGTGCCGAAGCCACCGGCGAGAGCGGCGCCGAAGAGGTTCCAGACGATGAACGACGTGGCCTTGCCATCGCTGATCTCCTGCGCCTTGCGCGGGGTGATGATGAACATGTCCGCCTTGTCCTCGTGCTTGATCTGGGCGGCGACGATGTCCGGCCTTTCGCTGGCGCGGCCGCGGACGAACAACGGCGTGCCGACGACGAGTCCGTATTCGGTGAAGCTGCGCTCACCGGTCGAACCTTCGACGGCGTCGGACGGGCCTTTGTCGTAATACAGCGGATCGCCTTCGTCGACATCGCGGTCGAAGATCGTGAGCGTCTCGAGGTCGGCGCCCTCGGGATTGACCCATACGTACCCGGTTTCGTCCTGGATATAGAAGCCGCCCGTCTCGCCGCCCGAAGCGACCGTGTCGCTGCCGGTATCAATCACCGTGCGGGTGCGCGTGCGGCCCTTGTCGTCGGTATAGGTCTCCTGCCGGGCGCGTCGCCAATGTTCGCTGACCGACCAACTGTAGAGCACGCAAGGCTTCTCGGCCAAGTAGCTGATGAAGGGATCGCGGCGGACGCACACGCCTTCGAGCTCCACCTCGCCGACGAAGACGCCGAGGGCCTTCGAGACCGGCGTGTCGTCGAGCAGGCGACGTTTCCGGCCGGCGTTCAACGCCAGCAACAGGCAACCCGCGGAACCCGCTAAGGTCAGTAATCCGGCGCCTGCGAGGTCTTGGGCCACGGAGGTCGTTATGCCCCTGACCTTCGGTTTAGCAAGGTTTGGAGGCGGGGACGCTTGCACCCGGACGGCTTGCACCCACCCTGCAGGCCGATGCCCCGACTGTACGACGCAGAAGTGATGCACGCCCGGCTCTGGCCGAAGCGGCATGACTTCACGCACGCGGCCTTCGCCTTCTCGGTCGATGCCGCCGCGGTCGACGCCGTGAAGGGCGGACGTCTCATGCTCGGCCGCACCGGGTCGCCCTACCGCTTCCGCGACGGAGATTTCCTGCCGGCCGGCGAGATCTTCCAGCCCGAAGGCGTTCCGCAGGCCTTCACCGGCGCCACCCTCGCCGACCGCTTCCGCGCCTTCGCCGCCGCCCAGGGCGAACCACTCCCGCCGCACGCCGTGATCCGATTGGTCGCGATGCCGCGCGCCTTCGGTAAGTCCTACAATCCCGCGGTGTTCATGATGGCCACCGTCGACGGCGTCCTGACCTGCGGGATCGCCGAGGTCCATAACACTTTCGGCGAACGCAAGGCCTGGTTCCTCGGCCGGGCCTGCCTGCGCCATGATTTCGACGGCGACGCCTATCTCCAGCTGCGCACGCCGAAGCGTTTCTACGTCTCGCCGTTTTCAGCGCTAGATACCGAGTTCGAGTTCACGCTGCGCCTGCCCGACGAACGCCTGGCGATCACGGTCGACCACTATGAGGACGGACGGAAGACGCTCATCAGCGCCTGGACCGGCCGACAGGTACCGCTGACCGACGCCCGCCTGCTCTGGCTGACCATCAAGTCACCGCTGCTCATCGTCAAGGTGGTCGCGCTCATCCATCTGCACGCCGCCTGGCTATGGCTGGTGAAAAAACTTCCTTTCCGCCGTAAGGGCGACGACATTCCCCTGCAGCGCAACCTGCGGCACCCCACCTCTGAACTGACCGGCCGACATGACTAACTCTTCTCCCGCCGCCGGCTCCCTCGCCCGCCGCCTCGTCCTCCCCGAGCTCGCCAAGCTCACCAAAGGACGGCTCGTCCTCCGCCTGCCCGAAGGCGCGGAGCTCATACTCGGCGACCCTCGCGCGACCGGCGGCGCCCGTATGGAGATCCGCGACGAGAACGCCTTCCGCCGCATCATGCTGGCCGCCGACATCGGCCTGACCGAAGGCTACATGGAAGGCGAGTGGGACTCCCCCGACCTCAACGCCCTGATTGGGTTCTTCATCGAGAACATCGACCAGACCCCGGGCATGTCCGGCTCGGCCCGCAAGGCCATCGGCGTGGGCCTCTTCCGCATCGCCGACCGCATCGGCCATCTGCTGCGCCCGAACGACAAACAGATGGTCCGTCGCAACATCTCGGAGCACTACGACGTCTCGAACGACTTCTTCCGCCTCTTCCTCGATCCTTCGATGATGTATTCGTCGGCCCGCTGGGAGGGAACCGATTCGCTAGAGCAGGCGCAGGCCAACAAGAACGACTCCCTCTGCCGATTTCTGCAGCTCAAGCCGACGGACCATGTCATCGAGATCGGCACCGGCTGGGGCGGCTGGGCCCTGCACGCCGTCAAGAAATACGGCTGCCGCGTCACCTCGCTCACCATCTCGCAGGCGCAGCACGACCTCGCCGTCGAACGCGTCAAAGCCGCCGGACTGTCGGACCGTATCACCGTCAGACTCGAGGACTTCCGCGACCACCAAGGCACGTATGATAAGTGCGTCTCCATCGAGATGATGGAAGCCCTCGGCCATAAGTATCTGCCCGCCTTCTGCGCCTCCATCGGCCGCCTGCTCAAGCCCGACGGCATCGCCGCCTTCCAGTATATCACCTGCCCGGACAGCCGCTACGCGCAGTTCCGCGACGGCGTGGACTTCATCCAGAAGCACATCTTCCCCGGCTCGCTCCTGCTTTCGATCAACCGCGTCGGTGACCTCATGACCAAGGAGAGCGGCTTCCAGCTCGACCGCCTTGAAGAGTTCGGGCGCGACTACGCCCGCACGCTTGATGCCTGGTGCCAGGCCTTCGAGGCCAAGCTCGACCAGGTGCGCGCCATGGGCTTCGACGAACGCTTCATCCGCAAGTGGCGCCTCTACTTCCGCTACTGCCAGGCCGCCTTCGAGCATCGCAACATCGGCGTCGTCCAGGCCGTTTACGTCCGCCCGAACCGCAAGGGCTGAGCGCGACGCGAAGCTTCGCTTCGCGAGGGGACACGTGGGCAAGTTGACACGTGGACAAGGTGAGCGGCCTCAATCAAAGGGAAACCGGAGACCGGATGATTAGCCGGGTGGGATAACTTCGGGTCTCAGGTCTCGGCTACGGGTTCAGGAACGGGCGCAGGTGCGGGTGCGGGAAACAGTCCCGGGACCTGTACCCGAACCTGAACACCTGAACCTGATACCCGGTGGCTGAGACCCGGGACCCGAGAATGATTTCATGTCTGCAGCATCCTTCCCGGTTTCCGGTCTCCCTTTGAGTTCGTGCGTCTGCCTTGGGTAGGGACGCGATGACATCGCGTCCGCCGTCCGCCCTGCGGCGGACAGTAGGGCTGACCACCCTTGGTCAGCCGCGGTTGAGCGAGGGCGCTCAACCCTACCCGAGGCAACTAGGTCAGCACGCAGTGCTGACCCTACCTCGAAACCAAATGGCTCCATTCAGCCCTCCATTCAGCCTCAACGCTGTCCTCAATTCAGTCCTCCACCCTTCCACTGTTTGCCTTCCTCGGCCATTCCCCCACTCTGAAGCCAAGCCTGCTCCTAGCCCATACTCCAAACTCGATACTCCATACTCTAATCATGACCTCCCGTCGCGCCATCGCCCTCTACTTCATCCTCGTGCTCGTCGCCATGACCTGGGTCTCGTGGTATGCCTCGACCGCCCCGACGATCACCTCGCTCGATAAGTATAAGGAGCTGGCAGGCAAAGAAGGCATCAACGTCATCAAGGGCTTCGAGACCGTCTGCTCCGAGCCGTGGGGCCTGGCCACGATGTTCGACGCCTACTTCGGCTTCCTCGCCTTCTGGCTCTACACCGCCTGGCGCGAGCGCACCGTCGGTGCCCGCCTCGGCTGGCTCGTCGCCCTGCTGCTCCTCGGTAACTTCGCCATCGCCGCCTATGCTCTCCTCTGCCTGAAGCTGTCGGGCGATGAGCCTGACCTCGGCAAGGTGTTCTTCACCCGTAAGGCGGCCTAAATGGGAAGGGTCGGCGATTGGCTACGTCGCCAGGTGCGCGATCCGCTCCTGGAGGAGTTGCGCCAAGGCGCCACGCCGGAAGCCGTCTCGGCCGCGGTCACGGTCAGCCTCGCCATCGCGATCAATCCTTTCATCGGGACGACCACCCTCGGCTGCCTGGTCGCCGGGCGCGTCTTCCGGCTCAACCACGTGGTGATGCAGGTCGTCAACCATGCCGCCTTCCCCCTGCAGCTCCTGCTCATCGTGCCCTACGTCCGGATCGGCGAGACGATCGTAGGCGCCCGCCACTACTCCCTCAAGCCGAGCGCGATCATCGAAGAGTTCAACCGGTCCATCCCTGATTTCCTGGAGAAGTTCTGGCTGACCGGCCTGCATGGGCTCATCGGCTGGGCGCTGACCGTCCCGCTCGCCTGCTGGTTGCTGCATCTGATTCTCCGTCGGCTCTTCCGCCGCTTCGTCCCCTCGCCCTCCGCCCCATGAATCCTCCCTACGAACTTGGTTTTGAATTCCTCGTCCTCTTAGTCGAAGCCTGCGTCTTCTTCGCGCTCTGCTGGGTCGTCGCCAAGAAGATCGACAACTGGTCGATCGTGGACGTCGCCTGGTCCTACGGCTTCGCGCTCGTCGGCCTGCAGATCCTTATCACGCACTTCTTCAGCCACCACCACCTCGGCGGCCAAGGGCTGCTGATGGCCGTCGCGACGATCCTCTGGAGCCTGCGCCTCGGGACCCACCTCGCCGTGCGCGTGCTCGGGCACCTCGGACAAGAAGACGGGCGCTACCTCAAGATGCGGGCGGAGCACGGCGAGCGCATGCCGGCGCAGATGATCTATTTCTATTTCATCCAGGCCGTCGTGCTCACGGTCCTCTGCCTGCCGCTGCTCTCCTCCAACCCCACGGGCTCCAGCGGCCCCGCCCAAGCCGTCCACTGGGTCGGCCTCGGCGTGGTCGTACTCGCCTTGCTGATCGAGGGCGTCGCCGACGCCCAGCTCGCCGCCTTCAAGAAAGACCCCGCCAACCGGGGCCAGGTCTGCGAGCGCGGGCTCTGGGCCTGGAGCCGCCACCCCAACTACTTCGGCGAATGGCTGGTCTGGGTCGGCTTCTTCCTGATGAGCTATAACAGCGCCTACCGGGGTATCCCCGGCCTGCTCTGCGTCGGCGTCATCTATTACTTCCTCACCCGCGTGACCGGCGTGCCCCTGACCGAGCAGCACCTCCTCGCCTCCAAGGGCCAGGCCTACGCCGACTACCAGCAGCGCGTGCCGGCCTTCTGGCCGAAGCCGCCACGCGGCTGATTTTTCCGCGGCGACGGATTGCCAGCGGCTGGGACGGCGTACAATTTCGCCCCATGCCGCTGCTCGACAAGCTCATCGAAAAAGACGTCCTGCCCGACGGCGCGATCCGCTGGGGCATCCGTCGTCTGCTCAAGCAGCGCCTCGTCGACGAGCGTCCCGCGTCCGCCGCCGAACGTTTCGCCAAGGTCGACGCCTTCGCCGCCGAACTGCGCACCCTGCCGGTGGCGATCGAGACGAAAGCCGCGAACGAGCAGCACTACGAGGTGCCCGCGGCGTTCTATAAGCTCTGCCTCGGACCACGCCTGAAATATTCCTCGTGCTTCTACGAGACCGGCACTGAGACCATCGGCCAGGCCGAAGAGACCATGCTCACGCGCACCTGCGCGCGCGCGGAATTGCAGGACGGACTCGAGATCCTCGAACTCGGCTGCGGCTGGGGCTCGCTCACGCTCTGGATGGCCGAGAAATACCCCAACGCCCGCATCACCGGCGTCTCGAACTCCGCCTCCCAGCGCGCCCATATCGAAGGCGAGTGCGCCCAGCGCGGCTTCAAGAACGTCCGCATCATCACCTGCGACATGAACGTCTTCGCCGCCGAGGCCTCGCGCTACGACCGCGTGGTGTCGGTCGAGATGTTCGAGCATATGAAGAACTGGGCCGAGCTCATGCGCCGTATCGCCGGCTGGCTCAAGCCCGGCGGCAAGCTCTTCTTCCACGTCTTCACCCACAAGGACGTCGCCTACCATTTCGCCGCCAAGGACGCGACCGACTGGATGTCGCGCCACTTCTTCACCGGCGGCATCATGCCGTCGAACTGCCTCGCGAGCCGCTTCCAGGCCGACCTGAAACTCGAGGCCCAATGGGAAGTCGAAGGCCGCCACTACGGCCAGACCTCCGAGCATTGGCTCGAGAACACCGACCGCCACCGCGAGGAGATCCTCCGGATCTTCGCCCAGACCTATGGCGCGGAACGGGCGAAAGCCTGGCTCGCCAACTGGCGCGTCTTCTTCATGGCCTGCGCCGAACTCTGGAACTACCAGGGCGGCACGGAGTGGATGGTCTGCCATTACCGCTTCGCCAAGCGCGCGGGCTAAGTCCGCGTTTGCCACCGGCCGCGGTCCGCGTTTGCTCGGCGTCATGCAGAGCTACGAAGAGAACGGCGTGCCGATGGAACGATGGAAGGTCGGCGCTTCGACCTATGAGACCTGCCTGACGCGCGGCGCCCGCCTGTTGCGCTGGAAGCTCGACGTCCCGACGGGCCGGCGTGAGATCCTGTTCTGGCCCGAAGGCGCGCCGATGGACCTCGACAAGATCGGCCCGGTACGGGGCGGTAACCCGATCCTCTTCCCGTTCATGGGGCGCAACTACGCCGACGGCGAGAAGTTCGCCTGGAAGGCCGCCGACGGGGTCAAGCGTCCGATGCCGCAGCATGGTTTCGCGCGCGACTCAGCCTTCGAGATCGTCGAGAGCGGCCCCAAGCACGCCGTGGTCCGGATGATCCAGGACGAACGCGGTCGGAACTGCTATCCCTTCGCCTATGATTTCCGGATCCGCTTCGACTTCCTCGAGCTGTTCCTGCGCATCACCTTCGAATTCGAGAACCGCGACGCCCAGCCGCTGCCGTGGTGCGCGGGCCATCACTTCTACTTCACGCTCCCGTGGCACGCCGGCCTGAGCCGCCGTGACTACGTCGTGAAGATCCCCTCGAAGAAGCAGTGGCGCCACGCCGCCGACGGCAAGCTCGTGCCGTTCGCCGAACTGAAAGGCCAGGACGCCATCGGCTTCGACAGCCCGCACCTGTCCGACTGCATCTTCACGAACCTCAAGTCGGCCACGCTGAGCTTCGGTCCGAAGTCCGGCGAAGAAGACATCTCGATCAAGGTCGGCGAAGAAGCGATTCCCGGCGCCTGGGCGAGCGTGGTCACTTGGACGCCCGATCCGGAAGCGCCGTATTACTGCGTCGAGCCGTGGATGGGCCCGCCCAACAGCCCCGAACATAAGAACGGGCTCCGTTTTGCGGAGCCCGGTCAGGTCGACACCTTCGTCACCGAGGTGTCGTTGATGTAAGCCTCGAGGCTTACTTGCTGCTGTTGCTGTTGAGGGGCAGCTTGCCCTTAGACTTCGTCGGGGCCTTCTTCGCGGCCGGGGCCGGAGCGGGCTCGACGACCGGAGCGACCACAGGGGTCAGGCCAGCGGCGGGGACGAGGTTGGCATCGCCAGCACCATCGGTGACCGGGGACGGACCCTTTTCAGGACCCATGCAACCAACGAGGACGGCGGAAAGGAGGGAGAGAACGAACAGATTGCGTACCATGGCAGTGAGGTTAGGTTGCGGGGACTCTACCTAGCATGGCCCAACGCACAAGCGCAGATTCTGGCCCCCTCACCCTGTTCGTCTGCACGGGTAATTTCTACCGCAGCCGCCATGCCGAGGCCCTTTTCAACTGGCATGCGACCCGGGCGGGCCACCCGGCCCGGGCCTTTTCGCGCGGGCTGCTGACCTCCCTGGTAGCCGACGAGCCGACCCTGTTGTCCCGGGACACCGAACGCCGCCTGCGGGAACTGGGCATCCCCTTGGAACTGACCGGCGCGGCGCCCACCCAGCTCCGCCGAGAAGACCTGGAGCGAGCCCACCGGACCATCGCCCTGAAGAAGGACGAGCACCACGCGATGATGCTTCAGGCCCACCCTGAGTGGGCGGACCGGATCGAATATTGGTCGGTGCACGACATCGACTACGCGCATCCGGACCAAGCGCTGCCTCAGATCGAGGAGCAAGTCCTCGAGCTGATGCGCACGCTGCGGATCTGATCCGCGGAGGCCTTAGGCGGCCGAACCGGCGCCAGCCCGGCGCAACGTTTCCAGATGCGAGGCCGCCTGATTGAGCAGGCCGCGCAGTTCGACCATCGTTTCCTGAGCGACGTCGGCCTTGGAGGCGGCGGCTTCCTTGAGCGCCTCGGCGCGCAGGGCGAGTTCCTTGGCGAGTTCGTGGGCCGCGGTGATGGTCTTGGCCTTGAGTTCGCGGGTGCGGAGGTCGAGGCGGGCGGCGAGGGAGTCGATGTCGCGACCGAGGGTGCGGCTCTGCTCCTTGAGCTCGGCGGCCATGATGCGGGAATCCGGCACGCGGCGCAGGTCCTGGGTCAGGCCGACCTTGGAGAGCGTCCAGATGATCCACTTGGTCGGATCGAACTGCCAGGGCTTCACGCCGTTACGGTAGTCGTGCTGGAACTCGTGGTGATAGTTATGATAGCCCTCGCCGAAGGTCAGGAGAGCGACGACGCCGCTGTCGCGAGCGCTATGGTCGGTCGAGTAAGGACGGCGGCCGATCATGTGGCAGAGTGAGTTGATGCAGAAGGTGCCCTGCTGGACGACGACCGTGCGAAGCAGGCCGGCGATAAGGAAGGAGGCCAGGGCGGTCATGCCCGGGTTGGCGTAGCCCATGAAGGAGGCATAGCCATAACCGAGGGCGGCCGGCATCACGAAGCCCACGAAGGCCCCGATCCACTGGACGTAGCGGTGCTGCCACATGACGAGGGGGTCGGCCTCGAGGTCCTTGACGTTGGTGACGGGCGGCTTCGGCTTGAGGCGGAAGAGGAGCCAGCCGATGTGGGCGTAGAAGAAGCCCTTGGAGATATCATACGGATCTTCGTCTTCATCCACGTGCTTGTGGTGGATGCGGTGGTCGGCGGACCAATCCAGAGCCGAATTCTCGAAGGAAGCGGCGCCGAACAGGAGGACGAACAGCTTCACCGGCCACTTGGCCTTGAAAGAAATGTGGGAAAAGAGGCGGTGGTAGCCCAGGGTGATGCCGAAGCCGGTCGCGTAGTAATAGAACACGAACATGGCCCAGATGAAGCCCCAGCCGTGCACCTTGTTGGCGGCCTCAGCCGGGAGGTTGAACTGGGTCCAGAGGAACCAGGGGACCACGGTCAGTGAGAGGAGGGCTGTCCCGATCAGAAAGGTGGAGGTCACCCATTCGATGCGGTAGATAGGGAAGTTTTTGAACTTCATGGATGGTCTGAAAAGTAGGGCCGCAGGCCGTCTAGGCGAGAGCAATCAGCCTCCCTAAATCGGGTAAAAATGCCCTCTAAATTCGCTTTTTGCCGAACCTTCGTTCGGGTGCGCCTCGTGACCGAACCGAAGTTCAGTCGCGACGACGACGACCGATGGAATTCTTCACCGGGATGATGCGGACCGGCTCGCGCGTCTTGATCCAGAGATCGCTCTCGCGGAAGAGCTTGCCGGGGATGGACTGCACGGCGTCGCCGAAGGACTCGACCGGGACGCGCTTGCCCTTCGGGGATTCGTTGAAGGCCTTGGAGACGTCGACGATCTTGTCGGCGACCTCCCTGGGGTCGTCGTCCTCGAGCAGCTGGACGACCCATCCGGTCAGGTCCTTGGGCAGGCCTTCCTCGGGCTCGCTGACCAACACGAGCATCTGCTTCTTGGCTGGCTTCTCGCGCTCCACGGCCTCTTCGGCCACGGCGTCGCGAATCTGGTTCAGGATTTCGGCGGCCACGCGCACGTCGACTCCGCTCTCCTTCAGGATTTTCTGGACGATATCGATGTCTACCTTGGCCATAGGCCACCAAGAGACTCCAAGCGTCCGACCGAGGGAAGCCGGAGTTATTCCCAGCAAGCCTAGAGGCCGCCAATCAAAGGGAAACCGGAGACCGGATGATTGGCTGGGGCATATAATCGGGTGCCGGGTGACGGCCACGGAGACCAGCAGTTCAGGATCCGGCCGCTCGGGAGCCAGCCGCGGGAACCCGAAGCCGATGGCCAATAACTGCAAGGCCGACCCCTGAGGGGCCGATGCCCTGGCGGCTGTCACCCGTCACCTAGTGCTATCAAGAAACGCCTGCATCCTTCCCGGTCTCCGGTCTCCCTTTGAGCCCTGTATCGACCTACCCCTACCCCTCTGGTCTCTGTTGCTACCGACCCACCTTTCCCTCTTAACCCCGTCGTGCCGGAACATACCAAAGTCATGGGCAAGGAGTGGGCGGAGGCCCGCCGCGAGGCCAACGTGGCCCGACTGCGGGCGACCCTGGCCTCGGCTTTGGCCGGCCGCGCCGGCATCACCTTCGAGCTCGGCTGCGGGCACGGTCACTGGCTGGCCGCCTATGCGGCCGCGCATCCGGAAGAATTCTGCGTGGGCATCGACCTCATCACGCATCGCGTCGAACGCTCCGTGCGCAAGCAGACCCTCGGCAAGCTGGATAACGTCATCTTCCTTAAGGCCGAAGCCACCGAGTTCCTCGAAGCGCTGCCGCCTGAGGTCAGCCTCGCCAAGATCTTCATCCTGTATCCGGATCCGTGGCCGAAGAAGAAGCATCACAAAAACCGGTTCATCAGTCCCGAGAACCTCGGTCTCCTCGCCTCACGCGCCTCGCCGGGAACCCGCCTCCACTTCCGGACGGATAACGCGGACTACTTCGGATGGACGCAGGAGCATCTCGCCGCGCACAAAGGCTGGGCCATCGAGCCAGAGGTCGTCTGGCCGTTCGAACAGAAGACGTTCTTCGAAGAGCGGATGAAAGACCGCCGGGATGTCTTCGCCCGACGCGCGGAGTAAAAGTTGCTCAATTGTGACGAGGTAAGTGCCTCATAAATAGCAAGTAAAAGGACGTAATCCTTTCCCTTGCATCGGGTGGCGTCAGACCTACTCATAAAAGACGTGAAGCCTTTCCGCCATACCCGCATCACTTTCACCATCGGGCCTGCGACCGAGTCCGAAGCCCAACTCGAGGCGATCATCAAGGCCGGCGCGAATGTCGTCCGCCTGAATATGGCGCACGCCGACCACGCCTGGGTGCGCACCATCGTCGCCCGCGTCCGCGAGGTCAGCCTTCGCATGAAGAAGGAGCTGGCCGTGATGATGGACATCAAAGGCCCGGAAATCCGCACCGGCGCCCGCAAGGAAGCCACGCAGCTCGTCGTCGACCAGGTCGTCGACGTCACCGGCTCCGAAACCGCCCAGGCCGAAGGGGACATCCTCGTCATCCCGACCAACTACCCGAAGATGATCACCGCCGTGCCCGTGGGCGGCGTGGTGCTCGTCGACAACGGCCTCATCCAGTTGCGCGTGCTCGAGCAGAAGAAGGATCGTCTCCGCTGTAAGGTCGAGCAGCCCGGCCCGCTCGGCAGCCGCCGCCACATCAATCTCCCGGGCGTCAAGGTGGACCTCCCGGCCCTGACGGACAAAGACCGCGCCGACGTCGCCGTCGGCTGCGAGGTCGGCGTCGACTTCTACGCGCTCTCGTTCGTCCGCGAAGCGGCCGACGTACACGCGCTCCGCACCCTGCTCGCCCAGCATTCCTCCAACGCCCACATCATCTCCAAGATCGAAGACCAGTCGGCCATCGCGCACCTCGGTTCGATCCTCGAGGCCACCGACGCCCTGATGGTCGCCCGCGGCGACCTCGGCATCGAGATCCCCTACGAGACGCTACCCCTCGTCCAGCGCCAGGCCGTCGCCATGGCCATCGCCCGCCGCAAGCCCGTCATCGTCGCGACGCACATGCTCGAGTCGATGATCCACGCCCCGGTGCCGACCCGCGCCGAGGTGACCGACGTCTCCAACGCCGTGCTCGAGATGGCCGACTCGGTCATGCTCTCCGGCGAGACCACGACCGGCAAGCACCCCATCCGCTGCGTCGACGTGATGACCCGTATCGCGACCACGACCGAACGCGAACTACCGCGGAAGCTTTCGGACGAACAGCTCAACGAGACCGCCAAGGTGAAGCTCCTGCGGGCCGCGGCCGGCCTCGCGCAGGACCTCGGCAACACCGGCATCATCGCCTTCACGCGCAACGGCGACGTGCCCCGCACCCTCTCCTCCCTCCGTGCGATCGGCTGCCCGATCTACGCGTTCATGGAAGAGACGCACGTGCACCGGAAGATGAGCCTGCTCTGGGGCGTCGAATCCTTCCAGATGAAGTTCGAGCCCAAGGCCGAGGACAATATCACCTTGGCGTTGGAGCGCCTGCGCGACGAAGGCCACTGCGAGCCCGGCCAGGTGCTCGTCATCGTCACCAACGTGATCCTCGGTCCGACCGTCATCGACTCGGTCCAGCTCCGCGCGGTCCCGGTGCGCTGAAGGATCGCCACGGCGAATCACTCGCACCTTGGCGGCCGGGCGGACGGCTCGGAGAGCCGTCCCTGCCCTATCTTGAGAAATACAGCCGGGCCAGAGCCTGCGTGCCCGCGTCGCCTTCGCCGGCGGCGACGACTTCCGCGTAGAGTTTCGCGGCGAGCTCGAGGCCGGGCAGGCTGACCTTCTGTTCGCGGCAGACGTCGAGCGCCAGGCCGATGTCCTTCACGAAGTGCTTCACGTAGAAGCCGGGGGCGAAATCACCCTTGAGGACGCGCGGGGCCAGATTGAGCAAGGCCCAGCTCGAGGCGCCGCCGCCGGAGATCGAGCGCAGCGTGGTCTCAAGGTTGAGCCCCGTCGCGCGCGCGAAGGCCAGAGCTTCGGCCATCGCGATCATGCCCGAGGCGATGCCGATCTGGTTGGCGAGCTTGCAGAGCTGGCCGGTGCCGGGCGCACCTTGCAGCACGATGGTCTTGCCCATGGCCGCGAAGACCGGCTGGGCAAAATCGAAATCCTGCTGGGCGCCGCCGGCCATGATGGTAAGCGTGCCTTCCCGTGCGCCCCGATCGCCGCCGGAGACGGGCGCGTCGAGCGGACCGAAGCCTTTCGCCGCAGCCTCCGCGGCCAGCGAACGGGCGAGCGCCGGACTGGAGGTGGTCATGTCGATGAGCACGCAGCCGGGCTTGGCGGAGGACATGAAGCCCTGCGGGCCGCGCCAGACCTCTTCGACGTCGTTCGGGTAGCCGACCATCGAGATCGCGATGTCCGCACCGCGGGCGGACTCGGCGGGCGAGGACGCCCACTTCGCGCCGAGCACCAGCAGGCCGTCGGCCTTGGCCTTGGTGCGCGTGTAGACCGTCACCTGATGGCCCGCCTTGAGCAGGTTGGCGACCATGCCCTGCCCCATCACTCCCGTGCCGACGAACGCGATTTTCATGGGGTGATTGATAATTGAAGGGGACACGCTGGCAAGGGGACACGTGGGCAAGGGGCGCATCGCCCGCTTGCCCTCCGGGGCCGAATCCCCGAACCTTCGTCCACATGGATTCGGCCCCGCTCACGATCTCGGACCTCGCGGATGTCCTCAAAGGACATCTCAACGGGATGGGGACGCTCGAAGTCGTCGGAGAAATCTCGGGCTACAAGACATACCCCTCCGGCCACCACTACTTCGCGCTGAAGGACAGCGAAGCCAAGGTGGACTGCGTCCTCTACTCCTACCAAGCGCGCTGGCTGAAATCGCCGCTGCGCGAAGGCATGAAGGTCGTGGCGAAGGCGAAGGCGGATTTCTACGGCAAGACCGGCAAGTGCTCGCTCATCATCGAGACCATCAAGCCCGCGGGCGAAGGCGACCTCTTCCAGAAATTCAAGGAGCTGCAGGCGAAGCTGAAAGCCGAAGGTCTCTTCGAAGACGAACTCAAGCGTCCCTTGCCCGAATTCCCGAAGACGGTGGCGTTCGTGACCTCCGAGATCGGCGCAGTCTGGCATGACTTCACCGAAGTGCTCAAGACCCGCGGCTGGAGTGGTACGGCCTGGCTCGTCCCGGCGCGCGTACAGGGTGAGACCTGCCCCGGGTCGGTCATCAACGGCCTGAAGCTCGCCAACGAGATCCCCGGCATCGACCTCATCGTCGTCGGCCGAGGCGGAGGCTCGATGGAAGACCTCTGGGGCTTCAACGACGAAGCCCTCGTGCGCGCCGTCCGCGCCAGCCGCACGCCGGTCATTTCCGCCGTGGGCCACCAGACCGACTTCACGCTCTGCGACTTCGCCGCCGACAGGCGCGCCGAGACGCCGACCGCCGCCGCCGAGCTGATCGTCTCGGGTCAGATCAAGCTGCGCGAACGGATCAAGCTGCTCGCCGCCGAACTGGCCCGTCATTCGCCCAAGGCTAAGCTGCAGTCCCTCTACCAGGATCTCGACCTCCTCAACGAACGCCTCGACGGAGCAGCCCAGGAAATCCTCGCCGACACCCGTCACCGGCTCTCGGAACTCGGTGGCGAACTGCACCGCCTCTCGCCCAAGGCGCGCCTCGGCGTGACGCGCGAGAAGCTCGGCCAGCTCGGCAAGCGCCTCCGCTCCGCCGGGTTCGAATCCATCCTCTCCCGTGGCTACGCGATCGTACGCGACGCCGATGGCGCCGTGATCAGCGGTCGCAAGGACGTGACGCCGGGACGCAAGCTCCGCCTGAAGTTCGGCGACGGCGAAGCCGACGCGACGGGTGGCTGAGGTAGGGGCACGATTCATCATGCCCTCCCATCAGGAGGGCGTGGCGAAGCCACGCCCCTACCCTAGGCCGCCCTGCGGCGGGCCCTAGCCCTCTGATCGGCCGTCAGGCCGATCAGTACGCCTTCGCCATCACCACGCGGCGGGCGCTGGGCTCGCCGGTGACGACGCACTTGCCGGGCTCGTCCTTGGCGTCGAGCGGGATGCAACGGATGGTGACCTTGAGCTCTTCCTTGAGGCGCTTCTCGACGGCCTTGGAGCCGTTCCAGTGGCACAGCGCGAAGCCGCCGTGGATCTCCGGACGCTCCGGATTCTTGGCGGTGAAGTATTCCTTGAGCTCTTCCCAAGTGTTGATTTCGCGGGTGTGGGCGGCGCGGTGGGCCTTGGCGCGGGCGAGGAGGTTGTCCTGGATGGACTGCAAGCGCTCGACGACGGTGGCGACGAATTCGGCGCGCGGGATGCCGGCCTTCTCACCGGTGTCGCGACGGGCGACGAAGACCGCGTTGGCCGCGAAATCGCGCGGGCCGACCTCGACGCGCAAGGGGACGCCCTTCTTGATCCAACCCCAAGCCTTGTCGCCGCCGCGGATGTCGCGGTTATCGACGGTCACGACGACTTTGCGGTCGTGGAAGCGCTGGGTGGAGAGTTCCTTCTGGAGCGACTGGCAATAAGCGAGGATGTCAGCCTTGGTGGCGTCGTCCTTGTAAATCGGGCAGATCACCACGTGCTGCGGGGCGAGGCGGGGCGGAGCCACGAAGCCGTCGTCGTCGGAGTGCGTCATGATCATACCACCGATGAGACGGGTGGACACACCCCACGAGGTCGTGTGGGCGAACTGCTGGGTGCCCTTCTCGTCCTGGAACTGAATGTTGCAGGACTTGGAGAAATTCTGGCCGAGGTAGTGGGAGGTGCCGGCCTGGAGGGCCTTGCGATCCTGCATCATCGATTCGATGCAGAGCGTGTCGACCGCGCCCGGGAAGCGTTCGCCTTCGGTCTTGCGACCCATGATGACCGGCATCGCCATGTGGTTCTCGGCGAAGTCGGCGTAGACCTGGAGCATCTTGTTCGTCTCTTCGACGGCTTCGGCCTCGGTCGCGTGGACCGTGTGGCCTTCCTGCCAGAGGAACTCGGCGGTGCGAAGGAAGAGACGCGTGCGCATCTCCCAGCGGAAGACATTGGCCCATTGGTTGATGAGGATTGGGAGGTCGCGGTAGGACTGGACCCACTTCGAATAAGTCTCGCCGATGATGGTCTCGGAAGTCGGGCGGATGATGAGCGGCTCTTCAAGCTCGCCAGCGGGGATGAGCTTGCCGTCAGGGCCAGCTTCGAGGCGCGAGTGGGTGACGACGGCGCATTCCTTGGCGAAGCCGTCGACGTGCGCGGCTTCCTTCTGGATGTAGCTGACCGGGATTAAGAGGGGGAAGTAGGCGTTCACGTGGCCCGTCTCCTTGAACATCGCGTCGAGGTCGCGGTGGATGTTCTCCCAGAGGGCGTAGCCCCACGGCTTGATCACCATGCAGCCGCGGACCGGGCTGTTCTCGGCCA
>Ga0209358_10000086_pt1 | contig 83598 bp, 61 predicted proteins | sample LauGreFa1BDMLBSN_2_FD_187574 | JGI IMG/M metagenome (GOLD analysis project Ga0209358, IMG submission 187574) | Freshwater lake microbial communities from Lake Michigan, USA - Fa13.BD.MLB.SN (SPAdes) (version 2) | ecosystem: Environmental > Aquatic > Freshwater > Lake | place: Lake Michigan, USA... | reverse complement strand
ACGGCAGGTGTAATGGGACTAGTTGCCGACACAGGAGGAGAGGGTAATAAATCAGGTGCAGTAGTATTTAACTCATGTAATTTTCTTGCTAGCTGAGGATAGGATGCCGCAAGCTCTGGGTTGTTTAGCAATTCAACAAACATCCTCTTTAGTTCGTTGACATCTTTTTTCATGTCAAAGAATAGTTTGTAGAGGATCTCTCTCTCATTGGAAAATTCAGGTTGATTACTATTGTTGCCTGTCCATACGGGCATACGGTTAGTGGAGAAGGGCTGTAAGTATTTGTTTAAATGCTCCGCCGTAATTAATTTTTCAGAGGCGAGTACTGAAATCTGTTCTGCTATGTTTTTCAGTTCGCGCACATTCCCGGGCCAGGGATAATTCAATAAGACCTGCCTAGCTTCCTCGTCCAACTGTACAGATGCTGTTTTGTATTTAGTTGCAAAATCAGCGGCAAATTTTCTAAATAGCAAATGGATATCCTCCGGACGATCATGCAGGGAGGGGACGCGAATAGGAACGGTGCTTAGTCTGTAATAAAGATCCTCTCTGAATTTTCCATTTTGTACCTGCTGCAATAATTCTCTGTTTGTTGCTGCCACCACGCGTACGTCGGTTTTTTGAACTTTTGAGGAGCCTACCCGTATATATTCACCTGTTTCAAGAACTCTTAATAGCCTTGCTTGCGTGCCCAGTGGTAACTCTCCAATTTCATCTAAAAAAATGGTGCCGCCATTGACCGTTTCAAAGTAACCCTTTCGCGCTTCGGTAGCACCTGTGAATGATCCTTTTTCGTGACCAAATAATTCAGAATCGATTGTTCCTTCTGGAATGGCGCCGCAGTTAACTGCAATAAATGGGTTGTGTTTACGGGCTGACAGGGAATGAATGATCTGTGAAAATACTTCTTTACCCACACCGCTTTCGCCATTGATCAGTACAGTTAAATCCGTGGCGGCAACTTGAGAGGCTACCTGCATCGCATAATTTAGTGCAGGAGCATTTCCTATGATCCCAAATCTGTTTTTTATGCTTTGTATATCCATTTTAGTAATGAATAGGTTAGTTGGCTACGATATTGCCTTTCAAGGTACCTTGGGTACAATCGGCAATTTTTACAGTAACAAAGTCGCCCTTTTTATACGTGTAATTTTCTTTTGGAAATACCACCACTTTATTTTGTGAGTTTCTGGCTTTCCATTCTTCTTTGTTTTTTTTGCTGTCACCTTCAATCAACACCTTATAAGATTTTCCGATATCTCGTTGATTACTCTCCAGTGATAATTTATTTTGCATTGAAACAATTTCTTCCAACCTTCTTTTCTTTATGTCCTCAGGTACATCATCAGCATATCTACGCGCTGCCAAGGTGCCTGGGCGTTCACTGTAGATGAACATGTAGGAAAAATCATATTTGCAGTATTCCATGATGGAAAGGGTGTCTTGATGGTCCTTTTCATCTTCTGTGCAAAATCCTGTGATAATATCAGCGCTTATTCCGCAATCCGGTAGCAGCGTTCGTATTCGGTCTACTTTTGCTATATACCATTCCCGGGTATAGGTTCTGTTCATCAATTGCAACACCCGGCTAGATCCGCTTTGTACGGGCAGATGGATGTATTTACAGATATTCTCATGCATTGCCATCGTGTGTAAGACCTCATCGGTAATGTCCTTAGGATGTGAGGTAGAAAAACGAACTAATAGTTCAGGGGAAATTTGTGCGACTTTTTCTAACAGGTTGGCAAATGTGATGGGTGGAAATGACTCAAATGAGGAAGCGTAATAATACGAGTCAACATTTTGCCCAAGGAGTGTAATTTCTCTATAGCCATTTTTATATAAATCTTCACATTCCTGGATAATACTTTGCGGATCTCTGCTTCTTTCTCTTCCACGTGTGAATGGGACTACACAGAATGAGCACATATTGTTGCAGCCACGCATAATACTTACAAATGCACTTATACCGTTACTATCTAAACGAACTGGTGAAATATCTGCGTAAGTTTCCTCACGGCTTAGCAACACGTTTACTGCTTTTTGGCCACCTGCGGCCTCTTCAATTAAATGGGGAAGCGAGCGATAGGCATCGGGCCCAATAACTAAATCAACTAACTTTTCTTCTTCTAAAAATTTAGATTTAAGTCTTTCGGCCATGCATCCCAATACCCCAATTAAAAGAGACTTTTTTTGGCGTTTTAGTCTTTTGAAATTTGTAAGGCGCTTCCGAACGGTCTGCTCCGCTTTTTCCCTGATTGAACAAGTATTTATGAAAATAAGATCAGCATCCTCTACATTTCTGGTAGGGCCAAATCCAGCCTCTTGAAGAATAGACGCTACCACCTCACTATCTGCAAAATTCATTTGGCATCCATAACTCTCGATATAGAAATGGCGTTCGAATTTCTTTTGAAATAAGTCAGTAGGGGCATAAGCCTCGCCTTGCCTGGTCTCGTCTTGTGTTTTATCTAGTATCAATTCCTCCATATACTAAATTTGGGGAGCCGCAAATATACCAAGAGCGTCCCGAATCTGACAGGTTGTCACGGTTCTTTAACTTTTTCGATGAATGATAGAGGTATATTTGGCGTCTAAGACATTGGTTTGAAGCATTTTTTATTACTCGTTAGTATTTTGATTTTTGGGAATATTATCCATGCCCAGCCTGGAAACAGAGGCGTATTGTCTGGTAATATCTTAAGCGAAAAGACGGAGCCTTTACCCAGTGCTACCGTTAATCTGTTTTACATTACTGATTCTGTTCTGTTTGCAACATTGCAAACAGATTCAAAAGGCGAATTCAAATTTTCGCTATTAAAAACAGGGTATTATTCTCTAAGTATCAGCTATATCGGAAAAAGAGTATTAAGAATTGATAGCATTCATATTCGCACCGAAAGATTAAATTTTAATATAGCTGATATCATATTGAAAAACAATAAAATAAGCGAATTAGAACAAGTGGTTATTTATGCTGAAAAGCCCCTTATTGAATCTCGTGAGGGTAATATTACTTTTAATGTAACAGAGTCGGCTACTGCTGCTGGTTCAACTGCAGGGGAGTTGTTAACACAAATGCCGTTGGTGGTCAAGGATGCCGATGGGAAAATTACAGTAAGGGGAAAAGAACCACGCATCTTGATTGATGACAAACCCGTAGAGTTGAATTTGCAGCAGCTTCAGGACCTATTGGAATCATTACCCGGAAGTTCTATTGAAAAAATCGAGGTAATGACTAATCCTCCACCCCAGTATGCCAATGAGCAAGGCGGAGTGATTAATATTGTTATGCGTAAAGGAAAAGTTGGGAAAAGTGGTAGGATTGGGTTTACGGTAGGCACTCGTGGTGAGTTTTCGGCAAATGGTAGTTATAACTATAGGAAAAAGGGTTTGTCTCTAGCTGTCAACGGTGGATGGAATCAAAATAGGTTTCAGGGACAAGGGTATTCAACCAGGCAAAACAGGTATACTGATTCAGTTAATTATTTGAATACTACCAATCAAAATACTAGCCAAAATGCACGTCCCTCACTACGCGTTAATCTAGATTTTCAACTGAGTCCTCGATCTGCTTTTAATGGAGTTATTCAATTAAATCATAATGAGGCAGCACAGAACTCTATAACCCGATTTACCTCCATAAACAGATTCAATGCGGTATGGAGAGTAACCGATCGTTCTGTATTGAGCAGCAATACAAATTGGACGCCGTCCCTACAGCTTAATTACACGTTAAAAACAAAAGCAGGGCAGACGCTTAGGATTTTCACAAATTGGAATGGTGGTCAAATGCAGAGTAACCGTGATTTTTTGCAAAATTATTTACGTCCAGAAGGCGGTATCAGTAGGGAGGATTCTTTGCAAAGACAACTATTGGAGAATTGGAATCGAGGAGGAGCACTACGATTTTCCTATGATAAAAACTGGCAACCTGCTAAACTAAGTTTGTCTTTAGGGGCATTTTACAATTACATATCAACACATGCCGTTACAGCTACTTCCTATAAAAAAATGCCAGAACAAATCTTTCTTCCTTTACCACTGTTAAGTAATGACTTTATTTTTTCTCAGGAAATTTATAACCTGAGACTTTCCATAAAAAAAGTAATTGGAGAGAATTTGAGTGTAACTGCTGGAACCTCCCTCGAAAAAACCTTGATTGGTTTTGATATTCGAAATGAAAATAAACAAGTTGCAAATCAATATCCAACCTGGCTTCCTTTTTTTAATTTTAATAAATCATGGAAGGATCGTTTTAGTGCAACACTATCGTTTAGAAGAAGTATCAATCGCCCGGGGATGCAGCAGCTTAACCCAGTGCTTGAGTTCTCAGATCCTTTTAACCTGCGCTTTGGAAATCCCAATTTGCTAGCCTCCACAACTGATCATTACAACCTGGTGCTTAGCAGAACCAGGGCAAAGTATTTTCTGAATCTTGGATTGGGATACCATCAAGTTGATGATATTTTTAATCAAGTACGAACGCTGGTAGAGGGAGGGAAAACGGAAATTACCTGGGAAAATATAAGCAGCCGCCAGGAGTTTGAGGCTAGTACTTGGAATGGGTATACTGTTGCTAAGAAGGTTAAATTGAACGCCAGTGCAAGTTTCACGTATATTAAATACAGTCTTTATGACCGACTGGTAAGGAAATTTAGAAATGGCCCATCCTTAACAACCACATTGGGTCAGCAATGGACTCCTCACGAAAACTGGAATCTGACTTCTAATTTCAACTTGAATCGTTTTGCCACTCCACAAGGCTTTGCTCGTTGGAATACTAGTTTAACAATGGGTATTCAAGGTAAATTCTTTGCTAAGAAATTAATAGGCACTTTCAATGTGATCGATCCTTTTATGAATCAAGAACGTCGAAATTTTACATATGGCCCCAATTTTACAGCAGAAAGTTTCAATGTTACTTTTACGCGTAATTATCGGTTTTCGGTAGCCTATATATTCTCGGGCACTAAAAAAGGTAAGTCTAAACCATCGCCGAAAGGCTGAGCCTATTAGCGGTTATTTATTTTTTTCTGAAGCCAACTTTTTTCAATGGGGATTATCCAATTGTTTTCAAATTCAGCTAGGTGTCCCACTGTGTTATTGAAATAGAGCGTGTCTTTAGTTAGAAAATTCTTTTCGAAGGCATATTCGAATTGGGCGATTGGTAGGAGCTCTACTTTATCCTTTATTATAAAGGCTAATTGTGTACGGTCGAAAAGGCCAACGCCGTAAACTTGTTCTATTTTTTTTATTTCACGAACTGAGCTATCTGTGCTGCATCCTCCTACTGGAATATTAGTCTCATCAGCAATCAGAACAATGAATTGGCCGAATAAAAGTAAGCCAACTGCTTTAACGGGAGCTCCATGCGACTGCCAATTTTGTGTGAACTGTTCGAGACGATCTTCAATTTCCAGCGCCTCTTGTATTGAAAAAATTCTGGTAGCTTGATAAATCCATACGCGGGAGGATTTCGAAATGTCCGTAGGGAGTAGCGTTTGATATGCTAGTTTCATAATCAATCAGTAATCATTCCTTTTTCAACTATCTCTGCAATATCGAGAACAGTTACTAATTCTTCTTTTTCTGCCCCTTTGATCCCGTCCGTCAGCATCGTATTACAAAATGGACAGGCTGCGGCAACTATGGAAGCAGCAGTCTCCAGGGCCTCTTCAGTTCTTGCTTTATTAATGCGTTGTGTCCCTTTCTCTTCCTCTTTGAACATTTGTGCTCCGCCGGCACCACAACAGAGTCCATTGGAACGACACCGTTTCATTTCTACTAGTTCTGCATCCAGCATCTCAAGCACAACTCGGGGTGCTTCGTAAATTCCATTTGCTCTCCCTAAATAGCAACTGTCATGATAAACAATTCGTTTTCCTTTGAAAGGGCCTTCTTCCTTTAGACGAATTTTACCTTCGTCTATCAATTGTTGCAGCAGTGTGGTATGGTGAATTACTTCATAATGACCTCCCAGTTCTGGGTATTCATTTTTCAGGGTGTTGAAACAGTGAGGACAGGTAGTTACAATCTTCTTAACTCCGTAGCCGTTTAGCGTTTGAATATTCTGATAGGCCATCATTTGAAAAAGGAATTCATTTCCTGCTCTTCTAGCTGGGTCGCCCGTGCAACACTCTTCTTTTCCTAGAATGGCAAAATCAATTCCCACTTGTTGTAGAATATGGGCAAAAGCTTTGCTTATACGTTGTGCTCGTTGATCAAAACTGCCAGCACAGCCCACCCAGAACAAAATGGATGGTGATTTACCGGCAGCTATACAGGACGCAAGCGTGGGAATATTCATGAAAGCGTAGTTATACGGCAAAAGTACAGAATTTGAATAGTTGCCAGGGACGAAGGTCGGCTGATTACAGTATTTTTGATGACCAACTTATGCTAAAGTTCTTCAACCGAATATTCCGCTGGGAAGAGTGGAATTTCTTTATCCTTTACTTGCCCATTCTTCCCTGGTGGCTTTGGTATTGCCTGCGAAGCCGTTCGCTTTGGTTTTTCAGTTCGTCCAATCCCACTCTTACTTTCGGAGGGTTTGAGGGCGAGGGTAAACGGGAAATGTATGAACAGCTTCCTGTTCATCTTTATCCCAAAACCGTTTATATCGATCCTTCCTTGTCTTTTACGGAAGCTTCAAGATTGATTCGAGAAGCTGGTTTTACACTTCCTTTTACGGTCAAGCCAGATGTAGGAATGAAAGGAATATTGTTTCGACGCATAGAATCATGGGAGCAATGGTCAAATTACCATCAGGTCATTGCTGTAAATTATATTGTACAGGAATGGATCACTTATCCCCTAGAATATAGTATATTTTATTATAGGCATCCTTCCCATAAAAAGGGGGTGATCACTGGGTTAATTCAAAAAGACTTATTACAAGTAATTGGAGATGGTATTTCTACGTTAGAAGAATTAGTATTCGAACACCCTAAAGCTAAGCTTCGAGTGAAAGAGTTGAGGGCTAAACATATTTCTCATTGGGCTACAGTGCTGAAAAAAAGTGAGCCCTATTATCTTTCATACGCTGGTAATCATAATCGTGGAGCACATTTCGTTAACCTTGCACATGAAATCGATGAGCAGCTTTGTGCCCAATTTGATACGTTAAGTTTAGCGACCAACTTCTTCTACGGTCGCTACGATCTCAAAGCAAACTCAGTAGGTGATCTTAAAGAGGGGCGCTCGTTTTCCATAATAGAGTTCAATGGTTGTGGGGCAGAACCTAATCATATATATGATTCTGGCTTATCTCTTCTTCAAGCCTATCGGATTCTGCTGCAACACTGGCGAGCCCTGTACGCTATTAGTGCCTATAATCATCAACAGGGAATTCGTTATTGGTCTTTTCAGCGAGGCTGGAACTACTTAAAAGCTGCTCGTCGTCATTTTAAAAAACTCGAACAACTCGATCTTTCCGGTATATAGTTTATTTTGCTGCTATGCTTAAACTGATTCAAGTACTCTTTATTGGTCTTTTAGTAAGCTTTATCGGTTCTTTGCCGCTGGGTACGTTGAATGTGGCTGCTATGCAAATTTCCATTGCCAGTGGCGTGCAGGCTGCACTTTTGTTCTCGTTGGGTTCTTTGCTTGCTGAAATGATTTATGTTCGATTGTCATTGGTTGCCATGGATTGGTTACGTAAGCAAGCAAAACTGTTACGTGTTTTTGATTTCCTCACTTTTTTATTACTGCTTGTTTTAGCAGCCTCTAATTTTTACATTGCTTTTACTGAAAATGGTCAAAGTCGAAACCTGATCTTGGATAGTTCATTGCCCAAACTATTGCTTGGTTTCTTAATGAGTGCTATTAATCCTGTTCAAATTCCTTTTTGGTTTGGGTGGAGCACTGTTTTATTCTCCCGGGGGCTGTTAGAAGCAAATAATGCACAATATAACGTCTATATCATTGGAATAGGAACGGGGACCTTACTCGGTAATAGTATTTTTATTTTCGGAGGGCAATTGGTGGCAAGTGCAATTAGAGATAATCAATCGATGGTTAGTTTGGTTATCGGATCAATTTTTTTGATAACTGCCTTCTGGCAGTTGTATAAGTTTTTCAGCAATAAGGGTGCGGCACACCGCATAACGCATGCTGATGATGAAACAAGTAGAAGAGGGGAGCAGCTAGATCGGTGGAGAAAAGATAGTAGCGAATAGTTTTATTTGGTGGATTCAATCCACTTTTCTCTTTCTTCGGGATTAAATTTCCAAGGTGCAAAATTATTTTCCACATTGCCAAATAAAGTAGCCCATTCAGCAGGCGTATTGCTTTCCTCCATAACCAGGTTACGACGCAGTTGAAGAATGATGTCAAGGGGATTGATGCTTACTGGACATTCTTGTACGCAGGCATTACAGGTAGTGCAGGCGTTAATTTCTTCTACACTAATATAGTCATGCAATAATGCGCGACTATCATCATGCCATGTGCCATGCTTGGCGATAGATTGGCCTACCTCCTCTAAACGATCTCTTGTGTCCATCATTATTTTGCGAGGAGATAGCATTTTGCCTGTTTGATTGGCCGGACAGGCGCTGCTGCATCGACCACACTCTGTACAACTGTACGCGTCCAGTAAATTCTTCCAGCTTAAATCCATGACATCTCGTGCTCCAAATCTGGGCGGACTTGTATTGCTGTCCGTTGGGGCCAATTCAGGTTGCATGGCATAGATGACCTCTTGTTGAATAGCAGGCATATTTTCCATTTTTCCGGATGGCTCCAACCTTGCATAATAGGCATTGGGAAAAGCAAGGATGATATGCAGGTGTTTGGAATAGGGCAGATAATTCAGGAAAGCATAAATGCCTAGAATATGAAGCCACCAGCTAGCTCTTTCTGCAATCACTAAGCTATGAGTGCTCCAGTTTGAAAGCAGCGGGTGTAGTAAGGAAGAGATCCAGAAATTTCCAGTGGGATGTTCGCTGTAACTAAGTTGACCGCGTTCTTGTAAAAGCGTATCACAGGCATTCATGATTAAAAAAAGTGACATTAATATAATCTCAGCGCCCAAAATGATAGTCGCATCTTTTCTTGGCCAGCCATTCAAGTCTGCACTCTGTAAGCGCGTGATTGATTTTAGATTTCGGCGAATCAAGAAAACAATACAGGCCAGTAACACCAATAAGGCTAGCGCTTCAAATGAGTTTATTAAAACTGGATAAACAGCGCCAAGTAGGGGAGCAAATAGCCGATGTTGCCCCAGTATTCCATCTAATATTATTTCAATAATTTCTATGTTAATAATGATGAAGCCAGCATAAACAATTAAATGCAGAATTGCAACTCCTGGCTTTCTGAACATTTTTTGTTGTCCCAGTGCTAATAGAAAAACATTTTTCCAGCGAGCGCTTTTGGGTCCCTTCAACTCTTCATCCCTCCCCAACCGAATTGTTTTGCTTATGATTTTTCCGCGTTTAAATACAAACCCAATTGCAATGATTGTCAGCGCAATAAAAATCAGAGGTTCTAGAATTTGAATGGGGCTCATACTGTTGCTAAATTAATACAAATCGAATCAGAAATATAGTGGGTGAAATCGAACCTTATTATTTGATAGCTCAATAGCTGGTGCCGGAAACTTGAAAGCATTGAGAAAAGTGAAAAGTAAACGTATTCCAGCTCTATTGGTAGGGATTTTCTTCCAATCGATATCAGGCGCAAGATACCATTGTCTGTACCGAGGGATATCTCTCCTGTCAAATGGCAAGCTACCATTTACAGAACTTGAAAAGTTCTCCCGTCCTCCCAGTAGACCGTCAGCGCCGTAACCAATTGCTATATTGAGCCATTTCGGCCATTTTGAGTTTTTTAAAAAGGGGGCAATTCCGATGCTTGCCCAATACGTTTGTCCATTATAATCTTTCAGAAAACGATTAGCTTGGTTTTTGCCAAAGAGTTGATTGCTTCTTGCCAGGAGAATGGGATCGTTGTAAGGTTGAGGGTGATAAGAGAATTTGATACGGATACGTTGCTCATTCCAACCAAGTTCTTGTCCAATCAATAATCCGCTTCCAGCCATATTGGCTGCAAAATCCCCCCAACTCCAACCCCATTCTTTACTGAAACCATCTAAAATTTCAATTATCGTTTGGTATGCAGCTCCACTCAATCCTCCGACCCAGATTCTTTTTTTCCGTTCCATACCTGCCCATTTCCACAATTCCATACTTGCTACACTTTCTATGTAAGCTCCATACAAGTGTCCAACTTTATCAACCTGTTTCCATTCTTTCCAGTCATTAAAAGTGTGGAACTTTCCCTGGGGGTAGTTGCGGTACCAAGCGGTGTATAGCCCTATCATAGCACCTCCATACCCTCCAATATTTCCTGCCGCCACCCATTTGATTCGATTTTTGTAAAGCTGTTCTTTATGCAAAATTCTTCCTGTATCAATTGGAAGCGTTTGGCAAAACGCGGAGATTGCGTGTAAAGTAAGAACTATGCTCAAGAGGATTCTTGAAAAAACGCTTATGTACTTTTGTATGTGCAGTGTGGGTTATTTACAGGTCAAATTTCGGTAACTTTGCCCTTTCAAAATCAAGTGTATGGACCTCATTGCACAAGAAAAAGCCAATCAGTGGTTACAGGGTCAATATGACGAAGAGACCAAGGCTGTAATTAGTCAGTTATCTGTTGATAATCCTAAAGAATTAGAAGATTCATTTTATCGAAATTTAGAATTCGGTACTGGTGGATTAAGAGGATTAATGGGGGTGGGTACTAATCGAATGAATAAGTATACTGTGGGAATGGCCACGCAGGGGTTTGCTAATTATTTAAAACAAGTTTTTAAGGGGGATATCCGTGTAGCTATCGCACATGATAGTCGTAATAATAGCCGTTTTTTTGCTGAGACTACGGCACAAGTATTTGCCTCAAATGGAATTCATGTTTATCTTTTTGAGGATTTACGTCCCACTCCAGAGCTTTCATTTGCTATTCGAGATTTAGGATGTCAGGGCGGTGTGGTATGCACTGCTTCTCATAACCCAAAAGAATATAATGGGTATAAGGCCTACTGGAATGATGGGTCACAGTTAGTTTCTCCGCACGACAAAAATGTTATCCTGGAAGTAGAAAAAATTGAGGGGGTAGAACAGGTTCGCTGGTCTGGGGGAGAGCATTTGATTCATCCGCTAGGCAAGGAAATGGATGCTCGCTACACCGATATGGTGAAATCGTTAAGCATCTACCCTGAAATTGTTGCTAGCCAACACAACCTTAAGATTGTCTATACGCCTATCCATGGCTCCGGCATTCGGTTGGTGCCTTCGGTTTTAAAAGCATTTGGCTTTTCTAATGTTCATGTTGTGAAAGAACAAGAAGCGCCCAATGGAGATTTTCCTACAGTAGCTTATCCAAATCCAGAGGAGAGTGAAGCTATGCATTTGGGATTAGCTTTAGCAAAGGAATTAGATGCTGATATTCTCTGTGGCACTGACCCTGATGCAGATCGATTGGCGATAGGTGTTAAGGACTTAGTGGGGAACTGGGTGCTTCTGAATGGCAATCAGACAGCCGTACTGGCTTTTAATTATTTGCTGGAGGCACGAAAAGAAAAGGGAATTGCAAAGTCCAACGATATGGTGATTACCACCATTGTTACAACACCTCTAATTGATGCAATTGCAAAAACAAACGAGGTTTCTTGTTATCGGGTATTAACTGGTTTTAAATGGATTGCTGATTTAATTAGAGAAAAAGAAGAAAAAGAAAATTATGTGATTGGAGGAGAGGAAAGTTTTGGGCTGATGATCGGCGATAAGATTCGTGATAAAGATGGAGTTAGCGCCGTTGCACTTCTTTGTGAAATGGCTGCTTATGAAAAAGCAAAGGGGAGAAGTCTATATGAAAAGTTGATTGCTATTTCTATTCAACATGGTTTTTATCTTGAGGAACTTATCTCAATTACCAGAAAGGGTAAGGAAGGCCAGCAAGAAATTGCTTCAATGATGAATGGATTCAGAAGCAATTCTCCCAAGGAAATAGCGGGTAGTCCTGTGATCCAGTTGTTAGATTATGACGCGCAAGTTGGTAAAGATTGCATCAGTGGTCATACTTGGTCGCTGACTTTGCCACGTTCTAATGTTTTGCAGTTTGTACTTGCCGATGGCACTGTGATTTCGGCACGCCCTAGCGGGACGGAACCAAAAATTAAATTTTACTTCAGTGTGCAAGAACAGCTGAAGGAGGCTGGTCAGTTTGAGACTGTAAAAAGTCAATTACAACAGCGCATTAAAAATTGCATAGAAGCGCTACATCTATGAGGCCCACAGAGGATAAACACCGGCATCAGGGGTTACGAAAAAAACTGGTAGAGCAACTAAGCTCCAATGGTATTTCAAATGACTTGGTACTAGCGGCTATTGCGCAAATTCCTCGTCATTTTTTTTTGGACTCTGCTTTTGATGATATTGCCTATGAAAATCGCGCTTTTCCTATTGGAGAGGGGCAGACAATTTCACATCCATATACGGTTGCATACCAAACGCAACTTTTAGATGTTAAGCGATTTGAGAAGGTGCTTGAAGTTGGAACGGGGAGTGCCTATCAGGCCGTTGTGTTAGCTATGCTAGGAGTACAAGTATTCACTATTGAACGTCAGCGCAAACTTTATGATTCTAACAAGCAATTTAAATGGCTCCAGCAGCAGCATGGAATTAAATTCTTTTATGGTGACGGATTCGAAGGTTTGCCCACGTTTGCTCCTTTTGACAAAATTTTAATTACGGCAGCAGCTCCTCACATCCCTCCCAAATTAGTTGCACAGTTAAAAATTGGCGGTATGATGGTGTTGCCCGTAGGGGAGGGTGGAACGCAGCAGATGTGTAGGGTTACCCGTAAGGAGAATAACGAGTTAAGTGTTGAGCGATTCGAAGAGTTCTCTTTTGTACCTATGCTTACCGGAAAGGAAAGCTGAATCTTTCTTACCTTACAGTTCCAAACACCTGTTATGCGTATTCTTCCTTTTTTTTGTAGCGCTGCTATTACAATTGGATTGGTAGTAGTACTGGATCGTCCACTTGGAAAGGTTCCTCCATTAGGTTCTTTTTTCAGTCCTCAATATGGATTTTGGCAAAATGCAGAACCCGTAAATCAAGATTTTGGTGGTGCTCTTTCCTTACAGGGTTTGCAAGGCCCAGTTCAAGTTTATTTTGATGATCGCTTAGTTCCACATGTGTTTGCCGATAATGACCAGGATCTCTATTTTGTTCAAGGGTATTTGCACGCTCGATTTCGTCTTTTCCAGATTGATCTACAAACCAGGGCTGCCGCAGGTCGTGCCAGCGAATTAGCCGGTAGCAAAGCAATAAATTTTGATCGTGAACAACGCAGATTAGGAATGGTGTACGCGGCAGAGAATGCTCTTAAAGAAATCGAAGCAAATCCTCAGTTTCGTTCGCTTTTTGACGCCTATACAGCTGGTGTAAATTCCTATATCGATCAACTCACGGATGCGGCTTTACCGATTGAGTATAAACTTTTACAGTGTAAGCCAGAAAAATGGAGCAACCTCAAAACTGCACTGTTGTTAAAAATGATGTCCAAAATGTTGTCTGCTGGAACAGAGAATGATTTGGCCAACACCAATGCTAAGTCCGTTTTCATGCCTGATGAGTTACAGCAACTTTATCCACAAGTTCCAGATTCGTTGCTTCCGATTGTCCCCAAAGGGACAATTTTTCCAAAGCCAGCTATCATTCCCATAAAGCCTACCGATGCAGATTCTCTTTATTTCAATAATAAATCTACCGTTACAGCGCAAACGCTTGACCGACCAGATCCTGGTAATGGAAGCAATAACTGGGTGGTGGCTGGAAGTAAAACCCAAAGCGGATATCCTATTTTGGCCAATGACCCTCATCTGGAATTATCTCTTCCTTCAATTTGGTTTGAGATTCAGTTAAAAACTCCTACCCATAATTCATACGGAGTCTCGCTTCCAGGATCACCCTTTGTTGTTATTGGGTTTAATGATAGCATTGCTTGGGGTGTAACTAACTCCCAAAGGGATGTAAAGGATTATTACGAAATCAAATTCAAGGATGAGACTCGATCTACTTATTGGTTTAATGGTGAGTGGGTACCAGCCAAAATGAGGATTGAAGAAATCAAAATCAAAGACAGCCTATCTGTTTTTGATACAGTGGCCTACACTGTATTTGGGCCCGTTCAATTTGATAATCGCTTTTCCAATGCCGCTGCCGCGGATCGTAACCTGGCCGTTCGTTGGGCTGCTCATGATCCCAGCAATGAGGGGCTGACTTTTTATAAACTCAATAAAGCACACAATTATACGGAGTACGAGGAGGCCATTCAAACTTTTACTTGTCCTGGCCAGAATTTTATTTTTGCATCCAGAGCTGGTGATATTGCAATTTGGCAACAAGGACGTTTTCCTGCTCGATGGGATGGGCAAGGGCTTTATGTAATGCCGGGGCAGGACAGCAGTTATTTATGGCAAGGGTATATACCTCAACAAGAGAATCCACATGCGATCAACCCGGAGCGGGGCTATCTGCAAAGTGCCAACCAGCGTGCGGCTGATGGAACCTATCCCTATTTTATTCCCGGTAGTTATATCACGGCAAGAGGTGTTCGTATTGACAACAAATTGGCAGCCATGTCTGGAATCACTCCACAAAAAATGATGGAACTGCATGCCGACTATTTTAATATAACCGCGGAGGACATTCGTCCTGTATTGCTAGCAAATATTGATGAAGGACAACTGAATGTCAAAGAGCGGGAATTTTTGGAAATCTTTCGCAATTGGGATTTTTTGGCTACTCCGGATTCAAAAGGTCAAACTATTTTTCAATCTTTTTGGGATACTGTTCAAGTTTCAATTTGGAAAGACGAAATCAGCCGTACTTCTCCTTTGGCTACCTGGCCCACTGAGCAAACTACTATAGAGTGGTTGCTTCGTGATACGGTTTATCGATATGCGGATGATATCAATACCCCACAAGTAGAAACATTAGCCATGACAGTTACTACATCTTTTAAAAAAGCGGCCAGCTTTTTGCAGTTAAAGGAGGCAGAAGGAAAGTTGACCTGGAGCCGATTTATGAATCCAAGTTTGTATCATTTATTGAAGGATGCGCTTCCTGCTTTTGCCAGAAAAGGTTTATCGGTAGGCGGATATGGAAATATTGTCAACGCTATTAAACATAGCCATGGGCCCAGTTGGCGTATGATTGTTCATCTGGTAGATGGAATTGAAGCTTATGGTGTTTTTCCAGGAGGTCAAAGTGGTAATCCAGGTAGTCGTTTTTATGATAACAATTTGTCTGTATGGGAAAAAGGAGAATATAATCGCTGTTGGTACATGAGAGAAAATGATCGCAGCAGTGAGCAAGTAAAATGGGTATTACAATTCAATAAATCTTAATTTTTACTATGAAATTTTCTCTGTCAGTTATTCTAACCATGCTTGGAGGGATTGGAGTCTCTCTTTGGGCGTACACTCCCTGGTGGGGATTTGTTCCAGTTGCATTCTTACTGGCTCTTATAATACATCAAGTCCCTGCCAAAGCTTTTGCTTCCGGTTTTTTGGGAATGTTATTGGCATGGGGAGGCCTATCTTGGTGGATTGATTGGCAGAATACCAGCCTCTTGTCTAAACAGGTAGCCTTTTTATTCCCCTTACAAGGATCTTCTGCCGCTTTGATTTTGTTAACGGGAATTTTGGGGGGTATTTTAGGTGGAGTGGCTGCTCTCGCGGGGAGTTATCTTCGTGTTATAAAATCAAAATCGGAGTGATTCGTCGGGCTTTTTTTCTACTCTTTATTCTTCTTAGTTTTTTAGACTGTACGGCTACCATAGTAAAAGGTACGGTGATTGATGTTGACGGAAATCCGTTGGCATTTGCTTCCATCTCAGTGCAAGGAACTAAAACAGGTGTTTCGGCCAATGCGGAAGGTTTCTATGAATTAAACTTATTGCCTGGCAAGTATAAAGTCAGCTGTCAATATGTTGGTTTTGCTAAGCAGGAGAGAATTATAACAGTTGGAGTTGAGGTAGTACGAGTTGATTTTGTTTTACAAAAACAGGAACTAATACTGCCGGATGTAGTTATCTCCAATAAAGAGGATCCTGCCTATCGACTCATCCGCGAAATGATTCGTCAGCAGGAAATTAACCAGCAACGTGCGGAGCAATTTTCTTGCATGGTTTACTCAAAGGGACAACTCCGCTTGAGAAATTTTCCAACTCGTTTTTTATCTCAGAAAGTTGATTTTGAGGATGGCGATACCAGTAAAAAGAAGATTCTTTATTTGTCTGAAACGGTTTCTCGGTATTCGCAACGAGGCAGCCGCGAAAAAAAAGTTGAGGTTTTGTCTTCAAAAGTGAGTGGGGATAGTGACGGTTTTGGGCTAGCCGTCCCAGATCAATACTCGTTTTATAATAATGTTATTTTACCAGGAACTCGACTTAATCCAAGAGGGTTTATTTCACCGCTTTCTTCCTCAACATTTTTGTATTACCGGTTTAAATTACTGGGTTCTTTTGTGGAAAATAATAAAGTATTAAGTCGCATTCAGGTGATTCCTAAAAGGAAAAGTGAACCTGTTTTTGCGGGGGAAATTACCATTATTCAGGATGACTGGCAGCTATACTCGCTTGATTTGACATTGCTTCGGACACAGCAACTTGAATTTGTTGATACACTTAAACTAGTTCAGCTTTACAGAGAGGAAGTGAGGGGAGAATGGATGCTGGCTAGTCAGGTCCTTTATCCGGCTGCAAAAAAGTTTGGGTTTGATGCATACGGTAGTTTTTTAAACGTGTATTCGGATTATACTTTACACCCCAATTGGAATAAAAAATTCTTTGACCGTTTTCTACTACGTTATGCAGACAGTGCAAATCGCCGTACTGCCATGTATTGGGATGAGGTAAGACCTGTTCCCCTAACTGCTGAGGAACTATTTGACTACTTCAAGAAAGACAGCTTAGAGCAAAGGCGTAGAGATCCTGCCTATCTGGACTCTTTGAACAGGGTTAGAAATAAGTTTACATTTCCACGTTTACTTTTAACAGGCCAGCCTATCTATTCAAAACAAGATAAATTTGATTTATCGATCAACTCTCTAATTGATCAAGTTTCCTTCAATCCAGCCGAGGGATTTGTCTTGCAGCCACAACTACGCTGGCAATACAAGTGGGATAGTACGGGTTCGCGCAAACAGCTAAATGGGAATTTGATATTGCGCACTGGTTTTGGAAACCGGCATTTTAATCCTTACACTACGCTGTCTTATGTTTTTGGTACGCAATTAAGGAGCTCAATTACAGTTGGAGTGGGACGGCAGGTTCTCCAATTCAATGGCCAAAGTCCAATCACTGATAAGGGAAATTCGTTCTCTTCCTTGCTTTATGAGGAGAATCGAATCAAGTCTTATGAAGCGCTTGTATTTAGGTTAAACTATGCCAAGGGGTTGGGTGCAGGGTTGTCCATGCAATGGGGTATACGCTATGAGGATCGTACTTCCTTAGATAACAGAACAGCATATTCTTGGATTGATAAACCCGATCGTGCCTATACACCTAACTATCCAATCGAGTTGGTTAATCAAAATATTATTAGACATCAGGTGGCAGATATCACCGTTTCTTTTCGCTGGCAGCCTGGTACTCGATACATCAAACTTCCTGAACGCATTGTCAACGTTGGGAGTGATAAACCCATAGTTAGTTTTCAGCTAACGCAAACGCTGGGTAGTTTGGCTGGTAATGATGCCCGCTATACAAAGTGGCGATTGGGTGTAACGGATAATCTAAATTTTGGCTTACAAGGTATACTTAGATATCGCCTGGCGATGGGCGGCTTCATAAATAATCGGTCGGTACCCCTTGCAGATCGTGTTCATTTCAACGGAAATGCTTCCCAATTGGCAAATGAGTATCTGAATAGCTTTCAATTGCTTTCGCTCTACAAGCTTAGTCATATTGAAAGTTTCTACACACTAGGACATATAGAATATAATCTAAAAGGTTTTTTGACAAACAAGATTCCTCTTGTCAAAAAATTGAAACCATATCTTGTGCTTGGTGCAAATGCTTGTTATATTTCAACAACACGGAACCACTGGGAATGGTTCGTAGGAGCGGACAACTTATTAAAACAAATCCGTATCGATTATGTGGTTGGCTATCAACCTTCAGGTATCCGTTTAACTGGGATTAGGATAGGGGTCAAAGGGCTTTAGATTTATTCACTGCTTATCTTTGTTGTGATTTAGAATTTTGCCCAACCTGCAATTGGGGTTCTAGTCGAACTAAAATTCTTATTTATGGCTTCATTGCATAACCGGATTTCCCGACGGGAACTCAAGGAGAAATTAATTCAAGATCCTACTCCTCGAATTACCATCTCATTTTACCAGTACTTTCTGATTGATCATCCGCAAGAATTTAGGAATCAATTTTATCAATCCTTGCATTCGTTGGGGGTTTTAGGTAGAATTTATGTAGCATCCGAGGGTATTAATGCGCAGATTAGTATTCCCGCTGATCAATTTTCCTTACTACGTAATTACTTAGATACGATACCTCCTTTGCAAGGAGTTCGTCTTAATGTAGCAGTGCATGATGATGGAAAATCTTTTTTTGTGTTGGATATTAAAGTGCGGGATAAGATTGTGGCAGATGGTATTGAAGATCCAGCTTTCAGCATGCAACAAAAAGGCAAGTATGCCTCGCCGGAGCAGTTTAATAAAATGGCACAAGATCCCAACACCATCATTGTTGATATGAGAAACCACTATGAGTATGAGGTTGGTCATTTTACCAATGCAATTGAAATTCCTTCCAACACTTTTCGAGATCAACTTCCCATGGCCGCCACTTTTTTAAGTGATAAAAAAGAGGCTACTATCTTAATGTATTGTACCGGTGGTATTCGTTGCGAAAAAGCTTCCGCATATCTGCTGCATAAAGGGTTTACTAATGTTTATCATTTAGAAGGGGGTGTTATCAATTATGCTCGTGACGTAAAGGAGAAAAATCTTCCGAGCTTATTTATTGGCAAAAATTTTGTCTTTGATGAGCGACTTGGTGAGCGGATCACGGAGGATATTATTGCACAATGTCACCAATGTGGAGTAGCTGCAGATTCGCATACCAACTGTAAAAATGATGGCTGTCACTTGTTGTTTATACAATGCGAATCATGTGCCTCTACAATGGAAGGATGCTGCTCCGTATCTTGCCGCGATACCATCCATTTGCCCCAGGAAGACAGGAAAAAATTGAGAAAAGGAAAAGATAAAGGGCAACACATTTTCAACAAAGCAAAAGATCGATTAGAGGCATTACGTTTGCCTAATGAAAAGAAAGATTAACTCGTTTTTTGCAATGCCTGTTCGGTTCTATTTTTTATTTCATCTTCACTCAGCAGAACCGGGGTAAAGGGTTCTCCAATCACTTTTTCATAGAGTTCGATATAGCGTTTAGAGATTGTTGCTACCCATTCATCACTCATTGTGGGAACGGATTGGCCCTCTTTGCCCATGAAATTATTTTCAATTAACCACTCGCGTACAAACTCTTTACTGAGTTGTGGTTGCCGTTCGCCCTTTGCTTGTCTCTCTTTATATCCTTCTGTAAAAAAGTAACGAGAACTGTCTGGGGTGTGAACTTCATCCATGAGATAAATGTCATCACCAATTTTTCCGAACTCGTATTTAGTATCCACTAGTATCAAACCTCTTTTGGAAGCAATTTGAGTACCCCGCTCAAAAAGTTTTAAAGCAAGAACCGATAATTTGTTCCATTCCTCTTGTGTAGCTAAACCGCTCGACACTATTGTATTGGCATCAATATCCTCGTCATGCCCCTCGGCTGCTTTGGTGGAAGGGGTGATGATAGGAGCCTGAAATGGATCATTTTCTTTTAATCCCTCCTGCATTTCCACGCCACAAAGTGTTCGATGTCCGGATCGGTAGGTTCTCCAGGCATGCCCCGTTAAGTATCCTCGGACAACCATTTCGATTTTAAAAGGGATACACTTTTTGCCAACAGAAACTGTTGGAGCGGGCGTAGAAATCAACCAGTTTGGACAAATGTCCCGGGTTGCCTCCAGCATGTAACTGGCAATCTGATTCAACACTTGCCCCTTAAAGGGGATAGGGCGGGGTAGGATTACGTCAAAAGCGGAGATGCGGTCAGAGGCGACCATCACTAGCAAATGGTCACCGATACTATACACATCCCTCACTTTACCCCGGTAAAATCCAGTTTGGTTGGAAAATTGAAAAGTGGACATGATTCGAAAGTAATCCGACTGCTGTAAAGTCCGGTAAACCAGTCAGTTTGAGATTTCAACAACTTATCCTTAGGCCTTAAAAATTAAATTTTTATAGTCCCTTCACAATGCGTACTTTTCCATTCTATTTTAAACCAAAATTCCGATTTATGAGAAAAAGCTACAATTTCTTAGCTTCTTCATTTGCGGTGCTATTGATCTCCTTTTCTGCTTATGCTCAACAAGTTACAGTTAAAGGTTCGGTGCGTAACCAAGCGTCGAAAGAAACTGTGCCTGCTGTTTCAGTAGTAGTGAAGGGTACATCACAAGGAACTTACACCAATGCTGATGGACAATTTGCATTATCAGTAACTAAGCTTCCTGTAACGCTTGTTTTTAGCTCTATTGGTTATGTTGACCAAGAAGTGAGCGTTAAGTCAATCGCAGATTTATCAATTGAATTGAAAGTAAATGAGTCCTTGGGGCAGGAGGTAGTAGTATCTGCTACAAGAACCCCCACTCGTTTATTGGAATCACCAGTAACGGTTGAGCGTTTAAGTTCCACTGCTCTTCGTAATGTTGCTGCTCCTAATTTCTATGAGGCGCTTGGCAACTTAAAAGGGGTAGACGTACATACGGCCAGTTTAACTTTCCGTACTGTTACCACAAGAGGTTTTGTCAGTAGTGGTAATACTCGTTTAAATCAATTGATGGATGGAATGGATAACCAAGCTCCAGGATTGAATTTTGCTGTGGGTAGCATGGTGGGTCCTTCTGATCTCGATGTAGAAAGTGTGGAAGTGCTTTCAGGTGCTTCTTCTGCCTTATATGGTTCTGGAGGTATGAACGGTACAGTCTTGATCAATACCAAGAATCCTTTTAAATATCAGGGTTTTAGCTATAATATCAAGCAGGGTATGATGCACGTAGATCAGAAACAACGTGCTGCCGCTCCTTTTTATGATTGGTCTTTCCGTTGGGCTAAAGTTTACAAGAACAAACTTGCAATCAAGTTAGCAGCCTCTATGATTAAAGGTTCTGATTGGGAAGCTGAGGACTATCGTAACAAAGCGCAAATAGGTATTCTTAGTGCCGTGGTGCCTGGTAACAGAACTAATAATTCTGATTACAATGGAATCAATATGTACGGCGATGAGACAGCTGCCAACATGAATGCATTTGCAAATTTCGTGCAGGGGTCAATTCGTGGCGGTATTCTTGGTGCAACAGGCGGTGCTCTTGATGTGGTATCTCTTTTAAACGCGTACTATGGTGCAATCGGTAATCCTCGTTTTCCTACTGATGCACAACGTCAAGGATTTTATTCATTCCCCTTTTTCCCTGCTCCTGTATTAGGTGCAATCAATAGCCCCCAATTACGTCCTTTAATTGATCAAATGTTCCCTTTCTATAACGGACTAAAGAATAATTATTTTGGTGGTGCTACAGTTTCTCGTACCGGTTATGCGGAGCAACAGCTGGTAGACTACAATACACTAAACGTTCGTTTTAACGGCGGAATACATTATAAATTCAATGATAAGCTTGAGCTCTCTTTGAATAGCTATATTGGAGCAGGTACTACCGTTTACACAGGTGCTGATCGATACTCTCTCAAAAACTTAACTATGGGGCAGCATAAATTAGAGCTGCGTCATAAAAACTGGTTCATTCGTGGGTACACTACCCAAGAGAATGCCGGTAAATCTTATAATGCATCAGCATTAGGTGCTTTCTTGAATGAAACAGCAAGTGCTAGTAGCAGTTGGTTCCCTTTGTATATTGGAACTTTCTCTGAGGGTCGTCGTTTGAATGGTGTTCAAGCAAGTGATTTTACGCTACACCAAGTTGCAAGGGCTTCTGCAGATGCAACTCGTCTTCAACCTGGAACAAAAGCGTTCGCCGATGCAATGGATCGTATTAAAACAACTCCAATCAGTAAAGGCGGAGCCTTATTCCTCGATAAAACTGATTTCTATTCCGCTGAAACACAGTTGAACATTTCTGATATGGGTGGTTTCTCTGATAAGGTTGAGTTAATGGCAGGAGCCAGCTGGAAGCAGTGGGTATTGAATTCTCAGGGAACTTTATTTGCTGATACAGCTCAGTTAATTCGCGTTAATGAGTATGGCGGTTATTTACAAATGAAGAAAAGTATGCTCGATGGTGGCTTGACGCTTACTGCTTCTGGTCGTTTTGATAAGCAAACTAATTTCAAGGGACGTTTTACTCCTCGCGTATCAGCTGTAATCAAGTTAGCTAAGGAAAATTTCCTTCGCTTATCTTATCAAACAGCCTACCGTTTCCCAACGAATCAAAATCAGTATATTAGTTTAGTAACTGGTTCAGGAGTGCTGATGGGTTGTTTACCTCAATTCCAGGATTATTACAAGCTTAATTCTACTCGTCCAGGTTATACAGCAGCTAGTGTACTCTCTTACAGAGCTGGTACATTGGCTGATTCCAACCGCTTAGTTCGTGCTCGTTTCCAGGCAGTAAAGCCAGAAACTGTTAAATCTTATGAGGTTGGTTATAAAGGTGTAATTGGCAAGAAATTATTGATTGACGCTTACTACTATTACAGCCGTTATGAGGACTTCTTAGTAGGGGTTGCTGTGGTTCAGTCACGCACGGGTGCTAATTCTGATATGTACTCTCCTTTTACCAGCACAAACCTTTCTTATGTTCAAAACTCTGCTGAGCCTGTTACTTCAACGGGTTGGGGTGTTGGTTTTGAATATCAGTGGGTAAGAAAATATGTAGTTTACGGAAACGTTTTCTCTGATAAACTGCGTGATGTTGAAGACGGAGTTGTTACCTATTTCAATGCGCCAAAATATCGTGTTAACATCGGTATGCGCAATGAGAACGTCTACAAAAATGTTGGTTTCAACGTAGTTTACAAATGGCAAGACCGTAACTATTACGAGGGAACTTTTGTAACTGGTACACTTCCTGCTTTTGGATGGTGGGATGCGCAGGTTACTTACCGTCCTGCTCAAAATCCAAAGAGTACTTTCCGTGTGGGAGGTACCAATATTGCTAATAACTATCAGCGTACAGGTTTTGGAAGCCCCTATGTTGGCGGTCTGTATTATGTTAGTTACGGATACAACTTATTCTGATTGTCGTAAGACTTTCATTTAACTACTGGGTTTTAAGTATTCAGGTCCCGCCAACCGGCGGGACTTTTTCTTTCAATGAACTTTCTAAAACCTTTAATTTAGCCTTGTGGATTCAGTAAGCATTTTACATTCGTGGTCTAAAGGTCAGTTTAGTCCTTTCTATTGGTTGGAAGGGGAGGAGGACTACTTTATTGACCAATTGACAGAGGCTGCTGAGAAAAGCATTTTAAAGCCCGAGGAGGCAGCTTTTAATTGTACGGTATTTTATGGCAGGGATACGTCTTGGGCCGATGTATTGAATCAATGCAGGCGATATCCCATGTTCGCAGAGCGTCAGGTGGTAATTCTCAAAGAGGCGCAACAATTAAGGGATATTGAAAAATTGGAACCCTATTTTGAACAGCCGCTCTCTTCGACTATTCTGATAATAGCTCACAAAGAAAAAAAGCTTGATAATAGAAAAAAAGTAGCTCGTCTCATAAAGGAAAAGGGTGCTTATGTATTTTTTAAAAAGCTTAGCGAAAAGGATATTGCAAGCTGGATCGAGCAACGACTTGCTGAGAAAGAATATAAAATAGCACCTCGTGCCTTGTTATTGATGGTGGATCATTTGGGAAGTGATCTTAGTCGGATTGCACAGGAAATCGAAAAATTACAACTTAATTGTAAACCCGGATCTGTTATCGACGAAGATGCTATTGAACGATTTGTCGGGGTTAATAAAGAATTTAATGTGTTTGAACTGCAGACGGCCTTAGCACAAAAAGATTTCCTTAAGGCCTTTAGAATTATCCAGTATTTTAAACAAAATCCGAAAGCTGCTCCCCTTCAATTAATTCTACCTCTTTTATATAGCTTCTTCTCAAAGGTCTATATGTTATTTGGCACTGACGCTACAGATGATCGTACGATTGCAGGCCAACTTGGAATTCCTCCTTTTTCAATTCGAAATTATAAAGAGGCCGCCCGCTTGTATGGGTACAAGGGAACTGAGCTAAACTTGTTATTGCTGCATCAGTATAATCTTAAATCAGTGGGGGTCGGGGCTACTTCCACAGATGATTCTTCCTTGCTAAAAGAACTCATTTTTAAGATGACTTCAAATTAGGCGAACTACAGAATTTGTAAAGAGTTCTCTTTGTCTTTACCCAGTTGCTCGATAAGTCCTTGTAGGGATTCATATTTTTTCTCCTCTCGCAGATAAGCTACCATATGAACTTCCAGGAGTTCGTCATAAATCTCTTTGTTGAATTCAAATATGTTAACCTCGATAACACGAGTCTTACCATCTACTGTTGGCCTAAAACCAATACTCATCATCCCCTTGTACAAATGATTAGCTCCTTCAGGGCGGGCGTAAACGGCGTAAATGCCGTTACCCGGTATGATTTTTTCTGGGTCTTCTATTTTAAGGTTAGCAGTGGGGTAGCCAAGTGTTCTTCCAATTTTATTTCCATGCACTACTTTCCCACTAAAGAAAAAAGGGTATCCTAATAATTTATTTGCTTCTTTGATTGAAGCTCTTGACAAGTGCTCTCGGATTTTTGTAGAACTAATGGTAATATCTTCCAATAATTGTCTTGGAATTTCTTTTAAGGCATAGCCATATTGAGAAGCTTTTTCAGCTAACAAGGCATAATCGCCTTGTCTATTTCTTCCAAACTGATGGTCGTGACCAATTATAATTGTATGTGGGCTGAATTGTGCCACCAGGAATTCCTGGATGTATTCATCTGCTGGCTGATTGGCAAACTTCTCAGTAAAGGGTACAACTACTAAGTGGTCGATACCTTCTTTTTCCAGCAGTTGTATTTTTTCGTTTAAGGTATTTAAAAGGCGAATTCCGAGAATAGCTGAGCTCACTACCTTTCTTGGATGTGGATCAAAAGTGATTAGTACCGACTCCCCGCCAATTGATTGTGCCGTATCCTTTAGCGCGTGTAAAATCTGTTTATGCCCATTATGAACACCATCGAATGTTCCGATGGTTATAACAGCTTTTTTGAAAGCAGGTAGCTGGCTGAATGCTTGGTGTACTTGCATTTGGCCTGCAAAGATAGTTCTAGTAGAGCAGTTGACCGAACCGTTAGGAATCTGTAAGTTTGCCACCTCATGTCACGCTACGCCAAACGGGGGGTATCCGCTCAAAAAGAAGAAGTTCATGCTGCAGTCAAGCACTTGAATCCAGGACTTTATCCGTATTCATTTTGCAAAATTTATCCAGACTTCCTTTGTAATGATAAGGACTGGGTTTCCATCATGCATGCGGATGGTGCTGGCACCAAATCGATTCTTGCTTACCTGTACTGGCGCGAGACGGGGGATCTTTCTGTCTGGAAGGGAGTGGCGCAGGATGCCATTGTAATGAATTTAGATGATCTTCTTTGTGTGGGTGTTACTTCCTCTCTTCTTTTTTCATCAACAATTGACAGAAATAAGAAACTAATACCTGGTGAAGTGTTGGCTGCAATTATTGAGGGCACCAGCTCTTTTTTTGATCAAATGAGCGAGTATGGAGTGGATATTCATTTTATGGGCGGCGAAACCGCTGATGTAGGCGATGTGGTACGAACTGTGGCGATCAACGGAACTATGACCGCTCGTTGGCCCAAAGCTAATCTGATTACTAACGAAGCAATCAAATCGGGAGATGTAATTGTTGGGTTAGCAGGATTTGGGAAAGCTAACTATGAAAATGCCTATAATAGTGGCATAGCTAGCAACGGTCTGACTAGTGCCCGTCATGATTTACTTAACCAGACCTATAAGCAACAGTTTCCGGAATCCTTGGATCCGTCAATGGAAATAGAAGTGGCATATACTGGCCCCTACACGCTCTCCAGCGAGGTTGTAGACCAGGGTAACCGCTATACGGTTGGAGAACTGTTACTGAGTCCTACGCGCACATTCGCCCCCGTCATTAAAAAGCTTCTTGAGGAGATTCCCCATGCAATTCATGGACTTATTCATTGCAGTGGTGGAGGACAAACAAAATGCTTAAAATACCTGCCCGGTTCTTTTAAAGTGGTCAAGGATAATCTCTTTACTCCACCCCCTGTTTTTAGGTTAATACAGGAAGCAAGTAAATCAGATTTGAGAGAAATGATGCAGGTTTTTAACATGGGTACCCGTCTGGAAATTTATACTGATATAAAGCAAGCCCAGTCTATTATTGATATAGCTGAATCTTTTGGTGTAGCTGCGCAGATAATTGGTCGCGTAGAAGAGGCTGCAAAAAAAGAACTCATTATTCAACATCAAAACGAGCAATTGGTATTTTGATACCCTCTTTTCTTTTCAGTAATTTGTAACAAATCTTTGTATGTCAGAAGCTATCATAGCGTTAAATAATGTCAATATCTATCAAGGTTCATCCCTGGTATTACAGGATGTGAACTTGACTGTAAATAAAGGGGAGTTTGTATACCTGGTTGGTAAAACCGGATCGGGTAAATCTAGCCTATTAAAAACACTGTATGGCGAACTCCCGCTTTCGGATGGTACCGGTACAGTGGCAGACTTTGACTTAAAAGAATTGGATTGGAAACGTGTTCCTTTTTTACGAAGAACCTTGGGTGTTGTTTTTCAGGATTTTCAATTGTTGACCGACAGAAATGTAAATGAAAATCTCAAATTTGTTTTAAAAGCAACGGGGTGGACAGACGAACGCTTGATGAATGAGAAGATCGCCGATGTGCTAGATAAAGTTGGGTTAAAGTCAAAGGGCTTTAAAATGCCTTTTGAATTGAGTGGGGGAGAACAACAGCGTATCGACATTGCTCGTGCACTACTAAATTCACCAAAACTGATCCTTGCTGATGAGCCAACCGGTAATTTGGATCCCGAAACATCGGATGAGATCATGAAGCTGCTCTTTCACATTAGCCGCGATTACAATACAGCAGTTGTGATGGCAACACATGACTACATAGTAGTGCAGAAGTTTCCTGCTCGAATGATTCGCACGGGGCAGGGAAGGGTAGAAGAACTTTCTTCTATTTCCATGTAAGCGCTAACGGCTCACTACATATTTATATTCTCCATTCCTTCACCCATGAGTTTAGTGCTCTTGCGTTTAAACAAATTGGGATCAAATTTTCCAAATCGCCAGTTGATGTTCAGGCGAAGAAGTTGTGGGTCCCTTCTTCTGAATACATCCTGAACAAATAAGGAAGAGGCGGAATAGATCTGTTGACGTCTCGTTCTTAAAATATCATTCATGTTGAGAGAGATACTGGTCTGTTTATTTTTCCCAAGGTCAACTCGAATAGCGGCATCGATAAAGTAATTAGCTTTTTGGTAGCCTTGTGCAGCACTGGTCTGTCCCCACATACCACCCCACATACCGCCGCCACCGCCGCCCCAACGTCCACCTCCACCTCCACCTCCACCACCACTACCTCCTGGAGGTAGTACGGATTTTGAAAGATATTCTCCTGAGAGTTGAAGCGTGAAATTCTTTGGTAGTTTGTAGATGTTATTCAGTTTTAATTGATAACTCACGAAAGGATCAATTGTGTTTTCAAGGCTAGAGGCAAGACGGATGGATGAGGTGAATAAGTTGAAGTTGCTAGTTAGATCCCATTGGCTATTAATTTTTGTCTTGGCTACTAATTCAGCGCCAGTAACATAGCTTAAATTGGCATTAATAAAAGTGTTGATCAACACTTCTTTTCCAGTTATGGGATTCAGTTCTTTGTCCTGGTATCTAGTGATCAGATTGTCGGTGTGTTTGAAGTAAAAAGACCCAAGTATATTATTTTTATTCTGAAATGTTTTTTGGTATGATAACTCAAATGAGTTGGTAAACTCGGGGAGTAGGCTGGGGTTGCCTCTGCTTAGATTCAAAGAGTCTGAGTAGTCAGTAAAGGGGAATAATTGGAAGAAATTTGGTCGATTGATTTTACGAGTATAATTCAGCTGTAATTCAGCGTTCTTCTTTAATTTATTACTAATAAAAATGCTGGGGAATAAGCTGATGGGGAACGCTATTGAAAACTTCTCATTTCGGTCAGGCAAGAAGCCTTCATACGCGGAGCTTTCAGCACGTAGCCCTAATTGGTAGCCAAAATTATTGACCTGCTTAGAGAGGGTTGCATAGCCTGCAAAAACATTGTCATTACTATTGTAGTTAACCGATAAGCTCGGTATCTGCAAAGTGACCGAAGCCGTTTTTATAAAGAAATTGTTGCGGTTATCTACCGTTCTCCACTGTCCTCGTAATCCCGCTTCAATTTTTACTTTGTCGTTGAGAGGTCTTGTGTAATCGGTTTGAATAACCAGGTTGGTATTGTCTCCAATTCCGGCCTGTATCTGATCCTGAATCTTTACAAAGGAGCTAAGTGGGCTTGTATAATAAGCCGTTCGGATTTCATTATTGTTTTCACTTTTACTGGTATTCTGTGTAAAATCGATGGACCATTCTTCTCCTGCACGGGGAAATAGATGTTTAAAGCTGGCGCTCAACCCTGTAAAATTGAATTCACTTGCTGAATTCGAAAATCGGTCATTGTAAGAACGAGTTTGAGGGGTATAAAGAGAGTCGATTGTGCTATAACTATCATTGGTAGGGGTAAATCTACCTCCGCCTTTGTTGACAGAGAAGGACAATGTATTTCTGTTATCTATGAAAAAATCAAACCCACCACGAAAAAACATAAAGTTTCCCTTGGAAATACTGCTGTCTTCCTGTTTTAAGAAAGTATTTGGGTTAGCAATTAATGTGGTTCGCTCGGTTGTTCCTGCGCTAATTGATTTGCGCATGTTATAGTTTAAACTTCCAAAGACGTTGATTTTATTTTGTCGCACATTTACATCTGCTCCGCCACCTACACGTGCTCTCGAATCAATATTGGTACGTATATTACCGCTGTAACCAACCCTTTTGTTCTTTTTGAGAATAATATTCAGAATACCCGCAGTCCCACCTGATGCATCAAATTTTGCAGAGGGATTTGTAATAATTTCAACACTTTCAATAGCGTCGGCTGGAATTTGATCGAGGCTTAATACAGTTGGTCTGCCATCAACAAATAACTGGGGTGCGTTATTTCGCATGGTTACATTTCCATCCAAGTCTACATTGATGGAAGGGACATTGCGCATGACGTCGACCGCAGTTCCTCCTGCTGAAACAATGTTGCGATCCACGCTAAATACTTTTCTGTCAATTCCAAGTTTTAATCCTCCTGTGCTTGCATTGATAGTGACATTTTCTAGCGTTTTCTCTGCAATATCAATCTTGATATTGCCTAGATCCTTGTCCAATGCGGCAAGCATTGCCGTAAAATCCGTATTTCCTCCTGAGGGCATTTTGATATCAAATCCAACAGTTTGTTCAATAGTCTTGTAACCAACAACATTAATTCGAAGCTTATACTGTCCAAATGCAGCTATATTTTCTAATCTGAATTCTCCATTGGAACGCGTTAACATACCTGCAACCACCACATCTTTTCTTTTTTTGGTTGCTGTGTCTAGTTTATTTTGTAGTAGTTGTACAGATGCTAATTCGATGGGTTTTCCCGTAGTTGTTTCCAGCACTTTTCCATAAAAGCTGCCTGTGGGCATTTGTCTCCCATTAGCACCACCTCGATTCATGACGGAAGGTGGTTGAGCACTTGCAAGTTGGATAATAAAGAAACTAAAGAGGGAAATAAGTCGGATTAGCATGCTAATAATTTGATTATTAAACGAGTAAGTGTAAAATCTCTTGCGGTTCAGGTTTAGTATTACTATAAACGGTTGATAACGTTTATAGGTGGTCATTGTTCAATCTTATCCCTTCAAAATGGATAATATATTAAAAAAAACCTCGTCCGAAGACGAGGTGTAGGGTGGCTAACCGGGCTCGAACCGGCGACCCTCAGAACCACAATCTGATGCTCTAACCAACTGAGCTATAACCACCGTATTTCCGATAACTCACAACATAGCGAAGTGGTTAAGGACTTGCAAAATTAGGTAAAAACCTGCTTTTCAAAAAAATAGGGCTTCTTTTTACTTTATTTTTGATCCTCATGCATCCTTACTTTAAATATTGGTTGAATATGAAGAGAATCAGCATTCTGGTGGTATTGGTCTTGGTTGGATCTTTTGTGACTACACAGTTATTGGGAAAGAGTAAAATGAACTTACCTCCAGACCGCTATGAAAAGATTATGTTCTTGATTGGTAGGATGTTGTCAGATGGGCATTACAGCCCACAGGCCATTGATAATGCTTTTTCCAAACGCGTATTTGAGCGTTATCTATCTGAGTTAGATCCAGAGAAGAATATTTTCCTTAAAGGCGATATAGAGTCATTACGTATCTATGAAAATAAAATTGATGATGAATTGACGGGTGCTCCAATTCTATTTTTTAAAGAAGCTGGTAATTTATTTACGAAGCGTGTTCAAGAAGCAGAGCTTCTTTACCAAAAAATATTAGCAAGTCCTTTTGAATTTAATTCTACTGAGGAAGTGCTATTAGATCCAGATCAGATAGATTTTCCTCAAAATAATAACGAGCGAGAGAGTCGTTGGCGAAATAAACTGAAGTTTATGACGCTGGAAAGGTATGCTGAAGGTTTGGAGGTAAATAAAAAAGTCAGTGAAAAAGAAAGTCAAAGTAGCAAGACTGCTGTGCAACTAGAAAAAGAGGCTCGAGAGAAAGTTGGGAAAATCATGGCAAGAACTTTTGATCGATTCAGAAATAAGTTTAACGAGGACGACAAGTTTAATTTATTTGTCAACACGATTACTACTACCATGGATCCTCACACCGAGTTCATGCCCCCTGTTGACAAACGTTATTTTGATGAAGAAATGAGTGGGCAATTTTTTGGTATAGGAGCAACCCTACAGTATGATGAGGGTAATATCAAGATTACTAGTGTTGTTGCGGGAAGTCCTGCTTATAAATCGGGCCAAATTCAAGCGGGTGATATTATTTTAAAAGTGGGACAGGCTGCTGAAGAGCCAGTGGATCTGACTGGTTTTATGACTACAGATGCCGTTAAATTGATACGTGGAAAGAAAGATTCTGAAGTTCGCTTGACCATCCGTAAGATTGATGGAACTATCAAAGTTGTTTCTCTAATCAGAGATCGAATTGTGCAGGATGAAGGGTATGCGCGTAGTGCTATCATAAATGAAGGTGGACGAAAAATAGGTTATATCTACCTTCCTGATTTCTATGCAGATTTTGATAATCCTAATGGGCGTCGTTGTTTTACCGATGTGTCTAATGAATTAGCAAAACTCAAGGCAGAGGGAATTAGCGGTTTAGTCTTTGATCTAAGAAACAATGGCGGTGGTTCGCTCTATGATGTTGTACAGATGGCTGGGTTGTTTATTGCTGAAGGCCCCATTGTACAGGTAAAAGATAGGGACCGTCCTCCAACCATTTTAAAAGATAAGGATCGCGCCGTACAATATGACGGCCCATTAGTAGTATTGGTGAATGAGTTCAGTGCATCTGCATCTGAGATTTTTGCTGCTGCCATACAGGATTACGGACGAGGGGTAATCATGGGAAGCAGTTCTACTTTTGGGAAGGGTACGGTGCAGCGAAATATTGGGTTGGACCCCCAATATGGTTTTTCATCCACCAATGCTGAACTGGGCACTGTAAAATTAACTTTGCAAAAATTTTATCGGGTAAATGGTGGTTCTACACAATTAAAAGGCGTCACACCTGATGTGATTATACCCGACAATATGGAATATTTAAAGTTTAGAGAAAAGGATACAAAAGAGGCGCTTCCATGGGATCAAATTCCAAAAACTTCCTATATCACCTGGACGCCGGCTTATGAAAAAGATTCAGTGATTGCTATTGCCCAGCGAAGAATTAATCAGGATACGCTATTTCAGCTCATTCATAATACCGCTTCTTATTTATCCAAGCAGAATGAAAAAATAGTTAACCTTCAATTTGAATCCTATAAAAAAACACAGGAGCAGATAAGTGTTGCTGTAAAGAGATTGGATTCTATACAACAGGGTAGGGCTTCGTTAAAAGTTAGCCCTTTACAAGGTGAGGAGAATCGTTGGTCAAACGATCAGCCAAAACAAGAACGATTTGAACGCTGGTTAAAGGGAATAGGTAAAGACATCTACGTTGAGCAGGGTGTCAAGACCATGAAAGATATGATTAAGGAAATGCCTGCAACTGCTCGACGTGCTTGATTGATCAGGCGTTTCTGTTGATACAATTCAAGTCTTCAAATGCAGTTTCCAAGCGTTTGCTAAATGTCTCTTCACCCTTACGTAGCCAAACCCTCGGGTCATAGTACTTTTTATTTGGCTTGTCTTCGCCCTCTGGATTTCCTAATTGTCCTTGCAAGTATGCCTCATTCTTTTTGTAATTCATTAGCACGCCGTCCCAAAAGGCCCATTGCAAGTCTGTGTCGATATTCATCTTAATGGCGCCGTATGAAATGGCCTCCCTAATTTGCTCTTGGGGAGAACCGCTGCCACCATGAAACACAAAGTAGACTGGTTTTGCTCCAGTTTTGAATTGCTGTTGAATATAATCCTGGCTATTCTTAAGAATAACTGGTCGTAATTCAACATTACCAGGTTTGTAAACGCCATGTACATTACCAAATGCAGCAGCTATGGTAAACAGCGGACTGACCTTGTTTAATTCTGTATAGGCATAAGCTACTTCGGAGGGCTGCGTGTAAAGTTTTGAATTTTCAACATCAGAATTATCCACACCATCTTCTTCTCCTCCGGTAACTCCCAGTTCAATCTCTATGCTCATTCCAAGCGGCTTCATACGCTTGAAGAAATTTACCGAGGTTGCAATATTCTCCTCAATAGGTTCCTCGCTGAGGTCAAGCATATGTGAACTAAACAGTGGTTGTCCTTTTTCTTTAAAATAAATTTCTCCGGCATCCAACAAGCCGCTTATCCAGGGCAGCCATTTTTTGGCAGCATGATCAGTATGTAAAATAACAGGTACGCCATAATATTTGGCTACATTATGCACATGAAGTGCTCCGGAAATTCCTCCCTGAATGTTTCCTTGTAATTGATCATTTGGCATTCCTTTACCAGCAATAAATTGGGCCCCTCCGTTTGAAAATTGAATGATAACTGGCGAATTGACTTTAGCAGCTGATTCTAATGTGGCATTTATCGAGTTGGTGCCGATGGTATTCACTGCAGGCAGTGCAAAATTATTTTCAATAGCATCTTGGTAAAGCGCTTTTAATTCTTCCCCATGCAATACACCGGCACGATATTTACTCATAAAAAAGGAATTTTATTTTTTGCAAATCTAGTTTTTTAAGGATTACCCAGCGCGGCAATTACATCATATTTTGTAATAATATGATAGGATCCAGCTTCATCTCGGGTTAGCACGGCTCCGTTTTCTTTACTGATATATTGTGTTAATTTTTCGGCAGGGCTATCGAACGGAACTATTGGAAATCCTTTTTCCATCACGGCTTGTATGGTGGAATTTTTTAAATCGGGGTCTGCAAATATTTTAGTAAAGAGTCCTTGTTGGCTTATGGCGCCTACAGGTAGATCATCCTCCATTACTGGAATCTGTTCAATATCATATCTTTTCATTAATTCAACTGCCTCTGAAACACTATGCTGTTTTTCTACGGTAATTAATTTTTTAGATCCTCGGCTACGAATGATTTCACGGATAGTTTTTACATCCAGAAAGCCGCGTTCCATCATCCACTGGTCATTGTATATTTTTCCAACATATCTGCTTCCGTGATCATGCAAAATGCACACGGGCAAATCACCCTTTTTTAGTTTACTTTTTAACTGAAAGAGTCCTTGTATACAGCTACCTGCACTGTACCCACAAAAAAGACCCTCTTCTTTTGCCAATCGACGGGCCATGATTGCTCCATCTTTGTCAGTCACCTGCTCAAAATGGTCAATAAATTGCATGTCATAATTTTTGGGAACAAAGTCCTCTCCAAATCCCTCACTTACGTAAGGTTTCACTTCATTCATGTCAATTTCCCCAGTTCTAAAGTATTTGGTCAGCAATGATCCGTATACATCGATTGCCCAAATCTGAATGTTTGGATTTTTTTCTTTTAAATATTGTGCTGTTCCAGTAATAGTGCCCCCTGTTCCCGCTGTACAAATAAGGTGGGTTATTTTTCCATCTGTCTGTCTCCATATTTCTGGCCCCGTAGATTCGTAGTGCGCCTGCCTATTGGCTAGATTATCGTATTGATTCATATGGCAAGAATTAGGAATCTCTCTGGCTAGACGCGCAGCTACACTATAATAACTTCTGGGATCTTCTGGGAGTACATTGGTGGGACATACAATTACTTCAGCTCCCACCGCCTTCAAAATGTCAACTTTTTCTTTGGATTGTTTATCAGTGGTTACAAATATGCATTTATAACCTTTAACTACAGCGGCTAAAGCTAGCCCCATCCCCGTATTTCCACTAGTTCCTTCAATGATGGTGCCTCCTGGTTTAAGACGTCCATCTTTTTCTGCTACTTCAACCATTTTCAAAGCCATTCTGTCTTTGATGGAATTGCCTGGGTTGAAGTAATCCACTTTTGCCAACACTTCGCAGGGCAGTTGGTTGGTGATTCGGTTTAAGCGAATCAGTGGCGTGTTCCCAATCGTTTCCAGGATGTTATTCTTTATATCCATTTTTATTGATTGATTAATTTCAAAGCTTTATTGACTGTGCTGTCATTGGCATTTAATACCTGATAGTATCCGTTGTTTCTCCATTTATATCTTGCTAGTGTAGCTAAAATTCTCTCCGTTAAGAATTTTTTTTCAATGAATGAATAAGGAGTTGAAGTATTTTTTGATGACTTCTCAGCGAAGATCCAATTAGCCCAGATCGCATGGCTTAATTCGGTATCTCTAAGTAAAGACAGGGGAGTATCTTTTTTATTAAAAAATGAAATGTTGTCCTGGTAATAGCGGAATGAAAATTGATTAATCCTAGTAAGTGCATGCATCAGGTTAGCAGAAGAAATGAGAGCTGTGTCGTTAGTTGTTGCGATTTTAATGTTAGGCGTAATTCCATTTTCTTCCCAGAGGGTGTCTTTGCAGCTATTAAGAAAGTAGCGAAGTTTTTTTGTTGTATCCTTATTATTATGATAGGGTATTTGAATACATCTGCCTAACGGTGTGTAATACCTTGCTACGGTTAATCGTAATGCACTCCCGTTTGAAAGGCTATATTCTTCTTGTACTAATCCTTTCCCAAATGAAGTTTGACCTACAATTTTTCCTCTGCACCAATCTTGTATAGCGCCGGCTAGTACTTCGCTGGCGCTGGCTGAAAATTCATCGATAAGTAGAAATACTTTTCCTTTTTCAAATTGTCCAGGTCTTCTGGCGCGGTACTCTTGTCTGGCTATTTTATTTCCTTCCGTGTAAACAATGAGTTTGTCTTGATCAAGAAATTCATCTGCAATATCAATTGCTTCACTCAAGAGTCCGCCTCCATTCCCTCTCAAGTCAAGCATAAGTTGTTGTGCGCCTTGAGACTTTAATGTTTCCACTGCCTTCATGAATTCTTCATAACTAGTTTCAGAAAAACGCGCCAGCCGTATATATCCTGTCTTTGAGTCCAGCAAATAGGAGGATTCAATGGCAGGAAGGGGAATTCGATCACGTTTTACATTTATTTGTAAAGTTTGCTGATCTCTTAGTATTGTTAAATTGACAATAGAATTTCTTTCCCCTTTAATTATTGAACGAATCGTATCCGTTGAATTGTTTTTGCGAACCATCAAAATGCCATTCGCTTTAATTAGTTGATCTCCGGGTCTTATACCCGCTTTTTCGCTGGGTCCCTCGGGGATTACATAGGTAATCGTTGCGGTATCATTAAATAGGCTAAACTCTACGCCTATTCCTTCAAAATGTCCTTTCAAAAGTTCTGTTGCTTCGGCAAGGTCGGCTGGTTTCAGGTAAGTAGAATGGGGGTCTAATTCTTTTAGCAGCTCATCCACTGCAGAGGATTCGAGGCTGTCTAGGTTGACAGGATCCACATATTTGTTTTTGACTAACTCAAAAACTTGCTGAAATGTAGACTGTTTGTTATTCCCAAAAAGTTGAATCGATGGAATTAAAAATTGAGCAACAAATAGAACAACGAGAAGAACGAATGAAATGATAATTGGCAGCGCAATATCTCGTTTATTATTTCCCATTCAGGCCTTTATTTTACGTAACTTGTGCAAGTTAATTGATTTGTTGTGAACCTATTTTTTGTTGGTTGAGCAAATGGCTACGGTAAAACTGATTGCAGACAGCGGAGCCACCAAAACAGAGTGGTGTCTCATAGAGGGGGCTAAGAAACGTACCCTATTGACAGCGGGTATAAGCCCTTATTTTTTAAGTACGGCTGATATTGTCTCCTTGCTTCAGCAAGAACTCATTCCTCGTTTAAGAAAAGCTAAAATCCAGGAAGTATTTTATTATGGAACAGGTTGTGCGAATCCAAACAATGTAAAAATTGTACGTAAGGCATTGCAGCTGTTATTTCCCTCGGCCAATATTGAAGTGACGCATGATCTCATGGGAGCAGCTCGTGCCCTATGTGGAAGAGATAAAGGTATTGCCTGTATTCTAGGGACAGGTTCTAATTCTTGTTATTTCAACGGAAAGAAGATTACTCGTAATAGCCCTGGTTTAGGATATGTGCTGGGCGACGAAGGAAGTGGCGCTTATTTGGGCAGGAAAGTAATTCAATACTACCTCTATGGTATTTTTGACGAGGAATTAAGGGGACGATTTGACCTTAGTTTTACCACAACTCCTTCGGAGATCCTGGAAAATGTTTATAAGAAACCTTTGCCTAATCGCTACCTGGCCTCTTTTACCATCTTTCTTGCTGAGAACAGAGGTCATTATATGATTGAAAATATTTTGGAGGATGGATTGAATGATTTCTTCTTTCAACATCTTTGCCGTTATCCCGAGGTGTGGAAATATCCATTGCATTTCACAGGAGGAGTGGCTTATGTTTTTAGGGATGTAGTAAAACAATTATGTGGGCATTATGAATTCGAGCTTGGAACTATTCTTCGTAATCCTATGCAAGGACTTATCAAGTTTCATACTTAGATTATGACATTCGAACGAATTACAGAGAAAAGTAGCGTATACCGGCATTTGGAAAAAATGTCTGTAAAAGAAGTATTGACGCATATCAATGAAGAGGATCAAACAGTCCCGCTCATTATTGCAAAAACAATTCCTCAAATTGAAAAATTAGTTGAAGTAATCGCTGACAAGATGTTGATGGGTGGTCGCTTGTTTTACATAGGTGCGGGTACCAGTGGTCGTTTGGGTATTGTAGATGCGAGTGAATGTCCGCCAACGTATGGGGTTCCACCGGGTTTAGTGATTGGAATTATAGCAGGAGGAGAACAGGCTATTACAAAAGCTGTCGAGAATGCAGAGGATAGTTGGGAGCAAGGTTGGATTGATTTACAATCACATGCTATATCTCCTCAGGACGTGGTTATAGGAATTGCAGCAAGTGGAACAACTCCCTATGTTATAGGGGCCTTGAAGCATTGCCGGGAAATTGGGATTGTCACTGGTAGTATATGTTGTAATCCCCAAGCGCCTTTATCTGCTGCGGCAGATTATCCAATAGAGGTAGTGGTTGGCCCCGAGTTTGTAACGGGTAGCACACGCATGAAGAGTGGAACAGCTCAAAAATTAGTTCTCAATATGATCTCTACTGCTGTTATGATTCAGTTAGGCAGAGTGGAGGATAATAAAATGGTTAACATGCAACTTACCAATGAGAAGTTGGTGGATCGAGGGACCAAGATGCTGATGGAAAAGGCTAATCTCGAGTCCTATGAGGAAGCCAAAAATTTATTATTGAAAGCAGGAAGTGTAAAAAAAGCATTAGCCCTACTGCCGTAATTAAATTTCATGCATACACTTGAGCCATTCTACAATTGGCAGCATGTTTACGTTAGCGAGCAGGATCAACGATCTCCTTTTTACGGAAGAGTTTATTCCGAGTTTGAGTTTTCTCAAACAGTATACAATTATTATATCCATCCGCTTTGGGATGAGTTTGGTAGCCGAACCCTTTACTTGAAAGTATTGATTGCTGATTACGAGGAGTGTTATATGGTAATTGAGTTGTTGGGTGAATGGAATGATGCGCTGGAAAATGATATCATGCATTTAAAGCGAGAAGTGTTCGAAAAGTTTATGGAGGGGGGGATTAAGTACTTTATTTTAGTTGGAGAGAATGTTTTTAATTTTCACTGTGATGGCACAGACTATTATGAAGAGTGGCAAGAAGAACTGACTGAAATAGGTGGATGGGCAGTCTGTTTGAATCTTTCGGTCTCCAGTTCACTGGAATTTCAACAAGCCCGACTTGACCGTTTTTTGCCTTTACTTACACTGCCTGACTGGCGCACATATAAGCCCTTTCACCTCTTCAAAAAGGTAGGCTTACTCTTGGCTTCTGGACTTCCAGGTAATGAGCTATAAAGTTGAAAAAGAACGTTTTTTACAAAATTCTTTGCCCTTTTTTACTTGCGGCTTGCTAATTTTGCAACCTGGAGAATTGCTTGATTTTTACTATCGCTAACCTTATAATTTCTAGCCGATGAAATGGTCTGCATTGTTCAATTCCTCTGTGGGTAGGAAATGGACTATGGGGTTGACAGGAATCTTTTTGATTCTGTTCCTAATTGTACACGTTGGATTAAATGCCTGTATATGGGCAATGGACGGTGGCGTCATGTTCAACAAAGCAGCTCATTTCATGGGTGCTAACATAGTTCCTCGTTTATTGGAAGTGGGGCTATTTGCAGGGTTTCTTTTGCATATGTTTCAAGGGTGGTCATTAGAACTTACTAATCGTGCAGCTCGAAAAAAAGGATATGCTGTCAATATGGGAAACAAAGGGAGTAAGTGGTACAGCCGAAGCATGGGAATCCTTGGAACGCTACTCTTTCTTTTTCTGGTTATGCACCTTTCCCATTTTTGGGTTCCCAGTCGTATTACTGGTTTGGAGCCAGTAATGATTGATGGAAAAGAGTATCACAACTTGTATGGCGAAATGTTAAGTGTTTTTCAAGGAAATCTCCCTGTTGTTGTTCTTTACTCAATTGGCTGTCTTTCTCTGGCTTGGCATTTGATGCATGGTTTTCAAAGTGCTTTCAGGACTTTGGGAGTCAGCAATCCCCGTTATTTGAAAATTATTGAAAGTACCGGTACAGCATTTTCAATATTGGTTTCATTGGCATTTGCATTGATGCCCATTAGTATGTACGCAGGTTGGGTGAAATAATTCTATTAATCTAGTAATACTTTTCTATGATTGATTCTAAAATACCAGCTGGTTCACTCGAACACAAATGGACTGATTATAAAGGTCACTGTAAGCTGGTTAATCCGGCTAACAAAAGAAAGCTTGAAGTTATTGTAGTGGGTACCGGACTTGCGGGCGCTTCTGCCGCAGCTTCACTCGGTGAACTAGGATATCAAGTAAAAGCTTTTTGTTTTCAGGATTCTCCCAGGCGTGCGCACTCTATTGCTGCGCAAGGGGGTATTAATGCTGCAAAGAATTACCAAAATGATGGGGACTCTGTTTTTCGACTTTTCTATGATACTATCAAAGGGGGTGATTACCGTGCTCGGGAGGCTAACGTGCATCGCTTGGCTGAAGTGAGTGTTAATATCATTGACCAATGTGTAGCACAGGGGGTGCCTTTTGCACGTGAATATGGGGGGTTGTTAAACAACCGTTCATTTGGTGGCACGCAAGTGAAGAGAACATTTTATGCAGCTGGACAAACTGGTCAGCAGCTGTTGATAGGAGCTTATCAAGCCTTAGAAAGACAAGTGGCCTTAGGAAAGGTGACGATGTATACACGACATGAAATGTTGGATGTGGTGGTCGTTGATGGTAAGGCGCGGGGTATTATTTGTCGCAATTTGGTTACGGGCGAACTAGAGAGACATTTTGGTCATGCAGTCTTATTGTGTACCGGAGGCTATGGTAACGTTTTTTATCTTTCTACCAATGCGATGGGTAGTAATGTTACTGCAGCTTGGAAAGCGCATAAGAAAGGAGCTTATTTTGGAAATCCATGCTTTACCCAAATTCATCCCACTTGTATTCCAGTAAGTGGCGACCATCAATCCAAACTTACGCTCATGTCTGAGTCGCTTCGAAATGATGGTCGAATTTGGGTGCCTGCTTTGAAAGGCGACAAACGCGCTCCAAATGACATTCCTGAGGAAGAAAGAGATTATTTCCTCGAAAGACGATACCCTGCTTTTGGAAATTTGGTTCCCCGTGATGTAGCCTCCCGAGCGGCAAAAGAACGTTGCGACGCAGGATTTGGAGTTGGTACCACCGGGCAGGCAGTTTACCTCGATTTCAAATTCAATCTCATTAACAAATACGGAAAAGCAGAAGCCAATAAATTAGGTATTGCTAATCCTGATACTGAAACACTTGTCAATTTAGGTAAGGAAGTGGTAAAAGAAGAATATGGGAATCTTTTTGACATGTATGAAAAAATCACGGGTGAAAATCCTTACGAAGTGCCGATGCGTATTTATCCCGCAGTACACTATACGATGGGAGGACTTTGGGTGGATTATGAATTGATGACTTCGGTAAAAGGATTGTACGCATTAGGAGAAGCTAACTTCAGTGATCATGGTGCTAATCGTCTGGGCGCCTCTGCCTTGATGCAAGGGTTGGCGGATGGTTACTTTGTAATTCCATATACAATCGGAAATTATCTGGCTGATGAAATTGCAACAAAACCCATTCCCACCTCACACCCGGCTTTTGAGGAAGCGGAGAAGCAAGCATCAGAGCGTATCAATCGTTTGCTCTCCATTCAAGGGAAACAGACGGTTGAGAGTTTCCATAAGAGATTGGGTAAAATTATGTGGGATAAATGTGGTATGGCGCGTGATGAAAAGGGATTGAAAGATGCTATTGCGGCTATTCGTCAATTGAAGGCCGAGTTCTGGTCTGATGTTCGAATTCCAGGTGGAAGCGATCAAATGAATCCTGAGCTCGATAAGGCTGGGCGTGTGGCAGATTTTATTGAGTTGGGCGAATTGATGTGTCAAGATGCATTGGACAGAAAAGAAAGTTGTGGCGGTCACTTTCGAGAGGAGAGTCAAACGGAGGAAGGAGAGGCAAAACGGGATGATGAAGGGTATGCCTATGTAGCTGCTTGGGAATACAAAGGCGATAGTCAATGGCAATTACATAAGGAGGCGCTTCAATTTGAAGTAGCCAAACCTTCTCAACGTAGCTATAAATAATTTATCAACTCATTAATTGAATTTATTTCTATGCAACATTATACCATGAATCTGACGTTAAAAGTATGGCGCCAGAAAAATGCCTCGGATAGTGGACATTTTGAAACTTATCCTGTAGAGGGTATTTCATCTGAAATGTCATTTTTAGAAATGATCGATGTGCTGAATGAAAAATTAATCAAAGAGGGGAAAGAACCAATTGCCTTTGACCACGATTGTCGTGAAGGGATTTGTGGAATGTGTTCCATGTATATCAATGGCCGTCCTCACGGTCCTTGGCAAAATAATACAACCTGTCAGCTGCATATGCGTGCCTACAAGGATGGTGACACCATTGTGGTTGAACCCTGGAGGGCTAATTCTTTCCCAGTAGTGAAAGACTTGATGGTGGATCGAAGTGCTTTTGATCGGATCATTCAGGCCGGCGGTTATATCTCAGTCAATACCGGAAATGCTGTAGATGCCAATGCAATCCCTGTAGAAAAGGAGAAGGCTGATTCGGCTTTTGCAGCCGCCGCCTGTATTGGATGTGGGGCTTGTGTAGCTGCTTGTAAAAATTCCTCGGCCATGTTATTTGTATCTGCGAAGGTGTCTCATTTGGCCCTGCTTCCGCAAGGTAATCCTGAAAAGAAAAAGCGTGCCTTAAATATGGTGGCCCAAATGGATAAAGAAGGCTTTGGAGCTTGTACGAATACAGGTGCTTGTGAGGCTGTATGTCCTAAGGGGATTTCCATCGAAAATATTGCTCGATTAAATAGGGAATACATGATGGCTGGACTTGCTGAAAAAGAATAATCAATTCATTTTCAGTATATAAAAGACTAAACCTTTAGTTAAACATTAAATCGGAAATGCATCACATCTCCGTCTTTAACTATATATTCTTTTCCCTCAATTCTTAGTTTTCCTGCTTCACGGCAGGCTGCTTCTGAGCCATATTGAATGTAGTCCTGGAAAGCAATAACCTCTGCTTTTATAAAACCCTTTTCAAAATCAGTATGTATTACTCCTGCGGCTTGTGGAGCCTTCCAGCCCTGTTGTATGGTCCAAGCTCTGACCTCTTGTACCCCGGCAGTAAAGTAGGTATAGAGATTAAGTAATTTATAAGCGCTGTGTATGAGACGATCCAGTGCAGGCTCCTTCATTGAATATTCTTCCATGAATAGTTGCTTGTCAGCCAACTCTTCCATTTCTGCAATCTGCGCTTCAATGGAGTTATTCATGATAATCATTTCTGCGTTTTCATGCTGAATCGCTTCTTGAAGGGCTTTTGAAAATCGATTGCCCGTATGCATGGAAGCTTCGTCCACATTGGCTACGTATAAAACTGGTTTCTCTGTAAGCAAAAAAAGATCTGCAATTGCTACTTTTTCCTCCTTGCTTAACTGAAGCCCTCTTATACTTTTTCCTTGTTCTAATTGATCTTTACAGCGTAATAATACATCCAGTTCGCCCTTTAACTTCGGATCTACGCGTACCAGCTTTTCTGTCTTTTGAATCTTTTTTTCTACACTCTCCAGATCCTTTAATTGTAATTCAGTATCAATAATGTCTTTATCGCCCACTGGGTTGATGGCTCCTTCATCTCTTAAGATGTTCTCGTCCTCAAAACAACGTATCACATGAATGATTGCATCCACCTCCCGTATGTTCCCCAAGAATTTATTTCCTAATCCTTCTCCTTTGCTGGCACCGCGAACAAGTCCGGCAATGTCTACAATTTCAATTTGGGTAGGGATTACTTTTTGGGGTTGTACCAGCGCCGCTAATTGATTAAGACGATTATCTGGTACATCTACCAACCCCACGTTGGGGTCAATAGTGCAAAACCGGTAATTACTGGCCTGTGCTTTTGCGCTGTTGCTAACAGCATTGAAGAGGGTACTTTTCCCGACATTGGGTAAACCAACAATTCCAGCTTGTAGTGCCATAATAGAAGTTGTGCTGCCGTTTATTTGAGCGGTTGCAAAAGTAAAGGAAATCACTCTTCTATTTGGAACCAGCAACTTGATTTTCCTATCTTCAACGGAACAATTGTAACTATGACTTTAGCCAGAATTTGGGCAGCTTTTGTCCTTATTGCCTTTTTAGTAGGGGGGACCCGCTTGCTGAATGGTGATCAAAAGATCTTTGTGCGTATGATTACAGGTAAATCTTCCGATCGGTACGATTCTACCTATTACGTATCAGTGGGTAGTCCAACTCATCTGGGTTTATCCTCAAGCTATCCTACTTTTTTAGCTGAATATGGCTACTATCCAACTACTGAGCCTGCAAAAGCTACGGTATTATTACATGATCTTCGACAGCCTGATTCAATAGCTAATTTCAAAAGACAATATTCACATTTAGAAGTGCTTAGTTTTAGCGGAATTCAATCGCGACTGGTACGTAAAGTGGATGGAGTAATTGAAACCGCCAAGAATGCATTCTTAGATATTATTTTACCCCTAGTTGGAATATTGGCCTTGTTTATGGGATTTCTGTCCATTGCTGAAAAGGCTGGGGGCGTTCGGCTTCTTTCAAGATTGATTTGGCCTTTCTTTTCCAGGATATTCCCTGAAGTTCCCAAAGGACACCCGGCCACAGGACATATGATGATGAATTTTTCTGCAAACCTGCTCAATCTAGACAATGCTGCCACCCCTTTTGGTCTTAAAGCCATGGAGAGCCTGCAGGAGCTTAATCCTAATAAAAATGTAGCCAGCAATGCACAGTTAATGTTTTTAGCATTGCATGCTTCTGGCCTGACCTTGATCCCTGTAACAATTATCGCATATCGTTCTGGTCTGGGCGCAGCAGATCCCACCGACATATTCATACCCTGTATGATTGCCACTTTTGCAGCAACCATGGCTGCACTTTTTATTGTTTCCTGGAGACAAAAAATCAATCTTTTTCAACCGGTCATCATAGGTTGGGTGGGAGGTATAACTGCGCTGATTGCTTTGCTGGTTAGCTATGTGATGCGTTTGGATGCAACAGCCTCTCAACTTTTCTCTTCTCAATTAAGTAACGGAATTATATTATTCATTTTTGTGGCCATTGTACTAGGAGGGTTATATAAAAAAATTGATGTGTTTGATGCATTCGTAGAGGGGGCTAAAGGAGGTTTTGAAACGGCCATTCGAATTATCCCTTATATCGTAGGTATGTTGGTGGCCATCAGTTTGCTTCGTTCTAGTGGAAGCTTTGATTATTTGATAAACGGTATTAAATTTCTGTTCTCGCTGACTGGTTTAGATACGCGTTTTGTAGATGGCTTACCTACTGCCATAATCAAGCCATTGAGTGGGAGTGGAGCGCGTGGGATGATGCTAGATACGATGAAAACATATGGCTCTGATTCTTTTGCAGGACGCCTGGCTTCCGTTCTTCAGGGTTCTTCTGATACTACTTTCTATGTGGTTGCCGTTTACTTTGGCTCAGTGAATATTCGAAATACACGATATGCAATTGGGTCGATGTTGTTGGCCGATTTAGTGGGTGTTATTACTGCCATTCTACTCAGCTATGCGTTTTTTGGTTGAACTTTTTTACTATCATAAAGCAACAAAAAAGCCGTACAAATTGTACGGCTTTTTTTATCATGGAAGAGTAACTTGATTAATAATTCAAAAACACACTTACTGCGCGTATACTAGTTCCACTTGTAGCGCGATGAGAACCGCGATATACAACCGTATAGCTTCTTTGTGGAATCAGGGTAGAAATTGTTGAGGTAGCTAGTACAGTGCTTGTACCGGCTAATCTAACTTGGAAAGCCTCTGTACCTATCCGGGTAGGGTGTACAACAAACTCTGTAACATCAGTATACTGCAAATTGGTGGCAACCACCTCATTTTTACCGAGGGAAACAATATCAACAGCAGGCGTTACTGCTAAGCCATTGTAAGCAAAATTTGCAAAGCGTACACGGCAAGTAGTGTCTGTAGGTATAACAACCTTTGTTGTAACTGTTTTTTGCTTTGGAGCGGTAATGGTGTCGTATGTAAATACGGTGTAATTGCCTCCAATCTCAAAATTCTGTGCAAAAGAAAGTTGAGGTTGTGTTGTAAGGGAAGAGGTGTCTCTTACCATCATATTGCGAAGTCCGCTGGTTACTCCATAACCATATCCTGTAGCAGGAAATACGTTTCCGGTTGTCAGGGCAGAACCATTTACAGGTTTTCCGTCAACATATACATAATTACGGCTGGCACCTACGGTACCAATAAACGCTTGAATTGTCGACCCGCTACCCGTATAGTAGTCTGCTGCTAGCTTTTTATCAAAGGACTTTTGACAAGAGCTAAGTAACACTACGCCAGATAAAGCAGTAATGATTAGTTTAGAAAAGATATTTAATTGCATATAGGTTGCAGTTTAGCAGTTAGATTAAGGTTTGGAGAACCAGCATTCTTTTGTGATATAATCAGGTGCAAAGGCTCCCAAACGGTTTAGCTCGTCCACGTTGTAGAGATATTCTGAGTTGTAACGAGGTCTTACGCGATAAATCCATTTATTCAAATTGTTGGTATAAAGATCGATACCAGTGGGAGGAGCAAACTCTCGGTACACCTGCTGCCCAGTAACTGGGTCAAGATCTGTATAATGAAAGCGGCGCATATCTACCCATACTTCTGTAACTCCCCAACCATACATTGAAATATATTTCTGCATCATGATGTGGGAGAGCGTTAAGTCTGCAGCTGCAGGTACCACCAAGGGATTGTTAAGGTAAGCATCACGTTGCGCATCAGTCATCCTGCGAGCAGTTGGAACGCTAGCCTCGTAGTTGGTCCGTAATTCCTGGAAGTTTAATTCAATTCCCTTTTTGTAAGCTGCAACAGCGCCTGGCTTATCGCCCTTACGTAGCATGGCCTCTGCCTTTAAAAATTGTATTTCAGCTGCCGTCATGATGGGAAATATAGGCGCGTTTTTGAAAATATAACGTGCACCATTATCGCTTCCAGGAGCAGCAGTAACCGAAAAGGCATCACCCCAGAAATTGTCAGGTCTGTCACTAACACTAGTCAATAGATCAGAACCCTTATTTGGTCTTATTCCCTTGTAGGTTCCATTTGGATTTTCTCTGATAATGTATGGAGCACGAGGGTCAATATTTCCGGTTGGGAATTGACCATTCAAGCCTGACATCAAATCAGCAATGAATTTAGATTGGCGAAGTGCTCCAACGTTTCCACGGAAAGGAGACCAGAAGCTATAAGTACCTGTACCACCTGTGTTAGACCAGGTAATATTAGTGTTTTCACTATTGGCTTGCATGGCCAGATTAGCGTAAAAAATAACTGAATCCGGCTGATAAATGGTTTTGTTGGTAACTCGGTTAAACGTTCTAGCTAGCACCCCATAGGTAAATCTTTTCCAACGGTTGATATCGCCACCATTTCCGTAACGGTCACTGATGGCAAGTCTGGCAGGATTAACACCATCTCCTGTTTTTGAAAGATTGGCTAACGCGTCATGACAAAGTCTTTTTACCTCCTCATATACATCAGGCTGAGGATCGTATTTAAAGACTAATTGTTCAGGACGAAAAGCCTCTCTAAGAATAACATCATCGTGGGTATCAGTTAAGGTCATCCAGCCCCATGCACGAACGGCCTGTGCAACACCAACATAATCCCATTTTTTTTCTTCCGTTCCCCATTCAATGATCCGGCTGATATTTGCACCCATTCCATAATAATGCATAGCCCAGATGCTACCCAAGATGTCACTACGGTTGATAAAATTGTCTCCCATTTGGTCGTACTGGTTTCCAGTACCATTGGTAGCCCAAAACTGTACATAACGACCAAAATATAGTCCGTCATTTTGCGGGCCATACAAGGTACCATTTGCGGAGTGTTGAATCGCCATGTTAGAAATTACTCCAGGGAGTAACTCTTCAACAGGCTGCTTTGTTAGTGCATTGGGATTAGCAAAAGCATCATCAATTTTTTTTGTACATCCCGTTGCGAGTAGGATGGCTGCAAGAGCAGGCATCATCAACGATTTAAAGAAGGTATGTTTCATAAATACGTTTTTCAATTATTAAAAGGATGCTCTGATACCAACATTCAATTGCATAGGAGCGGCCAAGGTTCCGTAATCGAAACCAAAGGCACCCACGCCTCTGCCGGCTGCAGTGTTACCATTAACAGCAGGATCGGCTCCGCTGTAGTTGGTAAAAAGTATCAAATCATTACCCGTAACAAATGCGCTTAGATTTTTTACACCACGAATTACATTCTTTTTGAATGTGTAACTAACCGTGATATCTCTTAATCGGAAGAAGTTAACATCTCTTTCAATGAACTCTTCATCAGGTAGCGTGTAATAAGCATCATTAAGTGCAGGTATAATGCTGATCGTATTTGTAGTTGGCGTAGCTGAGTTCTCTAAACCATCTCTTAATACACCTGTAACTACACGGGGCACATAACGATCCGCAGTGTATTTGCTGAGACCGTTTACAGTCATGAAACGATTAGTTCCATTGAATATGTCGCCCCCCATTTTCAAGTCCCAAAGCATACTGATGCGCCAGTTGCCCATTCTGAAATTGTTGGTCCAACCGGTGGTGAAGTCAGCATTTCTGTCTCCAATTACACGGTAAGTGGCATCTGTGATAGGCAATCCGTTGGCAGGATTAATTAATACTTGACCTGCATTATTACGTAAATACTTTGATCCAGTAATGGATGTAGTAGGGCCTCCCAGGGTGATACCACCACGTGCAGTATACAACCAGGTGTCCGCGATATAGTATTCAGAAACACTCTTTGGCAGTTCGACTACCTTATTACGCATACGGTTAAAGTTGAAGCGCATATCCCAGCTGAATTTGGCGCCTTTTTTCACGTTATAATCAAGTACCACTTCAATTCCTTTGTTACGTGTAGAACCTGCGTTTTGTGTGTTCAATACAAAGCCAGTACCATAACTCAAACGGAAGTTCTCGATGATCTGACCTTTGTTCAACGTGTTATAATAAGTAAAGTCAACACTTAAACGGCTATTGAATAAACGGAATTCAGTTCCTAATTCATAGGTATTCTGTTTTTCTGGCTCCAGTTCAGCATTATTGTTGAAGAAGCCGTATGAATAACCGCCTCCACTAGCCTGATTGTCTACAAATACAGACTGTGTAGAGTAGGGGCTATTTAAGCGAGCAGTGCTGGCGCGTGAAGCACGCAATTTCCAATAGCTAACCAAACCATTCTTTTTTAATTCAGGCAACATGTCACTTAAGATCAAGCTCACACTCATACCCGGATAATTGTAATTTCTGTTTTGTACAGGAAGGGTAGAGGCTTGTTCAAAACGGTGTGTATAGTTTACAAAAAAGTAGTTTTTGTAGCTATAGGCAACCTCTCCGAAGAAAGCCAACTGACGAAGTGATACATAATTCCACTCGCCAAATTTATTTCTGTTCAAACGAAGGCGGGTATTTTGGCGTGTAACGTTAGAATCCATATAGTTGCCCATGATTTGAGCAAGGTCTCTGTCTGTTACAAAATTTCCATTCTTATACATCTTTCCGTTTCCGCCAGCGGTGTTGCTCAATCCTCCTACAGAGTCAACAATATTCAATCCATAAACGGCAAACATTTTTGTGGTATAGTCCTGCCACATGGTACCACCCATAACGCGGATAGAAGAACCTTTTCCTAAATCTTTTTTAGCAGTTGCGGTAACTGTATGGTTGTAACCTGTGTATTGTCTCCAGTAATTATCCAAGGAACCTCCTTGTGCTGCACCTAGGTAAAAGGATTGTGGATGAAGGAACATAAATCCATCCTGGCTATATTGGTCATATCCGAAACGGCCCGCAATAGTCAGCCATTTGTAAGGATTAATGTTAATTCCGAGTGTGTATGTTTTACGTTCTACCTCATCCTTTCCAAAATTGTTTTCAACGTTCCAAAGTGGGTTGTCATATTCACCGTTAGTGGAAGAGTTGTCAAACAAGTCTAGCTTATCGCCAGTTTGATCATTTTCAAACGATCTAATATCGTTGGTGCGAGGCCATACTAATAAACTCAATAGGAAACCTCCTGCACTTCTCAGTACTTTATTGTTGGTTGAACGAACATAAGCGAATGAAGGAGTGATATCAACTTTTCCTTTTAGGAGCTTAGTTGTGTTAGAAATACGGAAGTTGTATCGCAAGAAATCATTATTAGGTACAACTCCTTGTTGATTGAAGTAACTACCAGAAACACGGAATTTACTTTCTCCCACACCAAAATCTGCACCGATATTGTGCGTTTGCGCGGTCCCTGTACGGAAGAAATTTCCCACGTTGTCAAAAAGCTGGGTGCCTGGAGCATAAGCAGGGCCAAATCGACGGAAGCTTGTTCCAGCTAAACCGTTAGTACCAGGACCGTAGGTATCGAGTGTTTCAGGAAAACGAGTTACTTCTTGAACGCGGAAGCTATTGTCGTACTGAAAAGCAAACTTGTTCGTCTTTGCTTTTTTAGTAGTGATAATAATCGCACCAGAACTCGCTTGGCTTCCGTAAAGTGCAGTGGCTTCAGGACCTTTCAGAACGGTAATGCTTTCAATATCGTTAGGGTTGATATCGGCAATACGATTTTGATAGTCGTTAAAGCGGTTAGGGCGGTCAGAGGCAAGTCCAATTGTTGCACCACCTGAAGAAGTTTCATTCATGGTTGAGTTATCCATCACTACACCATCAACAACGTAAAGCGGTTGATTACTCAAGGATAAAGAGTTGAAACCACGCAAAACTACAGAGGAGGAGGCCCCGGCAATACCCGATGTTGGATCAAGCGTTAAACCAGCAACACGACCTTGCAATCCATTGATGAAGTTTTCGCGTTGTGTTTCTTGGATTTCATCCCCTTTTAATGTTTGCGTAGAATAGCCCATGGAACGAGGATTTCTCTTGATGTCCATAGCAGTTACAACCACTTCTCCAAGGGTATTATCTGCGGTTTTTAAGTTCAATCCGATTGTTTCGCTGGATCCAACTTTGATATCAGTTGTTTCGTAGCCAACACTGGAAATTTGAAGCACTTCTCCAGTGTTCACACGAATGGAGAATTTACCGTTAGCATCTGTTTGTGCAAGGCGTCGAGTTCCTTTTACTCGAATCGTTACACCAGGCAGAGGAGATTTAGAATCTTCTGCCAAAATTGTACCAGTTAGCGTTCTATCCTGAGCCTCCACGGTTTGTGGAGCAACAACAGTAAGTAGAGCAAACGCCAAAAGGACATAGAGAATTTTTCTCATGGCTGTAAGTTTGGTTATATAAATCGCAATTTATGGAAATTTTAGCTCCGTTTTAATACTTGATAAGCTTGGATGGCCTCCACTTATGAACATGTCATGTTAATAAAAATAAGTGTAATCACTTATTTTTATTCTACTGACGAACTATTGCAATAAATCTAACCGAGATTTTGGACGTCTGAGGTCATTCCATTTGAATAATGGAAGCTTCATTTCTGCAGGATTTTTTTGCTGAATTGGCCATACAGTTCCGCTCACTGCTCCCCGAAGAACTATGCGTTCAAGTGCTTGTATTGAGAAATATATATCAATCAAATCACTTTTTGACTCGTTGATGCCTGTATAGGTACTGTCCTCATCTTGCAAAAAATAGATGGTTTCCGCATTACCAAAGGCACGAAGAGAGTCCAAATTTCCATCAGTGAACCTTCCTTCCATCCTGATGGAACCAACTTGATTATAAATGCCCGTATCGACCTGGCTAATAATCATACTGTTTTCAAAAACTGTTAGTCGGTCTGATTTTTTATTCTTTGTGTATAACCAAATAGTATCCCCAGTTATTTGATTTTCCTTAGACCATAATACCGGATCTCTGAAAAGTCTGAAGATGGAGTCTTTGTCGGAATAATACAAGCTATCACACACAGCTTGGAGTGAATCGGAAAAAATCTTCACATGATGAAAGGCCTCCACATATCGCAGTGTAGAATCCTTTTTTGAGACAGAAATACGAGTTGTGTTTTTTAGAAGGCTAGTATCTTTTTTCACAGCGTTTGGTTGCATGGCTGTAAAAATGGTGTCTGCAGTTAAATAAAGAGAGTCTTTCTCTTGTTTGAAAATTAAAAGAGGTTTTCCTGTGGCCAGCATCCTTTCCTCATTATCCTGTCGGAAAAGTTGACCGGTTACCAGGGTAGTTCCCTGTGCGGTGTCAACTACTACCACATTTCCAATGGCCTGCGATGTTCCTGTACTATCGTCAAAAGCAATACGATCTCCTGTGATGGTTGTGGATCCATCAATGATGGTTGGTCGTTGGTTGAATTCTGCTTTTCCTCCTTTATAATAGCCGTCTTTTGTTTCTATTCTTCGGCCACTGCTGTCAATTATAGTTGTTTTTGCAATGAACCGGTTAGTCTGCGTAGCTGTATTATATAGTAAAGAGTCTGTGGTAATCTTGTATCCAGGGTCATTCAGTTTGACATCGTTTTTAAAATAAATCTCTTTAAGTGAGGCGTAATAATATCCTTCTTTGCTTGTTAAGGTAGTTTTTTTATTTACCACCTTTCCGCCATTCGTGTAGATTCCAATATCAGTATTCAGGTTGTACTCTAGCGAAGGAGTGGAGAGTATGGCTTTTCGATCGCTGAGGGTAACTCCGCCATCTAAGTAGGCAATTTTTTTGTCAATCTTATACAGTAAGTGTCGTGCGTTGACTTGTATACTATCGCCGTCTTTTATTTGCACGTTACGCCAAGCTTCAAAAATATTTTCGCTGTTGTTTAACACACAGCTATCGCAGTTAAAAAGTGCTTTCCCTTGACGTAAACGCACACGTCCTGCTAAGATCTGAATACTCGTAGTATCATCAACCTTTAATAAGGTAAGTCGGTCAGATCCCAATATTTCAACTTTGTTACTGTCTTGTTGAATAGAAATTGAATCAGTTGCGATTCTATTTTCCTGTCCTTCCAATGAAAAAACGGAAACTAGTAACAAACAGGAAATGAATATAACACGGTAAAAATACGTGCGCATGATTATTTTCTTGGAAGCGTATCCTTAACGGTAGGAGAATTCAATGGAGTTGATTTATCCTTTTTTCCAAAAACAGAAAAACTCACATATCTTTTCGGATGTGTTCTCAAATCATCCAAAAGTATTTCGGTACTCAGTAATGTTTGTTCAAGTTGGCTGTACAATTGCCTGTCTTTGAGCAGGGCTCCAGCCGTGCCTTCTCCTTTTTGTAAGGACGTTGTTATTCCTCTTAGGTTTTCTATAACTATCGCTAGTGTGTCTATTGTGCTCTTTAAGGGGAGAGAGGCTAAGGTTGAAGTGAATTTGGAAGCATTGTCTGCTGTTTGATTGATTGCCTCAGCACTCTTGTTCAGTCGCTTGGTTAAGCCAGACAGACTTTCTAATGATTGGTCTATTGGTCCATTTTCCTGCAAATAATTGCTTAATGCAGTGCTTACTAAATTCAAATTGGATATGGTCTCACGAAGATTTTGTCTGGTACTGGCGTTTAATACATCATTGACACTACCTAGTGTTTTCTTGAGTGAGTCAAGTATTCCCCGAACACTACTTATGGTAGGATCAAGTTGTGCTTTTACATCACCTAATAAACCTGATTCCATTCGAGTTTCAATTGTATCGCCATCCTGCATCATGTTTGATTCATTTCCTCTCTCAATTACTATAAAAGAGGATCCAACCAAGCTGGAAGCAATATAAGCCACGGAATTTTTAGGAATATTTATGTCTCGAGTTAAATTGATTGTAACAACAATGGCACTTACATTTTTATCTTTTTCTTGTTTTTGATAAACAGTGCCAACAGGAAGTCCATTTATTTTAACCTCATTCGATTTTTCTAGGCTGCCAAGGTCTGTAAAAACAGCGTAGATTTTTTTCGATGGAGCAAATAAATCTCTCCCCTTTAAATAATTAAACCCAATAAAAAGCAAGGCCAATGCTATAATGGTGAGGGCGCCAACTTTTGTTTCATTGGATACTTTCATTTCTTGGTCAATTTATGTTTATCCTCTACTGCTTCAAGAAATGAACGTGTGTTGGCTGTAGTGGGAGTATTGGTACTGGATATCTCTGGTTGTTGCTTTTGCTCGAGCCAGCTTAAATAGTTTCTTAAACCTCTAACCATGCATGCAGAAAGCTCCTCTTGGCCTGATTCGCTGTTAAGATAATCTTCCTCCTCGGGGTTAGAGATAAACCCTGTTTCCACTAAAACACTTGGCATGGCCGTGGCTTGTAATACCCAGATTCCAATTCCTCGTTGCCTTACATCTCTGTCTACTCTTCCCACTTTTGCAAATTCATCCTGTATAAAGCCAGCTAGTGTTGCGCTTCGCTTGAAATACTGTTTAGTTTTTAATAATGAAATAGCGATGAACTCGGGTGAATTCACGTCAACACCTCCATAGTTTTTCTCAAAATTTTCTTCTTGAAGCATGGGGGCATTTTCGATAATGGCTAATTCCTTGTCTTCGCTTCTGTGCGCTCCCCATATGTAGGTTTCAGTACCTTTTGCTTCACTGGGTAGATTTGTGTATTTGTACTGAGGTACTCTTTTTGTTCGTTTCTTTCTGCTGGCTCCTTTTCCTGTGTAATAGGTGACTGTTTTGTAGCCTACCACTTCAGCAACTCTTTTACCGCGGGCTGCATTAACATGCACACAGAGATACAGATCTCCCTTATTTTCATTCGCAAATTTTGCACGGTCATGTAGCTCGGGATATGAGTCGGTGGTGCGCGTATATAACACCCTTAGTTCAGGAAATTCTTTTGAAATTATAGCGCCCAGTTTAAGTGAAACGGCTAGACAAATATCTTTTTCATAACTAAATCGACCTTTGGCGCCATGATCACTACCTCCGTGACCAGGGTCAATGATAACCGTTCCTATAACTTTCTTGCGATTTGTTTCTGTAGTAGTTGGTCGTACAAAGGATGAAATAGTAAGGAGTCCGCCAGTTATCAAAAAGAAAAGAAGAATACGTTGCGTCATATTGGGAGTAAGTAAAATTCACATTTTGTTTAGTGAGGCGGACAAATCGCGATTCTATAAAAGGTTACATTTGCTCCGCTGCACTTTTAAGATGTACAAATTTAAGCCAAAATGCTGCTACTGGCGGATCTGTTTCGTCGCTTTATTTTATGCCCATGCGTGCATAACTCCTTTATTTGCGCAAACTACTCCAACATTTCGCAGATCCTTAACAGTCCAGCCAACAGATACCTTACCCGCTCGCACGGATACTTTACGGCAGCGTGTTGATTCGTTCCAAATAAAAAAATCAACTGACACGCTGGATGCGCCAGTCAAATATGAAGCCGAAGACTCAGCAGTTGTGTTAGTGCCACAAAAAAAAGTGCTGTTGTATGGAAAAACAAAAACTGTATATGCGGACATGGTTTTACAAGCTCCCAGGGTAGAACTTGATCAGCGTACACAGATTGTATTAGCTACCCGTTCGGTAGATAGCGCTGGTAACACGCTTGATGCGGCTAAATTCAAGACTGGCGACACAGAAATGACTAATGATACCATTCGGTATAATTTTAAGACACAGGTTGGGCTCACCTCCAAAACTTATACGCAGCAAGGGGAGATGTTGGTCATTGGTGAAAAAGCAAAGAAGGTTAATCCTAGCACTACTTTTATCAGCACCGCACGATTTACCACTTGCTTGCTCGATGAACCTCATTTTTCTTTTGTAGCAGGCAAAATGAAAGTGATCAATCAGAAACTTGCCGTTTCTGGGCCTGCGCATCCTGAATTTGAAGGAGTGCCAATTCCTGTATATGTTCCTTTTGGGTTTTATCCCCTTAGCCAGGGTAGGCATTCCGGTCTTTTAAGGCCCAATTTTATTACTGACGAAAATCGGGGGATTGGGCTTCAAGAAATCGGATATTATAAGGTGATTAATGATCATTGGGATATGAAATTGGGAGCTGATTTGTTTTCATACGGTGAATGGGCAACCAGTTTAGGTGCCTCTTATAGAACCCGATACCGTTTCAATGGTGGGCTTACTTTTAACTTCCGTTCTTCTAAGCAAAATTTTAAAGGTGATCCTGATTTTACTTCTAGTAAAGTCTTTAACGTTTCCTGGAGTCACTCTGTGGACAGTCGTGCACGTCCAGGTGTTAGCTTTTCCGCTAATGTAAATGCGGGTTCAACCAAATACAATCAAAGTATTCCTGGTAATGCAATATTACCTTTTCAAAATATCATGGGGTCCTCCATTAATTTTTCTAAGACTTGGAAGAATAAACCGTATAACCTTTCTCTTAGTGCAACCCATTCTCAAAATAACAATCTTGGATTGATCAATCTAAGTTTACCAAACGGAGCCTTTACGGTTAATACCATTTTCCCCTTTCAACGCAAGGAAGGAGCGGGATCAGCGAGATGGTACGAAAAATTGGGAATTGGCTACACGGGTAATTTTTATAATAATATTGGTTTTTATGATACGTTGTCTTACGGAAAAAATGGAGTGAAGCCCTTTCTTCAATTTTTACTGGATACAGCAGAGTGGGGAGCCAATCATGCAATACCCATCACACTCTCCTTGCCCCCTGTACTAGGCGGAAGGTTGATTATTTCACCCGGTGTTAGTTACAATCAAGTATGGCTGCAGCGGTTGACTCAATACCAATGGAATCAATCATTAAGCAAGGTTGATACATTCAATAAAAAAGGGATGTTCATTGATCAACGTGCTAGTTTTTCTTTGGGTTTTAACACAGCAATTTATGGGATGTATTCTTTTAAAAAATCTCGTGTTATTGCAATAAGACATGTGATGCGACCGCAACTTGCTTTATCCTACACACCTGATTTAAATCGTTCTCGTATACGGTTCACTCAAGTTGATGCCTCAGGTCGTGGAGTATATTACAATGAGATGGGAGGCCAAGTATTGTTCAATGCAGCGTCCAGGCAATCGGGTGCCATTCAGTTTGGAATTGATAATAACCTCGAAATGAAGTTTCGTTCTAAAAAGGACACGGGTAAGGCTGCGATAAAAAAAGTAATGATATTAGAGGGTTTTGGTTTCAACGCATCCTACGATCTTATGCGTGATTCTATGAGGTTATCTAGAGATATTCCTCTCTATGTACGTACTACATTATTTGATAAAGTTAATATCAATGCTACAGCAACGCTGAATCCATACCAGGTAGATGCAACCGGTAATGAGATTAATAAACTTGCATGGCAGGGAGGTAAATTTAGCTTGGGAAGATTCACAGCCGGTAGTGTTTCCATCGGTACCAACCTCCAAAGCAAGCCCAAGGATCCAAAGAAGGAGGAATTAAAACGAAAACAACAAGAGGAGCGCATGCAAGACCCGGTGTTGGCTGCAGATCAACAACGTTTATTGGAATATATGCAGCAGAATCCAAATGAGTTTGTTGATTTTAATATCGATTGGCAACTGAACTTGAGCTACTCACTTTCCTTTTATAGTAGACTTCGTCCTGATTTTAGTGGCTACGAAACGGAGTTTACTAATGGGCTTAACCTAAATGGGAGTTTTAACTTAACTCCAAAGTGGAAATTATCCGGTAGTGCCAGTATGGATGTTAAAAAGCTCGATATACAATATTTGACATTGTCCGTAAACAGAGATCTTCATTGCTGGCAATTATCGATTAATGTAATACCAGTAGGCTTTACGCGGTCATTTAATTTTACTGTTTCTCCAAAAGCAGGATTGCTGCAAGATCTTCGTATCAACCGAACTCGCTTTTTTACAGGGTACTAGTACTATTGTCCAGGTAATACTTACTCATACAGTTGAAAACGTTTTTTTTCAAATCTTCAGCGGTGAATCCCTTTGGATCTATCGGTGACAAAAAATGGATTTCCATTTTACCTGGCCAGCCAAATAGAAATTTTCCGGGAGGGAGCACACTTTTAGTATTGAAAAGAACTGCGGGCATGATGGGGTGTCCCGTCTCGACTGCTAATTTAAACGCTCCGTTATAAAATGGTTTCAATGGGGCTTCAGTTCTGTTTCTTGTACCCTCAGGATAGATGCACATATGCATGCCTGCTTGCAATACTTTTCTCATCTCTTCGTAACTTTTTCGTCTGCTTTCTTCACTTTTTCTGTTGACCATTACGCCTCCTCTTTTATAGTACCAGCCAAAGAAAGGGACTTTGGTGAATGTTGATTTTGCAATTGTTTTATTAGGTCCAAGTATAAAGGGGGATGAAAGTGGAGGATCCATAAAAGAATTGTGGTTGCAAGTAATTATAAAAGATTTCCCACTTTCAAAATGCTGTTCGCCTTTAATAACTAATCTGCAACCAATGATAAATAGCCATAGGCGAATCCATTTTCGAGCAATTTTGATATATAGGCCCTGCCCTTGGGGATCTGGTAACAGACCGGTTAATAGCGAGGGAAGTAAAATGATCAAAAAGCTCACTACAAATGTTAATAATGCCCACAAGGCCCATATTCTACCCAATAGACTTTTTAGAAATTTCATTCTTAATTAGTTAATATGCCAATTAATGGGGTCTATTCCATTTTTTGCCAAGAAGTGATTACAAGCGGAAAAATGTCCACATCCCACAAAACCTTGATGGGCAGACAGGGGGGAGGGGTGTGGAGCTTTTAAGATCAGGTGTTTTGACGAATCAATTAGGGTTTGTTTTTCTTGCGCAAATTTTCCCCATAGCATAAATACAACCTTTGGGCAATCTTTGGAAATAGTTCTAATGGCAGCATCAGTAAAAATGGCCCACCCAATTTGCGAATGACTCATGGGCTCAGCTGCTCTAACTGTTAGTGAAGCATTTAGCAAAAAGACACCCTCTTGAGCCCAACTGGAGAGATCGCCATGCGAAGGATAGGGGGTGCCGGTGTCACGTTGTAGTTCTTTAAAAATATTTTGAAGCGATGGAGGAAATGGAATACCTTTTTGTACTGAAAAACTTAGACCATGCGCCTGATTAGGTCCATGGTAGGGATCTTGACCTAAAATCACAACCTTGACTTTGTCGAGAGGAGTTTTATTAAAAGCGTTGAAAATATTACTCCCTTTTGGATAAATTAATTTGCCCTGCTCTTTTTCGGTTTTAATATGGTTAACTAATTGTATAAAATAAGGCTTATTGAATTCTTCCTTTAGTACCAATTTCCATGATTCCTCTACCTTGATATTCAATTTACTCATGCGCACAAATGTACCCTATTGCCTCTTTTCTTTTTATCTATTTTATAAAAGTATATACTTATTAAAATTCGAACTATGTATTCAAAAAATACTGATATCAAATTAGAAATAATTAAATACGCAACAAATTGATATACAGTGCTCAATAAGCATACCTTGATATAATTCTCAACTACTTCAATATGTGTTTTTAACATATGAGATCCTTGTTTTTAATTAAAGAACCACTTTTGGTGGAGGGTTTGTCAACGCTTCTCTCAAAAATGGTCAATGAACTTTCGTTAAAAGTTGCTCAGGATGAAAAGGAAGGTGAAATCTTGCAACTAGCCTCTGAAAAAAGTTTTGATCTCTTTGTGTTGGACACTGAATCGTACAAGGAACAGGCAATTGATTTGATTCGAGTTCTTAAAAATCAAATGCCCCATATAAAGATTATTTTCATTTATGCGCGTTTATCCCGTGAAATTTTAAGTGCTTATCGAGCAGGAATTTCCGGTAGTTTTTTTAGGGGAGATTCCCTTGATACAATTAAAATTGCCTTTCAAACAGTACTTAACGGCGAAGTTTATGTGCCGCACACGATAATCATCAACTTAATTTGTGAAGGGCATTTATTTTTTGACATGCCCGACTTGATAAATTTATTAAGCCAAAAGGAAATAGCCGTATTAAAACAGTTACGCAAAGGCCAGCGAATGAAAGAAGTGGCTCAAAGTCTTTCAATGGCTCCATCCACTCTTTCTACTCATAAACTTCGAATTGCTCAAAAACTAAATTTAGTGAGTGATTCAGATTTTGATAGTTTCTTGATTGCTTATGAAAACTGGCAGAAAACCAGTGCTCAACACCCAAAAAAAGCCCCTCCAACAAAAATTGAAGGGGCTTAGTGATCCGGATTGGATTCAAACCAATGACCTACTGCTTAGAAGGCAGTTGCTCTATTCAACTGAGCTACCGGACCGCCAATTCGGTGCAAATTTACATTTCTTTAAATTGCGGGACAAACCTATTGCATGGCGTCAAATTTTTTGTTTGGGGAGGATAAGCTTACCGTTTCAGCAGCGCTGGACCTGGTAAATGGAAGAAGGAAGGGAATCCTGAGTGAGGTCGCTAAAGAAAGGATATTGAAAGGGGAGCAGCATGTTAGAGCAATTGTAGATCAGGGCTCTACTGTTTACGGTATAAATACAGGCTTCGGAATATTAGCCAATACTCGCATATCAAAAGAAGATACCAGACTTCTTCAGGAAAAGATACTCCAAAGTCACAGTGTTGGGGTAGGTAGCGCGATACCAACTGCGGTTGCCAAATTGATGTTGATTACTAAGGTGCACGCGCTTTCTCGTGGTTATAGTGGTGTTCAGCTATCTACCTTGGTTCGCATCATTTGGCATATTGATAATGACTGTATACCAGTTGTTCCTGAAAAGGGTAGCGTTGGGGCCTCTGGAGATTTGGCGCCCCTTGCTCATCTTTTTTTACCATTGATTGGGTTAGGCACTGTTATGACTAAAGTGCAAAATGATTCTTGGAACGAAGTAAGCACTACAACAATTTTTGAGGAGCATCATCTTTCGTCCTTACAATTAGGACCTAAGGAAGGACTTGCTTTAATTAATGGCACCCAATTTATTCTTGCGTATGCTACAATGGGTGTGGATCGTTTTTTCAGGTGTTTGGAGTTGGCGGATTGGGTTGGGGCCATGAGTTTGGAAGCGCTGATGGGCTCTGCATCTCCTTTTGATGCACGGCTTCATGAATTAAGGCCTTTTGGGGGTTGTCAGTTGGTAGCACAGCGCTTGAAAAAACTAGTGCAGGGCTCATCGATTCTCAAAAGCCACCAAGACTGTGATCGAGTACAAGACCCTTATTCACTTCGATGCATGCCGCAGGTGCACGGGGCCAGTCGGAATGCGTGGCTTCATTTAAAGGAGCTAGTGGAAATTGAACTAAATGCGGTTACAGATAATCCAATTGTTTTTAGTGAAAAAGAAACCATCAGTGGTGGGAACTTTCATGGCCAGCCGTTAGCACTGCCTTTAGATTATGCCTGTTTTGCAGCTGCAGAATTAGGGAACATTAGTGACCGAAGATCTTATCTGTTAATTGATGGAAAATGGGGGTTGCCCACTCTTTTAATGGATAAAGTTGGGTTAGACAGCGGTTTTATGATTCCGCAGTATACCACTGCTGCCTTAGTCACTGAGAATAAAACACTTTGTTTTCCTGCTAGTGCAGATAGTATTCCTACTTCTTTAGGGCAAGAGGATCATGTTTCTATGGGGAGCATAAGTGCCCGGAAACTTAATCAGGTAATTGATAATTTGGAATATATCTTATCGATTGAAATGTTATTGGCTGCGCAGGCAATAGAATTCCGTAGGCCTTTGAAAAGCTCTGCTTTGATTGAGTGTATGCACTCCTTGATTAGAACTAAAATTGAATTTGCAATTGAGGATCGTGTATTTGCAAATGATATAGGGAAGGCCGTAGCGTTGTTCCGTGATCCTTCTTTTCTTTCAACATGTAATCAAGAATCCTTATCGAAAGGAGTTGATTTAAATCAGGGTTTTAGCGCTTTTTCACAGTATTGATTTTACAGGGAGCAAGCTGTATCTAAGGCCAAATTCATCATCGGGAGCAATGCTTGTTCTCTTTCAGTAGCCGACAATCTTTCATGTGTTGGGATAATGTCTGTAACGGTCAGTAAACAGGCGGCATTTTTATTTAAATGCCTGGCATTTGCAAAAAGAGCAAATGATTCCATTTCCACGGCATCACAATTGTACTTTAAAGCAAGAGCTGGCGTGCCTTCGGTTTTGCTATAGAAAACGTCAGAAGAATGAATATTTCCAGTCTTCAAGGGGATATTTGAACTTGCTGCTACCTGATTAATACTATCAAAGACAGATCCTTGGCAAATCTGTAATTCTTCTTCATATCCCCAGGCGTGTTTTGCAAACGTAGATTCACTAGCTGCTGCTTGGACATTAATTAAATCATAAAAGCGAAGTTGGGTGGTATAAGAGCCGCAGGTCCCAATTCGAATGATTGTTTTGACATCAAATTGAGTATATAACTCATAGGAATAAATGCCAATTGAAGGACATCCCATTCCACTGGCGCCTACTGTAATACGTGTGTTTTTATAAGTTCCTGTGAAATAAAGTGCATTACGGGTCTGACTCACTTTTGTTACATCCTTTAGATAATTATTGGCTATGAACTGTGCGCGTAATGGGTCTCCGGGCATCAGAACAGTGGAAGCAATTTCTCCAACTTTTGCATTGATATGTATACTCATTTTTCCTAGTTGCAGTTCAAGATATGTATTTTTGTGACTAGAAATATTTTCACATGTCTAACTTGATTGATTCAGCTTTTGTAATTCCTAAAACCCCAACTGGAAACTCACTACGATGTAAAGGGTGGGTGCAGGAGGCGGCACTTAGGATGTTGCTGAATAATCTAGATCCTGAAGTTGCTGAATGTCCTGATCAATTAATTGTGTACGGGGGAAGAGGGAAAGCAGCGCGTAATCCAAAGGCTTTGCAGGATATTATTCGAGCGCTGGAGGTTTTAGAAAACGATGAATCTCTTTTGATACAAAGTGGTAAGCCCGTGGCTATACTTAAGACGCATGTCGATGCACCACGGGTTTTGCTTAGCAACTCACAGCTGGTTCCAAATTGGGCCAATTGGCAACATTTTGAGGAGCTGGAGAAAAAGGGACTAATGATGTATGGTCAGATGACTGCTGGAAGTTGGATTTATATCGGCTCCCAGGGTATTGTGCAGGGAACTTATGAAACCTATGCTGCTGCAGCAGAAAAGCATTTTGGAGGATCGTTAAAAGGTACACTTAACGTGACAGCTGGATTAGGAGGAATGGGTGGAGCACAACCATTGGCAATTACCATGAATGAAGGCGTCGCTTTAATAGCAGAAGTGGAGGAATGGCGTATCGACAAGCGGATTCAAACCCGTTACCTGGATGAAAAATTTACCGATATCGATCAAGCAATTGATCAGGCATTAGAGTACAAGAAAAAAGGGAAAGCGAAAAGTATTGGAGTGCTTTGTAACGCCGTTGAATTGTTAGAGCGATTGATAGAAAGAAATATTATCCCAGACACCTTAACTGATCAGACTAGTGCGCATGATCCTCTCATTGGGTACTGGCCTGAGAATTTAACCCCTGAGCAAGCAAAGATTCTTCGGGATACCAATCCGGATCAATACACAACTCTTTCTTATCAAACTATGTATCATCATGTAACCCTGATGGTGCAATTACAAAAAAAAGGTGCTATCACCTTTGATTATGGAAATAATATTCGAGCCAGGGCTAAAGAATATCAACAACAATTTGATCAAACTTCAACGATAGATTGTTTTGCTTTCCCCGGATTTGTACCAGCTTATATTCGTCCTTTATTTTGCGAGGGTAAAGGCCCGTTTCGTTGGGCAGCATTAAGTGGGGATCCGGCCGACATTGCAGTAACAGATGAAATTATTCTTTCTCTTTTTCCCAATAACAAAGGGTTAATTCGCTGGATGCGTATGGCAAAAGAGAAAATTGCTTTTCAAGGCCTACCAGCCCGCATCTGTTGGTTAGGTCAGGGCGAACGGGAATTGGCTGGCCAGGCTTTTAATGAATTGGTTCGAACAGGAAAGGTTAAAGCGCCTATTGTTATAGGCAGAGATCATCTTGATACAGGAAGTGTAGCCAGCCCAAATAGGGAAACTGAAGCAATGTTGGATGGTAGTGATGCAGTTGCAGATTGGCCAATTTTAAATGCTTTGGTAAATACAGCTGGTGGTGCAAGTTGGGTTAGCTTACACCATGGAGGAGGAGTGGGTATGGGATTCAGTATACATTCAGGAATGGTTATAGTTGCAGATGGTACACCCGCAGCTTCCGAGCGTTTAGCCAGGGTTTTACGTAATGACCCCGGAATGGGGGTAATTAGGCATGCTGATGCCGGTTACGAAACTGCTAAGCAAATGGCTAAAGAAAAAGATTTGGACATCCAGTCCAGGCTTTAATCGGTCGCTACTTTTGCATAGGGTAATCGATCAATTTTTTCTACTTTGTAATATCCGTCCAGCCCCAGCGAGGTTATGCTGTTTGCTTGATCAATATTGATAAATCCATCTTTATCTATCAGCAAACTATCTAGAAAAACGGAGGTTATTGCGCCAATCACAAGAAATGTTCTGTTTTGTCGGATGGGAACGATTTCCTCGAGTTCTAATGCATAACGAATCTTACTTTCTTTTACGAACGGACTTTTAACACCAATTTGCCAATCTGGAGTTAGACCGGTTTTTTCAAACTCACTGCAACCCTTTGGGTACTTTGCACTGGTCTGGTGCGCTTGTTGGTATATTTCAGGGTGAATATGGTTGATTGTGTATGATTTTGTTTCTCTAATGTTTTCAAGCGTATGTGGGGCTGCTTCAACTGGCCGGTTCACAAAGCCAATTAAGGCAGGGTCAGCGCCTAAATGAACAATATTGCTGAAAATGGCAAGATTTGGAATTCCAGATAGACTAGCCGTGCCAATCAAACTCACGCTTTTGAAGCCACTCAACGAATTAATAAAATTCCCTCGATAAAACCGATCCCAGGTTTTTATTTGGTTTATTGATAGCTGTTCCATGTCAGCTATAACATAAAAAAAACAGAAAGGTTATATCAATAACTATAGTTTATTTTCGAGTGATGTCTTGGCTAACTGTACAAAATTTAGAAAAAATATACAAGGGGGAAAGCGTAATTGATCAGCTAAGTTTTTCCATCAATCAAGGAATAAAGTTGGGTATCGTAGGGGAGACGGGAGCCGCCAAAACAACGCTATTAAAAATTATTGCCGGGCTGTTACAGGCAGATGGGGGACAAGTTCTGCTAGATGGAGTTAAGGTTAATGGACCTGAGGATCAATTATTGCCAGGTCACCCCGCAATCGGGTATGTAAGCCAACATTTTGAATTAAGGAATAATTACCGGGTAGAGGAGGAGCTTGAAATGGCTAGCAACATTGATGATCAGAAAGCTGCTTATATTTTTTCAATTTGTCGAATTGATCATTTGTTAAAGCGAAAAACGACTGAACTTTCTGGGGGGGAGCGTCAACGAATTGTCTTGGCAAAAACATTGGTGAAAAACCCCTCTCTGCTTTTGTTGGATGAACCTTTCTCCAACCTGGATCCGGCCCATAAAAATCAAATGAAGGGGGTATTGAATGAACTTGCCACTAATTTATCACTAACGATGGTGCTAGTTTCCCATGATGGGTCAGATTTATTATCCTGGGCTGATAGCCTGCTAGTTTTACACCGAGGAAAGATTGTGCAATTTGGAAGCCCAGCCGAGCTCTATCTTAATCCTGCTAACCCTTATGTGGCAGGTCTCCTAGGGCCTTTTAATCAGATTGAAGAGACTGATTCTGCTTTACTTAAGCAGCTTTTTTTGAATTATATTCCAGATAAATTTCCTCTTATTGTAAGACCTGAAAAGTTAGTCTTGTCGGCCCAGAAGAACAAGGGTATAGTGGGAACGATACATCAATCTTTTTTTATGGGTGGATTTTGGCTAGTAGAGGTTGTTGTGTTTGAAAAAATTATCTGTGTTCAAGCATTAAATAGTCCTTGGGCGCCCGGTACGCCTGTTTGGGTCTCGTCAATTGAACCGGTTTAAAACTTCTCACAATTTTTCGAGTTCATGTGAATAACTGGGGTCTGTATGACCCCCTCAGTTTGGGTATTTCCTGCTAAATTCGCCAATAAGAAAAAAAGTTTGAACTGTGCGATTAAAGACATTAGAAATCAAGGGATTCAAGAGTTTTGCGGATAAGACTGTCATCAATTTCGACGATAGTGTTACAGGTATTGTTGGGCCAAATGGGTGCGGAAAATCGAATATTGTGGACAGCATCCGTTGGGTTATTGGAGAACAAAAAATTAGCCATTTACGAAGTGAAAATCTAGATAGCCTGGTTTTTAATGGGTCCAAAACTCGTTCTGCCAGTGGTCTTGCAGAAGTCAGCTTAACCTTTGAGAATACACGAAACCTACTTCCTACTGAGTTTAGTACTGTTACTATCACGCGAAAGTTTTATAAAAGTGGGGAGAGTGAGTATCGTTTAAATGATGTACAATGTCGGTTAAAAGATATTCAGAATCTCTTCATGGATACTGGTGTCACTACAGACAGCTACGCCATCATTGCGTTGGATATGGTGGACGATCTTATCAAGGATAAGGATAACAGCCGACGCAAAATGTTGGAGCAAGCTGCAGGAATATCTATTTACAAAACAAGAAAAAAAGAAGCTAAGTCTAAACTAGAGGCTACAGAGCAAGATTTGGCACGTATTGAGGATCTTCTTTTCGAAATAAATAATCAATTAAAGTCGCTAGAGAGTCAAGCGAAAAAAGCTGAGAAATATCACGAAATCAAAAATGAATATCGTGAAGTAAGCATTGAGCTGGCAAAAGCATCTTTAGAAGGCTTTAATCTTTCTTACAAGGACCTAAACGAACAGCAGGAGAAAGAGACTGATCGCAGGCATCAACTGGAGGCCACTATCGCAACACAGGAAGCTGCGCTTGAAACGGAAAAGCTTCATTTTCTTGAAATGGAGAAAAACCTTCAACAGCAACAGCAGGCTTTTAACGAGTTACAACAGGGGCTTCGATCCAAGGAAAATGAAAAGAACCTGTCTGCCCAACGGATAGAGCATCTCAAAGAAAAAATCTTGTCTCTACAACAATTTTTAGATCGTGCAGATGGGCAGCAAAAGGGCATGCAGGAGAGCATGACTTTTACTACACAACAAATTAAAGAGGAAGAACAAGTGCTTGCTCGCCTTCAGGAGGAGCATCATCAACTTGAACAAGTTGTTAACGAAAATAATGCTCAATTAGAGCAGGCTCGTCAGCAAGTAGAATCTTCCAGACTTGCCTTTCAACAAACACAACGAAAACAGTTTGATGCGGAGAAGACGGTTGCTGTTGCAGATACATCTGTAGCAAACTTACAAAGGGCGCTGCAGCAACTGGAGTCTGAGCAAGAGCACCGGGAGTCTCAAAATTCCCAACTATCTGTTGAGCGTGAGCACAAAGAGAAGTCGCTAGAAATTAAAAAGACTGATTTAGATCAACTTCAGCAGCATCAGGATCGCACCAAGGAGCAAATACTGCAAACTCAAGCTATTCTTGAGCAGCTCAGGGGTGAGCTTGCAGAAGAGAGTCGTAAGCTGGATGCGAAGAAAAACGAATACGATTTGCTTAAAAGTATGATTGACTCAATGGAGGGCTATCCAGAGTCGGTTAAATACTTGCATAATAATCCTTCTTGGAAGTCTAATGTTCCCATTCTATCTGATGTTATTTATGTGAATGAGGAATATAGACAAGCACTTGAAAATGTATTGGAACCCTATTTAAGTTATTACGTTGTAGATAATTTAGCAGATGGCTTATCTGCCATCGAGTTGTTGGATGCTAACAAAAAAGGGAAGGCAAACTTCTTCTTGTTGGATCAGATCAATGCTTTTGCTTCATCGGATTCTATTTCATTGGAGGGCGCAACCGCTGCGCTTGCTGTAATTGAAGTTGAAGAACGCTATAAAAATTTAGCTTCTCATTTGTTGGGAAATGTTTTTATCGCAGATAGTCAAGATGTATTACAAAACAGTCAGGGGCAAATTATTATTGAGAAAAGTGGTCGGTATGTTAAAGGAAAGTTTTCGCTTTCCGGGGGAAGTGTTGGTGTTTTTGAAGGAAATAAAATTGGGCGTGTCAAAAATTTAGAGAAGCTGCTTCAGATTGTCCAAACACAAGGTGAAAAAGTAGAACGTTTACGTGCTGACATCCAAGTTCGTCACAACGAGGTTATTGCTTTTAATGAAGATTTAAGAGAAACGGCACTACGCCAAACCGAGCGAGAGATCTTGCAGTTAACTAATGAAGTTTTTGCGCTTCAAAATAAGCTTGAGAATATTGCAGCAGCTCAACTCACCGGGAAGCAACGTCAAAATGAAATTCGGCAACAAATAGATCAGACGCTACAGTCTGTGGCAACTGTTCGGGGTGAATTATCTGATTTAACTACACAGCTCCAGGAAAATTCACAACGTTTACTAGTGGCTGAGGAAGCTTTTCGTGCTGGAGAATTGGCTTATCAACAAGCTTCAAGACAGTTTAATGAGTTCAATCTTGGTGTTTCGAGGCAGCAAAGTAAAATTGCTTCGTTACAGCAGGAATTTGAATTTAAGAATAGCCAGCTAACTGATTTGTTGGTTCAAATTGCTGATAGCACTGCGCAAGTAAAAGAGACCTTGCAATTGAAAGAAGAATCGACGCTTGCCCTTACTGCAATCGAGCAGGCTTTAGCGGATTTGCTTCGAGAAAAAGATCAACAAGAGAAGTTATTGAATACTGCGGATCAATCGTACTACAATCTTCGCAATCAATTATCCGAGAAAGAAAGTACCATCCGATTACAGATCAAAGAAAAAGAACAGGTTGAATTTTTATTGGCAGCTATTAAGGATAAGCTTAACGATCTAAAGCTCCAATTAGCCGGAATGAAAGAGCGGATGAATGTTGAGTTTCGATTGGACCTCGAGTCGATTTTAGGCGAATCGCGTGCTACTGAAACTCCTTTGGAGGAATTGCAAGCATCTGTTGATCGTATGAAGAAACGGCTCGAAAATTTGGGCGAAGTAAATCCTACTGCCATTGAAGCTTTTACAGAAATGAAAAAGCGCTATGATTTTATTCTGGAACAAAAAACTGATTTGGTAACGGCTAAGGATAGTTTGTTAAAAACGATAGAGGAAGTTGAGCTTACTGCAAATCAAAGATTCCTTGATACGTTTGAACAGGTTCGCGCCCATTTCCAGAAAGTCTTCAAAACCTTATTTACGGAAGATGATCATTGTGATCTTGTACTTGAGGATCCTTCTAATATAGCCGAAAGTGGAATTGATGTAGTGGCAAAGCCCAAAGGCAAACGGCCTACTTCGCTTACACAGTTAAGCGGTGGAGAAAGGACGCTTACTGCAACAGCTCTATTATTTGCCATTTACCTGATTAAACCAGCTCCCTTTTGCATACTTGATGAGGTGGATGCTCCATTGGATGATGCCAATGTTGGAAAGTTTACCAATATGATTCGTCAGTTCAGTGAAAACTCCCAGTTTATTATTGTTACACACAATAAAACAACCATGAGTACAGTGGATGTTATTTATGGAGTAACGATGCAAGAGCCTGGCGTAAGTAAATTGGTTACTGTTGATTTTAGGAACTTGCAGTAATATTTTGCCATTTTTATGCTTCAAAAAGGACTCCTTTTTGTCTTTTTTTCTTGCTATTCTTTTTATAGCGTAGCACAGGGACAACCGGAAGGTTTGTTTCTAGGTTCAAAAGCTCCGGACTTCAAAACAGTTGATCAGTTTGATAGGCCTTTGCATTTGCGCGAGCTTGCTAAAAAAAAGCCTGTGTTACTTTTGTTTTACCGTGGCTATTGGTGCCCACATTGTACTCGATTACTTACCAGATTGCAAGATTCGCTTTCCTATTTTACTGAAAAAGGGGTAACCGTGGTTGCTATTTCTCCGGAGTCAAAAGAAAGTCAATTAAAAACGCTGGAGAAAACGAAAGCAGGGTTTTCGCTTGTTCAGGATTCCGCACTTTTAATCTCCCAGCTTTACGATGTAAATTATTTTCTATCTGATAACCAGGTAGCGCGCTATAGAAGTGGAGCAATTGACTTGATGAAGATTAATCATCCTAATCCAACTGCTTTACCAGTTCCATCCCTTTATGTGATTGGGAAGGACTATACGATCACCTATCGCTTTTTTGATCCGGAGCACAAGCGAAAAATACATGTTGCTGAATTGATCCCGCTTTTCCAATAAATAGGGTCCGCTGATTCATTATATTTGCCCACACTTACCCATGGCAACAGAAAAAGAAAAAAAACAAGTAGCGTATACCGAGGATAGTATACAATCCCTTGATTGGAAACAACACATCCGGTTACGTCCGGGTATGTACATCGGCAAATTAGGGGATGGTTCTTCGCCAGATGATGGCATCTATGTGCTAATTAAAGAAGTTATTGACAATGCAATTGATGAGTATACGATGGGTTATGGTAAATCAGTTGATTTATCTATTGAGGACAAGGTTGTGACAGTCCGTGATTATGGCCGTGGAATCCCCTTAGGTAAAGTAGTTGATGTAGTCAGCAAGATAAATACGGGGGCTAAGTATGATAGCAAAGCTTTCCAAAAAGCAGTTGGATTGAATGGGGTCGGAACAAAAGCTGTAAATGCATTAAGTGCTTCTTTTAAGGTTTCGGCTTTTCGTGAGGGGAAGGAAAAGACAGCTGATTTTTCAAGAGGCGAGTTAGTTAAAGAATATAAAGAGTCTAAAACTGAGCAGCCAAATGGAACCTTGGTAAGTTTTACCCCCGATGAATCCGTATTCAAGGGGTATCGGTTTATTTATGATTTTATTGAGAATCAACTTTGGAATTATGCATTCTTAAATGCCGGGTTAAAAATTAATTTTAATGGCAAGTCCTTTTTAAGTAAAAACGGGTTATTGGACTTACTACAACGTAAAACGAATGAGGACGAAATTCGTTATCCAATTATTCATTTGACTGGCGACGACATCGAGGTAGCGATTTCTCATACCAACGATTATGGAGAGGATATTTACAGTTTTGTAAATGGTCAGCACACGACCCAAGGAGGCACCCATCAACAGGCATTTCGAGAGGCGTATGTAAAAACTATTCGTGATTTCTATAAAAAGGATTACGACGCATCTGATATCCGGACCGGAATTGTAGCCGCTATTTCTGTCCGAGTGGTGGAGCCAGTTTTTGAATCCCAAACTAAAACAAAGCTTGGGTCGATAAATGTAGATATCGAAGGGCCAACAATGCGTCAGTTTGTTGGTGATTTTCTGGCGAAAGAGTTAGATAACTTTTTACACAAGCATCCTGCAATTGCTGAGGCGATGAAGAAAAGGATTGAACAGAGTGAACGGGAGCGTAAAGAGTTAGCAGGTATCAAAAAATTAGCCAACGAACGAGCTAAAAAAGCTAATCTTCACAATCGAAAATTAAGGGACTGCCGATTCCATTTAAATGAAGAACCCCCTTCTCGTGGTAAGGAGGAGTTTTTGGCTAAACAACAGGAAACCACCATTTTTATTACCGAAGGGGATAGTGCTAGCGGTTCGATTACAAAAGCAAGAAGTGTCGAAACACAGGCTGTTTTTAGTTTGCGGGGAAAGCCGCTTAACTGCTATGGGCTTACTAAGAAAGTAGTGTACGAAAATGAAGAGTTTAATTTATTACAGCATGCCCTCAATATTGAGGAGGGTTTAGAGGGACTTCGATATAACAATATTGTAATTGCCACGGATGCGGATGTGGATGGCATGCATATACGTTTGTTATTGATGACATTTTTCCTTCAGTTTTTCCCAGATCTTGTAAAGCATGAAAAAGTATATGTCCTCGAGACACCTCTCTTCCGCGTTCGAAATAAACAAGAGACTATTTATTGTTATAGTGAATCTGAGAAGCAAGCGGCCATGAAAAAATTGGGGACAAAACCAGAAGTGACTCGGTTTAAGGGGCTTGGTGAAATTAGTCCTGATGAGTTTGCGCAGTTTATCGGTGTCGGAATGAGAAAGCAGTTAATGCGATTGGAACAAGGGGATCATATACAGCATTTGCTGGAGTATTATATGGGAAAGAATACGCCTGACCGACAAGAATTTATAATTCAGAATCTTCGGTTCGAGCTCGATAAAGTTGAGGACGTTATTAACTCATAATTCATGTTTGACTTCCATCAGGACCGAAAGCGTTATTTCCAAATTCAATATGAGAATGCCGTTGCGCATGTTTTGCCTTTTATTGAGCATTCGTTTTTGATCAAAAGTCAAATGCGGGTTCTTGAAATCGGTGCGGGAGAGGGAGGCGTGTTGCGGGCTTTTACTGAAAGAGGCTGTAAGGCAGTTGGCGTTGAATTAGATCCATTGCGCGTAGAATGGGCCTGTGGTTTTCTTTGGGAAGAAATTGGCCGTGGCCAATTATTTTATGTTGAAAAGGATATTTATAAAACGGACCTCATCAATGAATTGAAAGGAGGTTTTGATATCATTCTTTTAAAAGACGTAATTGAACATATTCATGATCAACCTAAGCTTTTTAGGTTACTACATACATTGCTTAATCCTGGAGGGGTAATCTTTTTTGGTTTTCCTCCTTGGCAAATGCCATTTGGCGGCCATCAGCAGATTGCACATTCTTTTCTTTCGCGGCTACCTTATATTCACTTGCTTCCTCGCCCACTGTACAAAGGATTGTTGAAGCTCAATAACGAACCTGTTGATGAATTGCTAGAGATAAGGCAAACACGTATTTCAATTGAAAAATTTGAGTCAATTTGCTACGATACGGGATACCAAATTCTTCACCAATTACATTTTTTAATAAACCCCATTTACCAATGGAAGTTTGGTTGGAAGGTTCGTAAACAATTTACTTGGCTATCCAAAATTCCATGGTTGCGTAATTATTTTACTACTTGTGTTTATTATTTAATTCAGCCCCATAAATAATTTATTCATGCTACATATTTTGTTTAACGAACCCGATATTGAGCGCTTGAAAGAAGTGCAGCAATTGGATGCTACACTCGAGGGACCAATTCAATTGATCAGAGATGACTATGCTGTAGGCCCCATACAAGCTTTGGATACCCTGGATGGTCAGGAAGGGCGTTTAAATTGGTGGAAATCTTGTTTCAAGAAAACTGCTTATGGTAGTATACCAGCTTCACCCCTGGTCGACGATCCAAAAGTTGTGGCAGCTATTCAGGAATGGCTTGACGTCAACCCTGAAGCTGAATGTTGGATCTGGATGGCACAGAATCAACATGATGTATCCGGTTATTATTGGTTGATTTCACAGCTTAAAAATTGGCAAGGTCGAATTCAGATTCTTTATTTCAATAACCTTCCGTTCATTAATGAAAAAGGCCAACTGTTTTATCCTACCTGGCTTGAGGAAATACCCCCTCGTGAATTTTTGAAAGCTAAAAAGCTTGCCCGGCCTGTTACCGCCAGCGAATTTGAGATTGATCCTGACGAATGGAGCCGTTTAATGACTGAAAATGCGGGGGTGAGAATTTTGGAGGGTGGTAAAAAATTATTGGGGAAAGACTTTAATTATTTTGATCTTGAATTGAAACGATTACTAACCAAAGAGTGGCAGCGTGCCTTGCGAGTAATAACGCTGATGCAATCTAAAATGAAGGTAAAAACAGGAGATGTTTTTATCCAGTATCGATTGTCTCAGCTTATTGAAGAAGGGGCTATTGAGGCTAATGGTAAATGGGAAAAAGGGTGGAAAGAGTTGGATATACGATTATGGAGTGGAGATAATAGTGCATCAGCGGAGCTGGATCATTAAATTTGTAATACATGTCTGGAGCTAAAAATAAAATAGTATCAGTGGATGCTGCCAAGGAGAACACTATACTTGGGCAGTATAAGAGTTGGTTTTTGGAATATGCTTCCTATGTTATTTTGGAACGCGCTGTTCCTGCAATCGAAGATGGACTAAAGCCAGTTCAGCGAAGGATTCTTCATGCGATGAAGGAGATGGATGATGGGCGTTTTAATAAGGTGGCTAATATTATTGGTCAAGCAATGCAGTATCATCCTCATGGTGATGCTAGTATTGGTGATGCATTGGTTAATCTTGGCCAAAAAGATTTATTAATCGACACACAAGGAAATTGGGGGGATGTGCGAACAGGAGATGATGCGGCCGCTTCACGTTATATTGAAGCACGTCCCAGTAAATTTGCCCTAGATGTTGCCTTTAATCCTAAGACTACAGAATGGCAATTAAGTTATGATGGACGTAAAAATGAACCTGTAACTCTTCCTATGAAGTTCCCTTTGCTACTAGCGCAAGGGGCGGAGGGAATTGCTGTTGGGCTTTCAACAAAAATACTGCCTCATAATTTCAATGAACTGATTGATGCTGCAGTGAAGTATCTACGCGGAAAACGTTTTGAACTGTACCCGGATTTTCAGACCGGCGGCATGCTTGATAGCACAGACTATGAGCAAGGTAAACGTGGAGGTCGCGTTAAAGTCCGTGCACATATAGAAGAGTTGGACAAAAAGACATTGGTAATTCGGAGTGTACCGTATGGTGTTACCACCACCCAGCTGATGGAGTCGATTGTGAAAGCGAATGATCAAGGTAAAATAAAGATTAAAAAAGTTACTGATAATACAGCCGCCGCTGTAGAGGTTCAAGTTGACTTAGCAACAGGAGTTTCTTCAGACATTACTATTGATGCACTTTATAAATTTACAGATTGCGAAGTTTCTCTCTCTCCTAATGCCTGTGTAATCGTAGAACAGCGTCCTCAATTTCTAAGTGTACAGGAACTATTAAAGCAATCAGTTGATCATACGAAGGATTTACTCGACAATGAGTTGCGGATTCGGCAAGCTGAACTGTTGGAAAAATGGCATTATTCTTCCTTAGAAAAAATATTTTTTGAGGAGAAGATTTACAAGGAATTGGAAAAGAAGCATGAAGATTGGGAGAAAGTAATCAAAGCTATTGATTCTGCATTCGATCCATTTAAGAAGAAATTAAAAAGAGCAATTACGCGGGAGGATATTCTCAAACTGACAGAAAAACCAGTACGACGTATATACCGATTGGATATTGCTGAGTTAGATGCTCAAATAAAGCAGTTGGAGGCTGAGCTCAAGCAGGTGAAACATGATCTGGACAATCTGGTTGATTATACCGTTGCTTATTATGAGAATCTTCAGAAGAAATACGGAAAAGGACGTGAGCGAAAAACCGAGCTCAAGCAATTTGAGGTTATTCAGGCAAAACAGGTCGCAATAGTAAACGCAAAACTCTATGTGAATCGAGAAGAGGGTTTTATTGGGACGGGGCTTCGAAAAGACGAGTATTTGTTTGATTGCTCTGATTTAGATGATATTATTGCCATTACTCGAAGAGGAATCTTAAAAGTGGTGAAGGTTAGCGAAAAGTCTTTTATTGGAAAAGACATTCTACATGTTGCGATCTTTCATAAAAATGATGAGCGGACTACTTATAATTTGATTTATGCCGATGGTAAAGCAGGCGTAAGTTATGCCAAGCGGTTTAATGTAACGGGAGTTACTCGAGATAAGGAATATGATTTAACCAAAGGAGATGATAAAAGTAAAGTTCATTACCTAACTGTAAACCTAAATGGAGAGGCAGAGGTAGTTAAAATTCTGCTCTCAGCAGGCTGTTCAGCTCGTATCAAAGAATTTGATTTCTATTTTGAGGAATTAGCCATTAAGGGAAGAAGTAGTTTGGGGAATCAGGTTACCAAATACCCGATTCGTTCTGTAAAATTTAAAGAAGCGGGTAAGGCTAGTATTTCCACTTCTAAAAAGATATGGTTTGATGACAAATTTGGCCGTTTAAATACCGAAAACAAAGGAGTTTATGTTGGCGCCTTTGAACCGGATGAGAAAATTCTAGTTATTTATAGGGAAGGTGTCTATGAAATCTGTGATCAAGAATTATCCCAAAAGTTTGATCCCGAAAAAGTACTATTAATTGAAAAGTTCAATCCGTCGGCCTATGTTTCCGCGGTCTATGCCGATCTTGAGAAGAAGCAGTATCTAATAAAAAGATTTCAAATTGAGACTAGCACACTTCGAACTAAGTTCTTATTTATAAAGGAAGGACCTGAAAATTATGTCGAAGCGGTTACCACTGAAATGGAGCCAGTTTTAGCTATGCAGCAAGGTAGGGGTGCACAACTGAGAAAAGCTAAATTAAAGATCAACAAGATTGCTGAGGTCACCGGTTGGAAAACTGTCGGTACAAAATTGGCCGATTATAGTAAATCTACAGAAATGGAGTGGGTGAAGACAAAGTCGACGGACGACGCGCAGCCAGAGTTATTTAGTTGATGTTAATCTGCATTTCGATCCCTATTCATCTCTCGTTCGGCCTGTTTCTTTTTCAAGGATTCACGTTTGTCTGCTTGTTGTTTTCCTTTGGCTAGTCCAATTTCTATCTTGGCAAATCCTTTCGAGTTAAAAAATATTTTCAGTGGGATCAGCGTGAATCCTTTTTCTTTCAGTTTTGATTCAATCTTTTTTATTTCACGTTTCTGCAAGAGTAGTTTTCTTGTTCGAATTGGATCATGGTTACTGTGTGTACCATGGCTATAAGGAGCAATATGAAGAGATTTGATCCAAATTTCTCCCTCATCTAATAGGCAATAAGCGTCATTGAAGCTTGCTTTTCCTTCTCGAAGCGATTTTACCTCAGTTCCCAAAAGCTGAAGTCCTGCTTCAAATTTGTCCTCTATAAAGTAGGAATAGGAGGCTTGGCGGTTTAATAAAGAAACCATTAGGATTGGAATAGTGAAATCAGCGTGGCTATTCGTTCCTTCAGGTGTTTACGATGAACAATAAAATCCAAGAAGCCATGCTCCAGAATAAATTCACTCCGTTGAAAACCTTCCGGTAAATCTCTTTTAATAGTTTCTTTGATGACGCGAGGTCCTGCAAAGCCAATTAAAGCGCCAGGTTCTGCAATATTAAGGTCTCCTAGCATTCCAAAAGATGCTGAAATTCCGCCAAAAGTTGGATCAGTCAACAAAGATATATAAGGTAGTTGTGCGTCACTTAATTGTGAAAGTTTTCCGCTGGTTTTAGCAAGTTGCATCAGTGAAAATGCACTTTCCATCATACGGGCGCCTCCACTTTTAGAAATTACCATGTAGGGTAGTTTGTTAGCTATACAGTAGTCAACAGCGCGAGAAAATTTTTCACCCATTACACTACCTAAGGAGCCACCAATAAATTCAAAATCCATACAGGCCACCACCAAGCCTTTTCCTTGTACTTGACCAGTTGCCACGCGCATGGAATCCTTAAGGTCTGTTTTACTCCAGATATCTTCGAGCCTTTTTTGATAAGGTTTCAAGTCGGTAAAGCCCAACTTGTCTTTGCTTCGAATGGAAGTAAATAATTCAGTGTACTCGCCCTCGTCAAAAAGCAATTGAAAGTAATCCTCACTTCCAATTCTAAAGTGATGGTCACATTTTGGACACACATGCAAATTTTCCTGTAATTCCAATGCAACCGTAATAAGGCCACATTCAGGGCATTTATTCCAAAGACCTTCCGGCGTCTCCTTTTTTTCAGAAGTTTTTGTATCAATCCCTTTTTTAATTCGACGAAACCAACTGGACTTGACTTCTTCAAACTTAATCCCGTCGCCAGTTAAATTAGCATCTACATCTTCAATTTTCTTTCCCATGGGGCTGGTTGATTTGCAAATATAAGAAACGCTATTTTCCCGTCTTTCCCCTTAAAATCCTTTTGTTTTTTTAGGCACCATGGGGAGGGTAGCAGCTTTTTCAGGCATCTTGGTCACCGAAAGTTTTCTTTCGCCTTTAATGGAGGCTGCTAGTTTTACTGCTTCATAGGCATTGACAAGGCCTCCTGTTTTTGAAAGGTTGCTTAAAGTGGTTAATTGACCGGTACCCGGCGTACGAACTGAATCACTTATTGACAGGGAAGAACGTTCAATGACCTCTTTTATTTGTCTTGCACTTAGTGAGGGATAATACTCCAATAAAAGTGCTGCAAGCCCTGCGACTACTGGTGATGCCATGCTTGTTCCCTGTAAAAATTGGTAAGTATTCCCACCCGGTACGGTTGAATAAATTTTGACACCGGGAGCAAAAACATCCACCTCTTCTTTTCCGTAATTGGAAAATCCAGCTGTGATACCTCCGGCTAGAGGGTCGCCACTGGCTCCTACAGTGATCCAATTTCCGGCACGTTTATCGTCAATAAATCTTGAAGTGGGAAAATTGTAACTGGTATCGAGATTTCGCCCATCATTACCGGCTGCATGGACAAGTAAAACATCACGAGAAGCCGCATACGCTACGGCCTCATCTACCCATTTTTTTTCTGGAGAGAAACTTTTTCCAAAACTCATATTTATAATTTGCGCACCATTGTCTACGGCATAACGAATAGCCAGCGCAATATCCTTATCATGTTCATCACCATCTGGTACAGCACGGATGGTCATAATACGCACATTATCTGCAACTCCATCTCCGCCTTTTTCATTCGCACGAACCGCACCAATTATACCACTTACGTGTGTTCCATGCACGGCAGCTTCCGGACTAGCCATCACGTTGTTATTTCCGTAAAAACGATCATTAAAATCATCATAGGTGTCTTTTACAATGGTTGCACGAAAAGGAAAGGGGGCCTTCTCTGCTGCTTTTGATTTGGATTCCAGTCCATCCAAGTAGGCACGCAAGTCTCCTATAAAACTAAAATTGGTTGTTTCTAAGGCATCATTGTTAGACATGAGGCTGTAAAGAGCATTTTTTGCTTTTTTCTGTTCGGGCTCAGTTACGGTAAGTGTAGCCAATTCCTTTCCTAAAAAAGTATCTTTTCCAAAGCTTTTGCGTAGAATACTGTCGCTCTTAATAAGATTGGCATAAATTCTTTTTAACATAATTAACTCAGCGGCACTCTCGCTGTTCTGCGCTATTTCTTGTTTTGCTCTACGCCACATATCGTAACGCGCAAAACCTTCGGCGTTAAATTTTACTACGGTTGGGTCAATACTGTCAAATGCTTCCTTAAAACGATGGTAAACTCGAGCAGCTTCATAGGAGTCCTTGGTTACATTTTCTCCATTTTTTCCTCCTAAAAAATTCCATCCATAGATGTCATCTATATATCCGTTTTTATCATCATCTTTTCCGTTGCCTACAATTTCTTTTGGGTTTTTCCAAAGCACTGATTTTAAATCTTCATGCAGCGTGTCAATGCCAGAATCAATGACCGCGACAATTACTGGACTACTTTTCTTGTTGGTTTCTTTTAAAAATGAATAGGCCTTTTCTACGCTGATTCCCCATAATCCCGTTGAAGAACGATCCATCAAATGCCAGCCTTTGGGAATCTCTTTTGGCACTTCAGTACCTGGCGTATTCTGCGCATGAATTCCACTCGTGATCGAGAGTAGAACCAGTAGTCTAACAATTGTAATTCTTTTCATGGTATAATTTTAAATATCAAATTTAATTCCTTGTGCAAGGGGTAGTTGTTTGCTGTAGTTAATGGTATTAGTTTGTCTTCTCATGTAGATTTTCCAAGCATCGCTTCCGCTTTCACGACCACCTCCCGTTTCTTTTTCTCCACCAAACGCTCCTCCGATTTCTGCACCACTTGTTCCTATGTTTACATTGGCAATTCCACAGTCGCTCCCGGCTACACTTAAAAATTGTTCTGCTTCTCTAATGTCAAGGGTCATGATTGCGGAAGAAAGTCCTTGCGGTACCTCATTTTGAATCGCTATGGCTTCTTCCAGCGTTTCGTAACTGATCAAGTAAAGAATGGGAGCAAAGGTTTCATGATGGACAATTGGTAAATCATGTGCCACTTCTGCAATGCATGGTTTGACATAGCACCCGCTATTAAATGATTCACCTTGCAGTAATCCGCCTTCTACAATGAATTGCCCCCCTTCATTTTTACAAGCTTCAATAGCTTGTAAGTATTGTTCAACTGCAGATTTGTCAATCAATGGACCCATTAGATTTTGAATGTCCAGCGGATTTCCAATTCGAATCTGTTTGTAAGCGGCAATGAGTTTTTCTTTTACCTGATTATAAACGCTTTTGTGAATAATCAATCTACGAGTGGTGGTACAACGTTGGCCTGCAGTCCCTACAGCCCCAAATAATGCTCCGCGTACTGCTATATCCAGATCAGCACCTGCAGTTATAATGATGGCATTGTTTCCACCCAGTTCTAATAAGGTTCTGCCTAAGCGAGCTCCCACTACAGCGGCTACTTGTTTTCCCATTCGTGTAGAACCCGTAGCTGAAATCAGTGGAATTCGTTGGTCTGCAGCAAGCCATTCGCCCACTTCACGGCCACCATTTATGATAACACTGAGGCCCTCAGGTAATTCATTTCTTTTAAAAACTTCTGAAACGATTTTTTGACAGGCAATAGAACAAAGCGGTGTTTTTTCTGAGGGTTTCCAAACACAAACATCACCGCAGACCCAGGAGAGCATACTGTTCCAACTCCATACAGCAACTGGAAAGTTAAAAGCAGAAATAATCCCAACAACTCCAAGTGGGTGATATTGTTCGTACATACGGTGTCCGGGACGTTCGCTTTGCATGGTTAACCCGTGTAATTGTCTTGAGAGTCCCACTGCAAAATCACAGATATCTATCATCTCTTGTACTTCTCCTAAGCCCTCTTGTAAGCTTTTTCCCATTTCAAAAGATACCAGTTCGCCCAACAGTTGTTTATGCATTCTTAAAGCTTCCCCAATTTGCCGTACAATTTCTCCCCTTTTAGGGGCAGGCACTAAGCGCCAAATTTTGAAAGCATCGACTGCAGTTTGAATAGCTTTTTCATAATCCTGTTTAGTGGCAGGTAAAATAGATCCAATTACTTCACCATTCACAGGTGAGATGGATGTAATGGGTTCAGCTGAAGAACTTGCCCAATTAAGACCAGTACTGACGCCAGGATGCGGTGAAGTTGATGAGAACCAAGTTGAAAAATTCATTGCAATCAGTTTATTGATTATTTTTTTTGTTCGAATTAATCAAGGGAAGAACGCCAAAGCTAATGACTCCTCCGAAAAGGATCACCGCAGTTTGCACTAGCCATAATATCCATCCAAAAGCTAAGGCACTTGTATAATCTAAGCCGTAAAGTTGCATTGTGTGTAATACAAGGTAAGCATATACGCCTATTCCGCCTGGTGAAACAATCATCCCAACACTGCCTACGGAAAGAATCGTGAGTGCTTCAGTGATTCCATAGTTTTTCGTTGTATCGAATGCCATAAACCCCATATAACCTGCAGATAGATATAAAATCCAAATGGCAAGGGTTAATCCTAAAAAACGTTGCGGGTAGTTTATTTTTTTTACGGATAATAAGCCATTCAAAATACGCTTGCCTATACCAATTAATTGTTGACCAAGCTCACTACGTTTTTTATTTTTCCAAACTAACCAACCGATCCCTGCCAGTAAGATCAAAATAATGATCCAGCTTTGATTGTTTTTTTCAACGACAGGGGAGGAGGTTGTTGTTTTTTCAAATGCTACGGTTATATTCTCATATAATTCCGGTTGAAGCCCAATGGTAAGTCCAAATACAATAAGTAGACATACTGCATCGAACAGGCGTTCCACGATTACTGTACCAACCAGTTTTTCTACTTCTACTTTTTCATAGCGTGATAATGCAGTGCAACGAATAAATTCTCCTAAGCGGGGTACCCCCAGATTGACCAGGTATCCAATCAGAACGGTCAAGAATGTATTTAAAGCCTTAACATTATATCCCATAGGATCAACCAGAAGTTTCCATCTTAATCCCCTCAAATAGTGACTAAATAACAATAATAGCGACACCGGTACAATCAACCACAATTTTGCGTCCTTAAAGGAAGCTTTGAGTTGAGTCCATTTTTCATGGTCTAATTCCCTTAGGGATAACCAGGCAAAGACCAACCCTATTCCTAGGAAAAGGATGTATTGTAGGCTAGTGGTAATGAGACGTTTAGACATTTCAGAATGCAAATTAGTGTGGTTGACCGATTAATTTGTTAACTTCGCAAACCTTATGACTGCAAAAAAACGAATCCTGTTCATTGCAAATGAGATGTCTCCTTACCTGGAGCTGACCGAGTTTGCGGAAATGGTCAACAAGTTGGCTATCAAGGCTAATGATAGTCAGTTTGAGGTTCGCTGCATAATGCCTCGGTTTGGTGTAATTAATGAAAGAAGGCATCGTTTGCATGAAGTTGTACGTTTATCTGGTATCAATGTTTCTGTGGATAACGATGATCTTCCGCTACAGATCAAGGTTGCCTCCCTACCAAGTGCCCGTTTACAAGTTTATTTTTTGGATAATGAGGAGCTTTTCAGACGCAAGTTCGTTTTTCATGATGAGAATGAGAAATGGTTTGATGATAACGACCTGCGAACTATTTTCTTTTGTAAAGGTGCCATGGAAACCGTTAAAAAGTTTGGATGGCCTCCTGACGTAATTCATTGCAGTGGTTGGATGACAGGTTTAATTCCTGCCTACCTCAAAACCCTTTATAAAAAGGAACCTGTCTTTGCTCATAGCAAAGTCGTCTATACAATTGGTCAGAATACCTTCAAGGAAAAACTAGGTGCTGGATTCTTAAAAAAAGCTTTGATTCATCCTTCTTTAAAGGAGAAAGATCTAGAGGTTTTCAAAGAAGGCACTAATACAGCCTTACAAAGAGGTGGCGCCAGCTTTGCAGATGCCATTACGTTTGGTGCTGAAAAGATTGAGAAAAAACTTACTGAAGAATTCACCAAGGTGAGAGGCAAAAAAACACTTCCATATAGTGAGGATGGGGATTTAACAGAGTATTTACAACTCTACACCGACCTTGCATCCAAGTAAATCTGAATATCCATTACTAATGCGTTCTAGAAATTTATTCTCCTTATCTCTTTTACTTCTTCTGTTGTCTGGTTCTCTTTTACAGGGATGTACTAAAATCAATGATTCCACCTCACTGGGCAGCGGACTCATTCCACCCGTAGATAATATTTCCACTTTTGAAACTCTATTGTCAACAGAAACTGACAATTTTTTATTACCTGATTCCACGCGCGTTCTTTCCACTGATTTGATGGCATTGGGATATATCAGTCAAGACGATGCATTTGGGCAACTCAAGGCTGACGGTTATTTCTCTGTTCTTCCGCCTAATATTATGATCTATCCTTTTTATCAGAAGGATTCATTAGTAGCAGTGGACTCGGTAATTCTGTCTTTATCCTACCAGGGAGTATACGGTGACACTAACTCTGTTTCCCGTCTTCGTGTTTTTGAAATTTCGCAACAGGCTGGCTTTAATGATACAACGTTATATCGTTATGATCACCCTGATTTTGTAGTGAATCCACTTGAATTGGGTAGCAAAACCTATACATTAAAACGGCTAAAAGATACAGTGACCGTCATCCGCAGACGTGATACAACCAAGTTGGTTAATGTATTGAGAATCCCACTAAATAATTCATTTGGAGTCCGATTGACTAACTATGATACCAGTGCAACTGCCAATGGGGGTTATCGTAGCGATTCAATTTTTAAAAAACTTTTTCGAGGCTTTGCAATTAAGTCGGATGCTACAGGTAATGGGTTGACTTATATTAACCCTACGGACGCAAATACCAAATTAATCGTGTATTACCGGGTCAGAAAGAATGGTAGCCTTGATACTACTTTTACAGAGTTCTTCCAAAGTAAAAGCACGCTAGCAAACTTGGTAAAACGAACTCCTGGAGGAGAGTGGGCCACTTATTTGGCCAACAACCAGACACGTGACGACAAGGTCTTTATAGCTTCCACCCCTGGTTCTTACGCGACCATTAATATTCCTGGTCTGGATACACTTAGTAATGTGGTGGTTCATAAGGCAGAATTGATATTGACTCCTTTGGCTACACCCCAACAGAGTTCTTTTGTCTTTCCACAACGGCTTTTACTAGATCGT